>Ga0208849_1000056_pt1 | contig 108605 bp, 88 predicted proteins | sample NGESurdeep072012_10_FD_184470 | JGI IMG/M metagenome (GOLD analysis project Ga0208849, IMG submission 184470) | Arctic peat soil microbial communities from Barrow, Alaska - NGEE Surface sample 53-3 deep-072012 (SPAdes) | ecosystem: Environmental > Terrestrial > Soil > Wetlands > Peat ... | reverse complement strand
GCCGCCAGCTCCGGCCAAGCTCAAAGCTTCCTTCATCAACGAGACGTGCGTAATGCAAGCGCATACTCCCGAGCGGCGCTTAAGAGTGTTCGGAATCGGACGACTCGGACCTGAAAAAGGAGTCTCGTTGTGAAGCATGGCACTGCGATCATCATCGGTGCGGGTCCTGCCGGGCTTACCGCGGCCATGGAATTGATTCGCAACTCGGACATCAAGCCGGTTGTCATTGAGGCCACCCAGTCTATTGGCGGATTGTCGCGAACGGTGACCTATAACGGCAACCGCATGGATATTGGCGGCCATCGCTTCTTCTCAAAGTCCGATCGGGTAATGCGCTGGTGGCTCGACATCATGCCGGTTGAGGCTGACTCGGGCAACGCCGCTGAACTTCGCTACAAGGGACAGCAGCGCGATATTCCGTCGACGCCTTCATCTCCGGACCCGCACACGGATGATCTGGTGATGCTGGTTCGCCAGCGCAAGAGCCGAATCTATTTCCTTCGCCGCTTCTTTGACTATCCGATTCGAGTTACTCCAGGAACGCTTAAGAAGCTGGGCATATTGCGGACTCTTCGTTGCGGAATCAGCTATTTGAGGTCGGCGCTGTTGCCGAAACGCAAGGAGCGAACGCTTGAGGATTTTTTGATCAACCGGTTTGGCAAGCATCTCTATTTAACTTTCTACAAGTCGTATACCGAGAAAGTGTGGGGAGTGCCATGCAACGAGATAAGTGCCGAGTGGGGCGCGCAACGCATCAAGGGCTTGTCGCTCAAGGGCGCGGTGATTAATTACCTGAAGCAGTCTCTGGGGCGCGCCAAGTCAGGTAGCATCGCTCAAAAACAAACGGAAACGTCGCTGGTGGAGAAGTTTCTCTATCCCAAATTCGGTCCAGGACAGCTCTGGGAGCATGTCGCCACGCAGATTCGCAAAGGCGGGGGCGAGATCCATCTTGGTGTGACCATCGACCGCATTCATGCCGCAGGAAACAAGGTGCTCTGGGTCGAAGGAGCAAATGAGAACGGGGAGCGGGCGAAATACGCCGGCGACTATTTCTTTTCAACCATGCCGGTGCGCGATCTGATTCGAGCGGTTACAGACGTAGTACCAAAGGAAGTTGGAGAAGTGAGCGAAGGCTTGAAATATCGCGATTTCATCATCGTAGGCCTGCTCGCCAGAAAACTATCAATCACAGAGGCAGACAACTCGCCGCTTAAGGATAACTGGATCTACATCCAGGAGCCCGATGTGAAGGTCGGACGGCTGCAGATCTTCAACAACTGGAGCCCTTGGCTGGTGAGCAAGCCCGATAGGGTTTGGATTGGCCTGGAATATTTTTGCAACGAGAGCGACGCTTTGTGGCAACTATCCAATGAAGAAATGACGAGGCTGGCTGTTGAAGAAGCTTCCAGAATCGGGATTCTCAGGCCCGAAGATGTAGAAGACTCGCACGTCGTCCACGTTCCCAAGTCCTACCCTGCTTACTTTGGCAGCTACAGCCGCTTTGACGTGATCCGCAATTACACAGACGGTTTCGAGAACTTGTTTCTCGTGGGCCGTAATGGGATGCACAAGTACAACAATCAGGACCATTCAATGCTGACCGCGATGACGGCGGTCGAGAATATCCTTAATGGGGTCGGCGCGAAGGACAATATCTGGGCTATTAATACGGAAAAGGAGTACCAGGAAGAAAGCCGGAGCTATGCGCCGGATCGAAATGCCCTGAGGCGGGATGCCGCTAAGAAGCTCGCAGCCGGCGAGTCCCGTTAGCGTGACTTCAGCTCGACAAAATTGCATTGTCGCTTGGCCTGTTTCTTGGCTCGTCAACTGGACTGAGCGCGGCGTCTTGTTATTACTGATTCTCTATATGTGTGTCCACACCATGCCGCGCGCGTGGAGCAGCCTGGTTACGGACTTTCCAAATTACTATATTGCCGCGGAGCTGGCACATGATGGTTATGACACCTCGCGGATGTATGAGTGGGACTGGCTGGAGCGGGAGAAGGATCACCGGGCAATTCCCATTCGAGTGATTGGATTGGTACCCATCACGCCCTTCTCGACTTTGTTTTTGTGGCCGTTCGTCGGGCTTAAGCCTCTTGCAGCGAAACATGCATGGATACTGCTGAATCTGCTGCTGGTGGTCCCGATCTGTTGGATGTTGCGCTCGATGACCGGACTGAGTTATCAACGGCTCGCGCTGATCTTCGCGTTGAATTTTCCATTTTACAGGAATCTGGAGTTCGGCCAGTTCTATGTGCTTCTTCTGCTGCTGGTGACGGCCGCATGCTGGGCGGCCTTGAAAGGCCATCAGGCGTGGTCTGGCGTACTGGTGGCGATCGCGGCGGCCGCGAAGATTTTCCCGCTGATGTTTTCCGTCCTTTTTCTGCGACGCCAGGCGTGGCGCGCATTGGTGTGGGGAGCAGTTACAGGAGCCGCCGCCTTGGGTTTATCGGTCGCGGTCTTTGGCTGGCAGACGCATCGGACTTACCTTCTCGAAATCCTGCCGTGGGCATTGCATGGAGAGGCAATGCCGCCGTATGTGACAAATGCTTCCATCTCCGGCGTGCTGCATGTTCTGTTTCTTGCTGAGCCACTGTGGAACCCGAACCCCTGGCATTCTTCGGTGCTGTGTTTTTCTCTCTTATTTCCTGTGTTGCAAATGCTGGTTCTCGCTCCTTCGGTGTTACTCATACGCAGAGACGATAGCAGTCCACGGCGCATCATGCTCGAGTGGTCGGCGATGCTGACGGCCTCCCTAGCCGTCTCCACTATTCCGGCGTCGTATAACTTCGTGCTGATGGTACTGCCCATGTGCGTGCTGAGCTCTATGTTGCTTGAGCGCAAACAATATGGGTGGCTCGCTACGTTGGTTGTCGCCTATATCGGCATAGGCTTTCCGTTTCCGACTCCCGCCGGAGCTTCTGGGCTTGCGGTTCTGCTTTATGTGCCGCGGCTGCCGTTGATGATCGGAGTGCTTCTGGGAATCTACGCGTTGCTGTGGCCACGAGAATCAGTAAGGTTCGCGTTCAAAGACTGGACGCGATGCGCGTGGGCCGCCGCAATGTTAGCTGCTGTCGTCATCAACACGCGATCAACTTATGTTCGAGAGAAAGCTGTTCGAGAGGAATACGCCTATCGGCTGCCGTTGCAGCATGAGGGTTACCTCAACGCAAATCCGCAACAGGCCGGTGCGGGGGTTCGCTTTATTGCGTTTACGCTGGAGGGATATCACTTGACGACTGAAGAGGGAAAGTCGTCGCGGATAGATCCAGCAGCGGGCGCTGACGATGACGATCTCTCGTTCACCGGCGGCTCAAATCATCTGTTAGCGGAACGAGCGAAGAGTCCGCTGTCAGAAATCATCGATGTAAATTCGCCGGATCACGTCATGATTGAGAATGCGCGCGATCCAATGCTGTTCGCGGACGGCGGCAGTCTCGGCTTTATGCGTGACGATCGCGGGCGCGGACGGCTTATGGCGCGAGAGGCATCTCAGTCCGGTTCAGCAATCGACGTTGCGCTTACGCCGCCATCACTCAATGTCTACGAAGGATCGTTTCACTCTTTAGGCGATTATGCATACTCCGCATCGAGTGGCGAAGAGCCAGCGCAGATTTATCTGACAGACGGAACGCACCAAGACGAACCGCTTGTGCTTGGCGAGTCGCGCTATCCAGCTTTATCGCCCGATGGCCAGTGGCTCGCGTACAGCCACTTTGAACACGGAGCGTGGAATCTCTGGATTCGCAATCAAACGACCGGCGAAACCAAGCGCATAGGCGATGTGCCTTGCAATGAAATTGGACCGGGATGGGAGAGCGACTCAAAGACGCTGCTGTACAGCACCGACTGCGGAAGAAGCCTGTGGTTCACGGCCGTCGCGCGTCGCAAAGTGATTCCCTGACGGCCCAGTGACTATTGACGGACAGATGATTGCCGCATCGGCCACCGCTGCTTGCGGCAGGGCGGCAATTGCGCGCCCGTCACGAAAGTTATTTCCAGATGGGGAAGAGGAATCGATAGACAATTCCCGTTTCCCAGACGTTCACGCCGCCGCTGGAAGAAAACTGGCGGGCATAGCTAGTGAGAATTCGGGTGTTATGTGGCAGGTTATAGTCGAGCCCCAAGTCAGTGCGCTCGGTATTCACCGACGGCACACTATCGTTGGCCAGTTTGTCGATCCGGAAAGTTTGCTGCATGCGGAATACGGGCTCGAACCGCCCGGTCCAGCGTTCCGGTCCTCCGAATGCCAGGGTGCGCCAGTCAGCTTCAATCCAGTAGCCCTGCGCGTGCTGGCCGCGGCCGAATTCAGAGCGCAGGCGGAACCCGGTATCCTTCGGTTCCCACCAGGCGTGGGCGCCGAAGAAGTTCTCTTGCGGTTGCTGTAGCCGGCGATCATAGGAGGCGCCGATCTCGAGCCGACTCTCCGGCAAGTAAAGGTATGCGCGGCCGCCGGAGGAGCGCTGGGAGTTGAAATAGTAGTTTCCACTGCGCGCTGAAAACCAGGCGTTGTAGCTGATTGAGTACTTGCTGGTGGAAGCGGCCGAGCCGCTGAGCATGCCGCCAAGGCCGGAACCGGAACCCATTGTGCCCTGGCCAGCGATCAGCGGGCCGTCCTGAAAACTCTGTATCCAGATGGGCGACAAGCGGTCGTTGTAAGTGTTGAACGGAAGCAGAAAGCTGCCGCCGACAATCGTGAGATGCGGCGTTGCGAGGTATTCTTCCTGAAGATAGCTGAAGCTCGCGAAGTGAGAGTGGCTGTAGCCCGGTTGACCACCACCATTGGGCGTGAAGTTTTCAAGGAGGATCGCCCGCGACTCGATGAGAATTGACTTGCCAAGCGGGGCGGCGATCAGCGGTTCAGCGATGGGATAAACGGCTGTGCTTCCGCTGGACCCGCTGGAGAAAAACCCGACACCACCGGAGATCAATGGTGTATTCCGGGGCGTATCCTGCGCGGCCGCAAATTGCGCCGCGCACGCAATGACCAGGATGGAGAGGGTTGCCCGTGCCAGCCGGGTCAATTGCAAGAAGTCGGTGCGCAATCCGGTATGCCGCATAACAGCAAACATAGCGATTCATGCGCATCGCCGTGTCTCCGGATCGTCTGTTTATTGTCAGATGATTGTCACTCCGAGCACTTAGCAATTTGAGCTGCGAAGGTCTTAATTTCCAATGCGGGATCAATCTGTGTCTCGCCGAAACTCCATCCGTGCGGGAAACTGCACAAATGTAACGATTAGGCAGGAACGGTGCCCGATTGAGAGCTGAGACGTGATGAGGCCGGAGACATGCAAGGACGCAGGATTTTGAGAAAGACCACCGGTCGGCCGCCATAAGGCACTGTGCTCAGACCGATCATTCCGATCGCTCGAGAGACTTCATAAGGCTCAAGCAGCGAGTCTGTAGCGATGATGCAATCCGCCGAGTCTTGGCAAGGCCAAGACTCGGCAGGACCTCCACTGGTTCGCATCTTTAGTGCGTCCGGCGAGCGATTCCTTTTCCAATCCGAGGTGCGTCCGGTCATCGTGGTAATTGCGAATGTACTCGGTCATGAGTCGTTTCATATGGAGTTCGTTCAAAACAATCACATGATTGAATAGATCGCGACGGCAAGACTCGAGGAACCGCTCAGCTACCCCGTTTTGCCAGGGACTTCGAATGGCAATTCGGATCGGCTTCACCCCAAGGCTTGTTGCGGTTTCTAAGACCTCACTCTAAAAGGTATGCCCACGATCGAAGATCAGATATCTGGGCGCAGAGTCGAAGGGAAATGCTTCGCGGAGTTGCTGAGATGCCCAAACCGCCGTCGGATGTCGAGTGACGTTGCATTGCAGGATGCGGCGCCGGTCGTTGCCAATGACGAAGAAACAGTAGAGCACACTCCACGCAACAGTCGGCACCGTAAAGAAGTCCATTGCCGCAATCGCTTCACGATGGTTACGGAGGAACCTCGCCCAACGCCTAGCTGGCTCGGTATCTCGGGGAGCTTTCCTCATCCAACGAAGCACAGTTCGTTCCGAAATGTCGAAGACTAGCATTCTAAGTTCACCGTGGATGCGAGGCGCGCCCCAAGTGCGATTCTCGGCCACAATGCGAAAGATCAGCTCTCGAAGTTCCTTGTTCGTTGGCTTCCTTCCAATAACGGCATTTTTGCGCGAAAGCCAACTCCGGTAAAGCTTGAAACCGGCTCGATGCCAGCGCACGACGGTGTCTGGCTAAATGAGGATCACAGCTTTTCGCCATCCCCGCCACAGCCGTCACAAAGCAGCCCAAAACAATTAGTCGGATGTGGAAAATCGTGGCCGAGGATGGCGGCGCGCCATGACCTCGAGCTGTTGCCGTAGCGCGAGGTTCTCCAAAAGGAGGTCGTGGTGAGACCGAACAGAGCGAATAAGCGCTACAAACAAGAGCCTCAGCATCACAGGTTTATATCACAGGAAACACGGCAGGATTGAGCCGGATGGAGTTTTGGCGAGGCACAGCTCCAATTTTTCTTCATGCCCGACTGCTTCGCCGCGGCCGCTCGCGCCTACAAGGCTTCCTGCACCTTCATCACCAGGCATGTGATCGTGTCCTCGGCTTTCACAATCATCTGATGCGGCGTTCCCGCCGCCCGTGGGCAAAATCTCCGAGCGCAAAGTTTGCCGCGCACCACCATCAATCGACACACCGCGCGTCTCGCCCGGCGCGATCATTCGTGCTCCATTCACCACTCCGCCTGTAACCAGCGTTGCCTTTCCCGCCAGCACGCAAAACTGATCCGCAAACTTGTCATGCACTTCCGCTTCGCCGTCGCGCCCGCGAAACGAAAGCATCGCGCAGTGTTGCGGGTACTCCTTCAACGTCTCGGAAGCCGATCCGTCCCCGTGCTTAGCCAGCTTGCGCAGGTATGCTGCGCGCTCCAGCAGAACGGCCGGCGACCAGTGGTCCATCGGACTCTTTGGCCCGCTCATCTTTGCGGTGACTTCGTCCAGATTCACATCCTTCACAATCTCTTTCGCCAGCAGATCCATTTCGTCTCCTTTCGCCTGCGCGAACAATCAAAAGGCCATTTTCACCAATCATCAATTTCGCCAATCACAAATCAGCCAGTTTCCGCGCGCGCCTGAAGACCTTGAGCAGCATCTCCCGCGTCAGCTTGCCGGTGTTCGTGTTCTGCAGCGACGGATGATAGCTGGTGATCGCGATCAGGCCGCCCGGCAGTTTGTATTCCGCTCCATGTGCAAAAACAAACTCGGTACGTTTCTTCAGCGTTCCGGTTCTCTTCGCGTGCGAAAGCAATCCATCGAAAGCGATGCGCCCCAGGCAAACCACCACCCGCAAATCCGTGAGCAGCTTCATCTCCTGGTCAAGCCACGGCGCGCAGTTGCGCAATTCTTCAGGCGTGGGTTTGTTGCCCGGCGGCGCGCATCGAGCCATCGACGTAATCCAAAGCCCGCTCAGCTTCATCCCATCGTTGCGCGAAACGGCTTTCGGCTGCGACGCAAACCCCGCTTCATGCAGCACCGGATAGAGAAAGTCGCCCGATCCATCGCCGGTGAACGGCCGCCCCGTGCGATTTGATCCATGCGCGCCGGGAGCCAATCCCAGCGCCATCACGCGCGCCTTTGGGTCGCCGAACGATGGCACCGGCCGTCCCCAATACTCCCAGTCCGCGTAGGCCCGCCGCCGCGTCCGCGCCACCTCAGCGCAATGCGCGCGCAAACGTGGGCAAAGCTCGCACGCAACGATGCGCGTATTCAGTGCTCGAAGAGTTGCGGCCTTGGCCATAGAGAGATTCTACGGCGCGGAGCGGAGGCTTATGGCAAACTTGGTGCTGAGGAATTTGCGCAATGAAATCCGCAAAGCTCTTGCTGCTCGCCGGCGATTTTGTTGAGGACTACGAAATCATGGTTCCATTTCAGGCCTTGCAAATGGTCGGCCACAAGGTTCACGCCGTTTGCCCCAGTAAGAAGAAGGGCGATCTGATTCGCACCGCGATTCACGACTTCGAGGGCGATCAAACGTACACCGAAAAGCGCGGCCACAACTTTACGCTCAACGCCACCTTTGACGAGATCGATCCCGCGCACTACGACGGCCTGCTCATTCCCGGCGGCCGCGCGCCTGAATATCTCCGCCTCAACCCCAAAGTTCTCGACATAATTCGCCATTTCGCCAAGGCCAATAAGCCCATCGCCGCGCTCTGCCACGGCCCGCAACTCCTTGCCGCCGCACGCGTAATCAAGGGCCGCAAGCTCAACGCTTACCCCGCCTGCGCTCCCGAGGTCGAGCTCGCCGGCGGAACCTTCGTCTCCGTCGCCATGACGGACGCCGTTGTCGATGGCAATCTCGTCACCGGCCCCGCGTGGCCCGCGCACCCGGCCTGGCTTGCCAAATTCCTTGAGGTTCTTGAGGCCCGCGCGGCCGCTTGATCGCGGTTTCCGTTTGACTTAATTGAGTCGACCGCGGCGGCGCGAATGGCATGAGCGCGCACTGCAACGCTCTGCCGCTCACCCTGTGCCATACTGAATCTGCCGACATCTGTCTTCGCTCCCATCAGGAATTGGAATCACTTCGAATGCCCGGCCAGCCCAACCCGGAGTTCCTGCGCCGCGCCATTGCGCTGGCCACGCGCAACGTTCTCACCGCTGCGGGCGGGCCGTTCGCTGCGGTCGTCGTGCGCGAGGGCAAAATTATCGGCGAAGGCGCTAACTCCGTCACCTCGACTAACGATCCCACTGCGCACGGTGAGGTCAACGCGATCCGCGCCGCTGCCAAGTCTCTGGGAACTTTCTCGCTTGCCGGCTGCGCGCTCTACACCAGTTGCGAGCCTTGCCCCATGTGTCTTGCGGCCGCCTATTGGGCGCGCCTTGATGCCGTCTACTACGGAGCGAGCGCCGCCGATGCAGCACGCGCCGGCTTCGACGATGCCTTTCTCTACGCCGAGCTTCGCAAAGAGTCGAGCGAGCGCAAACTCAGCTCCACGCAATTGCTCAGCGACGAAGCATGGGCCAGCTTTGCCGCCTGGATCGCTGCGCCAAACAAAGTCGAGTATTGACGCTTCTCCTATATAGTGGAGGCGCGCGCAATCCTTGATCCCGCGCCGTCACAGTGCGTATGCTGCCAGCGTTTATGCTCGGTGAATGGCGCCTGAATCCGCGGCGCAAAGGGGAGAGCCCGCATGAGCACCGCTACGGTCGCATCTCCCGCAACAAGAATCAATTCCGGGCCGCTCCTCGTTCGACGCGCCGCAGTTCTCGGCGCGGGAACCATGGGCTCGCGCATCGCCGCACACCTGGCTAACGCCGGGATTCCAGTTCTTCTGCTGGATCTTCCATCGAAGCCCGGAACCTCGGATCGACCGCTGGCTTACGCCGCCATCAATGCGCTATTGAAGTCCAAGCCAGCCGCCTTTTTTGATCCCTCCGCCGCCGCGCTCATCACGCCCGGCACCTTCGACGACGATCTTCCAAAAATCGTCTCGTGCGACTGGGTCATCGAAGCTGTCGCCGAGAATCTCGAAATCAAAACGGCGCTCCTCACCCGCGTCCTGCCTCATCTCGGTCCGCACGCGCTCCTAACTACCAACACCTCCGGCCTGCCCATACGGCAACTCGCGTCAGTATTGCCTGTCCAAATCCAGGAAAAATTCTTCGGCACGCATTTTTTCAATCCTCCGCGCTACATGCGGCTCCTCGAGGTCATCCCCACCGCCGATACGGACCCCGCCATCGTCGCCGCATTCTCCGCCTTCGCCGATCTGCGCCTCGGTAAGCAAATCGTCTTCGCACACGACACGCCTAACTTCATCGCCAATCGCATCGGCGTCGCGATCATGTTCAATGCCGCCAGCCTGATGCTCGAGCAGGGGCTTTCTATCGAAGAGGTCGACGCGCTCACCGGCCCCGCCATCGGCTGGCCCCGCACAGGAACACTCCGTCTCGCCGATCTCGTCGGTATCGATGTTCTCGCTCACGTCGCCGCCAACTTCCCCGCGGGTGTTACGGGCGGTAAATTCTCGACCATCATTGAAGAGATGCTCAAGCGCGGCTGGCTTGGCGATAAATCTGGCCAGGGCTTTTACAAGAAAGTCCGCAGCCCAGGCGGCAATGAGTCTGCCGGCAAACATGAGCGCCTCGTCCTCGATCTTTCCACTTTTGAATACCGTCGCTTGGCCAAGCCCGCGCTGCCATCGCTCGAAATGACGAAGAACGCGGCTACGCTGCCCGAGCGCCTGCGCCTGCTGCTCGCGAACAATCCCGCAAAAGACAAAGCCGCCGCCTTCCTCTGGCCCTTACTCTCTTCGCTCTGGAACTTTGCAGCTGATCGCATCGGCGAAGTCGCCGACGACGCTCCGTCCATCGACGCAGCCATGCGCGCCGGCTTCAACTGGGAGCTCGGTCCCTTTGAAATGTGGGATGCCGCCGGAGTCGCTGAATCAGTAGCGCGCATGAAGGCTCTCGGGCTACCCGTAGGCGCTGCTGTTGAAAAACTTCTTGGCGCGTCGCGCACAACCTGGTACTCGCCCAGCGGCGACGCCTGCTTCCAGCCGGCGGCCAGCGAGCTTATCCTCATTCCCGCTGTTCCTGGCCACGCCCACGTCGCGGATTTTCGCCGCCCCAACAAAGTCATTCGCACCAACTCCGGCGCTTCACTCGTCGATCTCGGCGACGGCATCGCCTGCATCGAGTTGCACTCGCTCAAGAACGCCATCGGCGGCGATGTTCTCTCGCTCATCTCCGCCGTCCTCGATCCCTCTTCCGATGCGGTTCGCGATTTCTCCGGATTTGTCATCTCCGGCGATCGCGAAAATTTTTCGGTCGGCGCCAACCTTATGCAGCTTCTTCTCGCCGCGCAAGAAGGTGAGTGGGACGAGCTGGACCGCTTGATTTACAACTTCCAGCAGATGACCGCGGCCATTAAATTCTGTCCACGCCCCGTCGTCGCCGCGCCCTTTGGCCTCACCCTCGGCGGCGGCGCTGAAATTTGCCTCCACGCTGCGCGTCGCCAGCCTCACGCTGAAACCTACATGGGCCTCGTCGAAGCCGGAGTTGGCCTGATCCCCGCTGGCGGCGGGACCAAAGAAATGTTTCTGCGCGCATTCGACGCAGCCGTCGCTCTGGCGCCGCCTGAGCCGCGCGACCCCCCCTCGCGCTTCGCTCAATCCGCCGAACTCGCCACAGCGCTCAAGCGCGCGCTTGAAACCATCGCCATGGCCAAGGCTTCCACCTCCGCCACTGAAGGCCGCCTGCTCGGCCTGCTCGCTCCCGCCGATCGCATCACCATGAACCGCGACCGCCTGCTTCTCGATGCCAAGGTGCAAGCCGCTGCGCTCGCCGAATCCGGCCACGCTCCTCCGCAACCGCGCACACAAATCCCTGCTCCCGGCATTGCCGCGCTCGCCACTCTTGAAGTGGGAATTTATCTGATGGGCGAAGCCGGCTACGCATCAGAACACGATCAGAAAGTCGCCGGCTGGGCCGCGTACATTCTTGCAGGAGGCCGCATCACGCCCGGCTCTCTCGTCAACGAGCAGTATTTTCTCGATCTCGAGCGCGAAGCATTTCTCTCGCTCTGTGGCGAACGCAAAACCCAGGAGCGCATCGCCTTCACCCTCAAAACTGGCAAGCCACTGCGGAATTGACATTGACGTACGTACGTATGTATGAAAAGATGGCTGTTGAAGGAGTCTCTCCATGTATCACGATCCCAAAACAGTTCTCTCGCCCAAAGACAGAGTAAAGTCCGTGGAAGTGATTTATGACAAAGGGCCAGTTGACCATAGCTGGTCCGTTGCTCAAATTGAATGGGAAGGTTCGCCCGTCGTAGGTATTCGTTGGAACGGGGATTCCAGAAGTCACAAAGGGCTGCCGCAGGCTCGCGGCAATCCCGCGTGGTTTATTGTGCCCGACGAGCTTGCGGAAGCCGTACTAAATGCTGCCCAGGAGCGGAGCCAGACTAAGCAAAAGAACCTAGCGGAAGGCTATCGCCAAATGGCATCTGACCGGGCGCGTGAAATTGAAGCAGAGGAGTGGACGGAGGCGCTGATTGGCGACATCGATTGAGCGTGGAGATGTGTACTGGCTGAATTTTGAGCCCAGCATGGGCGGAGAGATCAAAAAGGTGCGGCCGGCAATCGTGCTGTCAAACAATGCCGCAAATACTCATCTAAACCGCGTTCAGGTGGTTCCAATCACGTCGAATATCGATCGCCTTTATCCTGGCGAGGCATTCATTACGCTCAACGCCGAAAAACGAAAAGCGATGGGAGACCAATTGACAACAGCGAGTAAGCAACGAATAGGCAGAAGAATCGGAGCCCTGAGCGCCGAGGACCTGGGCCGGGTAGAGGATGCAATTTTGCTCCAACTGGGCATTGCTCGACCCTGACGTTCACCTCTGAGATGATCCCATGGTTCGCATTCCGCTCAAATCGGTCATCTTTTTTTCTGGCGCGTTTCTCTGTGCTTCCGTTCTCATCTCCGCGCAACAGCCGCCCTCTCGGAATTCGCTCGTCGAGTCCGGCCAGATCATCGTCCGCGGCCATCCAACTCCCTACGTCATTCGCCATCTGCCCGTCAGCTCGTTTCCCGATCTGCCGCCCGCCGTACAAGAGCAGCTCGATCATCGTGGCTGCCTCATTCCGCAAACTTATGAGGCGCACCGCCCAGAAAATGTCGTCCACGCCAGCCTCGAGCGTCCCGGTTCCTCTGACTGGGCCATCCTCTGCTCCGCGCAGGGAACAGTCTCTCTACTCGTCTTCTTTGGCGATGGCTCAAGCCAACCCTTTACGCTGGCCTCGGCTCCCGAGACGGAGCGCCTTCAAACGCACGATCCGAGCGGCGTTCTCGGCTTCAACTGGGGTATTGACCCCGCGTCGCCGCAGCAGCTCCGCGAGGCGCAGGCCAGTATGGATCCGCGCCCGACGCTCCTGGACCACGACGCCCTCGCCGATACGCTCGTCGATCGCCACACCGTCTACCACTTCTATCTGAAGAGCGCGTGGATCGTACTGGAGATGCAGGACTAAACCACAACATCAAGCGCTACACGCCATAGAATCGAGTAGGAGGAGCAGCGACCCATGCCGAGATCCGTCCTCGTCGCCGCCGTCCGCACGCCTGTTGGCCGCGCACCCAAAGGCGCGCTCTCCACCACGCGCCCCGACGATCTCGCCGCTACGGCTATCACCGGCGCGCTTCAGCGCGTTCCCGCCCTCGACAAATCCGCTATCGATGACATCATCCTCGGCTGCGCCCAGCCCGAAGGCGAACAGGGCTGGAACATTGCGCGCATGGCTGCTCTGTGCGCCGGCCTTCCCGTCGAAGTTCCCGGCGTCACCGTCAATCGTCTTTGCGCCTCCGGTCTCGAAGCTATCGCGCTGGCCGATCACCGCATTCGCTCCGGCCCGGCGAGCGTCATCATCGCTGGCGGAGCCGAATCCATGAGCCTCGTTCCCATGGGCGGCAACAAGCCCAGCCCCAATCCCTGGCTCGCCGCCAACTATCCGGCCTCGCTTCTGACTATGGGGCTTACCGCCGAGCGCGTCGCCCGCCATTACGGCATCTCGCGAATTGATCAAGATGCTTATGCACTCGCAAGCCACCAGAAAGCCCTCGCCGCGCAAGCCGCCGGCCGCTTCGCCGAAGAACTCGTGACGATCAAAGTGACATCCACGATTCCAGGCGAAAAACCTGACAAGACGCAAGTTAAGGAAAAAGAATTTTCCGCCGACGAAGGCCCTCGCGCCGACACCTCCGCCGCGGCCCTGGCCCAGCTCAAGCCCGTTTTTCACGCGCAAGGGACAGTCACCGCCGGCAACTCCTCGCAAACCTCCGACGGAGCCGCAGCCGTTGTCCTCATGACGGCTGCCCGCGCGCGCGAGCTCGGCATTCCGCCGCTCGCTCGCCTTGTGTCCTACGCTGTCACTGGTTGTCTACCTGAAGAAATGGGCATCGGCCCCATTACCGCGATTCCCAAGGCGCTCTCGCTCGCCGGACTCAACCTCGCAGATATCGACCTCATCGAGCTCAATGAAGCCTTCGCTGCGCAGGTTATCGCTATCATTCGCGCGCTTTCGCTCGATCCGGCGCGCATCAACGTCAACGGAGGCGCCATCGCTCTCGGCCACCCGCTCGGCTGCACCGGCGCTAAACTTACCGCGACACTTCTCCAGGAGATGGAGCGCCGGAAGGCGCGCTACGGAATGGTCACCATGTGTGTCGGCGGGGGCATGGGCGCGGCCGGCATCTTCGAGTTACTCGACTGAAACACGGCTTGCCGTCTTGGTTTTGTCCGTCCCTATTTCCCAGGGGCGAATCCCTGTTCCCTAGTTCTTAAAAAACTCCCCATGCCCCCCGTTCGCCCACGGATCGTAGTGCAGCGCAAAGTTGGCGCGCTCCTCAACGCTAGGGTGGCTGTAAAGCCAGAATTCAATAAACGGGGTCGGATTGGGATCTTCGAGCCAAGCCTTTCCAAGGTCATCAAACGCCGTTACCGCGGTCTTTTGAGGGTCCGGCACAATTCCGTGGATCGCCTCTTGCCCGAATACATCGGCTTGGTGCTCAAAGTGGCGGCTCACGGCGTTGGTCGCGGGCTCCAGCAGAAAGCTTGCGATCGAAATCGTGAACAGGAGTACTACGAACCCGGTTCGCGATGCGATCTCGCTCGCTCCCCAGCTGCCCCCAAAACGCCGCACCAGCCACGCAGCAAACCCCGCACACGCCCAGTACACGAAGAAAAGGCCAACCGAGAAGATCGCAATATATTTGGGAATGTGATGCAGCACGTAGTGCCCGCTCTCGTGGCCAAAAATGAAGAGCACCTCGTCGTTCGGCACGCGGCCCGCCGTCGTATCCCACACCACGATCCGCTTCGTGGTGCCAACTCCGGAAACGTATGCGTTCAGCCCGTTGGTCTTCAGGCTGGCCTTCATCAAAAACATGCGATCAGGAGGAATGTTTGTCCCCGTCCTCGCTACAACCTTCTCAAGCTGTTCGACAAGCGCAGGATTGGATTTCTCGAGCGGCTCAAACTTATCGAAAATCGGCGCGATCAAAGGCGCTGCAAAAATGACTAGCACCAGGATCGGCAGCGTCACCAGCCAGATGCCAAACCAGTAGCGGCGCGGCGAGCGCCGCACAATCCAGTTGAACAGCAACAGAATTGGCACGCCGAAAACCAGCGTTAACGCCAGCCCCTTGCCTTCATCTCCCATCCAGCTGCCCCATCCCTGCACGCTGATCCCATACGCGCTCTCGTAATGCTGGCCGAGCCAATCCAGCGGGAACCCGGCCACGGCGCTGATGATGAAGAAGGCCGCAAAAAACAGCAGGCCCTGCACCCAGCGCTTTGCAGTGATCCGTTGCGCCCACCTTTCCACCGCCGCCCACGCGCCTGCGGCCAGCAGCAGCAACACAAATACAATTCCCCAGATCGATCCCGCGATATTCAGCACGTTGCGAATGCGGCTGATGGCGATCGCCTTGGCCAGCTTGTCCGGCGCCAGCGTGTAAGCTTGCTGCGAGCTCGCCGGCGCTTGGGCCGTAGCGGCCACTGGAGCCGGCGCCGGCTGGGTCGCTCCGCTCTGCGCGGCCAAAATTTGCGGCGTGATTCCTGCCAGTAACGCGGCCGTGCAGACCACCAGCCACACCAAGCGTCTAAATCTCATTCCTGTCCTCCCTTTGTGGGCCAATTCTGCGAGAATCGAACAAACACATGCCTTCGTCAAAATATCGAGCTTTCACGCCCAACCATTCTATAGGCCAATCGCGGCGCCGGATCATTTCCTTCCTTCGCTTTGCGCCCGCGGCAACTTTCCTGCTGCCTTTTGGCTTCCGGCCTGCAGCCCGCGCCCAGCACCCGGTCCCCGCCGTTCTTGACGCCATGACCACCGAGCTTCATCGCGCCTTCACGTCGCTCGGTAAGTCTTCAAGTCCGCCTTCCCCAGTGGACTCGCCGGCATCCGCCACCACGACGCCCGCCACGTCCTCCGCCGACAAGCCCTTGCCGCCCTACTTTCTCAGTTACACGGTTCGCGACACCAGCTTTGTCTCCATTCGCGCGCTCTACGGCGCTCTGGCCGAGAGCTCCGCGGGACGCGCGCGCGTGGCCGACGTTCAGGTGCGCGTTGGCGATCCTAAGCTCGACAACACTCACGGCACGCATCGCGGCGCGGCCGTCAATAGCCAACAGCTTCCGCTGGGCGATGACCGCGAAGCTCTCGCGCGTTCACTCTGGGTAGCAACCAACACCGGCTACGGCAATGCTCTCGACAGCTATCTTCGCGTGCAGACTGAAGCCGAGGTTCGCGCCAAAGAAGAAGACACGTCGCCGGATTTCAGCAGCCAGGAATCGCAAACGCACATCGGCGCCGTCGCTCCGCAGGTCGTCATCGACCGCGCCGCATGGGAGCAGCGGGTGAGGGAACTGTCCCGCATCTTCCGCGATTACCCTGACGTGTACCAGAACATGGTCTTTCTAACCGTGCAGAACGAGACCGAATACTTCACCTCTTCCGAAGGGTCGCAAATAGTCACGCCTCACCTGCAAGCGCGGATCGTCGCTGTCGCTGTCACCCGCGCCGATGACGGCATGGACCTCTTTCGCGCGCAGACATTTGAAGCCCCGACTGCCGACGGCCTTCCGACCGAAGCCGTTCTCGAATCCGCCATGCGCGAGCTTGGCAAAAGCCTCGAAGCGCTGCGCAAGGCTCCGGTGACTGAACCATTTGACGGCCCCGCTATTCTTTCCGGTCGCGCAGCCGCCGTGTTCTTCCATGAAGTCCTCGGCCATCGCCTCGAGGGCCAGCGCCAGCGCGGTGACGAGGAGGGCCAGACATTCACCAAGGATGTCGGCAAGCCGATTCTGCCCGATTTCCTTTCCGTCGCCGACGACCCAACGGTGAGCGAATTCGGCAGCACCTGGCTGAGCGGCAGCTATCAGTACGATGACGAAGGCCAGAAAGCCGAGCGCGTTGACTTGATTCAGGACGGGGTGCTCAAGACCTTTCTCATGTCGCGCCTGCCCATCGCCAGCTTCGGCACTTCCAACGGCCACGGCCGCGCTGAAGAAGACCATGTGCCTACAGGCCGCCAGGGCAACCTCATCGTCACGTCCACCAAAAGCGTCTCCGATTCCGAATTGCGCAAAGAGCTTATCGACGAAGCCAAAAAACAGGGTAAGCCCTACGGCCTCTACTTTGAAGACATCTCCTCCGGCTTCGCCGTCACGCAGCGCAGCTCGCCGCAGGCCTTCCAGGTTATCCCGCTCGTCGTCTGGCGCGTCTACGTTGATGGCCGTCCCGATGAGTTGGTTCGCGGTGTCAGCATCGTTGGCACGCCGCTCGCCGCCATGAAAAGCATCATCGCCACCGGCGACAAGAGCGAAGTTTTCAACGGCGAGTGCGGCGCGGAGTCGGGCACTATCCCTGTCAGCGCCGTCGCGCCCGCCATGCTGCTCAGCGGCATCGAGACGCAGCGTCAGCCGCAAGGCATCGCGCGGCCGCCGATCCTGCCCATCCCCGGCGCGGAAAAGCAGGGAACAGGGACCAGGGATCAGGGATCAGAAAACGGCGTAGGCCATCAGAAATTGCAGGAGGCGCAATGAATCCCGCTCGCACATTTGCTTGCGCTTCGTTCGCGATGTTCCTCTGCGTTCCTCATACAGTTCTCGGCCAAACCACGCGCGCTGACGCCGAAAAGGATCCCGTCCTCAAAGCCATGCTTGCCGAGCTCGACCGCAGCATGAGCCAGCTCCAGTTGCAGGGGTTTGCCAAGCCATTCTTCATCCAATACCGCATCGAGGAAGTCGACGACTTCGAAACCAAAGCCGAGTACGGCTCAAGTGAAGGCTCTGACCACGCCCGCCAGCGCGTTGCTCGCATCACGGTGCGCGTCGGCGATTACAAGACTGATAGTTCCGGCGCTCGCGGCGACGGCGCGCTCGAAATTGCCGTACTCGACGACGATCCCACTGCTATTCGATCTACCTTATGGGCGGGAACTGACCAGGCCTACAAAAATGCGCTCTCAGCCTACGCGCAAAAGCAGGCGGAGTTGAAACAGGTGCAGACCCCGCCGCAGGCCGACGACTTCAGCCAGGAGAAGCCCATCATCTCGCTTGGCCCACCTATCGCCCTTCACGTCGACGAAAGTTCCTGGGCCGATCGCATCGCACGCGCCAGCGGACTCTACCGCACCGATGCAACCGTGAGTGCAAACGAGCGCGACATCCAGTACTCCTCCGCCAGTTTTCGCGCTCGCGCCACCACCACATGGCTCGTGACCAGCGAAGGAACCATCGTCCGCCAGTCCTCTGTCGAGTATCAGGAAACTTTTGCCGCCGGCACGCAGGCTGCGGACGGCATGCGCCTCGACCGGTCTTATGGCTCCTCAAGAATTTCGCCCGCCGAACTCGATTCTGAAGCCGACTTCAACAAGCACGCCGTCGCAGAGCTTGCATCGCTCGCCGAGTTGCGCAAAGCGCCGCTGGTCGAAGAGGAGTACCACGGCCCGCTGCTGTTCTCTGCCGACGCCGCAGCCGATACGCTGCACTCACTTCTCGGCGCCGCTGTCACGGCCACGCGCCCCGCGCTTGGCACTGAAGCACGCACCAACGGTGCGTTTGCTTCCAGCTACCACGCGCGCGTACTGCCCGACTTCATGAACGTCGTGGACGATCCGAGCCTCAAGACCTTCAACGGCAAAGCCCTGCTCGGCGCCTATGACGTCGACGACGAGGGAGTTCCCGCGCAGGCCGTGAAACTCGTCGACGAAGGCCGGCTCGAAAATTACCTCATCGGCCGCCAGCCTGTCCGCGACTTTCCCCAATCCAATGGCCACGGCCGCGCCGGAATCACCGGCCCACCACGCCCAATGATCGGCGTTCTCAAAATCACCGCTGACAATGGGCTTTCAACAGACGAGCTCAATAAGAAGCTGCTGGATATGGCAAAAGACCGCGACCTCAAAAGCGTCTACCTTGTCGAAACCCTGGGCGCCGAGCGTGAGCCGCGATTGCTTTACCGCGTGAGCCCTGACGGCAAGCGCGAGCTGGTGCGCGGTGCGGTGCTCGATGACGTTGACGACCGCGCTCTTCGCTCGAGCATCGAGGCTGCGGGAAAGGATCTCTGGGTCGCCAATTCTTTCGGGGACCCGCCCACCACCGTCCTTGCCCCCGCGCTGCTTTTCAGCGATGCCACCGTCCGCCGCGCCAACGCCAAAAACGACAAGCTGCCCTTTTATCCGCCGCCCGATTAACGCTATATTTCGTTACAGGGCCGGATAGAAAGGGCCGGATCGGCAAGGCCGGCCGTCAACCGCCCATTTTCGTCACCCGCATCTCACACTTTGAACTTTCTCGCACCCCTGCTACCCGTTTCCGCATCCATCGTAGTAGGTGCCTTTCTCGCCCGGACCGCGAATTTCATCAACACTCAATTCATCCGGGCCAAACCCACAAAGTACAATCCGAACGAAGGAGAGTTTCCCCTATGGCATACGAATTACCACCGCTTCCTTACGATTACTCGGCTCTGGAGCCGTTCATCGACGTCGAAACCATGAAGCTCCACCACGACAAGCATCACCAGGCCTACATCACCAACGTGAACAAAGCCCTGGCCGATCACCCCACGCTCGCCGCCAAATCGGTCGACGACCTCATCAGCGATCTCAGCGCGATTCCTGAAGATATCCGCGGCGCGGTCCGCAACAACGGCGGAGGCCACTCCAACCACTCGACGTTCTGGACCATCATGGGCCCGGCCAACACGGCCGGCATCGGCGGCAGCCCGTCAGGCGAAATTGCCAAGCAGATCACCGCCGACTTCGGCGACTTCGAAGCCTTCAAGAAGACCTTCAATGAGACCACGGCCAAGCAATTCGGCTCCGGCTGGGGCTGGCTCGTCTTCACCGGCGGCAAGCTCAAGGTAATCACCACCGCCAATCAGGATTCGCCGCTGTCTCAGGGTATTTATCCGATCCTCGGCAACGACGTCTGGGAGCACGCGTACTACCTCAAATACCAGAACAAGCGCCCCGACTATCTCGCCGCTTGGTGGAACGTCGTCAATTGGGCCGAAGTCAACAAGCGCTTCGCCAAAGCCAAGAAGTAACCTGAGCCGTCAGCTTTCAGCCGCCAGCTCTCAGCTTTTTTGTGCACGGTCGATGTACTTCGTTCCCGCACGATGAACTGAAAGCTGACAGCTGATGGCTGAAAGCTGCCTTTCCGAGCCGGAGGTTTATCGCAAATGGCCACTATGCAAATGACTGTGCGCCCCGAGGATATCTCTCAACTCCCCAAGGGCAATGAACGGATCCCCGATCCGGCCATCATCGTCATCTTTGGCGCCTCAGGCGACCTCACCAAGCGCAAGCTGCTGCCTGCGCTCTTTCATCTCTGGCAATCGAACCTTCTGCCCAGGCAGTTCGCCATTGTTGGCGTCGCGCGCCGCCCGCTCGGCGATGAATTTGCAGCCGACATGCGCTCCGGCATCGTCGAATTTGGCGGCGTGGACGCCAAGGATCCCAAGCTCGACGGCTTCGTTTCCAACATCAGCTATTTTCCGCTCCACTTCGACGATCCAGCTCACTACGCCAATCTCAAAACCGAACTCGATCGCATCGCAAAAGAAAAAGGAATCGGACCTAATCGCCTCTTCTATCTCGCCACGGCGCCCGAGTTTTTCACCGGCATCATTGAGAATCTCGGCGCGCAGAATATGGCCCAGCCCGAAAAAGGCCGTGTCGCTGTCGTCATCGAGAAGCCCTTCGGCCACGACCTCGACTCTGCGCGCGAGCTCAACCATCAGGTCAATGCGGTTTTTCAGGAAAGCCAGATCTTCCGCATCGATCACTACCTGGGCAAAGAGACTGTCCAGAATCTCCTCATCTTCCGCTTTGCCAACGGCATATTCGAGCCGATCTGGAAACGCAACTACATTGACAATGTTCAGATCACCGTGGCCGAAACTCTCGGCGTCGAGGGGCGCGGACCCTTCTACGAGAAGGCGGGCGCTCTGCGCGACGTTGTCCAGAACCACATGATGGAGCTGCTCGCGCTCGTTGCACTCGAGCCGCCTTCCAGCTTTGAATCTGAAAGCGTGCGCCGCGAGAAACTCAAAGTCTGGCAGGCCATCCCCGCGATCCCCATCCTTAACACCGTCCGCGGCCAGTACGGTCCGGGAATCGTGGCTGGCGAGCACGTCAAAGGTTACCGCGACGAGGACCGCGTCAATCCCGAATCCGGCACTGAAACCTTTGCCGCGCTTCGCCTCACCATTGAGAACTGGCGCTGGGCCGGTGTGCCCTTCTTTCTCCGCGCCGGCAAGCGCATGAAGAAGCGCGCCACCGAGATCAGCATCCAGTTCAAGCAGCCGCCGCTGCTCATCTTCAACCGCATCGCCGCTTCCGGGCCCTGCCCGGAGATTCAACCAAATCTGCTCACCATCCGCATCCAACCCGACGAAGGCATCTCACTGCGCTTCGGAGCCAAGGTCCCTACCACCTCTGAAATGGCCGTCTGCCCCGTCAATATGGACTTCGATTATGAGTCTGCCTTCGGCAAGTCCAGCGCCAACGGCTATGAGCGCCTGCTTCTGGACGCGATGCTCGGCGACCAGACTCTATTTGCCCATCGCGACGGCGTTGAAACCAACTGGGCTCTCTGCACGCCCATCCTGCAGGCCTGGGCCGCCAAAAAGCCGCAGGTCTTTCCCAACTATTTCGCCGGCTCCTGGGGCCCCGAATGCGCCGACCATCTGCTCGAGCACTCCGGCCACACTTGGCGCAACGACTTCAGCCGAAAAGCCTGACGGCGAGCGAGGGAGTCAGCGATTGAAGCGCACCGCAGCCGGCGATAGACTCCGCTCATACCCTCGCCTACTCCCTGCCGGCCATTCCCTACTGGCTACTCCCTATTGGCTATTCCCTGTCCTTTATCCATCGCTGCATTCGCCAGCCGGTCCGCTTCCTTGTTTCCGCCGCGCAATGTGTGCCGCATGTCAAACCCCTTCAGCTTCAGTGCCAACCGTTGCGCTTCCTGCCACAATGGCAGCAGCCCCGGGCTCTTCACCTTGTACCGGCCCTTCATCTGCCGCACCATCAGCTCTGAGTCGGAAACCACCCTTAGCCGCGTCGCCCCATTGGCAAGCGCCCACTCCAAAACCGAGAGCAGTCCCTTATATTCGGCATAATTGTTGGTCTGGCGGCCCAGGTATTCGCTCAGCCGCGCCACCACCCGGCCCTCCGGGTCCTCAATTACGGCCCCGTAGCCCGCCGGCCCGGGATTGCCCCTCGACCCCCCGTCGCAGTGCGCCGTGAACCACCCGCCGGCCGCTGACTCACTAGCTGGCTCATTCTCAAACAGATTTCCGCTCATCGAGTACTAGTGTATCGGGGCTTCCCAGCGTATCGGGAGCCGGCCACCCCCCACCCGGCCGGCTCACCGCCCGGCCCAGGTCCCTTGTTCCCCCGGTCCCTGTCTTCCTCAACCTGCTTACAATTGCGCCCATTCCCCGTCTACTCGCATAGACAAAGTCTGCATCTTCCCAGAGCGGAGAAGCGATGGCTACGGACGCGATTGGTGCTTCGTTGAACCCAGCAATGAGTCTTGCCCAGGCAGCCAGCACTTTAGCTTGGCCGGGCTGCGGGGGGGTACAATCCTCTCCAGACGTGGCTGCTTCAAGAGCAATGGGCGGAGCAAGGCGGCAGAACCCTGGCCAGGACGACGCGAGCCGGGCGCAGATTCGCGCGCAAAACCGAGCCTTGGAAATGGACCTCATCCGCGAGGCTCAGGCCGGTTCCCGCGTAGCGTTTGACACCCTGGTTCGGCAGTATGAGCACCAGGTCCTGCGCCTGGCCCTGCATCTCACCGGCTCCGAGCAGGACGCAGAAGACATTTATCAGGATGCGTTTCTCAAAGCCTACCGTTACATTGGAAATTTCCGCTTTGAGTGCTCCTTTTATACGTGGATCTACCGCATCGTCACCAATCTTTGCCTGGATCAGCTAAGACGCCGCAAGACCCGCCGCGAAGACCATGCAGTAGTCGTCGACCGCGCCGGCGACGAGATCGACATTCTGGCCGCCGTCTCTGACAATCGCTCGTTTTCCAATCCCGCCCGCGAGCTCGACCGCAAGCTGCTGGGCGCAAAGATTCAGACCGCACTGGGCAAGCTGACGCCGCGCGAGCGCATGGTCTTCGAACTGAAGCATTACCAGGGGCTTCGCCTCCGCACCATCGGCGAAATGCTGCACACCACGGAAGAGACCGCCAAGAATACCCTCTTCCGCGCGACCAAAAAGTTGCGTGCACAACTGGCGGACTTGAGATGATTCACGAGCGGCGAGTTTCTTTTTAATGGCCGCGAAGTTTTTCGTATTTGTACGGCTCGTCGATTCAGCACGATGAGCTGGAAGCTAAGAGCTAGAAGCTGAAAGCTGTACTTCTGGGGCTATAAGGACGTAACCATGAATTGCGAACTTGCATACGAACAAATTGTCGCTGCCGCGTATGGAGAGCTGCCGGACGATCAGGTTCATCAGCTTGAGCGGCATGTCATCGCCTGCGCGGACTGCAAAAAGGAGCGCGAGCAGGTTCTGGCGCTCAAGGTGCTCGCAGACGCGCATCCGGTTTTTGAGCCGGATCCGAATCTTGTGGCCCGCGCTCACCTGCGCCTGGATGAAGCCCTCGACACCCTGCCGCCGCGCAGCTGGTTCGAGCGCCTGGGCCAGCGCCTCGTGAACAACTTTGCCAACTTGCAATCTGCGCCAGTTGCAGCCGCCCTTCTGCTCGTGGCCGGCGCCGGCGCCGGAATCCTGGGGGGCTTGGAGTACGCGCAGAACCGTGCCGCGCACGCTGCAACCCTGGCCCAGGCCGCTACGCCGGCCGGTGCGCACGTGCTGCCTGCCGCGGACCTTTCGCAGCTCTCCAACGTGGCCGGAATCTCCGGAATTGTGCGCCAGCCCAACAGCGAAATTGTCGACGTCAGTTACAACCAGATCGTTCCCCGGCAGATTGAGGGCTCGCTCGACGACCCCGGCATTCGCCAACTGCTCATGCTCGCTTCTGAAGATTCCGCTTCTCCTGGTGTTCGCGACGACTCCGTAGGCCTGCTTGCGGCCGAGTGCCGCGCAGGCCACAGTTGCCAACCCTCCGGCATCCGCGATGCGCTCATGTATGCCCTACGCTACGACCGCAGCTCCAAGGTTCGCCAGAAGGCGCTTCAGGGTCTGGTGCCGTACGTAGCCGACGACGTGCGCGTCCGCGACGCCGTTCTTGAAGCAGTTTTGAACGACAACGATCCGGCTATGCGCACCGCCGCGATTGATGTGCTGGAACCAGTTGACGCCGATTCCAGCGTCCGCCAGGTTCTCTACTCGGTCTCCAACTCTGACCAAAGTCCTCAAATCCGAACCGTTTCCCGGCAAGTCTTGAGCCGGGTTCCGCAATTTCAATAACTCAAGCTAACCCTTCCGGCCACTTCGCCGTTTTGATGAGCGCGGACCGGACGATAAAACATAATGGAGAAATCTAAATGGATCACCTTTTGAGGCCAATTCGCACACCGCATCCCACACCGCATCCCACACCGCAATTTGGATCGCATCTGAAGCATGCAATCGCCGCGCTCTCGGCGGCCGCGGCTTGCGTTCTGTTCGCCCACCCTCCCGTGTCCCACGCGCAGGCTGGGCAGCTCGCGCCTTTCCTTGAAGACACCAGCCCGCTGCTCGCCCACGCCAGCGTTCCCGGCTATCTTGGTGTGGACATCTCCGACGTGGATGCTGACAAGGCGCAGGCTCTCAAACTCAAAGATGTTCACGGCGCGGTCATCACTCTAATCGATCACGACGCACCCGCCGGCCAGGTCGGACTCAAGGTCAATGACGTTGTTATTTCGATCAATGGCCAGAACGTCGACGACGCCGAGGCGCTGCGCCGCATGCTCCGCGACATTCCGCCCGGCCGCAAGATCAGCCTTGAGATCAGCCGCGATGGCAACATTCAAACCATGGCTGTTCAGCTGGTCGATCGCAAAGCCATGGAGCACGACATCTGGACCCGCCTCAACATCGATGTGGATGGCATTGCGCCCATTGCGCCTCCGCCCACGATGGGCATCGCCGGTTCCGATGCGCCCATCTCCAGCGGCTTCCACATTTCTCTTTTCACCAGTGCCCTCAATGTGGGTGCACTGGTTGAGCCGCTCACCTCGCAAATGTCCGAGTACCTCGGCGTTCCGGGCGGCCTGATCGTCAAGCAGGTGGCGCGCAAGAGTGAAGCCGCAGCCGCTGGATTCAAGGCCTTCGACGTAATCCTCAAGGCCGGCGCGGATTCCATCAACACCTCCGCCGACTGGGACCGCGATCTCCGCTCCAATGTGGGCAAGCCTATCCAGGTCACGATCATGCGCGACAAAAAGCAGCAGACCCTGACGCTTCAGGTCGACTCCAAGCATCGCAGTGCCGTCAGCCCCCCGGCCATTCCCGGGCAGCAGGCATCCGCGGATGGCGTTGTTTAGCTGTTCCGTTCAGCGATGAGCATTGAATCCTTTTTCACCCGGGCGCCGCATCACGAAGCGGCGCCCTTTGTGTCTAGCGCTCTAAACTAATTCCATGGAAGTTCTCTACGGCCTGCATCCGGTGTCTGAAGCTCTCAAGGCCGGGCGCCGCCGCTTTGACCACGTGCTCGTCGCCCGCGAGCGCAACGACGACCGGCTTGACCGAGTGATCGCCCAATGCCGCGATGCAGGCATTCGAGTCCGCGAGGAGTCGCGCGAGCAACTCACCCTCGCCGCCAATACACCGGGCCATCAGGGTGTCGTTGCGCTTGTTCGCCCGCAGGAATTCCTCACCATCGAGGACCTTTTCGCGCCGGATCCCGCGACCAATAAATCCGCGACGACCAAATCCACCGCCCGCCTCGTCCTTGCTGTCGACGGCGTTGAAGATCCGCAGAACCTCGGCGCTCTTCTTCGCGTCGCCGATGGCGCGGGCGTCGATGGCGTCCTCCTCACCGAGCGCCGCTCCGCTCCTCTGAGCCCTGCCGCCGTCAAAGCTAGCGCCGGAGCCGCCGAGCACCTTCGCATCGCGCGTGTCGTCAATCTCGTCCGCTCCCTTGAGGAGCTGAAGAAACACAACCTCTGGATCGTCGGCCTGGACGCGGGGAGCCTGGATGCCGGAATTGATGCGGGAGTTCAAGATGCGGGCGTTGCCAAGCGCGGCCAAACCGCCGGTCCCACTCCTCGCGGCCCAGCCGCAGGTCCTACTCCTCGCGGCCCAGCCGCAGGTCCTACTCCTTACGACCAATTCGACTTCACGGGCGATCTCGTCATCGTGCTCGGCAGCGAGGGCGCAGGGCTCCACGATCTGGTTCGCCGCACCTGCGATCATCTGCTGCACATTCCCATGGCCGGCGGCGTCAGCTCCCTCAACGTCTCCGCCGCCGGAGCCGTCGTGCTCTATGAAGCCGCTCGCCAGCGCCGAGCCGCTGCCAAATCGCATTCCGGAACCGCAAACGCTCTCACGACTCAGCCCGCCGCGTCCAAGCCAAAGAAGCAGAAAGGCCTCGGTTCTTGAATTTTGATCCTATTGAGCGACTGGGGTGCCCCATCCTAAGCGCAGTTCCATCGCGCTTAGGGTGGGATAGCACGAACATCGACTCGCGGCATTTCACTCAGCACGATCAGGGGTGCCCCATTCTAAGCGCAGTTCCATCGCGCTTAGGGTGGGATAGCACGAACCTCGACTCGCCGCATTTCATTCTGCACGATCAGGGGTGCCCCATTCTAAGCGCAGTTCCATCGCGCTTAGGGTGGGATAGCACGAACCTCGACTCGCCGCATTTCACTCAGCACGATCAGGGTTGCCCCAAGTCCCGATTTTGGGACCTGGGAAAGCATAGAGCTTCGCTCTGCCGCATCGCACTGTTCCTGTCGATGCCAATCCCGTTTCTAGGTGCCATCCCCGCGTTTTCCCAAACTACTTCCCCCGCGCCCACTGTCCCCTCCACGCCCACTTCCACACCCGATCAGCAGCCCCACGGTCAAGTCATCTTCTCGCGCTCCGTCGATGACAACGGCCAGACCACCGCCACCGCCGGGCCCGCCGCGCCAAAAACCGCAGGCCAGCCCGTCACATCTCCCGTTGCCACTGACGACGAGCGCGAAGCCCTCACCTTCACAGCCTTGGACATGGACGTCCATCTCCATCCAGCCGCGCAAAGGATCGCCGTCCGCGCCCTTCTCACCGTGCGCAATGATGGCCATGCCCCGCTCGTCCATGTCCCGCTGCAAATCTCTTCCTCGCTCAATTGGGAAAACATTCGCCTCGCCGGCCACGACGTCGCTTTCACCGTCGTCACGCTCAACTCCGACGTCGATCACACCGGCCAGCTTCATGAAGCTGCTATTTCTCTCAGCAACCCGCTCGCTCCCGGCGCAACTCTTCAGCTCGACGTCACCTACTCCGGCACAATCCCGCAATCCGCCCAGCGCCTCATCACCATCGGCACACCTGACGACGCGGCCCTTCACACCGACTGGGACTCCATCGCCGTCGATTTCACCGGGCTGCGCGGTTTCGGAAACGTCGTCTGGTATCCCGTCTCCAGCGTCCCCGTCATCCTGGGTGATGGCGCTCGCGTCTTCGACGAGATGGGCGAGCACAAGCTGCGCATAGCCGCCGCGCGCTTCCACCTCGCGCTCACCGATGAATTTCCGCACGGCCACGCGCCCACAGTCGCACTCATCAACGGCCATCGCGTCCCGCTCGCGCTCACCGAGCCTTCATCTGCTGGCGCAGACGTCCCCGGCATCGCCTCTGCCAGCCTCGACCAACCGGCCCTCGGTTTTGAAGCGCCCAGCCTCTTCCTCGCTGTCCGCACTGCTCATCAGGCGACCAACACCACGCTCTATACCGTTCCTGAGGATGACTCCGCTATTGAAGGCTGGGCCTCCGCCGCTTCCTACGTCACGCCCTTCCTGCAGGGCTGGCTTGGTCAGTCGCCGCGCTCTCATCTCACAATCCTCGATCTCCCCGATCCCGACGACGCGCCTTTTGAAACCGGCGCGCTCCTCGTTACCGCCGTTCGCCAAGCCACGCCCGATGAGCTTGACGGCGTCTTCGCCCACGCTCTCACCCACGCGCTCCTATGCACATCCACGTCCTCGCCGCCCGCATGGCTCAATGAAGGCGTCGCTCAATTCATGGGAAGCCTCTGGCTTGAAAAACAGCAAGGCCGCCAGAAGGCCCTCGAATCGCTCGAATCCGGTCGCGCCGCGCTCGCGCTTGCGGAGCCGGCCAGCCCCGGCGAAAGCTCCGGCCAGCCTCTCGCCCAGGCCATCTCGCCCGTCTACTACCGCATCAAGGCCACCTACGTCTTCTGGATGCTTCGCGACCTCGTCGGCGACGCCGCGCTCTCTGCGGCTCTTCGCGCCTACAATCCTGCAGCAGAAGCCGCGGCAGCCGACGCCGCGCATGGCGCCAACCCGACAGGCGGCTCAAACTATTTTGGAAAGCTGATCGAGCGCGCTGCGGCCAACAGCGGTGAGTCTTCTTCTCTGGGGCAGCAGGGCGATCCCCGCCGCGATCTCTCCTGGTTTTTCTCCGATTGGATTGACGCCGATAAAGGCCTGCCCGACATCGCCATTGACAGTGTCTTTCCTTCGCACACGGAAGGCGACAACTGGCTCGTCGCAGTCAATCTGTCCAACTCCGGCTACGCCGCCGCCGAAGTTCCTGTCACGGTCAGCAACGCCGCCACTTCGGTCACCCAGCGAATAATCGTTCCCGCTCGCGGCAAGGCCACGTTGCGCATCCTCTTGCAAGCCCAGCCCACTCAGGTCCAGGCCAACGACGGCACCGTCCCGGAAACTGGGGCCAGCGTCCACATCCGCAATCTCGATGCTGTCGACACTGGTGGGCCTTCCTCATCCTCGCCCGCTTTCGTTCAGCAGTAAGACAACTCAGCGCCCCAACTTCCAGCCAAATAGAAAGGCCGCGCAGCGCGCAGCCCGTCCTACCCTTTATTGCCTTCTCCCTACTGGCTACTTCTTGTCCCCCGCATTTCGCGCTTTCACCTTGAACCACACCGGCGTCCCCTTGAAACCAAATGCCTCGCGAATCTGGTTCTCCAAAAATCGTTCAAAAGCAAAGTGCAATTTGATGTTGCGATCTGTAAACAGCACAAACGTCGGAGGAGCTACTGCTGCCTGCGTCATGTAATAAATCCTGATTCGTTTCGCCATCGGCACCGGCGCTCGCTGGAAATCGATCTTTTCAAGGAATCTATTCATTTGGCCGGTTGACACGCGCTTTCTCCGCTCTTTGGCGACGGACACAACCTCGCGCAGCACGCGTGTCATGCCTTTTCGCTCCCGCCCGATCGCTTCGAGCGCCGACAAGAAAATTACCGGCGCGTAGTCCAGATATTTCAGCGCGCCGCGCACCTGCATCTCGAAAATCTCTCGGTCCGCTAGCTTTTTTCCGTCGGTCCGCGCCGTCGTCACCAGGTCCCACTTGTTCACGATGATGATCACGCTGCGCCCGCTCTCGTGCGCGTAGCCTCCAATCGTTGCGTCGCTTGCCGTCACGCCTTCCGTCGCGTCAATCAGCACCAGCGCCACATCCGCCGCCTCAAGGTGCCGCCGCGCCATCACCACGCTCATCTTCTCGGCCATCAACTTCGTCTTGCCCTTGCGCCTGATTCCCGCAGTATCCACAAAGCGCAGCGTCTGTCCCTCGAACTCCACCACTTCATCCACTGCGTCGCGCGTCGTTCCCGCAATCGGCGAAACAATCGATCTCGTCGTCCCCGTCAGCGCGTTCAGCAGCGTGCTCTTGCCCACATTCGGCCGCCCGATGATCGCTACCGCAGTCTCGCGCTGCTCAAACTCTCCGTGCGTGCGAATCTTTTTGTCGCCTTCTTCGTCGGCCTTCTCGTCTGTCTGTCCTGCTGCAGATTCCTCACCCGCTTCGACATCATCCGCCTGCTGTGGAATCGCCTCCGCAATCGCCTCCAGCAACTCGCCCACGCCTTGCCCGTGTTCTGAGCTCACTGCATACACATCCTTGATCCCCAGTCGGCGAAAGTTCTCTGCTTCCGCCGCCAGCCCTTCGGTCTCCACTTTGTTCACTGCCAGAAACAGCGGTTTTCCTCCGCGCTTCAGAAGTTGCGCCAAGTCGTAGTCGGGCCGCGCCAGCTCCGTTCGCGCATCGACTACCATTACCAGCGCATCGGCTTCTTCCAGCGCCACCTTCGCCTGCGTAAAGATCTCCGTCGCCATCAGCTCCGGATCGTCGGGCACAATTCCGCCAGTATCCACCAGCCGGTAATGCCGCCCCAGCCACTCGTACTCGCCATAGATGCGATCGCGCGTAATCCCCGGCTCGTCGCCCACAATCGACCGCCGGCTCGCCGTCAACCGGTTGAACAGCGTGCTCTTGCCCACGTTGGGCCGCCCCACAATCGCCACCAGCGGTAGCTTCGCGGCTCCCGTCTTTACTGGCACAACCGATCTGCGATACGTAGGCAACGGAACTCCAATCGATGGGACAGATTCTGTTCTTTTCTTAGTATCGCGTTACGACCACAGGCGCCTGACGCCGTATGCGTCGAAGACCGTGTCTTTGCTCAGCAGGCTCCAGCCGAGTTCGAGCGTCTGGGCCGCAATAAGCCGATCGAACGGGTCGCGGTGATACCACGGCAGCCGGCCGCTGCGAATCACCTGGGCCACAGATGGCGTCAGCAGATTAAATTGTCCCCGCATCATAATCGACTCGAAATCTTCCAGAATGTCCGCTCCATCAAGCCTGCCGATCGATGTCTTGATAGACATCTCCCACGGAGTTGCCAGCGAGACTGCCAGGGTTGACGCGGAATCTTCGATGAGTTCGCGAATCATTGCGGGCAGCGACGCCGGACTGCGGAGAAACCAGATCAGCGTGTGAGTGTCGAGCAGGTAGGTCATTCGCGGCCGGTTTTATCTGGTGGAGGAACCAGCGGAACGTCGAGCAAGTACCCGAGGCCGCTCTGGATCAACTCTTCATCGCTCATGGGATCGAATGCGCCATCGTCCCAATGCACTTCTTTTCCGTACGCTCCTGCGAGAGACTTGCGCGAGAAGGTGGATTCGATCGCCACAATCTTCGCTACCGGCTGCTTGCCCCGCGTCACCACAACCTCTCCGCCCGCTTCGGCTTCCTTGATGAGCCGCGACAGGTGCGTCTTCGCTTGATGGACGGTGTACGCCATGGACTAAGTATGCTTAGTCCACTTTATAATGTCAATCTCTAACCCTCCTGACTGCAATCCCCATTCAACGTATAACCTAAGCCGTTTCTTAGAATTGCGAAGAAATCTCGGCCTTCGATTTGCCCGTCTGTCCGCGGAGGAATCCATGCAGATCTACCCAACTGTCGTGGGCGGGTATCCAACCGGCACCTACGCAGCACGCAATGAACGCGCCACAGCAGCCCAGCGAGCCGAGGACCGTAAACGCCTCTTCGAAGCCGTAGACAGCGCCAATCTGCGCGCCGCGCCCGAAGTCAATCTGTCCACTAGCCAGTGCTCTGGCAGCGGCGATACCGAGGTTCCTTCCGGCGATGAATACCACGCTCCATCGGAGGGCAAAGAGCCCAATTTCGGTTGATCCTCGGCCTGCGGGCGCCCGCCTCACTCTCCCCCTTCACTATGATGGAGAGAGCAATCGTCCCTCATGCCCTCCTCCGACACCTCAACTCGGACTCTCCCCTCGCTTCACGAATTTTTCTCGCCCGGCGGAATCCTCGCTCGTTCTCCGCTTCCCTTCGAATACCGCCCAGGCCAGCTCGAAATGGCCAAAGCCGTCGAGCGGGCACTCGCAGAGCGCCGCCATCTCATCGTCGAAGCCGGAACGGGCACCGGGAAAACTCTCGCTTATCTTCTGCCCTCACTCCGCACCGGTCAACGCGTAATCGTCTCCACCGGAACCAAGGCGCTCCAGGATCAGCTCTTCTTTCGCGATGTTCCTTTTCTTGAAGCCCTCCTCGGTGAGCTGCGCGTCTGCTACATGAAGGGTCGCGCTAATTATCTTTGCCGCCGCAAACTTTTCGCCCTGCGCGACCAGCCCATTCTCTCGGGCCTCGAGGAGATCGACGAATACCGCCAGATCGCGGAGTGGGAGCAGGTCACCGAAACCGGCGACCGCGCCGAGCTTTCCGGTCTTCCAGAATCTTCAGCGCTCTGGCACAAGCTCGACGCGCGTACCGAGGCCTGCCTCGGCAGCACCTGCCCCGACTATCGCCGCTGCTTCATCACCGAAATGCGCCGCCGCGCCCTCGAGTCCGATCTCATCATCGTCAATCACCACCTCTTCTTTGCCGACACCGCCGTCCGCCTCGCCGCCGGCAACGCGCCAGACGCCGGCGTTCTGCCTGAGGCCGCCGCTGTCATCTTCGACGAGGCACACGAGCTTGAAGAAGTCGCCTCGCAATATTTCGGCCGCTCACTCTCGAATCTTCGCTTTGAAGATCTGGCCCGCGACACTGAGGTCCTCCTTCGCGGCAAATCTTCCGCCACGCAGATCCCCGCACTCACCCAGCAACTTCGCGAGCGAGCGCGCCTCTTTTTCGCCGCGCTTCCCATGCCCGCCGACGGCCGCCATCCCTTCACCAATCGCGAAGAATTTCTCGAATCCTCCGGCGACCTCTACCTCGCGGTCCGCTCCACGCTCAAGCTGATCGAGTCCGAACTCGAACGCCTTGTTGATCTCGACGAAACTACCGGACTCAAGAACCGTGTAGCCCTCCTCAGATCCGACCTCGAATTCATGCTCGAATCAAAGGCCACCAACACAGTCTTCTGGCTCGACCGGCGTGCTGGCCCTGCTGCAGCTCCCGTCCAAAGGTCCGCCCCACGCAGTGGTGGTGCTCGCACCACATTCCTCCAGGCCACGCCCATCGACGTCTCCGATCTCCTCCGCACACAAGTCTTCGAGCAGATTCCCACGGTCGTACTCACCTCGGCCACCCTCACCGTTCAGGGCAGCTTCGAGCACATCCGCCGCCGTCTCGGGCTCACCGAAACTCGTGAGCTCATCGTTCCATCTCACTTCCACTACGAGAAGCAGGCTCTCCTCTATCTCCCGCCTTCCATGCCCGACCCGCGCGAACCGGAATTCGTTGCCGCGGCGGCCAAAACTATCGAGCGCGTTCTCCGCATCACACGTGGCCGCGCTTTCTGCCTCTTCACCAGCTACAACCAGATGCGCACCCTGCACGACCTGCTGCTGCCCGTTCTCGACTTTCCGTTGCTCTTACATGGCACGGCCCCGCGCAAAGCCCTCCTCGAAGAATTCCGCGCCACGCCCAATTCCGTTCTCTTCGGCACCTCCAGTTTTTGGCAGGGAGTCGACGTTCAGGGCGAAGCTCTCAGTTGCGTCATCATTGACCGCCTGCCCTTCGCCGTTCCCTCCGACCCCGTTGTGCAGGCTCGCATGAAAGCCATCGAAGAATCCGGCGGAAAACCATTCTTCGACTACCAGGTCCCCGAAGCCGTTCTCACTCTCAAGCAGGGCTTCGGACGCCTCATCCGCTCCCTTGAAGACCGCGGGGTCCTTGTCCTCCTCGATCCGCGCATCACGCGCCAGCGCTACGGCCAGATCTTCCTCCAATCCCTGCCGCCCTACCGCATCACCAATACCATCAGCGACGTGGAGGCGTTCTTCGCCTCCGAACCCGCTTGAGCTGGCGCACCACAATCAAGCGCACCACGAGAAGCGCAAAACGGCGTCGGCTCAAGACTCAAACCCGGTCAGATTGTATTGGTTAGGAAAGTTTTGTTTGAGGATAGTAAGTTCTAGGTCCGCTCGGCTCTAATTGTTCTCCGCTTCCTCAACCGTGGCGGCGATAGGAATCACCGCGTCCATCTTGGTAACCCTGAAAACTTCGCGGACTTTGGAGCTCATTCCGGCGGCAATCATCTTCACGCCTTGCCTTTTGCAGCGGACATAATGAGTCGCAATGATGCCCAGACCCGAAGAATCCATAAAAGGGCAGGCGGTCAGGTCCAGAATATTCAGCTTCGGCGGATCCTCGCCCGGCGCCGTTTCCAGCTCCAGAATTTTGTTCAACACACCCGGCGGCAGACTGGTGTACGCGTCGCGCACAGTGAACGGTCCCTTGAATTCGAGAATCACGGTGCCCGGTAATTTACCCTGCTTCCGCTCGACATTGAAGGGTGAGCTATTCCAGGTTTGCCACGAAAATGTCCCCATCACCAGCTCCTCGTCACTCGAATTCTCCTCGAATCCAGAGGTGATTTGCAAGCGTAATTCATGAATAGCAACGAAAATGCGCGAAGAGGCGCCCGCCTCAATGCCGACAGCCCACCTTTGCGCGCTGCTAAGTGGACCGAGCTAGAAGCTAGAGGCTGTTTCTAGTCCATCCACAACGCGCTGGTAATAATCCGCGGATAGTAGCGGCTGGCTTTGCCTTCGCCGGACACGATCTGGTCGCAGCACGCCCAGTAAGAGCTGCCCTCCGTCTGCCATTTCACGTGCGCCGCGTCGGCCAGGCGAAACACCTCAGCCACCTTCGCGTCGTCATCGAGATGGAAGACCTTCCGCGACACGTGCATGAAAATCGAAATCTTGCTCATCCACGAGTTATTGCTCGTCGACGACAGCTTGATGCCGCCATCGGCAAACAAATTCCTCCGCTCCGCATCCAGCAGCAGCTTCCGCGTGTGCTCTTTCAGCGCGTCGTACATTCTCTTCTCTTCCGCGCTCCCGAACACCTGCTCCAGCGTTCCGCCGGCAAATCCCGTCTTTACAAAGTAGAGAGGATACGCGCACCCCTCCACCGCCGGCAAAATCCGCGACGCATATCCCGGATTTGCCTTCTCAAAAATCGCCGGCAGCACTCCATCCACCGCCTGGTCGCTCACCACGCCGGCCACCTTTAGCGCCAGCTCCATCGCCCGCTTTTCGTCCGCCGCCGCGCCCAGCTCGCGGAACAGCAATGCCAACGCGCGGTAACTCGCCCAGCTCTTCACCGCGATGTACACGTTATTCCGCGTTTGCGCCAGAGAGTGATCCAGCGAATCGTACGTCGTAATCTCCTGGCCGCTGGCCGTCCGCGTGCTGTCGTATTGCGCAAACCCCACGTCCCCGCCACGATTGATCATGCTTTGCAGGCACGCTTCGACGATAGCCTTATTTCTCTTCAGCCATTCCACATCGCGCGTTTTTGCAACGTAGCACCCGGCTACCAAAATCCAGTTGCAAAGCTGCTCCTGCGTCATGTAGCTGAAGCATCCCGTCAAATTCGCCAGCTCATAACTGCTGCGCCCCTTCGGCGAAAAACTATTGTGCGCGCCCATATCGTGACAAAAGCTCAGCCCGCCCGGCTTCGTATCATAGGGCCGCGTCAGTTGCGCATCATCCGGGGCCGGCGGAGCCTGTGACGGATCGGCCTGCCCCAGCGGCGCAGCCATCGCGATCTCCGACCTGTACACCTTCACTTCGTCCGTGTAGCTATACCGGCGCACAAATTCGTCCAGCAAATTTCGCACCAGCCACGGATTGTGCTCGAGCTCCCAGAACACGTGATCCACCGCGAGGTCGAGCGTGTTCATCATGCAATACTCGCCCTCATTCACCACCCACAGCGGTTGCCCATCCACATCCAGCAACTGCGTGCTGCCGTAGTAGCTGTGCGTTGCGTGCGAAATAATAAACTGCTGATCGTCCGACAATTTCGCCGCGTCCAGCTTCGCGTCCAGCGCCTCAGCCCGCGCCGCCATCTCGTCCGCGCCGTCCAGCGTCGTCTTCAATACGTCGCCCAGACTCTTGTAGTACCGCGCATACAAATACTTCCCGTCCAGCCCGTTTGTCTGTGCGCCTTCCAGGTACGATCCCAGCGCAATCGTCAACCCATACCTTTTTCCAGCCGGCACTTCGAATCCGAATCCGGGGCACGAACCCAGCAGATGCACCGGGTTATACCGCTCGCGAACCCCGTCGCTCGCTGACCACCGCATGAACACAAAAGGCTCCGTATCCGCCGCCGTCTTTTTTCCCGTCGTCCAGTCCCACAGCTCCGCCGCTCCACCAGCCTCGCGCCTGAAAGCAAATCCCAGCCGCCCCGCTCCCAGATCGTCTTCCAGAATTCGCTCGCCCGGCCGCGCATGGTTCAGCGCAAACATCGCCGTCTTGGTCTCCGTGCCCTTTGTGTTGTCGAGTACCAGCCGCGCCACTACCGCCGGCAATAGCCTCTCGCGCATCCGGTCCACACTGTCGGTGGCAGGATCGGGAATCGACCCAAATGGAGAATAGACCGTAAACGTTAGCCCATCCGCGCGCCACTCGTCGGTCGCCCAGCCATACGACCGCGCGATTTCGCCCGTCGCAAAAGGTTCCGCATCCGGCTTCACATTCTGCTCTGACGGCCCCGCCTGTTCCACCAGGAATGCATCGGCCGCGCGATTCACCGCTCCCACATAAAACGGCAGGCACTTCAGCGTCGCGCCCGAGTACCGATCCCCATCCTTGAACCCGACAAAGACCTCCTGATCACCCGGCTGCCCGATCTGCAGCCCAATCCCGCCGCGAGTCCCAAAGTTCCCGCAGGTAAAGCTCATGAATGAGCCCATGGGCGAGTGCTGCGCATTAAAACTCTTTTGATATGCGATCGGTCCGCGTTTCGTCACAGTTTTCCTCGGGTAAAGCGATTTTCATGCCAACCCACAAATACTACCGCATCCCCGTAATAGCTGGCCGGAAGCCCACGCCGAGCGGAACCTCTTCTTGCGGTCGCATGACGAACAAGCAGGATGGCCCGATTTAGACCGATGAGAAACCCCATTCGGCGACGTACGATCTCACGGTTTCTGCGCAATTCCGGTCAACCGCAACTGCGACGTAGCCATCCGGCCGCACCAGATAGAGAGCACTGCGCCGCAATCCCGATTGCTTCATCTCCGCGCGCCATGGGAACACATACAGAGGCAGCTTCTGTTCGACGCCGAGGGTCCTCACCTCCGGCGCGGCTTCGCCATACACGTGCAATTGCCAGTCGAGCGATTTCAACGGTGTGAAATTGTCTTCACCCGCGCCGTCCGGGCTCGCGCCGGCAGGGCCTGCCTTCACCCACGGCAAACGATCTCCTGCATGAACCGGGCCAACGCGTCCTCGGCTGAGGTCGCTGCCGCGGTAGTTGACGTTCACCTGCGAGACGGTGCGAAACAATAGCCGGCGCAACATCCTCGACGAAAACAGCAGCGGGGCAAGAACCGGAACAATGCGTAATCGCACAAAACGTGCGAGAGCGCCCGAGCTTGTCACAGTGGTGAATGCCCGATCCGTGGTTGCCACCAGACGCCGCGCGAATGCGATGCGTTCGGGCTCATAAGTATCCAGCAGCGACGCACTGGCCCGCCTGCGAAGCACCGCGGCCAGCTTCCATGCCAGATTCACCGCGTCGCCGATGCCCGTGTTCATTCCCTGTCCGCCGACCGGGCTGTGAATGTGCGCCGCATCGCCCAGCAAAAAGCAGCGGCCTTTGCGAAACCGATTCGCGACACGATGATGCACGCGATAAGTAGAGAACCAGTTCACATGCTGCACATCTGTGCGCAGGTGTTCGACGATTCCTTTGTTGACGCTCTCCCACGAAAGCTCCTCAGGTTTCTGCGTCGAATCCCGCACGGTGCCGATGAAGCGTGCGCGCCCCTCACCCTTCAACGGAGCCACGGCCAGAAAATCGGATTGGTCAAGAGCAATATTCAAATCGCCGTTCACCGTCTGCCCCGTCGCCTGCACATCGGCAACGTAGAACAGGTGCTCATACGTTCCGCCCGGAAATCCAATGCCAAGATGCTCGCGCGTCGTCGAGCGGGCGCCGTCGCACCCAGCAACATATTCAACCGTACATTGCTCTTCGCTACCGTCGGGTTTTCTAAGCCTTACCTCAACGCGATCACCGGTTTCTCGAAAGTTGAGCACCTCCGTCTCCCGTTCTACCGTTACGCCAATTTCAGTCAGTCGCTCGATCAGCAGTCGTTCATGCTCGTCCTGCGGGTAGATCAGCGGATCGGGATATGGACTGATTCCCGAGCCCAATCCATCAAAACTGATTTTGGCCACCCGCCGGCCTCTGACCCACATATTCGCCTCCGTCGCCCATCGTCCCTCCGCAACCACCTTGTCGGCGAAACCGAGTTGACCGTAGAATTCCAGGGTTCGCGCCTGAACGGCCAGCGCACGAGACGTTGTCCCAGGTTCGCTCGTTTTGTCCACGATCCTGATTCGCACGCCGAGCCGGGTCAGCCACAGCGCCAGTACCAGCCCGGTGGGGCCGGCGCCGGCAATCAGAACCTTCGCATCGTCGGAGTGCACTACGAGTGCCATCTACGAATCCTCGAACATCGCTCTCCTGATTAGATCTTCTGTTTCGATCTATCCTGCCACTCTATATCTACGCCTTACGGCAGAGTTGGGTTACAAAAAGGGGCTGACCGCGGTCGCCGGACAGGTTGGCGTGGTTCGTCAACGAGTACATCACGCGCAAACCACTAGGCTGAAGTGGCGCACAGGATCCTCTCCAACCCAGCGATCTGCCGTTGAATCAGCAAGATGAATTCGTAGCACATTGCGTCAGATAACCATAACCAAACTCGCCAACCCGCAGTGAGCAAAAGAGAACTGTCCTCTTGCGCGATTATTGAGATTCTCTAATCAATCTCGTCTGGGAAGGTTCCGCGAACTCGTGAATTCTAGGCAAGCAACTCGAGGTTGTTCGCGCCGAGGTAAGGCCGATGGGGAAAAACCCGAACAAGACCGTTCTTCTGATCGAGAATGACGCCGAGCAAGCCTGCATAATCCGCGCGATGTTCGACGACCAAAGCTCACGCTCCTTCAAGTTGACCCACTTCGAATCTTTGGCAGACGCCGAGACCTATCTTGCAGGGCACTCTGTCGATATTGTCCTGCTGGACCTGACATCGGCCGATCCCGACCCGCTTGAGGGGGTCAGATGCATTCGCGTGGCCGCGCCCCATGTCTCCATTGTCGTGTTGTCCAGCCCGGACGATGAGCCAAAAGCAATTCAGGCCATTCATGAGGGCGCGCAAGACTATCTCATCAAGGGCCAGATTGAGCCGCATAAGCTCATGCGAGCCTTGGGCAATGCCTTTGAGCGCACAACGAACGAAGAGGTCCTTTTCAATGAAAAGGAACGCGCCGAGACCACCCTCAATTGCATCGCCGATGCCGTGATCTGCACCGACATGTCGGGAAACATTACCTTCTTCAACCCTGTTGCCGCCAACATGGTGGGCTGGCCGTTGAAGGAGGCTGCCGGCCGCCATTTGACCGAAGTCTTCCGGATCGTGGACGCCACCACTCAGAAGCCAATCCTCGATCCGATGGCGAAGGCGGCATCGGAAGACCTGACGGGAAATCTGCCGCTGAATTCCGTGCTCATCCACCGCGACGGCCATGAAGTCTTCATCGAAGACTCCGTTGCTCCCATCCATGACCGTGACGAGAAAGTCACTGGAGCAGTGATCGTTTTTCGCGATGTAAGCGCGGCGCGGGCGCAGTCGGAGCAGATGACTCATCTGGCCGAACATGATTCTCTCACCGGCTTGCCCAATCGATTGCTTTTTAGCGATCGGGTCGGTCAGGCAATCTCTCTTGCACGCCGGCACGGAGGCCAGGCCGCTGTCCTGTTTCTGGATTTGGATGGTTTCAAACAGGTCAACGACTCTCTCGGACACACGGCCGGCGACAAGCTACTCCAATCTGTTGCAAAATGCCTGCTGGCCTGTGTACGCGACCCTGATACGGTTAGCCGGCACGGCGGCGATGAGTTCGCCATACTGCTGCAAGATATACACCGGCCTGAAAATGCCGCCGTGACAGCAAGAAGAATCCTAAAGGCGCTGGGCGAGGTTCATTCCGACGTTCATTCCGTCGACGGCCACCAGCTTCACGTCACCGCAAGCATCGGCGTGAGCATCTACCCCGACGATGGTTTCGACGCTGAGACGCTCATCGTGAATGCAGACACCGCAATGTATTGGGCCAAGAAGAACGGGAGCGAGTGCTGTCAGTTCTACAGCCCGGAGTTGAACGTCTGCGCACTTGAGAGCCAGCTCACCAGGGAGGATCTGCGACTTGCGATGGAGCGCAGTGAGTTGACGTTGCATTACCAGCCTAAAGTCAATCTGAAGACCGGAGCCTTCATCGGGGCTGAAGCGCTGTCGCGCTGGAACCACCCCACGCACGGTGCGATTTCTCCGAGGCAGTTCATTCCCATCGCAGAGGAATCCGGCCTGATTTTGCCCATCGGCGCCTGGGTCTTCGATGAAGCATGCAAGCAAGCCCGGGCTTGGTCAGCAGCGGGCATGCCCGCAAAGACGATGACCGTTAACATCTCGGGAGTGCAGTTTCAGAACGGGGATTTTTTGGATGGGCTGTTCGCTGCGCTCAGCAGGAGCGGGCTGGATCCGGGAATTCTGGAGCTGGACGTGCCCGAGAGTGTCCTGATGCACCATCCCGAGCGCGCAGCTCTTATCCTCAAATCTCTACGGGATACGGGCGTAAATGTGTCTGTCGATAATTTTGGCACTGGCAATTCCAGCTTGATCAACATGCGGGAATTACCCGTCAATGCCATCAAGATCGACCGGTCATTCGTCCGCCAGATCAACACCGTTCCCGGTGGAACGGCCGCCGTCGAAGCATTCATCGGCATGGCTCGGAGCCTTGATCTCCGGGTCATTGCTCAGGGAGTTGAAACAGCCGAAGATCTCGAGTTTCTTTGGGAAAACGATTGCGACGAAGCCCAGGGGAACTTTTTCGGCCGTCCCGTCCCGCCCGATCAGTTGACCAAGCTGCTCCGCCCGAACTGAACACTGCTCGCCGACCACTGTCGTGTGGTTGCCCCATCCTTCGCCTTTCCTCTGGCGAAGGGTGGGAAAGCAAAAACACATTTTTTCGCGGTGTCATCCCGAGCGAAGCGTTTTTCAGCGGAGCCGAGGGACCTGCTTTTGCTTTTCACGACCTTCACCCACCACAAAAATGGATGTCCCATGTCCCTCGCATTTGGGGACATGGGATACAACGAAACTATTCGCCCGCGTTCTTAGATCGAGCGCATCGCGCGCCGAAACAACTCGAAAGCCTTCACTGCGCTCTATAAGCTCCCGTAGGGAGCGATAGATGTTAGCCCAGGATGGAGTCCGCCGCGGCGGACGGAATCCTGGGAAAAGCCCCCAGAACAGCCTGAGCCCCGTAGGGGCGAAAGAACCCGAGGCACTTCCGTTGACAACAGCATCCAGCCAATTTCTTAGCTCGCAACGCCAACAGCCGCAGTAAACTTCACGTAGGCCCATGCCCCTCACCGTAGCGGAGTTCGTCCAGCGCTGGAAGCTCTTTTCGCAGACCGAAGACGCCGGCTCTCAGTCCCACTTCATCGACCTATGCGACATGCTCGGCGAAAAACACCCCGCCGCAGCTGACTCGGTAGGCGAAACCTATGCCTTCGAGAAATACGTCGGTAAAGCCCACGGAGGAAAAGGCTTCGCGGATGTTTGGCTACGCGATCATTTTGCCTGGGAATACAAAGGCAAGCACAAAGACCTGAAAAAGGCTTACAACCAGCTCAACGACTATCGCGAAGAGCTCGGCAACCCTCCTCTGCTCGTGGTCTGCGATCTTGAGCGTTTCCAGGTTCACACAAATTTCACTGCCACCACGAAACGCATCTACGAGTTCACCCTCGACGATCTAAAGCAAAACCACTTCACCGCTTCATGTCCCCTCCCGCCGCTCGACGTTCTCCGCGCCCTCTTCGGCGACTACAACGTTCTCCGCCCCGAACATACCGACGAACAGGTCACAAAGGAGGCTGCCAAACTCTTCAGCCGCCTTGCAGAACGCCTCGAATTGGAGGATCGCAGCCTGGGCGCAACACGCGAGCAGGTCGCGCATTTCCTCATGCGCTTGCTTTTCTGCCTCTTTGCTGACTCCATCGGCCTGCTGCCAAATCACGTTTTTCGCCGCCTTGTGCAAGAAGACCGATTCAGTCCAAAGAGATTTCTCCGCAAACTCACCCTGCTCTTCGAGGCCATGAGCGAGCGCGAAGGCATCTTCGGCGAGCACTCCATCAAATACTTCAATGGCGGCCTGTTCGATACCGCCTCGATACTCCAACTTGACCAAGCCGACCTCGGAATCCTTTACGAAGTCTCCAGGAACTACGATTGGTCCCACGTCGCGCCCGCCATCTTTGGCACCCTTTTCGAAAGGTCACTCGACCCCAAACGGCGCTCACTAATTGGTGCACACTACACATCCGAGCAAGACATTCTGCTGCTTATTGAACCGGTCCTCATGCGGCCACTCAATCAACGCTGGGCCGAGGTCAAGAGGCGGGCCCTCGACGCTCTGCAAATCGAGCGTTCGAAAGAAGAGGCGCGAGGCTCCAGGCAAATACGCCTGCGAGTTGATCGCGAGTCCCAGAAAATTCTTGGCTCTTGGATCGACGAACTCACATCGATTCGTGTCCTCGACCCTGCTTGCGGCTCCGGAAACTTCCTCTACGCCGCCCTTCGCAGAATGCTTGACCTGTGGCTTGAGGCCCGAGATTTCGCAACAGAGCAAGGCATCTCGTTAGTCCTGCCCAAGATGGTTTCGCCCTCGCAACTCTACGGCATCGAAACCGAGTTTTACGCGCACGAGCTCGCCTCTGTCGTCGTCTGGATCGGCTTCCTCCAGTGGAAGCACGAGCATGCAGAGCGGGAAGATAAAGAGCCCATCCTCCAAAAGCTCGCAAACATCGAGCACGACGACGCCATCATGCGAAAAGATCAAAACGGTAAAGCATTCGAACCCGAGTGGCCGAACGCGGACTTCATAATAGGCAACCCCCCATTCCTCGGCGGTAAACTCCTGAGAAGAGGGCTCGGGGACAACTATGTTGACCAGCTCTTTGAGCTCTATGAGGGCCGCGTCAAAGCAGAATCAGATATCGTAATCTATTGGTTCGAAAAGGCTCGCGCCGCCGTTGAAAAATCTCCGAAGACTCGTGTCGGTCTGCTCGCGACTCAATCAATACGTGGCGGCGCAAACCGGAATGTCTTGGAACGGGCCGCGCAATCCTCATCCATTTTCTGGGCTTGGAGCGACAGAAAGTGGCTGCTCGAAGGCGCCGCGGTCCACGTGTCGATGATAGGTTTTGGCGCGAGCGATAACGAGCAAAGAATGCTCGACGGCAACCCAGTCTCATCAATTAACCCCGATCTAACCAGCGGGCTAGACATAACTACCGCGAAACGCCTCAGAGAAAACGAAAACATATGTTTCATGGGTACGACAAAGGCTGGCCCATTCGAACTGGATCCGGACACCGCGCAGAAGATGCTCTCCGCCCCTACCAACCCAAACGGGCGTCCGAACTCAGATGTCATCCGTCCATGGATCAACTCACTTGACATCGCACGTAGACCACGCGGAATGCATATCATCGACTTCGCCACCGAAATGGATGAGCGGTCAGCGGCCCTATACGAGCTACCGTTCCAATACGTTCATCGCCACGTATTACCTCAGCGCCAAGAGAACAGAAGGGAAGCATATGCGGAGAGCTGGTGGATTCACGCCGAACCAAGACCAGAACTGCGAGCAGCAATTAAGGGCCTTCGACGGTTTATAGCTACGACCAGAGTCTCTGTCCATCGGCTCTTCATCTGGGCGGCAGAGAATACCCTGCCGGACTCTGCGACCTTCGCGTTCGCGCGCGATGACGACTATTTCTTCGGGGTTCTCCACTCCGGCATACACGCGACATGGGCGAAGGCGCGGGGAACTCAACTGGAAAGTCGGCCTCGATACACGCCCGACACGACGTTCGACACCTTCGCCTTTCCATGGGCTCCCGTCGCGGAACCACACGAAGACGACGAGCACCGAGTCAAAGCCATTGCCGACGCCGCACGCGAACTCGTTCGCCTCCGAGACAACTGGCTCAACCCGCCCAAATGCCCACCCGAGGAACTGAAGAAGCGAACCCTCACCAACCTCTACAACGAGCGCCCCGAATGGCTCGACAATGCACATCGAGATCTTGATAAGGCCGTATTCGCCGCCTACATCTGGCCCGTCGATCTCTCAAAAGAGGAAATCCTCGCCCGCCTCCTCGCACTGAATCACGAACGCGCCGCACCCCAGGGCGTTCCCGCTGCAAACTAGCGGCGCTCTGAGCAGACCCCCGCCAGCCCCCAATTCCGTCAACTCCGCTCCGTTCCCGTCAACCCCATACGCTCTCTGACTTCCATCTAAGTATCTGGTTTCAAACAGAATATATTTTCTCCCAAGTTTGCCGGTTATTTCGGCCGTTTCACTAGACTTGCTTTATAGGGTGGATTGTATCTCCCTCTGAGAGTGGTGGGCGGTTTTGGGTGTGCCGGCCGGGGATTCCGGCGTCCCTCAAACCGTCCATCCCCTTTTCGACACGCCCATCCTTTTTGAGCCGCCCACGCTTGCGTCTCACGTGCATGCCCCGCATCACAAGGTTCCGCATCCTGAAATATCGGGGCGTCAATACAGTTGTGTCCCGCCGCGTCGCTGCAGCCGTTCTTCGACTCCTGCAACGCCTCGCCGTAAAATGTGGAGTGGGACCCCGTTTACGAAAGCGAAGGGCGCGAAGTGAAGTCCGGAAAAAAGAAGACCGTCAAAACAACCGCCCAATCCAAATGGGCCGCACAAGCAGGCCGAGCGGCCAAAACCGGTCAAGCCGCTAGAAGGGGCCGAACCGGTCGCAAGCCTACAAACAAGCGCGACGCGGTCAATATTGTCTTTTCTTCCCCTGAAGCCGAAGAAATCAAGAAGGAAATCTGTTCTGCAGGCCGCAAGCTCTGGATGCGCCAATATGTTGACGGCAACGGCGGCAACATTTCTTATCGCATCGGCCCCAACGCGGTGCTGTGCACGCCCTCGCTGGTAAGTAAATTCGATCTCACGCCTGCCGACATTTGCCTAACCGACATTAACGGCAAGCAGATTGCCGGAAGCAAGACTCGCTCCAGCGAACTGCTGCTCCATCTCGAGATCTACAAAGCGGTGCCGCAGGCGAAGGCGGTCGTGCACTGCCATCCGCCCCACGCCACGGCCTACGCGATTACCGGCTGCCTGCCGCCCAGCCTGATCATTCCCGAGTTCGAGGTCATTGTGGGCAAGGTTGCCGTCGCGCCCTACGAAACTCCGGGCACGCAGGCATTTGCCGAAACGGTTCTTCCCTACGTCAGGAATCACAATACGGTGCTGCTGGCGAATCACGGCATCGTCTGCTGGGCCGACACGGTGACGCGTGCCGAGTGGTGCGCCGAGGTGCTCGATACCTATTGCTGGATTCTGATGCTCGCCGCGCAGTTGGGCGCGCCCATCTTGCGCATCTCCGAGCAGCATGCCGCCGATCTCCGCGCGCTGAGAAAAAAACTCGGCCTGCCGGAATTTCCGCTCGACATGCCGCCCGTGAGCGAAGCTCATCTTGAATCCCAAAGCTCCATCGCGCTCAAACAGGCGTCGTCGGACGGCAGCAACGGCAGCGCCCGCGGCGCGAATGGAATTTCCGATCTCGACGGCGCCGGCAGCGTGGATAGCGCCAGCAGCGTGGATGGCGCCAGCAGCCCCAGTATCGACGCGCTCGGAAAGTCGCTGACCGATGCGGTGATGGCAGCGATTGCCGAGAAATATACGCTGGTCCCGCGCAAATGAAGGCACTCATTTTCTTGTTCAGCCATTGAGGGAGCGCCCATGCAGATCGATTCCGACGACGTTCTCCTCGTCATCGACGTGCAGAATGATTTCTGCCCCGGAGGCGCGCTCGCCGTTCCCCACGGCGACGAGGTCATCGCGCCCATTCATCGCATTCGGCCACGATTTCAGCACATAGTTCTCACGCAGGACTGGCACCCGCCGAATCATTCCTCATTCGCCGCATCTCATCCTGGAAAAAACCCGTACGACTCAATCGAACTCGCCTACGGTAACCAAACGCTCTGGCCCCCCCATTGCGTGCAGGGCACGCGCGGCGCGGAATTCCACCCAGCGCTCGGTATCACTCAAGCCGAGCTGATCCTGCGCAAAGGCTTCCGCACGCAGATCGATTCCTATTCCGCATTTTTTGAGAACGACCGTTCCATGCCCACTGGCCTGGCCGGCTATCTCCGCGAGCGTGGCTTCGCGCGTGTCTTTCTCGCCGGCCTCGCTTACGACTACTGCGTCGGCTACTCTGCGCTCGATGCGCGCCGCCTCGGTTTCTCAGCATTCGTCCTGCGCGATGCCTGCCGCGCCATCGACCTCAACGGCTCCGTGGCCGCGATGGATGCCGCGTTCGTGAAGGCCGGAGTCGAAGTGATCGAAAGCTCTGAGCTTCTCCGGTCAGGTTGAAGCGAGTTCAGCGTCGAACACAATCATCCGGTGATGCGGTATGCTGGAAGCACCGAATAAGGTGCCCCATCTACAAGCTTCGTCCGGAGGGCAAATGCTGAACATCGCAACTGACATTCAATCCTTGACCGCATTCCGCCGCAATTCCGCCGGAATGATGAAACACCTTCGAAAGAGCAAACGCCCACTGGTGTTGACGCTGAACGGCAAGGCCGCCGCAGTCGTGCAGGATGCCGAAGCCTACCAGCGCCTGCTCGACGTGGCCGCACGCGCGGATGCGGCGGAAGGCGTCCGGCAGGGTCTGGAGGACGCAAGAAAGGGACGAACCAGGCCTGCAAAGCGGTTCTTCGACGAGTTTGAGTCTGCACGTGGCCTATCTCGTTAACATTACGGTTCGGGCAGAGCGCGACCTCGCCCTTCTTTATGAAGAGATCGAGGCCGACAGTTCGAGCATGGCGCGGAAATGGTATCAAGGACTAAAGCGAGCGATCCTTGACCTCGAAGATCAGCCCTACATCTGGCCGGCCACGCGTGAGGCGCGCCAGCTACGGCACATTCTTTATGGTCGTCGGCCTCATTCTGTCTAGCGAGTGATCTACCGCGTTCAGGAAAAACGAAAGACAGTTGAAGTGCTGCATATCCGCCACGGGGCTAGGCGGCCGCTCAAGGCCCCCGATCTGAAGTGAGATGGTCCGCGCTGCCCACGCACCGTAAAATTGCCTCAGGCCGAACTCATTACCCGCCCAAACCGCGCACATGTCCCGCAACTTTTACATCCTCGCCGCCACGCTCGCCTTCTTCGCCCTCGTCTCCGGGGCCATGACGCTGGTGCCCTCAAGTTTTCAGCCCGGCCTGCCAGCCAACGGCTCCCTCTGGCGCACCATGGCGCTGCTGCTCCTGCTCGCCGCTCTCGCTTCGGCCCTCATCGGCGTCTTCAGCAATCTCTTTGAGCAGGTAGACCGCCGCAGTGAGAAATCCCGCCGTGCGGCGCGCAATAAACGCCGCGGCAATAGCCAGCCCTAGAATCGCGAGCCCCTAAAATTGCCGGCCCTGGCAGATTACCCAAAGATCGCATTCAATCAAAGATCCAGGCCGATCAAATTAGAATGAAAATGTGCGGGATGTTTGGCCGCACAGGATCGAGCAGACACGAATGTACGAAGTTACAGTCGAGGCGGATTTTTCCTCCGGCCACTATCTCCGTAACTACAAAGGCAAGTGCGAGAACCCGCACGGCCACAACTACAAGGTCCGCGTCACGTTGGCCGGCGCCACGCTCGATGAGGCTGGATTGCTCCTCGACTTCAAGCTCCTGAAGCACGTGTTGCGCCCCATCGTTGATCGCATCGACCACCAGATGCTGAACGACCTGGAGCCATTCACGACGCTCAATCCGTCGGCGGAAAACATTGCAAAATATTTTTACGACGAGACGAATCGCCAGCTTGCGGGAATGACCGTTGGCCGTGTGCGCGTGAAAGACTGCACCATCTGGGAGACGGACACCACCACAGCCACTTACTTCGAATAGCCTGCCGCCTCCGGGCGCCGTTGCCGTCCCGCCACGTCGCCAATTAATTCATCTGGCTCGACTTCGATTGCAGATATTTGTCGAAGGGAATCTCGAAATAGAAGAGCTCTTTGCCGTCGGCATCGCGCAAGTCGTGGAGATACAGCTTTGCACCCGCCAGCGGCTGCCTGAGACCGGAAACGTCGTAAAACAGGAAGCCGGCGCGCGTGGTGTGCGGCTCCACTGCCAGGGCTGAGTATTCAAAAGTATTGAAATCGTCCTCGATCTCCTGGATGCTGCCCTTGGGCTTGACGTGGAGAGGCGGCAGCGGCGCGGGCAGCGGAATTCTCGAACCCTGCCGCTCCTTCATCGTCATCATCCGCTCCACATCCTCCGGTTCGGCGGCGCGAATTCTGTCGCCGTCAGCCGTCTCAAACAGAATTCGCGCATCGATGAGCGAAATGGGCCGGTCGCCAAGGTTTGTCACGATCAGTCGAATCGGCATCACGTCGTGGCCCAGGTAATCAACGCGAAAGATGGATTCTTTTTCCCTCGTATCGTAGGGCTCGGCGGCGATGGCTACGTGCTCATCGGGGTGCACTTCGACAGCCGGAAACGAAGTCGCCGCTTGCACCGGCGGAGGCTTGCGGTCGCTCGCCGTCACCGGCAAGGCAAACCAAAGCAATAGCAACGGGATTACCCGCAAAAGTTTCATCGCGCTCAACTGTATCATTCCAAGAACAGAGGCTCTAAGATTAGACATGCGGAAGACTGGTTCGTTTAAGCATGTTTCTTTTTTTCTATAACTTTGCGTTGTTCGTGGCCCTCGTTGCCGGCGCGCCCTGGTGGCTGTGGCGCATGGCCTTCACGCGTAGGTACCGCGAAGGGCTTATGGAGCGTCTGGGCCGGGTTCCGAGCCGCTTCGTCGCGGATGGTCCTTCAGATCTGGACCGTCCGCTTATCTGGCTTCATGCCGTCTCTGTTGGCGAAGTTCTCGCCGTCACGGGCTTGGTCAAGGCGCTTGAATCTGCGCTGCCCGGCTACTCGATCGTCGTCTCCACTACTACTCGCACCGGCCACGCATTGGCCCGCGAGCGCTTCGCCTCGAATCAAGTCTTTTATTGTCCGCTTGACCTGCCTTGGGCCGTCAACGCCTATCTCAACGCTCTCCAGCCGCGCCTGCTCATCCTGGCTGAAACCGAGTTTTGGCCCAATCTGCTTCATGGTTGCTTTCACCGCGAAATTCCCGTCGCGGTGGTTAACGCCCGCATCTCCAATCGTTCATGGCCGCGCTACCGCAGGCTGCGCTGGTTCTGGCGTCCGGTGCTCGCTCGTCTCAGTAGCGCGCTTGCGCAGAGCCAGACTGACGCCGACCGCCTGCTCGCGCTCGGCTGCCTTTCTGATCGCGTTTCCGTCGCCGGTAATCTCAAATTCGACGTGCGCGCCGCGCAGGAATCGGATGCCACGCGCTACTTGCGCTCGGTTTCCGCCGGCCTGCGGTTCATCGTCGCCGGCAGCACGCTCGAAGGCGAAGAATCCGCGCTTATTGAATCGTGGCCGCGCCTCCTCGCCGAAGATCCGCAACTCGTTCTGGTCCTGGCCCCGCGACATCCTGAGCGCTTCAGCACTGTCGGGGCCCTGCTTCAGAAATCCGGTGCTCTGTGGAACAAGCGCTCTGGCTGGCCCTCTGAGGCCTCGGCGGTGCAACGCGCACCTCGCATGCTTCGTCCCGGCGAGATCGTCCTGCTCGACACCATCGGCGAACTGGCATCTGTATATTCGCTCGCCTCTATTGCGTTTGTTGGCGGCAGCCTGTTTCCGGCAGGCGGCCACAACCCGCTTGAGCCGGCCCAGTTCGCGGTTCCCGTCGTTATGGGCCCGCATTACGCCAACTTCGCCGCCATCGTCGACAGCCTGCGCAGTCACGACGCGCTGCGCATCGCCGCGAAGGAAGAATTGGGCTCGATCCTTATTGAACTTCTTGGCAACCGTGCCGCTGCCAAAGCCATGGGCGCGCGGGCAAAAGAGGTCTTCGACAGCGAGGCCGGCGCCACTGATCGCTGCGTCACCGCGATCCGCGCGTTGCTCGGCGCTGAATCCGGCAGAGAGCAGGAGCGATGAAGAGCTCGCCTGCCGCACGCCCGCTGCTTTGGGCTCTGGTGCCCGCTTACCGTCTCAGCCTCGCGCTGCGCGAGCTGCAATTTCGCTCGGGATTTAAGCCGGTGCGGCGGCTCAAATGGCCCGTGGTCAGCATCGGAAATCTTTCAACGGGCGGGGCAGGGAAGACTCCGCTCACCATCGCTCTAGCCAAAGCGCTCTCTGCGCGTGGCCTGCATGTTGATGTGCTCTCGCGCGGCTACGGCCGGCGTTCCACGCTCCCACTTTTCGTTGACCCCAACGGCGCGGCGGAAGAATTCGGCGACGAGCCGCTCCTCATCGCCCGCGAAGCTTGCGTTCCAGTCTATGTTGCCGCCGAGCGATACGATGCTGGCTTGCTTGCGGAAGCAACCTCCGAAGCGCCGCAAAATACTGAAGAAAGCCGCAGGCCTAAAGCTCACATATTGGACGATGGCTTTCAGCATCGCCAGCTCGCCCGCGACGTCGACATTCTGTTGCTCGATGGAACCGAATGGTCGACCGAACATTTACTGCCCGCGGGCAATCTTCGGGAGCCGTTCAGTGCGTTGCGACGCGCGACGGTAGTCGCAGTGACCGAGCCGGGTGGGCTGCTACTGGAAAAGTGGCTTCGGAGCAATGGGCGCTGGCAGGGTCCCATTTGGCGTCTAAGGCGTTTCATGGAAATCCCGCCGCTTGACGGCCCCGTCGCCGCGTTTTGCGGCATTGCACGTCCCGATCAGTTCTTCCAGGGCCTCGAATCAGCCGGCGTGAAGATAGCCGCGCGAATCGCCTTCGCCGATCACCACAACTACACCGCTGCCGATCTCGCCCGCATCACCGCCGCTGCCCGCAAAGCCGGAGCCACTGTGCTCCTAACCACGGAAAAAGATCGCGTCCGCATCGGGGCGCTCGCCACGACGGTTTCCGCGTCACTCCCGATTCAGACCGTCCCGCTGCACATTGAGATCGAAGACGAGAAAGCCGCCATCGATTGGCTGATCTACTCGTTGAAAGATCCTGCGTGACGGCACGGCGAACCGCTCTTACTGCCGCTCTTCCACCGGAATCCACGGCGAAGGATACACCGGCCCGATGTAGTCGGCGCGAGGACGGATCAGCCGGTTGTCGTCCAATTGCTCGATCACGTGCGCGGCCCAGCCCGCGATGCGGCTAACAGCGAAGATCGGCGTATAGAGATCGATATCGATACCCAAAGTTGCGTAGGTTGAAGCCGAATAAAAATCCACGTTCGCGTTCAGCTTTTTGTCCTTGTTAATGTAAAGCTCGATCACCCGCGACATCTCGAACCACTTTGTCTGGCCCGCATCCTTGCCCAGTTGCTCGCTCATTTTGCGCAGATGCGTGGCTCGCGGGTCTTCGGTTTTGTACACGCGATGCCCGAACCCGGAGATCTTCTGCTTCGCGGCCAGCATGTTCTTCACATAATCCACCGGATCGGCGCCGTGCTTGTCGATGGTAAGCAGCAGCCGCATCACCGCTTCGTTGGCTCCGCCGTGCAGCGGACCCTTCAGCGCACCAATGGCGCCGGTAATTGCGGAATGAATGTCGGAGAGCGTTGCGGCGATAACGCGCGCGGCGAAGGTGGAGGCGTTCAATTCGTGGTCGGCATGAAGAATAAGGGCAATATCCAAAGTTCGCGTTGCCGTCTTTGAAGGCACTTCGCCATTGAGCATCCACAGGAAATTCCCGGCGTGGGTGAGCGAGCGGTCCGGCGGAACAATTTCCTTCTGCTTTCGAATCCGATCGTAAATCGCCACAATCATCGCGATCTGAGCCGTCAGGTTGAACGCCTTGCGCACGTTCGCGTCGTGCGAGTTGTCCTTCTCGTCCGGGTCGTAAAAGCTCAGCGCCGAAACCGTCGTACGCAGCACCTCCATCGGCGTGGCCGAAGTGGGAAAGCTGCGCATCAAATCAATCACGCGTGGATCCAGCGACCGCGCCGCCGCCAGTTGCGATTCAAACTCGCGCAGTGCATGCGCGTTGGGGAGCGTTCCGTTCCAAAGCAGGTAGGTGCATTCCTCGAAGGTCGAGTGCTCGGCCAGCTCGTGAATGTCGATGCCGCGGTAGGAGAGGATGCCCGCATCTCCATCGATCCAGCAAATGCCGGAGTTGGCAGCGACAATTCCTTCCAGGCCTTTTCCTGCGACAGCAGTCGACATAGCCCTTGCGTCTCCCCTGTTGTTTTGATAACAATCTGGCCGTTGCGATGGAGTTTCGGGTCGCGTCTAATCGCGCTTTGCCGCCGAGACAATCGGTAAAGATGTTTATAGCGTAGCCGTTCCGTCCTTGTCACGGAACCTTGTCACGCAACGTGGGACGGCAGGCGCTGCGGCCGCACAATCTGAGTGTCAGATGAGCAAATCCCCTCCATTCCCCGGCCCTTCGCTTTATCCTAAAGATTCGGCCAACGATCAGATTGGGGTTCCCGGCATTAACCGGAGCGCCACAGCCGGTAAGATTGTGAATCATGAGGATTTCCGGAACGACTGAGACAATTTCGCCTTTGTGCGGCGTCTAACCGGACAGGATGTGCCATAACGCCGGGCATGATTGGCTTTACGCCGCATGTCCGTCAAGGAAAGGTAACGCATGAGTGAAGAGATCGAGAACGCCCCCCGAACTTACTCCGGCGCTCTGTTGGCGGCAATCGCCATCGCGCTGCTGGCCGCTGTTGGCAGCTTGATTTGGTGCTTCACGCTGACCGGCAAGCTAACCACCGCGCAGACCGAGCTGGCTGACTCCAAGCAGCAAGACACGCAACTTGCTGCCGATTTGCGCGAGACCAACGCCCGATTGAAAGTCGCCACGGATGAGCTTGGCAAATCGGTCGGCCTCACGCAAAAGGAGCTCGACGCGCGCGCGCAAGCCATCGTCGAGCGCGAGGAAGCGGATGAGACCGCGGAAAAGCAGACGGCACAGCAGGTCAACGGAATTTCGACCGACCTCTCGAACGTGAAGACGGATGTGGGCGGCGTGAAGACCGACCTGACCAAGACGCAGGGCGACCTGGCCAGCACCAACAGTGAGCTCGAGTCAGTGAAAGGCGACTTGAGCGGCACCAACAGCGTCATCGCTCGCAACCACGATGAGCTAGTCACGCTTGAGCACAAGGGCGACCGCAACTTCTATGAGTTCACTCTCGAAAAAGGACAGAAGAAGCCGGTTGGCACGGTCTCGCTGGAATTGAGAAGGGCTGACGGCAAGCGGAGCAAGTTCACCCTCGACGTCTTTGCCGACGACAAGGTCTACGAGAAAAAGGACCGCAATTTGAATGAGCCCTTGCAGTTCTACAGCGGCAAAGATCAGGCGCTCTACGAGATCGTAGTCAACAACATCAATTCAAGGAACGAGATTTCCGGCTATCTCTCCACGCCAAAGAGCGCGCCGGTTCCGCCTACTGTTCAGTGATCGCAACCTGGGGCGTGACCTCGAGGCTGGGCTGATACCGGAAATTGAAGGTGTAGTCCAGCTTCTTGCGCGCGTCGAACGCCTCTTTCGTCATTTTGAAGGCCGAAATAAACGTGCCGTCCACCGTCTGCCCAGGGTTAATCGTCGTGTCCAGCGGCGAGATGGGCGTGTTGTGCGGCACCGGAATGCTCGGATAGGCGACAAAGATTCGGTCGTAATCGGCCGTGTTGGCCGCGTAGCTTGAGTGGATGCCATCAGCGAGCGTGGCGTTGGTCAGCACGTTCGCCAGGTACAGCGGGTGATCGGTGTGGTTTTCGAGCCGTACCTCGGTAAACACCATCACCTGGTCCACTTCTTCCTTGGGCATGGCTGCGCCACTGGCGTCAAAGCCGGATGTCTCCGTATGCTGCGGATGCACCCACACAGCCACGATCTGCCCTGATGCGGCAGGCGGCTTTTGTCCCAGGAACACGTAGGCGCCAATCGCGAGGCTGACAACAACGGTCGCAATGACGGCAGCCACAACCACGTGGCTGGTGCCTTTGGTCAGTTCCTCGCCTAGTGCGGCGTCGTCCAGCTCCCGCTCTTCCTGTTGCAATAAGCTCATGGGGGACCTCCAACCTCTTTGCGCCCTATCTTATTCCCAATTGAGCACAACAAGCCAAGCAATCCCTGGTTGCGCCACCATCCCTTCGTGCGCCAGGCCGATGACTTCGTGCTCGTCTGTGGTGACCTTTGCGGGATGGGGCGGAAGCCTGGAGGTCTGCAAACGGCGCTTATGGCCTCGCCTTCAGCCCTCAATTTCTTTGGCGACGACCTCTCTAGGCAGACGGTCCACGTCTTCACCTCGAGATCGAAGAACGTAAATCCGATGATGGCCGTCCATCATGGTTCCATCGGGCCGCGTCTTGAGACAATGCGGTTGTCCGAGGGAGAGGCTTCTTTTCAATTCGTCGCTCGGAATCCTATGGAAAGAATCGAGTTTACTCTGGATCAAGCTCGTATCGGGTGGAGGGATTTGAGTGGAATCACCTAACCCTCGCTGGAAGACGATATATCCACTGCACCTGATCGGGAGTTTCCGGAACGGGCACTCCGCGGGCATTGCTCACCTCTTCGATCGCTGCGCGCGGCTCTGACCCGTCGAGTACAAGGAGAGATGCTGCGACCATTCCGGCTCGACCGATCCCCTGTCGGCAGTGAGTCAGAACGTTTTTCCCGCGTTGCAATTCATCGTGAACGTCGTCGAGCATTTTAATCGCCGCGGCGCTTGAAGCAGAAATGTCCCTGTCGGGAATCGGAAAGGAAATGAATCTCATTCCTTGTTTTCCGACCTCATCGGCTTCGTCCTGAATAGCGAGTTCAGATTCCTCTCCCTTGGTCAGAAGCGAAAGCACCGTTTGGATGCCGCCCTGACGCCACCTCAACGCTTCATCGCTCAGCCAATCACCGCCGCGGGGACGCGATGAGATGTAAAGCTTTCCCGGCCACCCTCGATTTGGAATTGGCAACACTGCGATTCAAACCTCCACTTCCTCTGATAGAGCGTAGCAAAGGGGCAGCAGATTATCCATTGGGCGTTATTTCCTTGCCCGCATTCCCGCCAGGAATCCCTTTGCCTCCCGCGTGTTCAGCACTTCCTCGCTGGTGAGCCACGCTCGCCGTAACTGCTTCGCGCCATAGACCATCTTCCCCAGGTTGCGGCGGTCGTGCGAATCAGACGACATCACGATTTTGCATCCCAACTCTTTGGCCAGCCGCAGATTGCGATCGTCCAGGTCCAGCCGCTCCGGCGCCGCATTGTGTTCCATGGCCACGCCCAACTCTGCTGCCCGCTTCAGCACCAAGGCCAAATCCAGCGCGAACGGTTCGCGGCGCAGCAGCAGCCGCCCCGTCGGATGCCCCAGAATTCGTACGTTCGGATTTTCTATCGCCCTGAGCACCCGCTCCGTCATCTCCTCGCGGCTCTGCTCGAAACGCGTATGCACGCTGGCGATCACCACATCCAACTGAGCAAGCACCTCATCGTCCAGATCAAGCGCGCCATCGGCCAGAATATCCACCTCGATGCCGGTGAACACGCGGAGCTTTCCCTCCATCTGCTTGTCCACGGCGCGCACCTGTTTGATCTGCTCGAGCGCGCGCTTCTCATCCATCCCGCCCGTCATCGCAAGGTTCTTCGAGTGGTCGGTGATCGCAATGTACTTGTACCCGCAAGCCAGCGCCGCATCCGCCATCTCTCGGATTGAGTTGTGCCCGTCGCTTGCGGTCGTGTGCATGTGCACATCGCCCCGAATATCCTTAAGGTCCACAACGCACGGCAAATCATGCGCGGCCGCCGCATCAATCTCGCCCAGGTTCTCGCGCATCTCCGGCGGCATCCAGTCCATGCCCAGCGCCGCGTAAATCTCCTCCTCGGTCGCTGCCGCCACAGTCGCGCCCGCCGCGGCTATGCCATCGTCCAGCCGCGCCAGGGCCCACTCGCTCAGCGTGTAGCCCATCTTCAGCGCTCGCTGCCGCAGCGTTACGTTGTGTGCCTTCGAACCCGTGAAATACTGCAGCGCCGCGCCGTACGAAACCTCCGGCAACAAGCGCACATCCACTTGCAAGCCCTGCCCCACTTGAAAGCTCACCTTGTTTTCGCCTTTGGCGATGATGTCGGTGATGCCTGGATAAGCCGCCACATATTCGACCGCCGGTCCGGTCTTTTCAGGAGCACACGCGGGTCCCGTCACCAGCAAATCCAGATCCCCGATAGTGTCCCGCCCCCGCCGCAGCGATCCTGCCGGATTCACTCTTTTGATCCCCTTGAATTTCAGCAAATAGGCCGCAATCCGCCCCGCTTCCTCGTCGGCCACATCGATCCGGAACCGTCCCGCGCTTCGCCGGTAGTCCTCGATCCCCTTGTTCAACTTCTGAATCTGCTTGTCGCCCATGCGCGGCAAACCCTTCAGGCGCCCCGCCGCAATCGCTTCGGCAAGCTGGTCAATACTCCCGATCTTGGTTGCGTCCCAAAGCAGCGCTACCGTCTTTGGCCCCATGCCCGGCAGCTTCAGCAGCTCCAGCACGCCGGCTCCGTACTTCGCCAGCAATTCGTCCCGCAGCGGCAGCTTGCCGGTCGCCGCAATGGTCTGGAGATGCGCCGCCATGCTCTTGCCGATCCCGTCAATCTCGAGCAGCCGCGCCGTTTCTTTTGCCGCTTCAACCAGATCCACTGTCGTCTGTTCGGCAGCCTCAGCCGCGCGGCGGTAGCTTCTGATGCGGAAGCTATCGGCGCCGTCGATCTCCATCAGATCGGCCGTCTCCTCCAGCACGCGCGCCATCGTCTTGTTGTCCATTGTGTGGCCTTCCCACGTGGCTCTGCGCTGGCAATCCCTGCGCTCGCAGGCCCTCGGCTCGAGTATCGATCATCCGCGGCCTTCCAGGTCAACCAGCGAACACAAATTTTGCGCAGACGAATTCTTGCGGTCCCGTGCGCTTGAGCAGGAAGCTCTTCTAATCGAGGTTGGAAAATTTGAGAGCAAATAAACCGGCGCGCAAGGCTCACCCAAACCGCCAGGCGGCGGTCTTCAAGGGAACTTGAGGGAGTTCTGCTCGCGCTATGCTGCGGTAGAAGCGCTTGCAGTATCCCGATTGCGGATTACGGCGTCCGCTTGCGGGCCTTTTTGGCCTTCAACGATGTCGAACTCGACTTCGTCGCCTTCCTTGAGCGTTTTGTATCCATCCAACTGAATTGCCGAGTAGTGAACGAATACATCCGGCCCGTCGTCGCGTCCGATGAATCCGTAGCCCTTGGCGTTGTTAAACCACTTAACCTTTCCCTTGTACTGAGCCACAGTTTCCTGCCTTCCTTCCGACATGGCTGCCCATCCTTGATACGGCGGACCTTCGACGGAATTCGCGCCGTACTCAATAAGACGCAAGAAGGTTGTAAAAGGTTGATTTAGTAGCGCGAGTTTTTGTAAGGTAAATGTAAAACGAAACGAGCGCGCGCGCTCGCCCGCAGTCGCCCGGAATGAGCCGTACGCCTGTGGAAAAATCATTCTCATTCTATTGTTGAGCTACTTCTTGTTTATTGAACTATTTCTTGCGCCGTTTACCTTTGGTTCGGTCAAATAAAAGCACGCTGGTCAACGTTTTGCCGTCCAGAATCGCGCCCTTTTCAATCATTTTGAGCAATTCCGAAAGCTTCACCAACCTAAGCTCGATGTGCTCGTCCTCTTCCGGATGTGCTGCGCCCGCTTTGAGCCCTTCCGCCAGGAAAACCTTCATTGACTCGCCCAGAAATCCTGGGCTGGCGTAGTACTCCACCAGCGGCCGCCACTTCTTCGCGCTGTATCCGGTCTCCTCAGCCAGCTCCCGCTTCGCCCCCGCGAGTGCCTCTTCGCCCGCTTCCAGCTTGCCCGCCGGCAGCTCCCACAAGTATTGATTTGCCGCATGCCGGTATTGCCGCTCCATCACAATCCACGGATTCTTCCTGCTCTTCGCGCTGTCGACTGCCAGAATCACCACGCTGCCGTTGTGCCGAATCACGTCTCGCTCATTCTTCCGGCCGCCTGGCTCGACCAGCTTGTCATGCAGTACGCGAAACTGCGAACACTGGTACACAACCTCGGAGCTGATGATGGTGGCTCGCTCAATCTTGGCGGCCGTCTTTGGCGCTTTGCCCTTTTTGATCTTCGTCGCCTTCACCTTGGTTTTCTTCGGCATTTCATCCCCTCTTTTTCGTTCACCGCTCATCGCACCCAATTCATCTCGAGTATACGCACTGCGTGTTTCACCTTTCGCATTTCGTCCAATTCGGTTGCGCAATCCGGCCCATTCCTGCATCGCCGCGCTCCGTCGTGGCATCCTTTAGTGAGACCCAAATTCAGATTTCGCGCCAGCCATCGACAACCAATCAATTCCGACAAGAAAAGAGCGATTGAACCCTTGAAAGCCGACTGTTATCCAGTAACCGTAATGCCGGGCCAGTCCCGTCTCTTTCTCGATTTTTGCGCCGGAGCACTCCGTGCCTTTCTGCCTTTGGACGAAATCTCGCAAGCACCGCTGCGGCGCCCTCCGCACTGGCCTGAGCTCGTTCAGCTTCTCGCCGCGCAAAACCCCAAGCTGGCCGCTAAATCCGCGCTGGCAGCCCTCGCTGGTGGCGCCGGAGCCATTCTCACTGGCCAGCAGGTAGGTCTCTTCGGAGGCCCTCTCTACACGCCGCTCAAGGCTGCTACCGCCATTGCTCGTGCCCGCAAGTCAACCGCCGCAGGCCATCCCCACGCTGCCATCTTCTGGCTCGCTAGCGAAGACCATGATTTCTCCGAAGTCGATCACGTAACGTTTCCTGCCGGTCGCGAACTGGCCCGGCTTGTTTATGAAAAGGTTCCTGAGTCCGCACTGCCAGCGGGCCGCATCGCATTCGACGACTCCATTACGCCGCTCGTCGAGCGCGCCGCCGAGCTTCTCGGCCCTTCCGACGCAACTGATGCTCTCATCGCTGCTTACAAGCCCGGCCGAAACTTCGCGCAGGCCTTCGCCGATTTCTACTCAGCTATCTTCGCAGCGCAAGGCCTCCTCATCGTTGACACCGCAGGCCGCGACTTCCATCGCCTCGGCGCGCCCGTTCTTCGCGCAGCCATCGAGCGCGCCGACGAGTTTCATTTCGCCCTCACGGAACGCAGCCACGCTCTCGAAGCCGCCGGCTATCACGCGCAGGTCGCCGTCGCGCCGCAGTCGAGCGTCTTATTCCTCATCGACGAAAAAACCAGCGCGCGCACCGCGCTTCGACGCGCCGCCCCCACCGCTGCCGAGCCCGGCGGCCTTTGGCACGCCGAGCACCAGACTTACTCCACGACCGATCTTGTTGGAATTCTCGAGTCCGAGCCCGAGCGCATCTCGCCGGCGGCCCTCCTGCGTCCCGTCTTTCAGGATTTTCTGTTCTCGACCACAGCGCAAGTCGGCGGCCCCGCCGAGATCGCTTACCTCGCGCAGTCGACTGTTCTCTTCGAGCGGATCCTCGGTCCGCAAAGGGGTCCGCAAAGCGGTCCGCAAAGCGGCCGCCAAACGCCGCCCATCTCGCGCTTCTCCGCCACGCTTATCGAGCCCTCCATCGCCGAGCTGCTTCGCAAGCACGACCTCAGCCCCGAGCAGGTCTTCGCCGAAGAAGATGCCTCCGCGCTCGCGCTTCGCCTTGCTGCCCGCTCCATGCCCGTCGAGACAAAACAGAAACTCGCCGCCGCCGGCAACGCCCTCGACGCCGAGCTCACGACCCTCGTCGAATGGCTGCAATCGCAGGACAAAGGCCTCGGCCAGTCAGCCGACACAGCCGCCGGAAAGATGCGCTACCAGATGAATCGCCTGCGCACCCTCGCAGCCAACTTCCAGCTCCAGCGCGAGACCACGCTCACCCGCCACGCCAACACCATCTTTAACGCGCTGTACCCCGGCGGCGTTCTTCAGGAGCGCGTCCACGGCGCGGCCTACTACTTCGCCCGCTACCGTCTCTCGCTCGCCGAAACTCTCTGCGAGCAGGCCGCCAGCCTCTGCCCTGGCCACTCGGCGCTTTGGCTATAGGAAGCAACAGACAAATCCAACGCCCACCCTCGCCGCTGACCGTCTTTCTCGGTCCCTGCCGGGGTCGCGTAGTGGAGAGCGACGGGTCTTGGTCGCTGGCGTCCGTCGGTCCCGGACGTTCTGATCCCTGATCCCTGAACCCTGAACCCTGAACCCTGACCTCTGCCTTTATACTTCTCGCAAATCGCAACGAGGCTCCCATGAAGCAGTTCTTCACACTCGTCATCGCCACCCTGATCGCATCCTCGCTGGCCATCCCCGCCGCCGACGCGCAACTGGCCAACTGCGCCACGCCCGGCACTGACAACAATTTCCTCGGCATCCAGACCATTCGCCTCTGGCCCGGAACACCGCCCGGAGACAAGACGCCCGGAGTTGGGACGTCGCCCCCAACCACGAGCGAACCGTGCGCCGATACACCTGCGCTCACCATCTTCAGTCCGCGCGAGGGAACCGGCAACGGATCCGCCGTCATCATCTTTCCCGGTGGCGCATATCTTCATCTCGCCGGCGACCTTGAAGGCCGTGAAGTGGCCGACTGGTTCACCGCACGCGGCTTCCACGCCTTCATCCTCAGCTACCGGCTCAGCTCGAATGGCTATCTGCTGCCAGTTCCTCTTATCGACGCGCGCCGCGCCATTCAAACCGTCCGCGCACGCGTAACGGATTACCACATTAGCCCCAATCGCATCGTCGTCATCGGCTTCTCCGCAGGTGGCCACCTCGCCGCGCTCGCCGGAACCCAGTTCGTTCCCGGCAGACCCGACGCCCCAGACTCGATCCAAGACCCGATCGACCGCGCCTCCAGCCGTCCCGACTATCTCGTCCTCGGCTATCCCTGGCTCGACGCGATCACCAAGGACACCACGTACCTGAGCTACTGCAAGATCCTCAACCTGATGGGCGACGAGCCGGGCGGCGAGTCGGGTGACAAGATCGACCGGTGCGACTCCCTTCGCGCCAAATACGATCCGATTCTGTTTGTCACCAAAGACACCCCGCCGACATTCATCTATCAGACCTTTGCCGACAAGACGGTCTCTCCATCGGCGACCGTCGACTTTTATCAGGCACTGATCAAGGCTGGCGTTCCGTCGGAGCTGCATGTTTTCGTGAACGGCGCCCACGGCAGCGGTCTGGGCAAAGGCGATCCCGCGCTCGACCAGTGGCCTAATCTGCTCGAGAACTGGCTGCGCGCGCAGGGCCTGCTCACGGCGGAGTCAGCCAAGCCCTGAAAGGCCGGGGATCAATCCCCGGCCTACCTTCAAAGCCGCTCAGCCGGAAAAGCGACCTCAAAAATTAAGAAGCGGGCCACCGGCCTCGGGAGTGGAAGGATATCGCGAAACCGGCTACCCGCTGGACCCTGGACCGGGTCTAGGTAATGAATCAAGTGTAGGCCCGTTTCTGCCAATAGCAAGCCCTATTTTGTGTGAATTTCCCGCGACGTGACCCGTGTAACCGGGCCCGATTCCAGCGAAACTCTCCGCCGAGATTCCGGCGCCCATCGCCGCGTTGACTTGAGGGCCTGCCCCTGATACAAAAAGGGGTTCCTCATGCGAAAATTGTCATTGAAGAGGCCCAGCGCTCCAGTACCTCCATGCAAGACATCCTTCAGGCAATCGAAAAGTATCTGATTGGCGCCATCCCCACGGCTGCGCTGTTCATTGTGCTGGTTATCGCCTATCAATTCCTCATCCAGGGGCCGCTCACCGCAGTGCTCGCCAAGCGTCGCGCCCGCACCGAAGGCGCGATGAAGGACGCCCGCAAAGCGATTGCCCAGGCTGAATCGAAGACTGCCGAATATGCCGAGCGCCTCCGCCTGGCCCGCGCCGAAGCCTACAAGCTCCGCGAGCAGCGCATGAAGCAGTGGACAGCGGAGCGTGACACCGCCCTCGATACCGCGCGCAAAGCAGCCGGCGACCGAGTTCGCCTGGCCAAACTAGAGTTCGACGCCGAAGCCGCCTCGGCCCGCACGACCATCCAGGCCGCTTCCGCCGATCTCGCTGGCCTTGCTGTCCGTGCAGTCCTGCCCGCCGCTGCCGGGGGTTCCCGTTGAAAAACACCAATCCGCAGATAAGAATCTCCACATTTTTGCTGTGCGCAATTTTCGCCGTGACGCTGCTTGCTGCGCTAAGTTTCACGCCTCTTCGCGCCGCCGCTCAAGCATCGACTGACGCTTCTGCCAGCTCAACCGCCGCCAGCGCGTCGTCTTTGGACTCAGCCGGCACTCCGCCTCACAAGGAAGAAGCCGAGCAGGAACGACTCCTACTCCATGCGCCTGTGGTGCAATCGGTTGCCCGCGTGCTTCACCTCAATCTCGACACAACCATCTTTCTTCTGCTTGGCATTAACTTTGCCATCATCTTTTTCGCCATCGCCATCCCGCTCGCCCGCCTCATGCCCAAGATCATTCGCAAGCGCTCCCAAACTCTGAGCCAGGATATTGAAACGGCGCGCGCAGCCACCGCCGACGCGCAGTCCCGCCTGAGCGCTGTTGAAGCCAAACTCGCCGGCCTCGGCGAGGAGATGCAGAAATTCCGCAACCAGGTCGAACAAGACAGCATCGAGGATGAAAAGCGCATCAAGGCTGCCCTCAGCGAGGAAAGCGCTCGCATCGTCGCCGCCGCCGAGCAGGAAATCGGCGTGGCCGCCGCCCAGATTCGCCGCGGACTGCGCGACTTTGCCGCGGACCTGGCCATCGACCAGGCTTCCCGGCAACTCAATCTCACGCCGGAGACTGATCGCGCCCTCATCGCCGAATTCGTCGCAGGCGTCTCTGCTGATGCTTCTGGCAAAGGAGGCCGCAACTAAATGGCCGCCTTTGTTTCCCGCTACGCCAACGCATTTGCCGAGGTCGTCACCGATGCCAAACTCGACACGGCCGCCATCGACCGCCAGTTCTCCGATTTTCTTGCCACATGGGAAGGCAGCGCCGAATTGGGCACGCTTTTTGCCAATCCGGCGGTTCCGGCGCTTCAAAAAGTCGCCATTCTCGACAAGCTCAACGCCAAACTCGGCATGTTAAAAGAGCTGCGCAACCTGATCGCCGTCCTCATCTCCAACGACCGCATCGGCCAGGTCGTCGAAGTGGCGGCGGCGTATCGCAGCATTCTGCGGGCGCAGTTGGGCATTCGCCCCGCCGAAATCGTCACCGCGCGCGAATTGAGCGCCGATGAACGCAATTCGCTGGTGGCCGAACTCACCAAACTCGCCGGCGCAAAAATTGACCCGAGTTTCAAGCTCGACTCAACCATTCTCGGCGGCGCCGTTGTGCGCATCGGCTCCACGGTCTACGACGGCAGCGTACGCGGCCGCCTCGACCGCTTGAAAGAAGCGTTAATAAGTGCTCAGTGATCAGTGGTCAGTGTTCAGTTTTCGGGACGTGGAAGTGAAGTGAACGATGGAAGGCAAAGTTGCAGCACGATCTTTTCGGGACCTTGTTGTTTGGCAGAGGTCGATTGAAATGGCCAGCGCGATATATCGGTTGACTCGCGGATTTCCAAAGGAAGAAATGTATGGTTTGACCAGCCAGATTCGACGTTCGGCAATTTCAGTGCCCAGCAACATCGCGGAAGGGCAAGGAAGACTCACTACCGGTGAGTTTAGGCAGTTTCTCGGTATGGCGCGCGGCTCGAATTTTGAGCTGCAAACTCAGCTTGAAATTGCTCGCACGCTACAAATGGGAGATTCAAAACTGATCGATGAGGCAGAGGGTCTATCGCACGAGGTTGGCAAAATGATTCACGCGATCCTGGAGAAGACCAAGCATTGAAAGCATTCGCTGATCGCTGATCTCCCGCTCTGACCACTGATCACTGATTACTGACCACTACAAGGAAAGCAAATGGCTCAAATCAAAGCAGACGAAATCACGCAACTCCTTCGCGCCCAGATCGCGAACTACGACTCCAAGGTCCAGGTTGACGAAGTCGGCACCATCACCTCGCTCGGTGACGGCATCGCCCGCATCTACGGCCTCGACAAAGTCATGGCTGGCGAGTTGCTCAGCTTCCCCCACGGCATTGCTGGCCTCGCGCTCTCGCTTGAAGAGGATCAGGTTGGCTCCGTCATTCTCGGTGACTACACCGAGCTCAAGGAAGGCGAAGAGGTCAAGCGCACCGGCAAAATTCTCTCCGTTCCTGTTGGTCCTGCGCTGATCGGCCGCGTGGTCAACGCGCTCGGAGTGCCCATTGACGACAAAGGCCCCATCGCGACCACCGAAACGCTGCCCATCGAGCGCCTCGCGCCCGGAATCATCGATCGCCAGCCCGTGCGTGAGCCAATGGCTACTGGCCTCAAAGCTATCGATGCCATGATTCCCATTGGCCGCGGTCAGCGCGAGCTGATCATTGGAGATAGACAAACCGGCAAAACCGCGGTCCTGCTCGACACCATCATCAACAACGCCAAAAACGACCTCATCTGCATCTACTGCGCCATCGGCCAAAAGCGCTCGTCGATTGCGCAGGTGGTGCAGACGCTCACCGAACACGGCGCCATGGCTCACACCATCATCGTCGCCGCTTCGGCCTCTGAGCCCGCGCCGCTGCTCTATCTCGCGCCCTATGCCGCGACCGCCATGGGCGAGTACTTCCGCGATAGCGGCAGGCACGCCCTAGTCATGTACGACGATCTCTCCAAGCACGCCATGGCCTATCGCGAGATTTCGCTTCTGCTACGCCGCCCGCCGGGCCGCGAAGCCTACCCCGGCGACGTTTTCTATCTCCACTCCCGGCTCCTCGAGCGCTCTTCCAAAATGAGCAAAGAGCGCGGCGGTGGTTCGCTCACCGCTCTGCCCGTCATTGAAACTCAGGCAGGCGACGTCTCCGCCTACATTCCGACCAACGTCATCTCCATCACCGACGGGCAAATTTTCCTTGAAACCGACCTCTTCAACTCCGGCATTCGTCCCGCCGTCAACGTCGGCCTCTCCGTCTCGCGCGTCGGCTTCTCCGCCGCCGTCAAAGCAGTCAAGCAGGTTGGCTCGACATTGAAGCTGGATCTCGCGCAATATCGCGAGCTTGCCGCCTTCTCCCAGTTCGGCTCCGACCTCGACCCGCTCACGCAAAAACAACTTGCGCGCGGCGTCCGCCTTACCGAGCTGCTCAAGCAGCCGCAATTTCAACCGCTCACCTGGCAGCAGCAAATGATCATTCTCTTCGCCGGCACGCAGGGTTATCTGGATGAGTTCCAGGTCTCTGACATTCGCGGGTATGAAGACGGGCTCTACCGGTTCTTCGACGACTCGCAGAAGGCGCTGGTCGCCGACATCACGGAAAAGAAGTCGCTCGACGACGACCTCCGCAGCCGCCTGCACGCGGCGCTCAAGGAGTACTCGGCAAACTTCAAGGCAGACTTAGCCGCCGCAAAAGCGTAACTAACAACTGAGAACTGAAAAATGGCAAATGTCTTAGACTTACGGCGTCGCATCCGCAGCGTGAAAAACACGCGGCAGATCACCAAGGCCATGAAGATGGTCTCGGCGGCCAAGCTGCGCCGCGCGCAGGAGCGCGCCCTTGCCGCCCGGCCCTACGCGCGCATGATCGTTAGCGTGCTTGAGTCGCTCCGCCGCCGCGTCGGTCTTTATGACGACAAATCCGGCAACATTTGTAATCCGCTGTTTATCACCAGGCCCGAAAAGCGCGTTTTGCTCATCGTTATCAGCGGCGACAAGGGCTTTGCCGGCGCATTCAACGCCAACATTCTCAAGACCGCCTATCAGTTCATCGCCGGCAATCCTGACAAGGAAATCGACATTGAAGCCGTCGGCCGCAAGGGCCGCGACCAAATGCGCCGCCGCTATCCGACCGCCGTCTATACCGACCAGACCGACGAAAACGGCGTCACGCGCAAGGTGCGTGGCCCGCGCAAGGGCCGGGTCGAAGTTACCGGTGACCATCCTGGTCTATTGATCAAGCTCGAAACCTCGCGCGTCCTCGATCTCGCGCACAACATCATCTCCCGCTACACGCACGAGGAGATCGACGCCGCCTACATCGTTTACAACGAGTTCAAGTCGGTCATCGCGCAGCGCCTGGTCGTCGAGCGCCTGCTCCCGCTCATCGATGATTTAAGTGCTCCGCAGATCGCCGGCGCCGTCGAGCTTTCCCTTGAAGAAAAAGAACGCGTCGCCGAGGCCGCTCTCTCAGCGGGCATCGAGTTTGAACCGGCCGACACCGCCGAAGCCGACGAAGAAGCCAAAAAGTTCGGCACCGAGAACGTCGACTACATCTACGAGCAGCCTGCCGAGCAGCTCTTCGCCGGCCTGCTCCCGCAGTACATTTTTTCCGTCCTCTTCCACGCCATGACCGAGTCGGTCGCCGCCGAACACGCGGCCCGCATGACGGCGATGGATTCGGCAACCAACAACGCCTCCGACATGATCGACGCCCTTACGCTGCACATGAACCGCGTGCGCCAGGCCGCCATCACCAAGGAGATCATCGAAATCGTAAGTGGAGCGGCAGCCTTGTAAGCCGGCGGCCGAGCAAGCTCCCGTAGGGAGCGCAAGATGTTAGCCCAGGACAAGCCCGAGCGAAGTCGAGGGCGCAGTCCTGGGACTGGAGACCAATAAGATTCCTCAGCCCCGTAGGGACGACAGAAATTTGAGAGATCATGGGGGCCAAATCATTGAGGTTTTTCTTTAGGTCAAATCTGCATGCAGTTTTGGAATAACAAGAGTTTGAACTGAAAAGGCAAAGAACAATGGCAGAAAATATCGGCAAAGTTATCCAGGTCTCCGGCCCCGCCGTAGACGTTCAATTTGAAGAAGCCACCATGCCGCCCATCTATCAGGCGCTGCGTGTCGTCAGCGACGGCTTCACTGTTCCCATGCCCATCAACGTGATCCTCGAAGTGCAGCAGCACCTCGGCGAGGGCCGCGTGCGCACCGTCGCCATGGAAGCCACCGACGGCATGGTCCGCGGCATGAACGCCATCGATCTCGGCGGGCCCATCCGCATGCCCGTGGGCAAGGAGACGCTGGGCCGTGTGCTCAACGTCATCGGCGAGCCGGTCGACAATCTCGGCCCCATCGGCGAAAAAACGCGCATGCCCATCCATCGCCCCGCGCCGCTCTTTGACGAGCAGGCAACGAGCGAAGTGATGTTCGAAACCGGCATCAAGGTTATCGATCTCATTCAGCCGTTCCTCAAGGGCGGCAAAATCGGCCTCTTCGGCGGCGCAGGCGTCGGCAAAACCGTCGTCATCATGGAGCTCATCAACAACGTCGCCAAAAATCACGGCGGCTTCTCCGTCTTCGCCGGCGTGGGCGAGCGCACCCGCGAAGGCAACGACCTCTGGCTTGAAATGACCGAGTCCGGCGTCATCAAGCCCGGCGACTGGGCCCACTCCAAGTGCGCGCTGGTCTACGGCCAGATGACCGAGCCCCCCGGAGCCCGCCTGCGCGTGGCCTTGAGCGCGCTCACCGTCGCCGAGTACTTCCGCGATGTTGAAGGCTCTGACACGCTGCTCTTCATCGACAACATCTTCCGCTTCACGCAGGCCGGGTCTGAAGTCTCGACGCTCCTCGGCCGGATGCCTTCCGCCGTCGGCTACCAGCCCAACCTCGCCACAGAAATGGGCGAACTCCAGGAGCGCATCACCTCCACCAGCAAAGGTTCGGTCACCAGCGTCCAGGCCGTCTATGTTCCCGCCGACGATCTCACCGATCCCGCGCCGGCCACCACCTTCGCTCACCTTGACGCAACAACCGTGCTCAGCCGTCCGCTGTCCGAGCTTGGCATCTACCCCGCCGTCGATCCGCTGTCGTCGACCTCGCGCATCCTCTCCGCGCGCGTAGTAGGGCAAGAACACTACGACGTCGCCCAAGGCGTAAAAAAGATTCTGCAGCGCTACAAAGATCTCCAGGACATCATTGCCATTCTTGGCATTGACGAGCTCTCTGAAGAGGACAAGCTCACCGTGGCTCGCGCGCGCAAAGTGCAAAAATTCCTTTCGCAGCCCTTCCATGTGGCCGAGCAGTTCACCGGAATCCCCGGCGCCTACGTCAAAATCGCTGATACAGTGCGCGCCTTCAAGGAAATCATCGAGGGCAAGCACGACGATGTTCCCGAGCAGGCGTTTTACATGAAGGGCGGCATCGAGGAAGTCCTCGAAACCGCCGAGAAACTGAAAGCAACGGTGTAAGAACAGGGATCAGGTTTCAGTGATCAGAAATGCGCTGGGAGCGGGGTTTGGTTTTTGACTGACCCCTGATCTCTGATCCCTGATCCCTAAAAATCCCGAAGGGATTTTTTATGGCTGACGAAACCAACCAACTCCGCGTTCGACTCGTCACTCCCGAGCGCACGCTCTTTGAAGCGGACGCCACGGCTGTCGAGCTGCCGTCGACGACGGGCGATCTAGAAGTGCTCTACGGCCACGCGCCACTGATGGCCGAGCTCGGCGCGGGCGATGTGCGCATTCACACCGGCACGGGCATCGAATCCACCAGCCCGGAAACAGCTCGCTACAACGTCAGTTGGGGATTCGTTGAAGTTCTGCCCGCCCGCGTCACCATCCTCGCCAACGACGCTCTCAAGCCCGAGGAAATCGACGTGCCCCGCGCCCAGCAGCAGCTCGAACACGGCCAGCAGATGTGGAAAGAAGCCGGCGAGAGCGAAGACGCCTACACCGATGCCCTCCGCGTTATCTCCGAAGCCGAAGCCAAAATCGCCTCGGCCACCGAAGTAACCAAAACGCACTAATCGGAACTCGTGCTTTGCCGAGAATCCGCTCTACTGCTTCAGAATCCACCCCGCCATCTTGTCGAGCGCAATGGGAGAGATCGTCTCTTCGATCGAGACGTACTCGCTCGGCGCCCCGGTTGTAGCCGTCTGGAAGAGGTGGTTCAACCCCGGCAGCTCGTCCACTTCGAAGTGCTTGTTGCCGCCCTCTTCGAGCGCCTTGCGGATGGCGGCCAGGTTCTGCGCGGACGGGACCTGCAGATCTTTTTCGCCGTTCAGGGCCAGCACCGGGCAGGCGACCTTGCGCAATGCCGTTGCCGGGTCATAGGTCAGGAAGTAGCGGAACCACGGTGACATGGCCATCTTTATCGACGGGCCGACCTTGTCCTCCGGTAGTCCATCGGCGGCGAGCATCTCGTGCAGCTTCTTCTCGAGAACCGTGTCGTCCTTTTCCGATTCCAACAGCGTCAGCAGATCCCGCTCCTCGGTTGCGCCCCGGTCGGCCTGTTCCTTGCTTGCGCCCCCGGCCTCGGCGATCAGCCGCTCTTGCTCGACGATGATCTGATCTCCGGGAAGGCCAGGCCCGGCCCACATCACGATGAACGCAACGCCGGGATCGCTGGCCGCCACCATCGGCGCAATAAGGCCGCCTTCGCTGTGCCCGATAAGGCCGATCTTGTGTGGATCGACCTCGCTGCGTGTCTTGAGGTAGGTCACGCCTGCCTCGGCGTCGGTGGCAAAGTCAGCGGAGGTTGCGGTGTCTTCATCTCCGGTGGATCCGCCCACGCCGCGCTTGTCTGCCCGCAGCACCACGATGCCTTTTCGGGTCAAAAAGTCGGCCAGCACCAGGAACGGCTTGTGGCCCATGATGCTTTCGTCGCGGTCGTGCGGCCCCGAGCCCACAATGAGCAACACTGCGGGAAACGGCCCCTTACCAGGCGGAACAGTCAGCGTGGCTGCCAGCGTGTTGCCGCCTGACTTGTTCGCGTAGGTCACTTCTTCTTCACGATAGGGATACGGCTTGACTGGATTCTGCGGCCGGCGAAGCTCCAGCTCAGATTCGTCTTTGACGCGCTGTAGCGACAGCGAAATCGCGTTACCCATTTGCGTGAATTGGCCGTTGATCGTGGCCAGCCCGTCGGCAATTTTGCAATCGTACACGGCGCCGATGCCCTTGAACTCGATGGTCAGCGACGAACCGCTGCGTTTTACTGACGTTGCGGGCAACCAGACCGGGCTTTGATCGGGACTCTGCATCTTCGCTGTCAATCCATCCTGCGTGTTCACGATCTTGAACACGATGCGCAGTTTCGTGGTGCCGGCATCGAGAACGCCCGTCCAGGTTCCACCGATATCCGTCGGTGGTGCAGGCTTGGGCGCGGGTGGCGGCGCGACCTCTGCTGCGGTCGGTCGCCGCAAATTCAGCGGCAGCGGCTGGCCCTGCGACCAGGTGCCATCGATCTCGCTCGCGTCCTTGTTGACCGTACCTTCGTACGTTCCATGCACCGCATCGACGATCAGCTCGAATTTGGAATCCTTAAGCGTGACAGTGGTTACCGGAATCCCGTAGGCGCCCTGGTCCACGCTGTCGAGAGTTGCCGTCAGGCTTCCGTTCTCGGCCACGGTCACATGCAGGATAAGGCGAAGTTCGACGCCCCCGGCGATTAGCGTTCCCTGCCAATCTCCGGCGATTGTGGCTTGCGCGCGCGCTAGTGGCGCGTTTGCCGCCAGAGTGAGCGCGATCGTTGCGAGTGTCACTGCAATTCGACTCTTCATATCTCTCCTTGCTCGCGGGGTAGGCCGTCGCCAAGTTCTCCGCGCCGTTCCAGCTGTTTGTAATACACAAGCGAATAAGCTACAGGCGCCAGTCCCGCAAACAGCAGCGCCACAATAGCCGCGATATACAGGCCCATGATCGTGAGCACCAGGCCGATCAAGCCGGCAGCCACTGTGATTCTTGCTGCAAAGCGGTGCGTGGCATTCCACGCCCGTTCGCTGGCCAGGGTCCACGGCGTCCTCACGCCGAGATAGAAATTCCGGCGCAGTTTACCCATCAAGTTGCCGAATAGAGCGGTGAATAGGCAGACTCCGCTGAGGACAGCCCGGCCCATATCGATGGCGCGCCCGCTGTCCGCCCAAAGAATCACGGCGTACGAGTAGGTCATCATGCCGAAAACAAACAACATCGCCTGGTGATAGGTCGACCAGAAGCTGTCGATCTCAAATCGCTTCGGTGAAAGCCACGGGAACAGCCACGTAAGTGCCATCACCGCGGCCATGAAGCCGGGACCGAACAGATAGAGCACCCATTTGGGGCTGTAACTGTCAGCTCGAAAATGTATATTCCAATGCGTGGGAACCCTGGCTGGCAGGTGAGGATACAGGACCGCCGTGGCCGCCAGGGCCGCCGCAATCAAGAGAATCTCGAAGATAAAGACTTTGCGTGTCATTGCTTCTTCGTTCCTTTCTGCTTTCCGCCGCCGACCAGGCCCATGGTCCAGGCCATCAGATCCTCGACCACGGTGGTGTTCAGCCCGTACCAGATCTGCTGGCCTTCGCGGCGGCTGGTGATCAGATCGGCTTCCTTGAGAACGGCAAAATGATGCGACATGGAGGGCTTCGTCATGTCGAACCGTTCCGCCAGATCCCCGGCCGTCATCTCCCCCCGGCGCAGCAGGGCGAGAATCTCCCGCCGTGTTGGATCGGCCAGAGCCTTGAATGCTTCGTTGCTGCTCATCGTTAATTAGCCCCTCATTTAATTAGATAACTGTCTAACTATATCCTCGCGCAAATCTTCTGTCAAGGGGTCCTGTGAAAAATTTTGGGTACACATATCTCGCCCCTGAGACCTGGGATACGAAGAACTCCAACCCTGCACAAAAAAAGAAGCAGGATCAATGACTCCCTGATCCCTTGCGTCAGTCACGCCCCACCCGATAAAGTTTTAGCCGAGGCTTTTCCCGCGCCCGAATCCTGGGTGCCCCATCCTTTGCGCGACTTTGTTCCTGCGCCAGGGGTGGGATAGCACTCCCAACGCTCTCCGCCAAAGGAACTCCGCATGTCTTCCATTCCTGCTTCCGTCGCCAATCGCGATATCGACTCTACGCTGCGCGAAAATCGCGTCTTTCCCCCTCCGCCGGAGTTCAGCGCCAAGGCCCATATCAAGAGCCTCGCCGAGTACGAAGCCCTCTACAAGCAATCCATCGACGATCCCGAAACATTCTGGGCCGAAGCAGCAAAGGAACTCCACTGGTTCAAGCCCTGGGACAAAGTTCTTGAGTGGAACCTGCCCTGGGCCAAGTGGTTCGTCGGCGGCAAAATGAATTTGAGCTACAACTGCGTCGACCGCCATGCGCTCGGCGAACGCGCCAATAAAACCGCGATCATCTGGGAGGGAGAGCCCGGCGAAGTTCGCCACCTCACTTACTCTGAATTACTCGGAGAAGTGCAAAAATTCGCCAACGCACTTAAGTCGCTCGGCATCAAGAAGGGCGATCGCGTCGCCGTCTACATGGGCATGACGCCCGAGCTGGCCATCGCGCTGCTCGCCTGCGCGCGCATCGGCGCCGTCCACTCCGTCATCTTCGGCGGATTCGCCGCCAACGCCATCGCCGACCGCGTCGCCGACTCCGGCTGCATCGCCATCCTCACCCAGGACTCGAGCTACCGCCGCGGCAAAGAGGTCAAGCTCAAGCAAACCGTCGACGAAGCCATGCCCGCCTGCCCCACCGTGAAGCACGTCGTCGTCTACAAGCGCACCGGCTCGCCGGTCAACATGATCAAGGGCCGCGATCACTGGTGGCACGATCTTGTCGCCAAAGCCGATCCCACTTGCCCCGCCGAGCACATGGACTCCGAAGATCCCCTCTACATCCTCTACACATCTGGATCGACAGGAAAACCCAAAGGCCTGCTCCACACCACCGGCGGTTACGCCGTCCAAACTTATCTCACTTCGAAATACGTCTTCGATCTTCGCGACGACGACGTCTATTGGTGCACGGCCGACATCGGCTGGGTCACCGGCCACTCCTACGTCGTCTACGGCCCGCTGCAAAACGGCGCAACCGTCCTCATGTACGAGGGCGCGCCCAACTTTCCTGACTTCTCGCGCTTTTGGAAAATAGTCGACGACCATCGCGTCACAGTCTTCTACACCGCGCCCACCGCCATCCGCGCCTTCATCAAGTGGGGCAGCGAATTCGTCGACAAATTTAAGCTCGATTCGCTCCGCCTTCTCGGCACCGTCGGCGAGCCCATCAATCCTGAAGCGTGGATGTGGTACCGCGAAAAGGTCGGCCGCAATCGCTGTCCCATCGTCGACACCTGGTGGCAAACTGAGACTGGCGCAATCATGATCGCGCCCATCCCCGGCGCTGTCCCCACCAAGCCCGGCTCGGCCACGCGCCCTTTCTTCGGCATCCAGCCTGAAGTCGTAACGCGCCCTGACGCGAACGGCCACTTCGAATCCGTCCCCGCCGGCTCGGGCGGCCTTCTCGTCGTCCGCAAGCCGTGGCCGTCGATGGCTCGAACGATTTACGGCGACGATGAGCGCTTCCAAAAGACCTACTGGTCCGACGTTCCCGGCTGCTACTTCACCGGCGACGGCGCGCGGCAGGACGCCGACGGCTACTTTTGGCTCATGGGCCGCGTTGACGACGTCATCAACGTGTCGGGCCATCGCCTTGGCACCATGGAAGTCGAATCCGCTCTCGTTGCCCACCCCAAAGTCGCCGAGGCCGCGGTCGTGGGTCGGCCCGACGATTTAAAAGGTCAGGCCATCGCCGCCTTCGTCACACTTGAGTCCGGCAACGAGCCCTCCGACGCTCTCAAAGACGAACTCCGCAAATGGGTCACAAAAGAAATCGGCGCGCTGGCCCGGCCTGACGATATCCGCTTTACTGAAGCATTACCAAAAACCCGCAGCGGCAAAATCATGCGCCGCCTTCTCCGCGATCTCGCCACGCACGGCGAAATCAAGGGCGACGTCACTACGCTCGAAGACTTTACCGTCATCGCCAAGCTGCGCGAAGCGGAAGAGGGCTGACGATATGTGCGACGCAGATCGGGCGTACAATATGACCCACGGAGTGCTGCGCCATGGCCACACAGTCTTCCCTCATCCCGGTTGAGGAATACTTGAGGACCACTTCCGATCCCGACTGTGAGTACGTAGATGGCGTGATCGAGGAGCGACCGATGGGAGAGTACGATCATGCGACCTGGCAGGCCGTTCTGGTTACCTTTTTTACCATGCGCCAGGCGGAACTGGGAATCGAAGCGCGCCCCGAATTGCGCATGCAGGTCGCGCCTCGCCGCTTCCGCGTTCCTGACGTAACAATTCTCAGCCGGAAAGCTCCGCGCGAACAGATCATTACCCGTCCGCCGCTTGCGGTCTTCGAGATCCTATCCCCGGAAGACACGATGGCCCGAATGCTTGAGAAGCTGGCCGACTACGAACGGATGGGCATTCCGGCAATCTGGGTGATCGAGCCGACGAAACTGGCCTATTATCGCTTTCATTCCGGGCAGCTCACTCCCGACTCCGTGTTTTCGCTGCCGGGGAGTTCATACGCGGTTCCCTTCGCCGAAATCGCCGCGCTTGCTTAGTGTGTCCATTGGGCCAAGCTCCGCGAAGCGGAAGAAGGCTAGCCTGCCTCAATGCTTTCATCGATGGCGTAGCTTCCGTGTTGCCGACAATCCGGGACCTCTTCGGAAATCGGCCGTCTCATTTGGATAAATGCGAAATCAGGATGCGCGCATCCTTGCAAGGCGACAATGACGTGAGGCGGCTAGGGTTAAGCGCATACGCATTCGATTTGTCCGATTGTGCCGCGCTCGGATAAACGTTAACCAATACCAGCGTGATCGGGCTTCCGCGTTCATCTAGAGTGATCGCTTCGCCATCTTGGGGATCTGGCAGGTCACTGAAATCTCGCGCGGCGTCTCTGACACTGATGAAGCACTCATGGTTGCCGGATTCAGATTGTGCCGCGAACATGAGAACAAGTTTGGATTGCCTGAAAAACAGCGTCCCATTAATCGTTTTCTTGTCGGCTAAATGTAGAAGGCGGAGTCCCGAATTGCTAAAACTATAGCCCCTTCCATTTGCATCGAGAAAGGTGCGCGAGCCTTCATCCCAGACTTGCGAGAGGAATCGCTCGCCAATTGAGGTCGACTCTGCGCCCGACCCCTAGCTGCGAAGCACACTTAGGGCATCAGCTTCGGTCGTTGTTCCAGGCTGCATTGTGGAAATGATTCTAAGAAAGTTGCGAGCACGCCAGCTCTCGAACATCGACTGCCCAATGCACATGGACACGCATGCGAACCCGCAAAGAGTGATGCCGCCAACCATCCAGAACCAAGCTTTTCTGCTCCGGCTCATAGCGCGACCTGGGTCACTTTCAGAAGCGTTGGTTCGATCATACGCCCGACTTGGCTGGTTCCGAGAGAATCACCGCCATCCGACCGTAGCCCGCACTTTCGGCCATTGGGTTCCCGCTCCGTATGCGTCTCTATACTGGATAAGGATCGGCAAAGCGCTCCGCGCTCATTGACTTATCGAATCTTCTACCTGGGGAACCCATGGCCGCATTAATTGAAGCAATCACGGTAAAACGCAAGATGGTCTTTGAGCTTGAAGGCACGCCCTATTACTGCCTTGAAGCCGAGGTCTCCACGCCCACCGCCCGCGGCGGCCAAACTCTCGTTCGCCTCAAGATGCGCAACCTGCTCACGCGCGCCGTCTTCGACAAGACATTCAAAGCCGGCGAAAAATTCAAGGAGCCGGACCTCGAGCTCGTCGAATCGTCCTACCTCTACAGCGATCCGGAAGGTTCCTACTTTCTCGATCAGGAGACCTTTGAAACGCACACGCTCTCGAAGAACATGGTCGGCGATGCGCTGGAATTCCTCGTCGATGGCTCGCTGATCAAGTTGCACAAGTTCAACGGCAACCCCATCGGCCTGGAGTTGCCATCGCAGGTCGAACTGAAGGTCGTTTACACCGAGCCCGGCGCGCGCGGCAACACATCGGGCGACGTCACCAAGCACGCCCGCCTTGAAACCGGCCTCGAAATCAAGGTTCCGCTGTTCATTCAGGAGGGCGAAAAGATCAGGGTCTACACCGAAACCAGGGAGTTCGCCGGCCGGGCTTGAATCGGTTCGCGACGAATTGATTGCGTCTGTCGTAAAATGGCGACGTCCCCAGCGGATCCCCCCGCCGCGTATTCCTGCAGTTCCAGGAGGTCTGCCATGCGGCGAGCCTTCGTCGCTCTCTTCGTGTACGCCATCGGGAATCTTTCTGCGGCCCAGTCAACAGTCCGCGGTCAAAATGGGAGTCTTCCTGCCGCGCCGTCCGGTGGCAGCCATCCCGTTGCGGCCATGCCCGCCGTGCAACGTTGGCAGGTTCTCACTGACCCTAACGAAGGCGCATTTCAGGTGCAGATGCCCGTCGGCTGGAAAGACTCGGGCGGTCTCAAGCGCTACGATGCCCTGCAATATCGCGCCTGGGCTACAGCGGCCTCGCCCGACGGCAACACGGTTCTCGCCATCGGCGACCCCAACGAGCCCGCATATGCCACTCCCATGGTGGGCTTCGCTCCCGGCAGCACTTACAACGCCTCTGGAACCTATTACATTGTCGAGCCGCTCCAGTCGGCGCAACAATACGTCGTCGCCTGGGGTACGCGCAAGCTCCAGGGGATTTGCACGGATGTGAATGTGACCGGGAATCGCGCGCGCACCGACGTCGCCCAGCAGCTCGGAAGCGTGGCCGCCTCGACGGGGATAAGCGAAAGCTATGCCGACGCGACCTTCAGTTGCCAGCGCAACGGAATGCAGATGAGCGCGTATGCTTTTCTCGGCGTCACCGTCCTCAGAACCACAACAGTCACAGCGCTTTGGTACGCCGATTCGATGGTAGCGTTCGTTGCGCCTGCTCCCATCGCTATCCCGGCCGCCAACGTACTCGCGCAGATGGTCAAATCCTTCACGATGAGCCCGCAATGGTTGGCGCGCCAATCCCAAACCGCCGCTCAAGTCTCGCAAATTGCAACGCAGACGAACAACGAGATCTCCAATATCATCATGGGGGGCTGGGACATACGGAACGGCTATGTCCACACGATGGTTGACTCTCGTTCCGGAATCGAATACGACATCCCCGACGATGTCAACTACAGCTATTACTGGGTCGACCCGAGTGGCAACGTGTATGGAAGCGAGACAGATACGCCACCCGGCCCATCCTTTACTCCCCTCAGTCGCGCGCCGGCCAGGTAGCCGCAGATCCTTGTCATCGCCGTCCCAATCTCAAACGCGTCGCAGGCTGGCGCGCGGTCAGGAATTAGCTGGAGTCTTTGTGCGCTTCTATTCGTAATCTGCAGTGGTTTTTCGCCGTCCATTCCAGTATGAGATCCTCGGTCGAAGTGCGCTATCGGTGTCCCTGCTGCGGATACAAGACCCTTGAAGCTCCCGCGGCGCTCAATCTTTGCCCGGTCTGCTGGTGGGAAGATGACGACCAGGAAGACGACGACGCCTCCGAAGTTCGCCGCACTGTCAACGGCCAGCTTAGCCTCAAAGAAGCGCGAACCAACTACGCACAGTGCGGCGCGGCACATTCGCGTTTCCTCCCCTATATTCGCGAACCAAAGGCGACCGAAAAGTAACGTGCCTTCGGCGATCCTCCCTGCTCGAACAGCCCTCGCGCTGGTTTGACCCCTGCCAGCAAAGCCCCGTACCATAAGAAGAGTATTTCCCCGGCCAAAGCGGCGCTGTATTTCCTTCGGCATCGCCCCGGCCGCATATCGGCCCACGCGCCCGGCAAAGTCCGAAGCAAAGTCCAAAGAAGGTACAAGTTGAGCTCCATCGGCACCCTCGAAAGCAAACCCGAATCGGCTGAACCCCAGCAGGAACAGGATCAAGCTGAAGCAGCTCACGACCATCAGCCCGGCCATTCCCACGGTCCCGTCCTTAACCCCGATTGCACCCGCGAACTGGTCATCGACGTGCCCGCCGATGAAGTCGCCGCGGCTTATCGCAAAGTCGCAGCCAACTATCGCAAGTACGCCAAGATTCCCGGCTTTCGCGCCGGAAAAGTGCCGGAATCGATCATCCGCCGCCGCTTCGCGGCTGAAATTCGCAAGGAAGTTATCGACAGCCTGCTCCCGGAGCGCTTTAACAAAGCGGTCAACGAGCTGAACATTCGTCCCGTCGGCCAGCCTCAGGTCACCGATCTTTCAGTCGAAGACGGCACTCCGCTCCATGTGAAAGCGGTCTTCGAGTTCATTCCTGCTTTCTCCATCGACGGCTACAAAGACGTCAAGGTCGACAAGCCGTCGGTCGAGATTACCGAAGAAGAATTCCAGCACGAGCTCAATCATCTTCGCGATTCCCGCGCCACCATCGAGCCAGTCGAAGAAGATCACCAGCTCCAGGATGGCGATTGGGCCGAGATCAGCTACAAGGGCCAGATCCAAAACGATCCGTCAGTGGCCGCGCCCGAAGGCACTGCTGAAGCCGCGCCCGAAAACGTCACCGATTCTCAGCCCCCGGAATCGCAGCCCGCCGATGCTCAGCCTATCGGCGGCGAAAACACGCTGGTCGAAATCGGCGGCAAAGACACGGTTGAAGCCTTCACCAACTCCCTCCGCGGCGCCAAGCCTGGGCAGGAGCTGAAAGTCGAAGTGATCTATCCCGCCGACTACTCCGAAACCAAGCTCGCCGGCAAAACCGTGGCCTACGACGTCGCGGTCAAGGCCATCAAAAAGCGCATTCTCCCCGAGCTGAACGACGACTTCGCCAAGGAGCTCGGCCACTACGAAACCTACGCCGCACTCGAGACCAGCGTTCGTGAATACATCGCCGCGCGCAAGCGCCGCAACTTGGAAGCCGAAACCAAAGACCGCCTCTTTGCCGCGATGATTGAGCGCTTTACATTCCCCGTTCCCGAATCGCTGGTTCAGGATCAGGTCGATATTCGTCTAGAGCGTGGCCTGCGTGCCCTTGCCGCGCAGGGAATGCAGCCCGACCAGATGCGCAAGCTCGATTTCACCCGCCTGCGTGTTGCCCAGCGTGACAGCGCGCTGGCCGAAGTCAAAACAAATCTCCTCCTTGATCGCATCGCCGGCGAGGAGGACATTACGGCGAGCGATGAGGATTTGGACAAAGAATTGCAGATAGTGTCTATCCAGTCACGCGTGCCTCTCGATGCCCTGAAAGTTCGATTGACCAAAGACGGCGGGCTGGCTAGGATCAGGGAACAGATCAGACGAGACAAAACCGCTTCCATTTTGTACGAACGCCTGCCCGCATAAATGGAGTAAAAATTCAGGGCTCCGACGCTGGAATTCCTGACAACAGAGCCCGCACAAGCACGAAAAGGCTAGCAGCTAGAAGCTAGAAGCTAGGAGCTACAAGTCAATGGCATTAGTTCCCATGGTGGTTGAGCAGACGAGCCGGGGCGAGCGCGCCTACGACATTTACTCCCGTTTGCTTCGCGATAACATTATCTTTCTTGGTACACCCATTGACGACCAGATCGCCAATCTCATCGTCGCCCAGATGCTCTTTCTTCAGGGCGAGGACCCAGAGAAAGACGTCTCGCTTTACATCAATTCGCCGGGCGGATCCATCACCGCCGGCCTCGCCATCTATGACACCATGCAGTTCATCAAGAACAACGTCGTCACATACTGCATCGGCCAGGCAGCCAGCATGGGCGCCTTCCTTCTTCTGGCCGGAAGCAAGGGCAAGCGCTTCGCCCTGCCCAATTCGCGCATTCTCATTCATCAGCCGTCCATGGGCGGTTTGAGCGGCCAGGCCACCGACATCGACATTCACGCGCGCGAAATTCTACGCATCCGCGAAATCACCAACACCCTCATCGCCAAGCACACCGGCCAGCCGCTCGATCGCATTGAGCGCGACGTTGAGCGGGATTTCATCATGAACGCGCAACAAGCCAAGGAATACGGGATCGTGGACGAGATCATCGACCGGCCTCGTACTTAGCCCGTCCCCGAACCTGGCCCGGCCTGGTACTTAGCCAGTCCCGGCACTTAGCCCGGCCTCGCACGTAGCCGGATTTCTGAATTTGGACTAGACTCTTTCTTGGGGAGCTTTAACCATGAAGACGCGCACAGGGCCGGAAGAAGCGCTTCGCTGCTCGTTCTGCCATAAGTCGCAGGATGCGGTAGCCAAGCTCATCTCGTCGCCCAGCGACTACCCACGGGCCTACATCTGCGATGAGTGTGTTGCGGTCTGCAACTCCATTCTCGACGATGATCGCAGCGGCGAGGCTCCGGCCACCACTGCGGGCCATCTCCCCAAGCCCACTGAGGTCAAGAGCTTCCTCGACGATTACGTCATCGGCCAGGACCAGACCAAGAAAAAGCTCGCCGTCTCCGTCTACAACCACTACAAGCGCATCCAGATGAACAAGGCCCGCAACAACGAGGTTGAGCTGGCCAAGTCGAACATCCTCCTCATCGGCCCCACTGGCTCCGGCAAAACTCTTCTCGCGCACACTCTGGCCAAGATGCTCGACGTTCCTTTTGCCATCGTTGACGCCACCACGCTCACTGAGGCCGGCTACGTCGGCGAGGATGTCGAGAACATCATCCTCAAGCTTCTCCAGGCCGCTGACGGCGACGTCACCCGCGCTCAGCAGGGCATCATCTACATCGACGAGATCGACAAAATCGGCCGCAAGGACGAGAACCCTTCCATCACCCGCGACGTTTCCGGCGAGGGCGTGCAGCAGGCGCTGCTCAAGATTCTCGAGGGCACCGTGGCCAACGTCCCTCCACAGGGCGGCCGCAAGCATCCGCATCAGGAGTTCACCGCGGTCGACACCACCAACATTCTCTTCATCTGCGGCGGCGCATTTGTCGGCCTCGAGCGTGTCGTGGGCCGTCGCATCGGCAAAAAGGCCCTCGGCTTCCGCAACGTTGACGCCGATGCCGATCAGGCCACCACGCGCTCCCATCGCGATACCGAGTTGCTGCGCAAAACCGAGCCGCAGGATCTCATCAAGTACGGTCTCATTCCTGAGTTTGTCGGTCGCCTGCCCGTCATGGGCGTTCTCGACGAGCTCGACGAAGCCGCGCTCATCGAGATCCTCACCAAGCCGCGCAACGCCATTCTCAAGCAGTACCAGCGCCTCTTTGAGTACGAAAACGTTCGCCTGCACTTTACCGCCGAAGCGGCCTGCGCCGTTGCCCGCGAAGCAATGGCTCGCAAAGTGGGCGCTCGCGGCCTGCGCATGATCCTTGAAGAGCTGATGCTCGACCTGATGTACCACCTGCCCTCAAACAAGCGCGTTCGCGATCTCGAGATCACCAAGGACATGGTCGAGCGCCGCGACCTGTCGCTCTGCCTGCTCGAAAAAGCCGGCTGACGTCCGCAAGTATCAGCTTTTGCACAAGCGCCCCGGAATCCGTTTCGGGGCGTTTCAGTTTCTCGCGCAAGTATTCTCCGCTGAATCCGCCTATTGTGCGCCTCCAGCTGCGCCGCTTTAGACGTGCGTCCCCTATGAGTAGACCCATGTTTTCGCCCTCGATTTAACCCGCTTCAACTCAATGATTGACCCTTGCGCTCCCACTGCAACTTTCCCTCCCGCAGCTGTGTCTACATACGCATTGGCCGGCATGCATCATCGAGACTCAAACCAGGCCACAAGGGAGAAACAAAAATGAACGCAACCAAAGCAACCATCCTTCTGGGCGCGCTGCTTTCAGCGGCAATCGTGTTCGCGCAGGCGCCCACGTCGAATCCTGACTCGAGCCAGGCTCCAGCTGCAAATTCAGCGCAAACCGCGCCCGCGCAGCCCGGCCAACATCACCGCAACTTTGATCCCAGCCAATTTGCCGCGCATCTGGGCAAAAGGCTGAGCTTGAGCAGCGATCAAGTGGCGCAACTCACGCCCATCCTCACCGCTCGCCAACAGCAGATGCAGACTCTGCGGGCCGACGCCTCGCTCACTGAGCAGGATCGCCACACCAAGGCGCATGCCATTATGCAGGACACGAATAGCAAGATTGAAGCCGTCCTAACTGACCCGCAGAAGCAGCAGTTTGAGCAGATGCTTGCTCAGCGCCGCCAGCATCGCCACAACCGCGAGCAGCCGTCCTCGCAGCCGCAAGCTTAAGCGCGGTGTCCCGCATCGGCAAAAAAGCCCAGGTCTCTCTGCTCAGAGGCCTGGGTTCGCAGCCTTAACGACGCAGAACCCGGATCTGAGCGCCTACTTGACCATCTCGTCCTTTTCCACCGTGAGCGTCGTATTGTCCAGGCGCAAGTCAATTGGCAGGCCGCCCACACTCGGTGCGACACTGCGGACGATGGTTTCGAAGTCAGTCACCATTGTGGGGTTGTTCCATGTGCCATCGCTTACCACGAAGGTGATCGCTGTTCCGCCGTCCTTTGTCAAAAACACATTGGCTCCCTTACCCGCAAAAAATCCAATCGTCTTAAGCTGCAGGCCGAGTGCCTGGGCGTCAGCCTCGGTCGCGGTGCCCTCGTAGATCACCGCGTCGCCGCCGCCGAAATCCGCTTCGCCAACTGTCGCCGACTTCTCCACGATCTGCGTGCTGTTCAGCAGTTGCACCTGCACAGGCAGCCCGCCAACAGTCGAAGCCACGCCCCGCGCAATCTCTTCAAACGAAGCGAGAGTGCCTGCCTGGTTCCAGACGCCGTCCGCAACCACGAACCCGATCACAGTGCCTCCCGCGCCCTTGCTGAGCAGCACCGCGACCCCGCGATCCTGGAAGTAATCCGCGGCCTTCAGTGCATTGCCCAGCGCCGTCGCATCGATTGCCGTTGCTGTGCCGCTAAACACTACCTGATCTTTGGTGCCGATCGTCACAGTATTCTGCGGCGCCGGCAATTGATTCTGCGGTGCCCGGACTGGATTCTGCGGGGTCTGTAGTTGCTTCTGTTGTTTCTCCGCTTGCGTAATGTATTTCTGCAGTTGTCCGGTGTAGTAGAGATAGGCGACAACCCCACCGCCAAGAACCAGCGTTGTCAGGACGGCGACACCGACTGCGCGCCACTTTGAGAAAAGCTGCCCGCCCCACGCGACGTGCGTTTTAATTGCATTGCCCTGCAACTCCTTTGCAGCGAACCACGTAATCGCAAACAGCACCAGAGTCGCAATCGCGGGGCTTTTCGTCGAAGTCAATCCAATATAGATCTCGCCCACAGACGCCGCCGCTCCCAGCAGGAGCGCGAGAAACCCGTTGCCGGCCTTACCCAGCTTGCGGTAATTGGAAGCGATGAGAACTGTCCCGGCAAGGGGACTGCCTAAGAAGGCAGCCAGGGCCACGGCTCCGACGTCGTACATGCGATAGGCAGGAGGCGTGTATTGCGGATATTGGGGGTTCTGCTGGTAGCCACCCACCTGGGGATAATTCGTTGACATCGTTTCCTCGATCCGGGGAATTAGTAGTGCTGAAAGACTAATGCTTTTGCGCACCCCGCGCCAGATAATTTGCTTCTGGCGTTGTGAATAAAGGCCGATCTCAGTTAGGGGCGCTCACAGTTACAGATGATTAATGAGCGACGCAATGCACGCCGCGCCGAATCCGTTATCGATATTCACCACTGACACATTCGGCGCGCAGGTGTTCAACATTCCCAGCAGCGCCGCAATTCCGCCTAAAGACGCGCCATAACCCACGCTCGTGGGCACTGCAATTACTGGCGCATTCACCAGTCCCCCCACAACGGTAGGCAGCGCGCCCTCCATGCCCGCGCAAACGACGAGCACGCGCGCCGATTGCAGCATCTTTTGCTGCGCCAGCAGCCGATGAATCCCCGCCACACCCACATCAGCGACTAACTCCACTGTGTTGCCCATCAGTCGCGCCGTCACCGCGGCCTCCTCGGCCACAGGCAAGTCGCTCGTCCCTGCGCAAATCACGCCCACAATTCCTGTGCCCGCAGGTGCCACGGTCTGCGTCAGCGTAATCGCCCGCGCCGCTTCGTTGAACTCCGCGCGCGGTTCCGCTCCAATTACCGCATCAAACACCTCCCGCGACGCGCGCGTGGCCAGCACGTTTCCGCCCGCCTTCGCCATGCGGCCGAAAATCGTCGCCACTTGTGCCGGCGTCTTGCTCTGGGCAAAAATCACCTCCGGCATGCCCGTCCGCAATGCGCGATGATGATCCAGCTTTGCAAAGCCCAGATCCTCAAACGGCAGATTGCGCAGCCTCTCCAGCGCGGCGGCCACGCTGGTCGATCCCGTGCTTACGTCGCTAAGCAAAGCCTCAATCTGCGAGCGATCCATCAGCGCCCCTTCTCCGGCTCGTTCGTGTTCCTGCTCTCACTGGTCGCCCGATCCGTCTCTGCATAAGCCTGCATCGCCTCCTGCATCACCTGCTTCAGCGGAATTCCATGCTGGCGCGCAATGTTGCGGCACACTTCATACTCCGGCGACGCGTTGGCTACCTCGCCCGAGGGCCAACGCGCAACCTTGATCCGAATCTTTCCCCAGGTCGTCTCCGCCTCCACAAATTCGCGCTCGAGCGCAACCTTGTTTTCGAGGCGCCATCGCAGGCCGATCGTGGTAGTCTCGCGCAGCAGCAGATCGCGCAGCACCGGCAGCAATGCGGGACTGGACAACACCGTCATCTGCACGCCCGTGCGCCCCTTCTTCATTTGCACCGGCACCCTGTAAACATCCCACGCGCCCGCCTCCAGCAGCAACTCGCTCACATAAGCCAGCAGCTGCGGAGTCGCGTCGTCAATCACCGTCTCAATCACCGCAATCGACTCGGTGCCTTCCGAATTTTCTTCCGCCTTGCCCGCGACATTAGCCACTGCTTCACCAATCAGCACCCGCAGCAGATTCGGCTCGCCTGGCGTATCGCGCCCTCCCGCCCCGTACCCGCGCGCTTCCACGCGCATCGCAGGCATCGTCCCGTAGCTCACGTCCAACATGCGCAGCACCGCGGCTCCGGTCGGCGTCACGCGCTCCATCGGCGCGCCCGCTGCGTACACCGGCGCATCGCCGAGCAGCGCCAGAGTCGCCGGCGCCGGAACCGGCAACGTCCCATGCGCGCACTTCACCGTGCCGCTCCCGACATTCAGGGGCGAAGCCATCCAGCGGTCCACTCCCAGCGCCTCGCACCCCGCAGCCGCGCACACAATGTCCACAATCGTGTCTACCGCGCCCACTTCATGGAAGTGAACTTTCTCAATCGGAATCAAATGAATCGCCGCCTCTGCCTCGCCAAGCAGATGGAAGGCGCGAGTCGCGCGCCGCTTAACTGAATCTTTCAGCGGCGCGGCTTCGATGATCCCCAAAATTGTCGACAGCGCTCGATGCTCTTCATGTTCATGACTGTGCGCCGCGTGCCCATGCTCATGTTCGTGGCCGTGCTCATGCGGCTCGTGCGCGTGATGCTCGTGCGCATCACCCTCGTGCGGATCGTGCGTGTGTGCATCATGCTCGTGTTCGTGGTTGTGCCCATGATGCTCGTGTGTCTGCTTGTGATCATGGCCGTGTTCGTGAGGCTCGTGCGAATGTCCATGCTCATGCGCAGGCTCATGCTCGTGGTCGTGCTGCTGTTCTGATCCCTGATCCCTGATCCCTGGTCCCTGCTCTTCCGTGATCACGTCCACCTTGATGGCCGCCAGGCCGCCGCGGCTCACCTTGCGCATCTCCAGGCACGCGCCCACGTTCAACGCCGCCGCTGTCTCAGCCAGCAACTCGAAAGGCACGCCTGCGTCCACCAGCGCGCCAAGCATCATGTCGCCGCTGATCCCGGAAAAGCACTCAAGATAACCGATTCGCATCGCTCAGTGATTCTAAATTGCCGGAGGCCCCAAACGGCAGGCGAGGGAAAGAGAAGGGAAGTGCGCAGTGGCTTCGAGTGGCTGTGCTTTGAAAGGGCACGACGCGCCCGGGTCCCCTGCGATAGGTCCTCGTCGCAGGGGTGGCTTGAGTCGTGCCGCAAATCGCACCAAATAAATCTGGGCTTCAGCACCCGAGGGAAGGTCTCTCCAAATCAACGCACCAGCGAATGCCTACGCGCCCCGCCGCGCCAGCACTTCGGCAGGCAGAACCGCATTCATCGAGCCAGAACGAAAGCCGGTGCAATCGAGCGTCACATACTTGAATCCCGCCTGCTTCAGCGCCGCTGTAATCGCGTCCATCATCTCCATCGTCAGCGCGCGCGGCAGCTCGTTGCGGGCAATCTCCACGCGGGCTAGCTCGCCATGGTGGCGCACCCGCAGCTCGCGAAAGCCCATTCGCCGCAGGCTCTCTTCGCCGCGCTCCACCTGCTCCAGAACTTCCCTCGTCACAGTGCGGCCGTATTCCACGCGCGAGCTGAGGCACGGCGCAGCGGGCCTGTCCCATACCGGATACCCGGCCGCCTTGGCCAGCGCACGCACTTCCAGTTTCGTCAGCCCTGCATCGGCCAGCGGCGCCAGCACTGCATGTTGCTCGGCCGCGCGCTGCCCGGGACGAAAATCCCGCGTATCGTCGGCATTCATCCCGTAAGCGATGTTTTTGAAATCCAGCTTCGCACCCAATTTCTCCATCACCACAAACAGCTCATCCTTGCAGTGGAAGCAGCGATTCGCGTCGTTGCGCGCATACTCCTCGCGATCCAACTCTTCGGTGGCAACAACTTGCAACCGCATTTCAATCGATTGCGCAAACGCCGCGGCCTGCTCCATGTCCCGCCGCGCCAGCGAGGGTGAATCGGCCAGCACCGCCAGCATTCGTTCTCCCAGCACGCGGTGCGCCGTCGCCGCCAGAAACGCCGAGTCCACGCCTCCCGAATAAGCCACCAGCAGGCTACCCAGTTGCCCCAACCGCGCCTCGAGCGTTCGCAGCTTTTCCGCCGCAACAGACACTCCGGGGTTCGCGGTGCCTCCCGCCTCGCTCCGTCGCTCCCTTGCTTCCTCGCTCCCTTGCTCCCTGCTCTCTGCGCTCGCCGGCATGCCTCCGATTATACCGTCATATAATTTTGCGGCCCGATCTGGGGGCCGGTCTGGCGGCATGATCTGGCGGCGCGCCCAGCTCTACATGCGGCGCGGTCTCGAAAAGATAAGGCGGTCGGCTCACCGTCCGTTTGTCACGGGAAGAACCCGTGATTCAGACCGGAACACGTGATATTCGGTAAACGAAACATCGTTGATCGAGGTGAGATATGGAGTCGGTGGCCGATCCTGCCTGTTGTATTCGAATGGATCGAAGTACTTTGCGATTGTTACCGCTCGAAGCGGGCAAATATAAGAGATTCCCGCAATCTGCGCAGGCCCGAATTCAACCATGACGGAAGATTCGCTGACGAAACCAGCGCCGCTCGCTCTGGCCACGATTGTGGTTCGAAAAACGCTTCCGCTCGCAGGCTCAACGGCGATCTCGCCGTGGTAGGCGGGATATTCGGGTTTTTCATTGGCAGTGGCAAACTGCACCGCAAAACGGGATTTATCGCTTGGCACTTCGTATCGAAAGATGGCCAGGCGGCCATTAGAATTCTGCTCCCAATGGTCCCACGTAATCTTGCTCCGGTATGCATCGCCGAGAACGATCGCGAGCATTGGCCCGAATTCGCCCGTCGATCTCAGATCGAAAAATACCTTGCTCGACTGAACCGCATCCCCGCCGGGTGAATCCGCGACCTCAGCACCTCCCCGGCTCGTGACTACCTGTGCGAGAGACCCCATCCAGAACAGCTTCGCCTCTGGCAAGCCCTCCAATTTCGCCGGGCCTAACACATGGTATGCGGCCCGTTTCGTGTGCTTCGGCAGATTCAACTGAGGCATGCGGTACAGGATGTCCATTTGCGCTTCTGTTGTCAGCTCAAATTCGGTGGTGCTGCGCAGCGCGGTAAAGTTCGGCATTCTTAGCACAGTTTTGCTGGCATATTCAATCGCGCGCTGAAGAATCTGTTTCACAGCAGTCGTGTCCGGCGGAGGAGCAGAAAGGATTTCCGCCTCGGGAGGGTTGAGAAACGCTGAGGCGTCAACCACGGCAACCAGAGCCTCGCGAGCGTGACCGCCGGGAAATTCGGCCTCCCACTGGGCAACCCGGGCCGCGCTGGCACATTCTGTCAGCCTCACCCCTGCTATCTCCTGAGCAGCTTTTCGATCGCTGAGTTGCCGATAGTAAGCAAGCAATTTATCCAGTTGGTCGACTGTTACGCTCGTTGTTGGCGCTGGCTTTGTCGCGAATGCGGCGTGCGCGAACGCCGTCATGAGCAGGGCACTCATCCATCGCTTCACTTGGGGCTGCATTGCGTTCCCCTCAAGCCAGTCGCCGACACATTCACGACCCACTTACGACCCATTGAGGCCCCATTATATCGATTTGGAAAAGCGCCGCGCGCCGCTGCCGCTCCAACTGTTCAGGACCTGCAATGCGTGACGCCGTTGGCTTTGCCTTGGGCCCAGGCGATGCTCTCGGTTTGACGTCCCCGCCCGCGGGCAATAGCTTTGAAGAGAGCGAACAATCGTCAATTCGGTTTCCCGCTTGGAGGAGTTTGCATGCGGCATAGATTTTTCCCGGGCTTTTTGTCCGGTGCGTTGCTTTTTACCATATTGCTGGCTTGGTCCGCAGCGTCGGCCCAGGATCTAAAAAGCTTTGAAAAACGAATCACCGTCAAAGTGCTTCCCAACGGGCTCACGCTGGTCATTTGCGAGCGTCACGATGCGCCCGTCTTCAGCTACGCCACATTCGTTGACGCCGGCGACGTAAACGACCCTTCCGGCGAAAGCGGCCTGGCGCACATGTTCGAGCATCTCGCCTTCAAGGGCACAACCCAGATCGGCACCACCGATTATGCGGCGGAGAAGGTCGCCCTCCAGAAAGTAGAGGAGGCCAATGACGCGTATGAGGCCGAGTACCTCAAGCCTGTTGGACGGGACGATCAAAAACTCGCCGAGTTGCACAAGGCCTTTCTTGCCGCGCAAGCTGCGGCCGAGAAATACGTCATCCCCAATCAGTTCACAGAGGTTGCAGAAGCCAACGGCGCACACGGACTAAACGCGGAAACAGGCCTCGATGACACGCAGTATTTCTGGTCCATGCCGGAGAACCGCCTTGAACTGTGGGCGTGGCTGGAGTCGGGCCGTCTGGCCGATGTTGTGCCGCGCGAGTTTTACAAAGAGCGCGACGTCGTGATGGAGGAGCGCCGCATGCGCGTGGATTCCAACCCCATCGGACGGCTTGAAGAACAGTTCTTCGCGACGGCATACGTTGCGCACAACTACGGTCGCAGCGACATTGGCTGGCCCAGCGAGGTTAGCCAGATCAACGCCACTGAGGCCATGGCTTTTCACCACAAGTACTACGTTGGCGGAAACATCGTCATCGCCATTGTTGGCGATGTGGACCCCGCAACCGACCTGCCTATGTTGGAGAAGTATTTCAGCCGCGTTCCCGCAGGTCCCAAGCCGGAAGACATGACGACTGTCGAGCCTGTGCAGTTTGCCGAGAAGTCTCTTGTCATCCGCGAGCAAACGCAGCCCATTTATTTAGAGGGCTATCACCGGCCCAGCTATCGCGACCCCGATAACTCGGTCTACGACGCAATCAGTGACATCCTGTCGAATGGGCGCGTTTCGCGTCTTTATCGCAGTCTCGTAGAGCAGCAGCAGATTGCTGCTGAGGCCGTGGGCGAAAGCCCTGTGCCCGGTGAAAAGTATCCCAGCCTGTTCATGTTTGGCGCCGTTCCACTTCCCGGCCACACGCCGGCAGAGATGCGCGACGCTATCCACAAAGAAATTGAAAAGTTGAAAACTGCCGACGTTACCGATGCGGAGCTTCAAATGTACAAAACCCGGACTCGCGCCGAGCTCCTGCGCAGCCTTGACGACAACCAGGGCCTGGCCACCTCGCTTGCCGAGTACCAGACGCGCTACGGAGACTGGCGCGAGTTATTTGAGCAGCTTGATCAAGTCGACAAAGTCACCAAGGCTGACATTCGCCGCGTGGCGAATCAGGTTTTTGTCGCCTCCAACCGAACCACCGCTGAGATAGATACTGAGCCTCCCGCTGGCCCCGCGAAACAAGATGGAGGCGCGAAATGAAGAATTTCAATCAGTCACAAAACTGGGTGCCCCAGGTCTCGATTCTGAGACCTGGGAAAGCACAGCCACAAACCTGGGTGCCCCCGGTCGCAATGAAGAATTTCAATCAGTCAAAAAATTGGGTGCCCCAGGTCTCGATTCTGAGACCTGGGAAAGCACAGCCACAAACCTGGGTGCCCCCGGTCGCAATGAAGAATTTCAATCAGTCACAAAACTGGGTGCCCCAGGTCTCGATTCTGAGACCGGGGAAGACGCAAATGATCGCGCTCCGCCTCGCTACCGTCGCATTGCTGTTCGTGTTAACGGGCGTGCTCTCTGCCGCCCAGCAATCCAAGCCATGGGAGCAGATTCCCATTCCGCCGCTTCACGCCTTCCATCCGCAGCAGCCCAAACGCGTTGAGCTAAAGAACGGAATCGTAGTTTTTCTCCAGGAAGATCACGAGTTGCCGTTCATCTACGGCTCGGTGCTCATTCACGGCGGCTCGCGCGATGAAGATCCCGCCAAAGCGGGATTGGTCGGCCTCTACTCGCAGGCTTGGCGTACCAGCGGCACCGCTGCCATGGATGGCGACGCCATGGACGATTTGCTCGAAGCTAAAGCCGCGCATATTGAAACGGCAGGCGACGATGACTCCACCGATCTCTCCTGGGACTCGCTGAAAGGCGACTCGGATCAGGTCTTTTCGCTCGCTATCGACCTGCTCTTCCATCCCAAATTCAACGCTGAGAAGCTCCAGCTGGCACAGCAGCAGGAGGCCACTGGAATCGTCCGCCGCAACGACGATGAAGACAGCATCGCTGGCCGCGAGTCAGCCAAGCTGGTCTACGGCGTCAACAGCCCATACACTCGCCAGCCGGAATTTTCAACCATCGGCGCGGTCACTTTGGCCGATCTCCAGGCCTGGCACGATCGCACGCTTAAAGGAAAGCTCATCGTTGGCATCTACGGCGACTTCGATCCCGTGGCCATGGAGGCCAAGGTCCGCGCTGCCTTTGAAAGTCTGCCTCCCGTCACTCCGGAGCCGGCCCGCCACGATCAATTCACTGATCCCAAACCCGGCGTCTATTTCATCGACAAGGAAGATGTAAATCAGTCCAACGTGCAAATCGTCGACCTCGGCGTCGATCGCCACGACCCTGACGCCCCCACGCTCGATGTAATGAATGAAATTCTCGGCGGCGGCTTTGGCAGCCGGCTTTTTCAGAAGGTCCGCACCCAGCTCGGTTTGGCCTACGCGGTTGGCGGCGGGTTCTCCCTGCCCTACGACCATCCGGGATCGTTCCGCGTCGAAGTCCTCACCAAAAGCGTCTCGACCGTCGACGCAACTAAGGCGGCTGAAGCCGAGATCGCTGGCATGAACACCAAGCCGTTTACCACGGAAGAGTTGCAGCGCGCAAAGGACGACATCGTCAACTCATTCCTCTTTGACTACGACACAAAAGACAAGATCCTTGACGAAAGCGAGAAGCTCGAGTTCTACGGCTATCCGGCCGACTATCTTGAGACTTATCACGCGGCCCTCGAGAAAGTTACCCTCGCCGATCTCGCCGCCGCGGCCAAAAAGTACATCCACCCTGAAAAGCTCGCAGTATTAGTGGTGGGTAATGGGCCTGAAATCAAGCCCGGACTCGACACTCTCGGTATGGGTGCGCCGCAGCCGATCGACATCACCATCCCGCAACCCCCCGGCGCGCCGGCAGCGAGTGGTTCGGAGAAGTAAAACAGGAGAGCATCATGTTCGAGCTGTACACGGAAAAGGCGCGGCGCGTGATCTTCTTCGCACGGTTCGAGGCCAGCCAATTCGGTTCGCCGTACATCGAGACTGAACATCTGCTCCTCGGCCTTCTGCGCGAGGACAAGGCAATAACTAACCGTTTTCTGAGTTCGCATGCTTCCGTCGAGGCCATCTTTAAGCAGATTCAAGAGCATACAGTGGTCCGCGAGAAAGTCTCTACAAGCGTCGACCTGCCGCTCTCAAACGAGAGCAAGCGAGTGCTGGCCTACGCAGCTGAAGAATCCGAGCGGCTCGGCCATAAGGTCATCGGCACCGAGCATCTGCTCTTGGGGTTGCTTCGGGAGGAAAAATGTTTTGCAGCCGCGATTCTTCTAGAGCGTGGCCTGAAGATTGAGCAGGTTCGCGACGAAGTTGCGAGCGCGCCGCAAGAGGGCCCGGGCATGCCACAACAGAGCCGAAGGCACGCGGCAACGCCGTTTCCAGACGATTCCGTCTGGCGCCTCATTCGCACTGGTGTCAGGATTCCGCGTCCGGAAACCTGCGTCATCGATCCCGAAGTTGAAGTCGCCGCCGGCACACTCATCGAGCCTTTCGCACAATTACTCGGCCGCACCCGCGTCGGCGCTGACTGCCGCATCCGTTCCTTCTCCGTCATTGAAAACTGCACGCTTGGCGATGGCGTTCAGATCCTTCAAAGCTGCGTCCTTGAAGATTCCGTCATCGCCAATGGCGCGCGCATCGGACCGTTCACTCATCTGCGCCCCGGCAACGAAGTCGGCGAAAACGCGCACGTCGGCAACTTCGTCGAAATGAAAAAGTCTCGCCTCGGCAAGGGCGCCAAAGCCAACCACCTCACCTACCTCGGCGATGCCGAAATCGGCGAAGCCGCCAACATCGGCGCCGGAACCATCACCTGCAACTACGATGGCGTCAACAAGCACGTCACCCGCATCGGCAAACGTGCATTCGTCGGCAGTGACACTACGCTCGTCGCACCGGTCAATATTGGAGATGGCGCCTACATCGGCGCAGGCTCCTGCATCACAAAAGATGTCCCTGCCGACGCCCTCGCGGTCAGCCGCGCCAAGCAGGCCAACATCGAAGGCTGGGCAAAAACCCGCCGCGCCAAACGCGAGGCGAAAAAGCCCTGATGATCCATTCCCGCCAAAGCCCCCACTAAAGCTATTGATGCTACAGGTTCGTCATAACACGGTGCCACGTTCGGGTGATTGAGGGCGGCTAGGCTGGATGCTACTCTCACGAAAAGACTTCCCTCGGTCCGCCTTCTATATGCTGCGGCGGTCGAGGAGCTTAGACCGGTATCTCGTTAATTTTGTGGACCTTTCAGCCGGAGGCAGCGTCCAAAGTTTAGGGCCTTGCTGGCGCGCGGAACCCGGGCCACTGTAGTTCGAACTTGTTCGTTGCAGTTTTGTGAGCTTCAAATTTGATCCGTTTCACGCAGGTTTAACAATGCGTGCAATCGGCGTGGACGAGCTAGGCAGGCGATTCCAGACTGGCGATTCCAGACTGGCGAATCCAGACTGGCGAATAAGGATCAACAGGTTCACGGGCCGCGCAGTTAACAATAGACGGAGGCCGCGGTTTTGGCTTTAAGTTTGGCAGACGTGAAGGCGATGGGCACTGCGATGAGCCCGCGAAACGAAGGCGACATGCGTGCGCGCAAACCCGCGCGCGTTCTTGTCGTCGACGATGAGGCCCCCGTCCGCACCATGATTGCCGCCGCTCTTGAGCGCCAGGGATACACCGTCGAGCAGGCCGCCGACGGTCGCGATGCTCTCGAAGCTCTGGAGTTGAACACCTTCAATCTTGTGCTCACTGACATCGTGATGAACGACGTCAACGGCATCGCTCTCCTCGAGCGCATCCACGCCCTTCAGCCCAATCTTCCCGTAGTCATGGTCACCGCCGTTCACGACATCAGCGTCGCCATTGACTCCATGCGCCGCGGAGCTTACGACTACCTCCTCAAGCCTTTTGAGCGCGAGCAGTTGTTGAACACCGTTGAGCGCGCCCTCAGTCATCGCCAGGCGCTTGAAGAAACCCAGAACTACCACCAGAGCCTGGAAGAAATGGTTCGCGCCCGCACCGAGATGCTGCGCCACGCCATGGAAGATCTCGAGCACTCCTACGATGTCACCCTTGAAGCTCTCGGCGACGCCCTCGATTTGAAGGATTCTGAAACCGAAGGCCACTCCAAGCGCGTCACCGCCTACGCCATCGCGCTCGCCCGCGCCATGGGCATTCCGCCTGAAGAAATCAAGATCATCGCGCGCGGCGCATTCCTTCACGACATCGGCAAGATGGCCATCCCCGACGACATTCTGCGCAAGCCCGGCAAACTCACCGACGACGAGCAGGCGCTGATGCGCGAGCACTGCGCGCGCGGCTACAACATGCTGCGCAAAATTCCTTTTCTCGCCGGCGCCGCTGAAATCGTCTTCTGCCATCAGGAGCACTACGACGGAAACGGCTATCCCAATCGCCTCGCCGGCCGCGAAATCCCCATCGGCGCGCGCATCTTCGCCGTGGCCGATACCCTCGACGCCATCACCAGCGACCGCCCCTACCGCAAGGCACGCGGCTTCGACAACGCGCGCGAAGAAATCCTCCGCTGCTCGGGCACGCAGTTCGATCCTGCCGTCGTCGAAGTCTTCCTCAAGATTCCCAATGAGCTTTGGCAGGAGTTGCGCTCCGAAATCAGCGGCCAGCACATGCGCTTCTCCACCTTCGAAATGGCTCGAACCCAGGCCGCCTCGTAAAGTCCCTCGCCAATCGGTTTTGAAATCGGTGCACCTCAGCAACAACGCAGGGGTGCCCCATGTCCCGATTCTGGGACATGGGATACCACGGTCTCCGATCCGCCTCTTTCAACGCTGCACAAAAGAATGGTTGTCCCATCCTAAACGCGAACCTTGCGTTTAGGGTGGGATCGCACCCTCCATTTTTTGCAGTCATCCCGAGCGACCGCAGTCCGCCGCGGCGGACGATGGGAGTCGAAAGCCTGCCCTGAGCGAAGATTGCGAACGCAATCGGAGCCGAATGGGGACCTGCATCTTCGAATCTCCGGCTAGGGCGGGATACCACACCCCTCCGTCGAGTGAGCAGAACTAACCACTAATCACTAGCCGCTTTCGCGTAGAATGCGCTCATCTAGGAGCTTCCCATGCCCGTTCTTTCCCCCGACGCCGCTCAAACACGCCTCGCCCAGCTGCCCGGCTGGCAAATCGAATCCGGCGAACTCGTCCGCACCTTCGAGTTCAAAGACTTCGTCGCCGCTCTCCAATTCGTCAATCTCATCGGCAAGCTCGCCGAGGTCGCCGGCCACCACCCCGACATCGACATCCGCTACAATCGCGTCCGTCTCGCCCTCGTCACGCATGACGCAGGCGGCATCACCGAGAAGGACTTTGACCTGGCCGCCAAAGCGCAGAATCTGGCGCCATAGCGAGCAACCATCCGCGGCGACTCTGGCAGCGGGTCAATTTAGATGTGCTTTGAAGGGGCCCGACTTCAGTCGTGCCGTATGCTTCGCCGAATGAATGAGGGCTTTAGCCCAGAGGGAAAGTTATTTCAAACTGTCCCACTGCCAACACTCAAGCGAAACCAACACCCAGGCCAAATGTGATCGCCAAAACCCACGGCAATCCGGCCCCCAAGCCCGGCAACTGAAAATCTGCCCGGCTACTGTAATTCTGCCGGCCACCAAAATCTGCTAAAGTGAAAACCGGAATTCTGCCGTTTCAGAGGGGGTGCTATGGCTCGTAATCTGATTCCGCTGCTCGGCGCGCTGGCCCTCATTTCCTGTCCGCCGGCCGAGCTCCCCGCGCAGGCGCAGCCCTTCCAGGCGCCGTCTTCTTCTCAGACCCCGTCCTCACAGGCTCTCGTCGGCACCTGGTCTGCCACGGTCAACTGGAACCTGCCGTCCGGGCTGATGATCATTACCACCTTCATGCCCAACGGCAACATCCAGTCGACCATCCAGAATCACCAGGGAATGAGCTTCACGCTCGCGGGCGTCTACCAGTTCAACTCCGCGCAGGGCACACTGAGCTTCAAGTGGTCGGATTTCTCGCCGAAACAGACCTGCGTCCTCGGCGCCTGCACACCGGCCCAGCCGCCGGCGCCCATGGGCGTGGTGACCACCAGCAGCATCCGGTTCCTGAGCACTACCCAATTCGTCGCCACCTCGAACGGTGGCTCCACCACCTACATCCGCACCAACGCAACGGGCACTCCCATACGCTGAAGCCCGCTCCCTGAAGCCCGCTCCCTGAAGCCCGTTCCCTGAACACGCGCCCTGAACACGCGCCCTGAACACGCGCCCTGAACACGCGCCCTGAACACGCGCCCTGAACACGCGCCCCGAACAAGCTTGCGGTCCGCCGCTGCGTCCCTGTCACGGCCAGAACTGGTTGCATAAATCCTGTTTTGAAAGGGCATGGCTTTTGAGCCTGCCCTGAGCGAAGCCGAAGGGTGCCGTCAAAGCCGCACAAACAGTTTTGAAGGGGCATGGCTTTAGCCGTGCCGTCAAAGCCGCATAAACATTGGGGCTTCACAGGCTGCGGAAAAACTCCAAATGGAAGGCGAAAGAGCGAAATTTGGGGGATGCAAAACCATCGACCAACCCTCACGGATCGTTCCTGGGTCATCCTGGCGCGATTCATTTTTCGCGCTTTTTTAAAAATCGAGTTTTTCCGCAGCCTGTTCAGCCCCTGAGGGACGTCTTTCCCCGCTTCCGGCGCATTGATGCAAACAGCTCCAGGGTTTCGCCCCAAAACTTTACAAGGTGCCACATCCCCCGCCGCCCAAATAGAATGTCTCCACCATGTGCGGACGATACGGCAGACGGGCCGACAAGCAACGCATCGCGGAATGGATGCAGGCGCACGACACGGGTGTCTTTGACGACTCCTACTTTGCGCCTTCATACAACGTGGCCCCGCAGAGCTGGCAGCCAGTCGTCCGGCTCGGCCCAGGGCTCGGCCCAGGTCTCGGTTCTGACACCGGCGAGCGAGAGCTGACCGTCATGCGCTGGGGGCTCGTGCCCTTCTGGTCCAAAGACGGCAAAGCCGGATACTCCACAATTAACGCCAGAGCGGAAACCATCACCACCAGCCCCGCATACCGTGAGGCCATCAAGCGCCGCCGCTGTCTGGTTCCCGCCGATTGGTTCTACGAGTGGCAAAAACCCGATGTCAAAACTAGCCAGTCCGACACCAAATCCAAACAGCCCTTCGCAATCGCTCTCGCCGATGGGGCCCTCTTCGCCTTCGCCGGCTTGTGGGAGACATGGAAAGACAAGGCCGCAGGCAAGAGTCTCGAAACCTACACCATCATCACCACTGACCCTAACCAGCTCACGGAGCGGTTTCATGATCGAATGCCGGTGATCCTCCGTCAGCGCGATTATGAGCGTTGGCTGCAACCCGGCGAGCCGTCCCATCTTCCTGTTGACCTTTTAAGACCATTCCCAGCGGATGAAATGAAAGCCTGGAAGGTTGGCGCAGATGTCGGAAACGTGCGCAACAACCGGCCTGAGCTGGTAGAGCAAATTGAATAGCAGAAATTGCGGCAGGCCGGCAGCCGGTTTAGCAGCCACGCACTTTTCAGGCATCATCCCCCTACAGGTAATGTCCTGCGACCGCGCTAAAAAGTAGTCGCTTAAATCTGTGTTGCGGCCAAATCGAGAGATTCTGCGGGAAGCGCCGCAAGCGGGCTTGCGTTTCTAATTCCCTCGCTCCAGCTCGTCGATTTGCGTCTTCGCCGCAATAATATACGAGTCGCAGGCAGCGATAACACCGCGAGCTTTAACGACTGCCGGGTCGGCCTCAACCGAATCGCCCTGATTCTCAGGATGTGCGTTTGATTCGTCGATTACTCGCTGCTCGTTATCCCGCAGCAGTTCCCAAAGGCGCGTCGCCCTTTCCAGATCGTGAATGGCTCTCACGCTTCTCTGGAGCTCTTCGGTCACGCGAGGAAGTTTATCCGCCCGTTGAATCTTGCGTCAAGAGATTCTCCGGATGTAGAGTGTTTACAGGTACCACTGGGCCCCGTGTTGCAACCGGAAAGAGCCTCCTCTTCGGGGGAGGCTCTGCTCTTCTGCCAAGCCTGTCTCAAACTGCACAGCTGACCAGATTGAGCAAATTTGAGCGGGTGCGAGCCTGCAGGCAGGATATTCTTTTCGCCATGGCTAAGAAAACGCAATCATCAAGCGATGAACACCTTGAGATATTAAGTGCTGAGAGGGATGGCAAGGACGGCATTCTCGTGAGGTTCTCAGACGGGACGATAACCGGCTACGTGGTGGAGGAGTTGCTATCCCTGAGACCCATCCGGGAAGAAGCCGAAGAGCCGAAGGCCGAGAGCCCGCTCCAAAGCTAGCAACGCACTCTTAGCCTTGGACACTACCCGAAGAATGACGCCGCTCAGCAACGCGTTCCGCAAACGGTGGTCGCACCTTGAGGCTGCGGACGTTCTCTGGTTTGCCTATTACAACCGGTGCCGCATTCACTAAGAGTTTCGTGTTACCCCAGCGATGGAAGCCGGACTTGGCGACCATGTGTGGACCGTTGAAGAACTGATTTCCATTATGTAGAACCGTACCACTTTGGTAATAAATGACTTAACAATTCTCGTGACAATTCCTCCTAGCTGCCATCTAATCTTTAGTACTGCATGATTTCCTGTGCAAATGTGCAAAATTGGGAGGGGAAATGGCAAATTACACGGCAGAACAGATCGCCGATACGCTCATCCACCTCTCGCGGGAGCGTGGACTAGATATCACTAACCTCAAGCTCCAGAAGCTTCTGTATTACGCTCAGGCATGGCACCTGGCGTTTCATGAAGAGGCGCTTTTTCAGGATGCAATTGAGGCGTGGATTCACGGTCCTGTGGTCCCATCGGTTTTCAGAAAGTTTAAAAGCTATCGTTGGAATACTATCGATTGCGCCGTTTATCCCATTGATGATGCGAGTGTGCTTGATCTTCTCAACTCAGTGATGGATGCCTACGGAGCCATTTCTGCGATCAGTCTTGAGCATCTAACGCATAGCGAATCGCCCTGGAAAGATGCCCGTGCGGGTATTCCGTTTGACGAACCGTCGCATAACATCATTAGACCCGAGGCTATGCAGGCATTCTATTTGAAGCTTGCAGAATCGAACACTTAAGCGATGGCGAGTGCAAAGAATCGGGAACGTGAAATTCCTCCGCCCATTGTTCCCGATGAGGGTTTGAGGTTCATCAAATTCTCTTTTAAATACATCGATCACAGCTCGGAACAATTCAACCTCCAAGAATGTTCCGAAGATTTCCTTAAACAATTAGTCACCAAGATTTGTGGATATAGCTCATGGCCGCTTGAGGCGTTCAGGGATCCAAACAACGACGATAATCGGCATGTCATCGACTTTCGAGAGACCTGCCGTCCCAACGGGTTCACCAATGTAAACCGTGAACAGCTTGCATATGAGGAATGTTGGCAGTTTGGACTCTCACATACAGCCGATTATCGGGTCCACGGAATTCTTCTTGAGGATACTTTCTTCATAATTTGGCTTGATCCAGAACATCTTCTATATCCCCGCAGTTACCCTCATCGGACTAGTTTCTAGGCTGATTTTCCATCAACACACTAAACTGCCGCTACCTCGTAGTGCCTCACAAAGAATACATCCCGAATTCAGGATTTCTAGTCGATTTTCCCATTCTGCGGTACGGTCTGCGCCAATTTCCAGGCCGATAGAGTTCTTCGGCTGAGTCGACCCAAAGCCAGAGCAGGGAACAGTTCCCACCTCGCCCGCCACCCTCAACACGAAAGACCCGGCGCCGTAGTCAACAAAAGTACCTTATTCTAAAGATGTTCTAACATTTCTGCACCGAGGAAGGTTCCCGGGAACTGAGACCTCCCGCCTCAAAATCTCCATCAAACGGCGTAGTTTTCAGCCGCCATTAGATGCGCGGCTGCGAGGAAGGTTTACCGGGACAACCCAAAATAAATTTTATATTTTGTATTTGCAATCACCGCGATCTATGCTAAGGTGTATTTATTCCGGTTGCGGAGGTATCTGAATCATCCCTCCACGCTGGAAGTAATTTGCGTCACTGGCCTCCCGGCACGAACAGCTAGAGCGTTCGTGCCGCCTTTTTTTGTGGCCATATAACCCGCGCCACTCGGCCGCCGCATTCTACGACCCTCCACCTATTGGCTACTGGCTATCCCCTATTGGCTATTCTTTGTCCTTCCGTCAAGCTCCCGCTCCACCAAAATCCCCGCAACCCACTGAAAACACGACCAAAATAAAAGCGCCAACTTTGCCGATCAATTCCCGCATTTCGCTATCCTTATCTCAGCATCAAGTGTGAGTTCGGCGCGGCTGCGGAAGTTTGAATTTCAAGGCCCCCTCCCCCGATCTCCTGTTCGACTGCTCGGCTCGGCTCCTCTGATCGACGTAACTTGCGACATTCTCGAACGGCCGGAGAAATTAAATAACTACTTTTTTTCGGTACGTTTTGCGGCACATTTTCGACTCTAACTCTTTTAGATCCGGTCAAGCAGCCCCAAAATTGCCGCCAAAACGGTCGAAATTAACTATAGTTTTTCCCAGAGGTTATCCTGGAGCGGTGGAACACGCAAGATTCAACGGCTTGAAAAATTAAATAACTATTTTTTTCGGCACATTTGCGGCATATTTTCGACTCTAACTCTTTTAGATTCGATCAAGCAGCCCCAAAATTGCCGCCAAAATGGTCGAAATTAACCATGGTTTTTCCCGGGAGTTACCCAGACTTCCAAGCCACTGCCGAAGACCTCAAACACCGGCTCTCGAAGCCCGATCACTGATCACTAGCCACTGACCACTGATCACTGCTTCTCGGAGGTATGGATACGGTACGGCCAAGGTATGGGTGAGGTATGAGCCGCCCTCGTAACTCCAATCGTTTCAAATATGGAGGTATGGCATACCGGGGGAAGGGGGCGGCTTCATTTTCAGCTCGCGCCGGGCTTCGTTCTTGAGGTCCCCAGGTTTGCCGTAAAACCTGAGATCCAAGGCTTGCCGTGAAACCCGAGATCCAGGGCTTGGCGTAAAATTGGCCCTGAGGCACCACGATGAAGCACATCTTCAAGAGCCGCTGGACATTGTCCCTTGCCGTCTTCGCGCTCACCGCAGCCAGCTACGCGCAGTTTTCGGATCCTGCGGAAGACGTTCCCGCCTACCATCCATCCGCGCCGCTCAGCATCCATGCATTGCCGCCGATACTTCACGGCGCGCAGTTGACCGGCCCGAACTTCCAATACCACTGGCAAGTCCGCGTCTACCAGTTGGCCGCGCAAGTTCCCGGCGTCATCTATCAGCTCCCGTGCAACTGCCGCTGCGATCGCGCGCTCGGCCACACCAGCCTGCACAGTTGCTATGAAAATACGCACGGCGCCGAGTGCTCCACCTGCGCCCAGGAAGGCTTCTACGCCTATTACAAAACCAAGGCCGGCTGGACGCCAGCGCGCATTCGCGCCGGCATCGCCCATCACGACTACGAATCCATCGATTTGGAGAAGGAGTAGGCTCGAAAAGCAGTAAGCTAACGATCGATTCCGGTCCAGTATTTGAAAATGACTGCTCCAAACCCGGCGGCCATCTCCGCCACTTTTGGGCTCGGTTCGCCATAGAATTCGAATCCGCTCACTTTGCATAGCGCAGCAAGCTTAGGCACCCACTCCTGCACAGAAGCGCCCATAAAGTGCGACTCTAAGGCGCTCGCATCGACGTAAGTCTCGACCAGCCGCTGCTGCTTCCCGTCTGCACTCGAGAACCACTCAAATCCCAGCGTGCCTGGCTCCGCCTTGCTCACCGAGGTCATCGATTGCGCAATGCTCTTGAACGCTTCCTGCTGGCCGTCATTCACCGTCAGGCTAACCGTCAGTCGAACCACTTGCTTGACCATTCCATCCTCTTTCAAATGCCGTCTTTGACAGCATCCTTGAACGCTATCACCCGCACCACGACGCCAGAAAGCAAATAGGCGTAAAATAGAAGATGCAGCACGAGCCAATCGGCTCTGTGTGCACCCAGCGGCCCTCCGGATCATCTAATCGGATAGCCGTAAAATGTGGGGGCGTCACGGTTTCGACGGGATCGAATGCGGCATGGGAGGCATGTCGGGGTGTGGGCACCCGTAATCGCCTGCAAAACTAAAGTTGCCAACGATAATATGGCACTTGCAGCTTAATTAACTAAGCTGCCGTCTTCCACGGCTTCGCCTATGGGCTGTGAGCGGACGTCATTCAGTAGGCTGGCGCGAGCGGCTCGGTCCGTGTCGTTTTGCGCGAGATCATCGGACTAGTTCTCGTCGCATCTTGTCCGTTCTTAAGCGCCGTGAGCGAATCCAATCGAATCGGACACAGCATGGACTCTCCCGGCTGACAGCGATTTCGGACGCGGGTTCGACTCCCGCCGCCTCCACCATTAAGTTATTTATTATCAATTGTTTACATCCGATTTTGTTTCAGGTGAGCAGGGGTGTCATTAATCAACCTCCGTGCGTGGCCGCCGGGCATCTGACTTTAGCTTGAACCGCCAAACAGAAATTGCAACCTGCCGAGTTATTTCCGGATTACCCGTGACACTACCGGGCCTCCGCAAATATTCAGGCTTACTTGAGGCGTTCGTCGAGTGCAATAGCTTCCTTCCGCAGCGGCAGATCGGGGTCGGCATTCTTCCACAATGCCAGCAGAGAATCAAGAGCCGCTTTCGCTTTTGTGGAATCTCCCAAGGCCAGTTCATCGACGGCGAGAGTGTAGTGCGCGGTGATCCATCGCTGTTGAGGCTCCCACAGAAGGCCATGATCCGGGCTGGCGACGAATTTCTCGTATTGCTTTGCTGCCTGGTCCATGTTCCCCTACTGCTGATATGCACGAGCCAGCCCCTCCATGCTGAAAGGCGTGCTCTTCTCCTGATCCGAAAGGCTGAAAAGCTGAATTGCCTTATCGTTTTCGCCGTGCCGCAACGCGATCTCTCCTTGCAAATAGTGGCCGTATGCGATCTGCTCCGGGTTTTTCCCGTCGACGAGGGGCTCAATGGTTTTTTCAATTTGCTCGGCTTGCCGGGCCAGCCCCACTCGCGCATATTCAGAGCCGATCCATGCGCCAAGAATCACCTTCGGCGATAGTGCCTTGAAATTCGTCATCGAAGCATCGAGTTCGCGTTGCGCCATGCGAGTGTCTCCCTCGCCCTGCGCCAGAATTGCCAGCTGCAAGTGCTCGCGCGCTACGCTCACCGGTTCGGTCTTCAGGCCCTCGTCGTAGGTCAGAGCCTCTTCAAGCAAGGGGCGTGCGCTCGCATACTTGCCGCGATAAAGGTCGAGGAGTGCCAGCGACCTCAATCCGCTCTCTCGCGTGGATTGATTTGAAAGCAGCGAGGTAAACTCTGCCTCGGCCTTTGGAATCTCCCCATTCAGAATCAACGCGATGCCATACTCGCGTCTAACGTCGCCCGAGGTCATGATGGAATGATCGATCTGAAACGCTTGCGTATAGGCGTCGATCGCCTCCTGAAAACGGCCGAGAGTTTTGTATGCCGTAGCCAGCTCAAGAACGGTCTTGGCGTCATTGGGAACCACGCGCAGCATTTCTTTATAACGATCGATCGCCTCATCGGCGCGGCCATGCGTGCGCAAGAGCCGCGCATAGTTCCCGAGTATGGTCCAGTCGTCCGGGTAACGCAGCAAATAAGCCTGATAAAGCCTGTCTGCTTCGTTGTAATGGCCCTGGCTGTCAACATAGTTGACCTGGATATACATCCGTTCCCGTTCAGTGGTTCTGGAGGTCTGTGCCAGGGCCTTTTCGTACTCTTCGTTTCCTTTTTGCGAATCGTTATAAATGAAGCTGTAATATGCGTTTCCCATGGCAGCATGGGCCATCGCGAAATTCGGATCAGCCATAATTGCCGCGCGAAACAGCGTGACGGCGTCCTCGTATTTTCCCTGATGCCACAACGCGGCGCCGTCTGCATACTGTCGCAACGCATCCAGCGATGTGGTCGTGACTTGCGGCAGCGGCTTAGTGTTTTCGTGGATTTGGTAGAGCGATTCGCCCAGATCGCGGCGGATGTCGCCAGCGATCACATCCAGAGCATCAAGGATGTGTCCTTCGCCGTAGGAACGTTCAGAGTAGGAGCGCACAGTCTCGCCAGATTGCGGATCTATGAGTTCGGCAGACAGGGCATATTCCTCGCCGGTGCGCGTAATGCTTGCGGTGATGAGCTCGCGAATATTCTCTCGCTGGCAAATCTCGCGTCCCAGAGCGGCTGTGATTCGTTCATCGGGAGTCTTTCCCATCAGCGCCAGTACGGAGCCGAGTTTCGCTCGGGGAAAGATGTTAGCGTGGCGCGACTGCTCCAAGCTGACGGTAAAAGCAGTCTCAAGAGCCTGATCGAACCGTGGGTCGCCAGTCTGATTCTCGAAATTGGCAATCAGCACGGAGTCTTGTGAGTTGAAGGAGTAGACAGGCCGGCTGTAAGTGAGCCACGCGACCACTCCGCTTACGGTGATCAGCATGGCCGCGACCAGCAGCGCGACCCGGCCCAGCCAGTGCTGGATCCGTCGGGCCGCGGCGCTGGTCGCCGGCGCACTGCTCCTAGCCGCTCCGTTCTTTGCGCCGTGCGTCGTCGGCAACGAAGCGGCGCCGCGCCCTAGATCGGCGTGTGCGCCAGCCGCGCCGTTTACAAGTTCCACAGGCGCCAGGAAGCGGTAACCGCGCTTGGGTAGCGTCTCGATATAGCGAGGCGATTCGGATTCGTCCCCGAGCGTGGATCGTAATTTGCGTACCGCGGTGTTCAGCCCAGAGTCAAAGTCGACGAAGGTTTCTCCCTGCCACAGATGCTGGTGCAACTCGGCCCGCGTCACCAGATCTCCCTGCCGCTCCACCAGGGCAGTGAGCACGCGCAAAGGTTTCTCCTGGATCGGGATGCGGACGCCGTCCTTGCGCAGTTCCCCCAGAGAGGTATCCACCTCAAACGGTCCGAACTTGAGAATCGAACGGGTTGGCATGAGACCGATTCTTGGTTACTGAGGTTAGTGCAAGGGAAAAGGCTAAGTACTTTGCGTACAGCCTACACCGGCAGTGGCCGCTCCGCAAACAAGCCCTGTACAGAAGGAATACAGATACGTTTCAGGCCGGGACTATTGCTCGCACGGCATTCAGGGCGCACACTTTGCGCTAGTCGCCGCCAGCATCTCGAAATTGGCCTGAGCCTGGACCCTTGAGCCTGGACCCCTGAGCCAAGATCATCGCTATCGCCTGCGGCGCGCACATGGAGGTCGCATGAAGTTCAGTGTCCTTGAAGGCTTCGCCCGTCACGTAGTCCGTCCGGCGGTCCTGATCTTTTCCCTGGTCGGCATGGCTGCGGTCTCCCATTCCCAGGCGGCGGCCACCGCAGCTCAGCCCATTACAAAGGCCGCTGCTCCCACCGCAGCGTCGGGAAACGCATTGCCGGTCGGTCAGGCCGTGCAATCGGCGGCGCAGGCCGAACGGCAGCGTGGTGGAAACCACGAAGGCATTCAGGTCCACGGCCATTGGGTCATCGAGGTGAAGAATCCAGATGGGACGGTGACCGCGCGACGGGAGTTTGAGAATTCTGTCCAGCCGCTCGGCATGGCTTATCTTGCCAGCCTGATTGCCGGCAACAGCTCCCCCGGCGGCCTTACGGTGCTGCTCAACGGCCTCACGACGACCTTCCTCCCTTTCCTTGGAGTTGAATTCTCCGGTACCCAGGCGGGCCCTTGCTTGCCCCTGAGCAGCGCGACAGCCGGGACTGGAGGCATGGCCACTGGAACAACCTGCTTGCTGACAACGGGGCCAAGCGGCGGTCTTTTCACTTATTTCGGCTATGAATGCGACTTCTATCAGACGTCCTACAACACAGCCAACCAACTTGGTACGCCCCCTCCGGCCGGCCAGACCTTCCCTTGCTCGACCAATCTGACTATTTCTGCGCCCACGATCCCCGGTGCGCCGACAGGTGGCGCCTCGCAGCAGGTCCAGATGATGGGAAGCGTCACGGTCACGGCAACAGTCGGCGGCAACGTCACCGACGTCGAAACCGTGTATACCAACTGCGCTTCGAGCGTCGCCACAAGTCAATGCGTTGGAAACTACAACCCACAGACCGCTTCTCCCGCTGTGCTCCCGACCAGCTACGGCTTGTTTACTGAGCGGAACCTCGACGGACCGGCGAATGGCGATCCCGCTGCCGTGCCCTACAGTCCCGGCCAGACCATCGCTGTGTCCGTCACGATCAGCTTCCAGTAATTCCGGCGAGCGGCAACCACATGGGGCGCACAGTCAGGCGAACAGGAGGCGAGATGGGCAGACGGCCAGCGACAATTCGTGACGCGAACGCGGCGAATCGCTGCGCGGATACGGTCGCTCGGCGGTGCGGAGCGTTCCGCCCCGTTTCCCTTTTTGCGGTTTTGCTTCTCTTGCTTTGTGCCTCCATTCTCCGCCCGCAGGCCACACTCGGCACAACAACCGGCGACACCAACGCGCTCGCCATCAATTCGAACAACTCATCAGGCCTCGCATACAACGCTGTGTTGAACAGCGATTCGTCCGTGAGCCTGTTGCAGGACGGAGCTATATTATCCGGCCAGGGATGCCCGGCATTCTCCAGCCTGAGCAGCGGTATCAGCAGCGGAGCGGTATACGTCGATTTCGCGAACAGCCGCATCTACCTGGCGATGATCTCCGGCAGCGCCGTATACGCGGCCTACGAATCCATTGACCAGCAGGGCAACTGCACGCAGGGGCCGCTGCTTGAGCTCACCACCAACTCGCTCTCGAACCTGGAGATGAACGCGGACCCGGTACAGGGGAGCGTCTATATTCTGAACTCCTTCGGCGCGTTTCCCGATACGCTTTACATTCTTCCCATCGCCCCCTGGTCCGCCTCGCCGCTGCCAACGCCGGCACAGGTCGATCTGGATTATTCCGCGCAGTACGGCCCGATTGTCATCGATCCTTCGAACCACCAGGTCTATGTCAACGATCTGGGCGGATCCGCTTACGGAGCGGCTGGAACATATAGCACATCGGGCTTTTTTGTCTACGACCCCAATCAGAGCACGACACCGGCCAACAATCTACAGCACGTTGTTGGCTACAACAGCGGCGGGACGACAACCGTACTCAATGTGGGAACGCTCCTGGACAACGGCACGGGCAAGCTGGTGCTGATCAATGAGAATCCCAGTGCGTCCACCGTCAATCTCATCGTGCCCATCACCATTCTCGACACCACGCAGTTCAGTTTCTTCACCGGCACCACGATGCCGTTCGCGAATAACAACGACGTGGACATTACTCCAGGCGCCGGGCTTTCCACGATCTCAGCCGCGTCTCCATACACAGCGATCGGCGGAGCCGACATCAATGCTGCGAACAGCATTGCCTACGTCTTTGGATTCAATTCGAATTCGCCGACGACTCCGGGGATGCTGCTCGAATACAACCTGTCGCCAGGCGCCACCACACCGGAAACCGTCCTCAGCACCAGCGCAGCGATGCCAAGCCTCTATAGCTCCCCGGCGCCCTGGAATCAATTGAACTTTAACCCTGAATCCACCGAATTGGTGCTTTCGGTGGGTAGCCAATATGAATCTGGCGCCCTGGGCCTCACATCGCAACTGTGCGCCGGAACGCCTCTCTCACTGACGCAGCTCTTCGGAAGCTCTTTGGCTCCCACCCCGCTCGGCTATGCGGTCGTCAATTCGGTCTCCGGCTATACCTATGCAATTCAGCCAGGCCCTGGTAATCCTCCGGGGCCAAGCATCGTCAACTTTGTCGCGCCGCCGCCGGGCGGATGCAGCACTTCGCCGCCCATTGTGATTTCTCCCGCCACACTTTCTTATGGCTTTGCGGGAGAGAGCTATCTTGAAAACTTTACCGCAACCGGCGGCAGCAGTACCGGATACACATGGAGCGTAAGTTCCGGAACAGCGCTTTCTGCCGTAGGCCTGAGCCTCACATCCGCAGGCGTAATCTCCGGCTATCCCAACGCCACTGAAACTGCGGCTCCCTTCACGGTGCAGGTCGTCGATTCGCAGGGCAACACTGCAACGCAAAACTACACGCTCACCATTTATCCAACCTTCTCGATTACACCTACCGCCTTGCCTGCCGGCACAATGGGAACTTCGTATTCGCAGACGTTTATGGCCAGCGGCGGCAGCGGCGGCCCGTTCACGTTTTCCGTTGCCTCGGGAACAGCGCTCTCCGCCGTGGGCCTCACGCTGTCGTCTGCCGGCACAATCTCCGGCACACCCAACGCCGCTGAAAGTGCTGCCGCCTTCACGGTGAAGGTCTCAGATTCGCTGGGCGATTTCACTCAGCTGAACTACACGCTCACAATCAATAGCGCTGTGGGCCAGCCCGCTCAGGTTACGGATATGGAGACCATCACGGTTTCCGACACTGAGACGTTCCCCGATGTCGTTGACTCCGAGCCAATCACGGTTACGGATACCGTGAGCGTCTCTACAAGCCTGATCATCACTACCGGCAACTCGTTGTCCGCCGGTGCTGAGGGCGTGCTATACAACACCACGTTCGCCGCCAGCGGCGGAAGCGGCATGGGCTACATGTGGAGCATCACCTCCGGCGGGTCAGCGCTCTCCGCCGCGGGCCTCACGCTGTCATCCGGAGGCATCCTCTCCGGCACGCCCAGTGCATCCGGAACCTACTCCTTCACAGTGCAGGCCACCGATTCGTCCAGCAATACGTATTCCGCGCCCTTTTCCCTCACGGTCGCGGCTTCTGCGCCCATCGCTAATTTGAGCCTCGGTTCTCTGACATTCGCAGCAACGCCATCGGGAACCGCATCTGCGGCGCAGACCGTCACGCTGTCCAACACTGGAAACGCCTCACTCAGCATCACCGGAACAGGCATCAGTATCTCGGGAACAAATGCCACGGACTTCTCGCAAACGAATCCGTGCGGCACGAGTGTAGCAGCCGGAGGGAACTGTGTGGTCAGCGTTACGTTCACTCCTAGCCTCTCGGCTGGCTCGGAGACGGCGAC
>Ga0208849_1000055_pt1 | contig 109576 bp, 97 predicted proteins | sample NGESurdeep072012_10_FD_184470 | JGI IMG/M metagenome (GOLD analysis project Ga0208849, IMG submission 184470) | Arctic peat soil microbial communities from Barrow, Alaska - NGEE Surface sample 53-3 deep-072012 (SPAdes) | ecosystem: Environmental > Terrestrial > Soil > Wetlands > Peat ... | reverse complement strand
TGAGGCGTCATCCCGAGCTTGCGAGGGATCTCGCGTGTAGCGGAAACGCGCTAAACAAGAGCAACTGCGCTGCACGCGAGATCCTTCGGGACTGAAGTCCCTCAGGATTACGTCGAGGGATTTGTTCAAACTGAGCCACTACCTAATCTTTATAAACAAAATTCCCACGGCTTCCGCCGGTTATTGAGGCTCGCCACTGTCGGCCCTGGGATACAGATCGTAAGAGATTGGCGCTCCAGCCAATCGAGGTGCGATCAAGAGTGGATTTACCTGCTGCGGAAGTGCAGACACAGTCGAATTTTGTGCTCCTGCGACGTTGTCGCCGGTAGAATCGCTGGCTCCAACCTGCATTCTGCGCTCCGATAAATTCATAATCGGCGTCGAAATTAAAGGAATAAACGGCGTTGAGTAGAGGCCGGGGCCGAGCATCGGATGGTCGGCCAAATCCAAATCTTGCGGTTGATTGGAGGTTGATGAAATGTTTTGAGCTACACACAAAGACCCTAGAAACATGAGCCCGCAGAGTATGCCGGCACGCATTTTTAACCCCCTGAATGCACACTTTATGATTCCTTAGACATTCCGCGGGCTGCCTGGCGGTTCGCGAAAGGCCGGCGATTTCAGGTGCCGACATAGCGTGCGTAAAGGCCACGTGCGACGGCCTTGTCCGTGGTTCCTTTAATAATCGCCCGGCCGTCGGGGAAGAGAGTCATTTCATAGGGTTCCCGCCAGAACTTCAGGACAAACTCAGTGTGACGTACCTTGCCGTGGGGCATTAGAGTACGGCTCATTTCCGCCAGATTAATGGGACGCTCTGTCTCATGGATTTGCACCGAGTTCCGTCCGCAAAGAGTAATTTGGGGACGTTGTGTGCCTCGAAGGTGTACGAAATCGCGCGCTCCACAGGTTCGGCAGCTCGGACGCGGCTTCGCCGTTGATACTTCTGCGCGCTCATTGCGCCAAAGGTCAAACGAGAGCAGGGTGGTTCTTAGATTATCTTTGGCGCCAACCAGAATCTTTATAGCCTCCGTTGCCGCGATTGATGATGCCAGATTCGCGACCGAATTCAGCACTCCGGAGGTCTCGCAAGTCTCCAGCGCACCCTTCGGAGAATCGGGGAAAATGCAGCTCAGGCACGCAGTCTCGCCCGGCAGAATGTTCATGTTGGCCGCATAGCTGCCTACTGCCGCCGTATAAATCCACGGAACGGTGTTTTCGACCGCGAAGTCATTAATCAGATATCGCGTCTCGAAGTTATCGGTCCCGTCCATGACGAGGCTGACTCCTGCAAGAAGATTCCCGATGTTCTCCGGAGTCAGGTCGGCAACCTGTGGCTCAACCACAATCTGTGAGTTGAATGTCGTCAACTTACGGCTGGCAGCGATTGCTTTCGGCATGGATTGGGCTGCATCCGCCTCATCAAAGAGTGTCTGACGCTGAAGGTTGCTGGATTCGACATAATCCCGGTCAATGATTCTGATTGTTCCCACGCCCGCTCGCGCAAGAAGCGATGCCACTGCGGAACCGGTCGCGCCGCATCCTACAATCGCAACGTGCGACAAGGATAGTTTCGACTGTCCTGTAGTTCCAATTCCATGAAACATCACCTGCCGGGAATAGCGATCTTCGCATTCGGCGGAGAGTGGATCTCGAGAATCCCAATCTGGGCGCATCAAAACTCTACAGTCCGGGTTTGGAAGATTTAAATCACGCATCTCAGGGTGCCGAAGAGATCACCAATTCCGGTCTCATAAACCATTATTATAGGGGACGCTTCGGTCGAGGCAGGAAACTCTGTCTCGTTTCGTTCCTGGCTGGGTTCAAGAGAGTAGCGCCTGCGTGGGGGAGCCTATTTGCGAGTTAGAGAAGGGCTGGTTCATGCTGTGATGATGTCAGCGCTTACTTCAGGGTTCGCGGCCTATGCCTTACCCAACTCACATGCCGGAGCAGGCGTCCCGCAAGCCACAGGGAGTGCCGAACAGAACATGGGGACCACCGACACTGTAGCTGCGTACGAAAATCTCAAGATAAAAGAAATTCGCTTCACCAATATTCCGGAAACTTGGGACCAGACGAACTTGCTCCAGCTTTTACCGCTGAAACCGGGCGAGCCTTTGGATCGGGAGAACATTCGCAAGAGTATCCGAATCCTTTTCGCCACAAAACGGTTTGCTGATATTCAGATTACAGCCGCGCGGGCGGGAAATGATGGCGTGTCAATTTCCATAGGAACTGTTTCCAATTATTTTATCGGCGAAGTTCGAGTCGAAGGGGAACCGAACCGGCCAACATCCAGCCAGATCGTGAATGCGTCGAAACTACAGCTTGGTGAGTTGTACACGCAAGAAAAAGTGGATACAGGCTTGAAGAATATAAAGCAATTGATGGATGAGAACGGCTATTACCGGTCCTCAGTGAAAGTGAAAGAAACCAAACAGGAGGATGCGCAGCAAATCACGGTGGTCTTCTCGATACGGCCCGGGGAACAGGCGCACGTGGGGCAGGTGAATGTTATTGGGAGTCGTGTCTTCTCGCACGATGAGATTGAAGACATCACCAAAATGCACAGCGGAGATCCGGTTACGGTTCAGCGAGTGTCCGGCGCGTTGGATCGTTTGCGAAAAAAATATCAAAAGCAAAATCGCTGGCTTGCCCAGGCGGCAATGTCGCGCCGGATTTATGTCCCGAAGACGAACGCAGTTGATTTCGACTTCAAAATTGATGCCGGCCCCATCGTTACGATCACTGTGGAAGGATTCCGGATCAGCCGCAGCGTTTTGAAGCAGAACGTGCCGGTTTACGAAGAGAATGCTCTTGACGATGATCTACTGAATGAGGGCCGCCGAAATCTGCTGAACTATTTGCAAGCCCGCGGCTATTTTGAAGCGAAGGTGTCATTTACAAAGCATTCGGACGCATCTGGCGGTGAGGTGCGAGTTATTTATGACATTGACGCGGGCCCTGTTCATAAACTGGTAAAGGTCGAGATTACAGGCAACATGATCCACGATAAGGGGCTTCCAGAAGAAATGCTTCGGAGTCACATGCAAACGGTTCCGGCCGGGCGTTTAGTTTCCCATGGCCGCTATAGCCAGGAATTGCTTTATGACGACGTCAAGACTCTGGAAACTCTGTATCGCGCCAACGGATTCGAGCAGGTCAAGATCGAGAGCAAAGTGGCCGATGATTATGAGGGAAAGAAGAATATTCTGGCGGTTTTTGTAAACATTGACGTTGGTCCGCAGACCATTGTGGGAGCACTTCACATCGTTGGCAATGATGCCAAACTGGAGGAGCCGTTTCCAGTGTTGAACACCGAAACGGGCCAGGCTTTCGCGGATTCGAAGATAGCGGATGATCGCGAAATTATTCTGAACTACTACTTCAACCAGGGATTTCCCAACGCCACCTTCGAAGCATCGGCGAATCCGATGTCGGACGATCCTCACCGGATGGACGTGACATTCACAATAAGCGAAGGCGAGCGATTATTCGTGGATCGAATCTTCGTTTCAGGTTTGCATTTCACCCGGCCTTTCATAGTCCAGCGGGAATTGCTGATGACGCAGGGGAATGCCATAAGCCAGAACGATATGTTGAAAACAGAGCAGCGCCTGTATGATCTCGGCATCTTCAGCCAAGTGGAAACCGCCGTGCAAAATCCCGATGGGAACGAGCCTAAAAAAAACGTGTTGGTGGATGTCCGGGAGGCCAAGCGATACACGCTTACTTATGGCGGAGGGTTCGAATTCCAAACCGGGCAGCCGAGTGGAAGCACCACGCAGCCGCTTGGGGACGCGGGAGTCAGTCCGCTGGTTTCGCTCCAGGTTACGAGGCTCAATTTTCGTGGACGCGATCACACCATCACTTTTGACTCGCGGGTTGGCCGGTTGCAGCAGCGCGGGTTGATCGGCTATCAGGCGCCGCGCTGGTTTAACAATCCGAACTGGAAACTGTCTATCACCGCCTTCTACGACAACACGCTTGATGTCACCACATTCACGTCGCAGCGACTGGAGGGTTCGGTACAGGCGGAGCAGACAATCAGCAAAGCCACGACCCTGGATTACCGCTTCACGTACAGGCTGGTAAAGGCGAGCCGCGTGGCGATAAGTACGAATTTGATTCCGTTGCTTTCGCTTCCAGTCAGGGTCGGAGAACCTGATTTTACTTATGTTCATGACAAACGGGACAGCGCGTTCGAAAGCACGAAAGGAAGCTTTACGACGGTGGACGGCGGCGTAGCTGCCAGCTATTTTGGCTCTGAGGCCGACTTTAGCCGCATTCTAGTACAAAACTCCGCCTACCATGCGTTCGGAAAAAACCGGGTAGGCGCGAGAAGGTTTGTGCTGGCGCGTTCAACAACAGTAGGTCTTGAAGACCCGTTCAGTAATACGGTGAATGTTGCTCCTGGACAGAATGCGCCTACCGGCGCAACGCTTATCCCACTGGCCGAAAGATTTTTTTCCGGAGGCGGCAATTCGCACCGAGGCTTCGGGCTAAATCAGGCCGGTCCCCGCGATCCGCAGACCGGATTTCCCCTTGGCGGCAGCGCATTATTTTTAAATAACATCGAACTCCGCCTGCCACCGATGAACCTACCGTACTTGCAAGACAATGTGAGTCTCGCAATTTTTGACGATGCGGGAAATGTATTCACCGACGGGAACAACATGGTTCATAGCCTGATACGGTGGCGCCAAAAAAATCCTCAGCTCTGCGGTCAGCAGGCTACTGCCACTCAGTGCGACTACAACTACATATCGGACGCAATCGGGCTTGGTATCCGCTATAAAACGCCGGTGGGGCCGGTACGGTTCGACTTCGGCTACAACCTGAATCCTCCGGCATTCCCGAGTTTCGAAGTCCTGTCCGGATCCAAGACCAGCACTTTCGTGCCGCAACATGCGCCTCATTTCAATGTTTATTTCAGCATCGGACAGAGCTTCTAATGAATTCAAGAATCTCCATCGCGCTTCTCGCTGTCGCCTTAACAACTTCCACTCTAGTTGCGCATGCCGGGGAAGTTGTGGATCGCATCGTAGCCACGGTCAACGGGCAAGTGATTTTGCAGAGCGATTGGGAGGATGCGATCCGGTACGAGGCTTTTATCGCTAAACGCTCGCTGGACACGCGAAGCGCTACCGACCGCAAAGCGGCGCTCGATCGTCTTATTGACCAGGAATTGCTGCGCGAGCAGATGCGCGGCCCAGACTCCTTACAACCTGCCGAACAGCAGGTTGAGAGCCAGATCGAGGAGATTCGAAAACACTACGACGACGCACAGAATGATCCGAAGTGGAAGGCTTTGTTAGCGGCTCATCACCTCACAGAGGATGAGCTTCGGCGCCGTGTCACATTACAACTGGAGTTGAGCCTGCTTGTGGACGCGCATCTGCGTCCGTCGGCGAGTATAAATTCCAAGAGCATCGAAAGCTACTACCAGCAGGAGCTGTTGCCGCAGCTTCATCAATCCGGGGCGAAGGACGTGCCTTTGGCTGAAGTCAGCCCGAAGATAAAGGAGTTGCTGACTCAACAGAAAATAACGGAATTATTGGTCACGTGGCTCGAGAACCTCCGCGCAGGAAGCGAAATTCACGTCGAACCCTATTTATCCTCCAACGACAATCTCAATGAGTAACGCGCGATGACTGACGATAGCGCGAAACCTCCTTCTCGTAGGCTTTGGAAATATCTGGTTGTCATCGTATTTCTCGCGATAGCGGTTTTCGGCACGCTCGCCTGGTATGCGACGACGAATTCATTCCAGACCATGGTGCGGAACCGCCTGGTCACTGAATTGGAGAGAATCACCGGTGGACGGGTAGTGGTGGGGAGCGTACACACAGTCCCTTTCATGTTCCAGATTGAGGTTCGCAATCTAACCATACGTGGCCTTGAGGACGAACGAGAAATACCCTACGCTCACGTAGATCGCCTCATGGTCCGCCTCAAACTGACCTCTATATTGACCTCTGGACTCGCCTTCCAGTCCGTCGTGTTTGAACACCCGACGGTTCACATCATTGTGTATCCCGATGGAACTACGAACCAGCCCGCACCAAGAAGAGAGGTCGGATCCAGCAATACGGCGGTAGAAAATCTGTTCGCGCTTTCTATCAACGAGTTGGAAGTGCGCAATGGTGAATTGCTTTGGAAGGATCGGAAAATTCCGCTCGATTTTATTGTGAATGATGTCTTTGTCGACATGAGTTATTCGCTCTTGCATAGCCGGTACGAGGCCAGCCTTTTGCTAGGTAAAGCGGTAACGAGCTATGGCGCATTCGCTCCAGTTGCGTGGACAGGTGCGGCTCATTTCAGACTCGGCCAGAACGGAGTCGAGGTGCAGTCGCTTCAACTCACATCCGGGCGCTCGCGCATTCGGGCCACCGGCACAGTCACTAGTTTCGTCAAGCCGTCCGTCACGGGAAGTTACGATGCCCTCATTGATCTTCACGAAGCCAGCATGGCCGCAGACCTATCCGAACTTCGCGGTGGAATGATTGAGACCTCAGGAAAAGGAACGTGGAGTACGGGAGATTTCTCAACCGTCGGAAAATTGCAGGGAAAGAACCTCGACTGGCGAGATGGATCTCTAAATATCCGCGACGCAAGTCTCAGCACGGGGTACTCAATAGACTCTAAACGCATTTTGTTCCCAGATATTCTGGCGCATGTCATGGGAGGTTCCGTTGCTGGAAATGCGGAAGTAACCGACTGGCAGAGCTCGAAAACGTCAACGCGCGCGCCGAAGGCGGTGAGACCAGCAGAGCAGAACTCGGCCATTCATCTGAAATTCAGAGATTTGTCAGCGTTTGAAATCTCTAACTTTCTATCCACAGCGCAGCGCCCCTTCGGCAAAATGAATCTAGCTGGAAGCGTCGCCGGTACGGTGGACGGCGGATGGAAAGGATCTCCGGACAACGCCGTGGCAGATGTTGTTCTGGACGTTGTGTCGCCGGCAAAATCAAAGCCTGGACAACTGGGATTGAATGCACATGCCCGCACGACTTACCGACGAGTCTCAGACGAGATCGAAGTTTCTGAATTTACCGCCAGCACGCAGGCCACGCAGGTTCGCGCGTCGGGTAGGCTCTCCAACTCTTCGTCCGTGAAGCTTTCGGTGACTACATCGAACCTTGGCGAATGGCAGCCCGTGCTGATTGCGGCTGGATACGACCAGCCTGTCCCAGTAAAGCTGCTTGGCCCGGCATCGTTTAATGGAACGGCGACAGGGCGTATTTCTTCGATTACGTTTTCTGGAAGGTTAGAGTCGGGGAACTTCGATTTTGTAATCCCGGCGACTTCCCGCACACCAGAAGAGGATGTTCATTGGGATTCATTCGTCACAGATTTGCGGATTTCGCCTGCTGGACTGGCATTGCGAGACAGCGTATTGCGCCGCAATAAGACCGAGATCAACTTTGATCTTAACCTCGGCTTGCAAAACCGAGAGTTTACCCCATCCAGTCCTTTTACCGCCCGAATCACTTTGCGGCAAGCGGATCTCGGTGAATTGTTGAGCATGGCTGGATATCATTATCCGGCGACCGGTACTGTGAACCTGTCGGCTCAACTGGCGGGTACTCGCAGCGACCCTGAAGGAAATGGCAACATACAAATTAGCGCCGCCACAATTCACGGCCAAGCCATCCAGAGGGCGAGTGCAGCACTGAGTTTCAACAAGGGCGAAGTGGTTTTCCATAACATCGAAATGGCTCAGTCCGCGGCCCGCGTTACCGGAGATGCGAGTTATGCGTTTTTGTCGCACTCCTTCACGGCTGATCTGGCGGGCGCTCATTTTGACCTTGCCCGGATCCCTGTGCTTCAGGCCAGCCGTGTGGCTGTGCAGGGCCAATTGGATTTCGTGGCACATGCGTCCGGCACTCTCGAGAGCCCAACGATCAACGCCAAAATTCGTTTGCAAGATTTGACCCTGGATCAGGAACTCGCCGGAGACTTCACTTTGAACGCCGTTAGTCAAGGCGCCATGCTGAACGTGTCCGGAGTTTCGCAATTCAAGGCCGCGAACTTGAGTTTGGTGGGGAATGTCGAACCTTCAGGAAACTGGCCGGCTTCTTTGGATTTGCATTTCACTCATCTTGATGTGGATTCAATTTTGAGGGCGTACCTTCATGGCCACGTCACTGGACATTCCGCTGTAGGGGGTGACTTGCATATAAGCGGGCCCCTCCGTCACGCTTCGGAACTTGCCCTGTCCGGGAACCTTTCCGATATGTTCGCGGAGATCGAAAACGTGAAGTTGCATAACGACGGCTCCTTTCGCTTCTCAATCTCGAACCATTTGTTCAAAGTCGAGCATTTTCATCTCCTCGGCGATAACACGGATCTATCGGGAGACGGCTCCATCAAGTTGGCCGGTAATGACGAGATTGATTTTCGGGCGCGAGGTAAATTGAATTTACAACTGATTCAGAGTTACAACCCCGACTTCACCTCGACCGGCATAGTGGACGTAGACATGACTCTGGCGGGCACGGTTGCGAACCCTGTTGCCCAGGGGCGTATGCAAATAACAGATGGATCCATTGCCTACGTTGATTCGCCGAGTGCACTGAGCGGGGTGAATGGGTCGCTCACATTTAGTCAGAACCGCTTCGAGGTCGAACATTTGACGGGCCATGTAGGCGGCGGGACGGTCGCGTTCCAGGGACACGCCAGCCTAAATAAGGGCCAGATTAATTTCGACTTGGGATTGCACGGGGAAGGAGTTCGGTTGAGATATCCTCCCGGAGTTAGTTCTACAGCGAACCTGGACTTGCAGTTTACCGGCAACTCAGTCGCGTCCACAGTGACGGGCGAGATAACGATCACAAAGCTGGCTGTGACTCCGGGGTTTGATTTTGGGGCTTACTTGCAACGTACGGCGCAATCCGCTGCGATCTCGCAAACAAACCCAGTGCTAAATCGCATACGGCTTGACGTGCATATTGTGACCATGTCGGAATTACAAATGCAAACCGCCGTGATCCGTCTTTCTGGCGCCGCGGATCTTCGTCTTCGGGGCACTGCCGCAAAGTCGGTTCTGCTGGGGCGCGCGGATGTGCTCGAAGGCCAGGCGTACTTTAACGGGACGAAATATCGTCTTGAGCGCGGCGACGTGACGTTTACGAACCCCGTCACCACCGTCCCAGTAGTTGACTTACAGGCTTCCACTCACGTTCGCGACTATGACATTACCCTGAACCTGAATGGCCCTTCGGACAAGCTCAACCTGACTTATCGCTCCGAGCCGCCTCTTCCGACAGCGGACATTATTGCGCTGCTCGCTTTCGGCCAGACCACGCAACAATCCACTCAACTTCAGCAGAACGGCGCATCGTCATTCAACCAGGATGCATCGAACGCGATTCTCGCCGCTGCGCTGAATGCCACTGTCAGCAATCGCGCGCAACGTCTCTTCGGCGTCAGCCGGATAAAAATAGATCCTCAAGGCCTGAATACGGAAACGTCTCCCACACAATCAGGGCCGGCAATTACGATTGAGCAGCAAGTCGCCAGTAATATTACGGTTTCCTACAGCACGAACGTGTCGCAGACTTCCCAGCAGGTTATTCAAGCGGAATACAACATTACGCGCAACATTTCCATCGTCGCGATTCGGGATGAAAACGGCGTGGTCAGCTTCGACTTGAGAATCCGTCAGCGGAAGAAGTAGAAGCAAATGACAGAGACGCCGCGTGCGGCGATACAAATCTTTCGTAGAGCGTAGCTTGCTACGTCTTTTGCGGCGCGGACAACAGTTGTTGTAGTGAAAATCGTGAGCGAATTTGATGACAGCCATTCTCGTTGAATCTGGCGATCCATTCGTTGTTCAACGAAACAAGATGGTGGATTCACAGCTTCGCGAACGCGGGATCCACGATTCGCGAGTGCTGGAAGCGATGTCAAAAGTGCCGCGGCATGAATTCGTCGCCGGGCAATTTCGCTCGCAAGCCTACGAAGATCATCCAGTTCAGATTGGCGAGGGGCAAACCATCTCGCAGCCGTATATCGTAGCGCGAATGCTGGAAGCGCTAAACCTGACCAGCTCAGATGCAGTGTTGGAGATTGGAACCGGCTCTGGATACCAGACAGCATTGCTAGGCGAAATCTGCCAATCTGTTTACTCCGTTGAGCGGCGCGCAGCCTTGGCGCAAGCGGCGGAGGCGCTGTTAGCCAGGTTCGGTTACGTCAACGTGAAGATAGCAGTCGGGGATGGTACTCACGGAATGCCCGAAAAAGCTCCGTTCGATGCCATTGTGGTTTCCGCTGCGACTCCAAAAATACCGCCTTCACTATTTGAACAATTGCGCGAGGGCGGAAGGATGATCCTTCCGGTCGGACCGTCTCAATACCAGGAACTGCAATTGGTGCGAAAACAAAATGGACTTCCCGAGATTACCCGTCTGGAGTCCTGCCGGTTTGTGCCGTTGATTGGGTCGCAGGGGTTTACGCTCGATTAGTTATACGTAGACCCAGACGCCCCCGTCTGGGTGGTGAGCGCAGCTCACCGGCCATCTACGCTGACGAAAGCGGGACGCGCGACGTAACGAGCCATCGTGCAGTTCTGCTTTACAATCATTTGTGCCTGTTTTCAAAAGCCTGGGTGTCACGCTAGAGATGATTAAATGGGAGCATTCCGTCTTCGCTCTCCCATTTGCGCTTTGCGGAGCATTTCTTGCGGCCGGCGGACTTCCATCGGTTCATCAACTGTTCTGGATTATCGTTGCGATGATCACGGCGCGTTCGGCGGCAATGGCATTCAACCGTTTAGTGGATGCGAGTACCGACGCCGCGAATCCAAGAACAAGAATGCGCGCTCTTCCTGCCGGGGCGCTTACTCCGTCGTTTGTGGCTGTATTCGTAGCAGTGTCCTGCCTGACATTTGTGTTCGCGGCGTCGCGGCTCAATCACCTCACGTTTTTCCTGTCTCCAATCGCGCTGTTGATCATTCTGCTTTATTCGTACACAAAGCGATTTACCCGCTGGTCTCACATCGTGTTGGGGTTCGCTCTCGGAATCGCTCCTGCCGGAGCATGGACTGCGATCAGAGGTTCGTTGGACCCAAGAATTCTGTTGTTGACCGCGGCCGTCACTTTCTGGGTCGCAGGGTTTGACGTTTTGTATGCGTGCCAGGATTACGATTTCGATTCCCATGCAGGATTACATTCCATTCCGCGCTATTGCGGAGTCGCGAATTCGCTATGGATTGCGAGGCTATTCCACGCAGTCATGCTGGGTCTGCTGATCGGCTTCGTCATTGTTTTCAACTTGGGCGCTTTGGCCGTGATCGGTGTGGCCGCCGTTGCTCTACTTCTAATTTATGAACACACGCTGGTCCACGCCAACGATTTAAGCAAACTTAATGCGGCATTTTTCACCATGAACGGCGTCATCTCGGTGATCTTCTTCGCGTTTGTCGCGGGAGATGTGTTGCTGCGAAAAACATAAGAAACGTATAAAGGAAGTCCAACCGCGATTTCGTCGAAACTGTCACTCCGAATCGCGATAAGACCAGCTCGGAACGACAAGACTCAAGAGCGCCTAACGAAACCCTCACGGCAGTTTGCGTGCGCTCACTGAAGTTTCGCGTACTCGGCCTTGGCTTCTTTCAGGATGGGAATGTCGGGGTCGGCGTCTTTCCAGAGGTCGAGGAAATCTTTGTAGGCGGCGAGTGCCCGCGTGCGTGCGGCATCGGCATCCGCTCCCTGCGAGGTTCTTACTTGCAAGGCATTGGCGCGAGCCACGCCCAGACGCGCCAGCGCTCCTGTCCAGCAGTTCCAGACGATGCCGCTGTGGTCGAGAATCTTTTGAAACTCAGCGGCGGCAGCGGTCCCTTGGCCGGCGGCGAGATACGCCTCTCCACGAACATAGGTTGGATAGAGACAGGAAATATTTGTGAGGAATGCAATTTGCCCCAACTCGATGGGAGCGGAAGACTGAAGGGAGGTCAGGGCGGAAGCGGAATCTTTCCTGTCCAATGCCAGTTGCGCCTCAATCGGTGGCAGCCACAGCAACTGCACCTGTGTGCCCAGCGGATATCGCTTGCCAATGTCTTGGGTCAACGCCTCGGCTCGTGCCGTATCACCCGCCATGGCAAAGGCAAGGGCGGCTTCACTCTCGGCTCCGGGACTCGTGGGAGCAAGCTTCAGGGCCTGTTCCGCCAATTGCCGGGCCTCCACAGGATTGCCGTAAGCGGCTTGTTCGAGAGCAGCGTTCGCCTTCCAGACGGCCCCGCCTTCCTTGTTATCGGCTCGTGCGGCGGAGTCCACAGCCCGCTTGGTCAGTTCCCGCGCCTTGCCCAGATGACCGGCATACGCCTCGGTGTCGGATGCGAGCGCCAATCCAAAGCTCTCATATGTGGGCTTACCACCAAACCACTGCTGCTGTTCGGCCATCGCGGCGGAGTCCGAGCCGAGAAATGCAAGAGCATACAGAGCAAGGTGAAGCACAAAATCATCCATTTTTCGCGCCTGCGCCTCGTGGATGATCTGCCGCGTTTCGTCGAAGCGTTGCAAAGCAAGGTCGTAGTTGGCGAGATTCCCGTAACCGCTCGCACGATCCGGTGCAAGGCGCAACTGTTGCCTCGTGACATCAGCGGCTTTCTCATACTGCCCCTGGGCGGCGTACACGGTGCCCAAACTGCCGTACCCTCGCCACTCCCGTGGGTAGCTCTCAATCTCCTCCTGATACGTCTGGGCCGCTTTATCCAGCTCTCCGGTTACTTCACTATAGTAGTGGGCGGTGATGGCCAGCCTTTCCCGTTCGCTGGCATGTTCCTGCAACTGAAATGCCTTGGTGAAGTACTCGCTCGCCCGTCCTAGCTCGCCGAGACTGGAGTAGTCGGCCCCCACTGCGGCGTAGCCCATGGCAAAATTCGGATCAAGCTCGATGGCACGTTGATGGTAGGGCAGGGCTGCTGAGTATCCTTTCTCGTTACGTGCCCTTTCGCCAAGGCTGTATGCTTTTAGAGCATCGAGCGAAGATGTTGTGGCTTGTGCAAGCGGAACATCAAACTTCTGCACTGTCGCCAGCGACTCGCCCAACTCGGTGCGCAACTTGGATGCCGCCTCGCCCAGCGCGTCCAGCACCTTTTCCTTGGACCCAGCCGTCACTTGCTTCTCGGCCAGCGGGTCTCCACTCTGGCAATTCACCGCCTTCAATCCCAGCACGTATTCGCTGCCCAGACTGGCAATTGATCCGGCCACGTAAGCCGTGCTACCCACCCGCTGGCAAAGCTCGCGGGCCACTTCGGGCGTGAGTTTCGTACCCACGGGACGGGACATCAATTTCAAGGCCGCCGCGACCTTGCTCTCCGGGAGCACATTCAGGAACGGCGACTGGTTGAGTGCCACGCTAAGCGCCTGCTTGAGCGTGTCGTCGAACACCTCATCGCCCGTTTCATTGCTGAAATCGGCGAGAACGATAGTGTCCTTTTCGGTCAGTTGGTGTGCGGTCTGGCGCGAGCGGAAGTAGAGAACGGCGGCGATCACGGCAGCTAATAGAATTGCGGCCGCAAAGTAGCTGCCGAGCTTCGCTCGGCTTGGACCCCTCGGCTGCGCTCGGGGCAGGCTCGCGGGGGCGCCCGTCCCTACACGATCCGTGACCTTCACCGCACCCGATGACGGAGATGGAGCAAGGACAGAGGAGGGACCGGATGCTGCCGCGGATTGGGCGACGATAGGACTCGTAATTCCGGGCTGCGCAATGCTCGATCCGCTTTCGTGCGCCGCAGCTACCGTACCTGAACTCGCAGCCAAGGCTCGCCCTACCTCTGTATCTCGCTTCAGCCGCTGCAACTCCGCTCGCATCTCCTTCGCGCTCTGATAGCGCAATTCCCGGTCTTTCTCCAGCGCACGATTAATAATGTCTTCCAGCTTCGGCGGAATATCCCGGTTGAAGCGAATTGGCGAGGGCGGCGCAGAATCGAGAATCGCTTTGAAAATGAGCGCGGAGGTCTCGCCATGGAATGGCAACGCTCCTGTCGCCATCTCATACAGCACCGCGCCGAATGAAAACAGATCAGTGCGGGCATCCAGTTCCTTGCCCTTGGCCTGCTCCGGTGACATGTACGCCACCGTGCCGAGCGTAGAACCAGGACTGGTCAGATGCTCGGCGTCCATCGAACCCGTTTGCGTGTTAAAGGACGCAATCTTGCTCGAAGAACTGGCTGTCTGGCTGACTTTCGCCAGTCCGAAGTCCAGAACCTTCGCCCGTCCGCGCTTGGTGACGAAAATGTTCGCGGGCTTGATGTCGCGGTGGACAATGCCCTCTGCGTGGGCCGCGTCGAGGGCGTCTGCGATCTCGATGGCGAGAGACAGAATCAGTTCGGTTTCGAGAGGACGCCCGGCAATGCGGTGCTTTAGCGTCAGCCCGTCGAGAAACTCCATGGCTATGAAGGTTTGCCCGTGCTGGTCGTCAATTTCGTAGATGGTGCAGATGTTCGGATGGTTCAGTGCGGACGCAGCTTTCGCTTCGCGCTGGAAGCGGGTGAGGGCTTGCGGGTCTTTTGCAACGTCGTCGGGGAGGAACTTGAGCGCCACGAAGCGATCGAGTTTCACATCCTCAGCCTTGTAGACAACACCCATGCCGCCGCCGCCCAGCTTCTCGACGACGCGGTAGTGCGAGATGGTTTGGCCGATCACTTGGGAAGGTCGATCAGTTGACGCGACCATATTAGGGGCCAAGCTGCGGCGAGTCAATGCATTGCGGGCAAAGCTAACGTTCGCTCCTGGTGGCAAGAAGGAGCTTGCTCCAGTATCATCAGGAGAGTGGCGCATTCATTTCAGACGAACGACCCTCGCCTTCGGCCGATTCACGATAAGGTCATCGCTCGCGAGCGCTTAAACGAAGAGCACGGGCTGAACCTTTATCGCTCTGCCGATATTCTTGCCGTCGGCTGGCTGGCGAATTTCGTTCGCGAGCGCATGCATGGCGATAAGACTTACTTCAACGTGAATCGCCATATTAATCCGACAAATGTTTGCGTGGCAGCGTGCCGTCTCTGTGCATTTGGACGCAAGAAAGATACTGCCGGATCGTACACGATGGCTCTTGAAGAGGTCTTCGAGACCGCCGCATCTGGATACAGCGAGGCGGTCACAGAGTTCCATATTGTCGGTGGCCTGCATCCTGACCTGCCATTTCAGTATTTTCTTGACTTGATTTCCGGACTCAAAGAGCGTTTCCCGCAGGTGCATTTAAAGGCTTTTACGATGGTTGAAGTAGCCTATCTCGCAAAGCGCGCCAAGCTTTCTATCGCGGAAACCCTCGGACAATTGAAAGCCGCAGGCCTGGATTCATTGCCCGGAGGCGGCGCGGAGATTTTCGCCGACCGTGTGCGCCATATTATTTGCGACCACAAGATTGATGGCGGTCAATGGCTGCAAACTGCGAAGCTCGCCCATCAGATGGGATTGAAGTCGAACGCGACAATGTTATACGGGCATGTGGAGAACGATGAAGACCGCGTGGATCACCTGCTCAAGTTACGCGGACTGCAAGACGAGACCGGCGGATTTCAAACTTTCATCCCGCTGGCATTCCATCCCGACAACACTCCGTTGCAGCATCTGCCGAAAACAACCGGAATGCTGGACCTGAAGCAGATTGCAGTTGGCAGATTAGTGCTCGACAATTTTCCTCACATCAAAGCCTACTGGCAAATGATGACGCCGAAGATCGCTCAGATTGCGCTTCGCTTCGGTGCCGACGATATTGACGGAACCGTCATCGAAGAAAAAATCTATCACGACGCTGGCGCCACCACTCCGCAGGGAATGAGAAGGCAAGATCTTGTGCGCCTAATCACCGAAGCCGGACGCGAACCCATCGAACGAGATACGCTCTACCGGCCCGTAACGCGCACGGAAACATCGGTCACGGTCGCGGTGTAGGCGGTCGCCACTTAGGATTGCGCCGGGGGTTGAAGTCCAGAGTTCAGTTGCGGGGCTAGCCGACCGCCCGAGACCCTCGCGATCGTTTTTCCGGCCTATTCGCCGCCCGTGCTGCTTTCCTCAAGCCGCCCCTGCTTCCCGAGTTCATCATGGCATGCCTCAATAGCAAGTTGGCTTTGGTTTGATATCCCTTGCCATACGCTTTCAGCCACTCGATGACATCCGCGTCTAAGCGTATGGTCACAGGTTTCTTCGGCGGGCGGTAGAACTTGCCAATCTCGGCCCCGCTCCAATCCACTACCTCCGGCATGTCGGACAGATCAATGTCTTCGTCTCGCTTTGTGGCGATTGCGGCGATGTCTCGTTTTTGTTCCCTGGTTAGCTTCTTCATAGTTTTTCCTCTCACACGGCGTCGCGGCGCGAGCCGAAATAATGCGGATAACTTCTTCGCCCCGTTCTGGCCAGGTGTGAACCACCAGTCGCGCTGCGTCAGGGCCGATTCTTATTTTCGTCCCATTCGAAGCGTATCGCCCGCAGCGTACACGAAGCTAAACATACCTCACGAGACTCTCATATGTCAATACGAATGTACGTACACAAAATATTGTCGGCTACGGCGTGACAGGATCGCTCATGACCCGGACGTTGCAACACAAGTCGCGTCAAGCTGGCTTCACGCAGCGTTGCCACATTGAACGCCTGGTTTACTTCGAGAGCTTTCGATACGTGAACAACGCCATTGCACGGGAAACCAAAATTAAAGCGTGGCGACGCGAGAAAAAAGTTGCTTTGATCGCGGCCAACAATCCCACATGGGAGGACCTTGCCGAGGACTGGGGAAAGCCGGTGGCAATGCGCACATCAGATTCCTCCGGGCTAGGCGCCCGTTCGGAATGACAACTTATAAAATTTCGTAAGAGGCATGTTCCCTACTTTGCGGATGACATGTTCTCCTCGAACATTCAACTTGTGATCTCTATCACAGCCGCTTTATCTTCCCCCCCCTTAAAATTTGTCATTCCGAACGGGCGCCTAGCCCGGAGGAATCTGCTGTTCTGCAAGGGTCCCGATGAAAGACAAACGCTACTACGTTTATATCCTAGCAAGCAAAAGCCGGACCCTTTACGTCACGTTCCGGGTCCGGCTTTACTGGAAGAACTCCGTCATGTCTGGCGCCGTAGCGGCTCCTCCGGGAAGGTCTGGCACGCCAAGCGCTTTCATCGTCAGCCGCAGCGTGCTCTCGTGCTGATATAGAGTTGTTGACTGATATCCAGCCTTCGCTTTTGGGCTGATGATGAGTGTGGCCACGTGTCCGCCGCCATTTGCGGGGTCACTCGCATCGCCTTCGTCGAAGGTAATGATCAGCAGCGAATTCTGAAACGCAGAGCTTTTGATCAGCGGATCAATATTATTTTTCAGCCACTGATCTGCATTAGCTAATTTCTGAGCATCCGTGCAAGTGGGCATTCCGGACGGGCAGTCATGCGCGTCATTAGAAAGATCGGGCACGATGAAGGCATACATAGGAAGCGTGCCACTGCTAAGATCAGACGAGAGCTGTGTAAACGGAACCAGGTTGGCTGCCTGAACAGGGCTATTCAGTACGTCCGATAGATAAGAGAATGGGTTGTGGCGATGAACGTAGAGGCCGGTATCAGGGCCGGTGTATCCAATTTGCGGAAGCGCTTCGCCGTAGAATCTCCAACTTTTTCCTGCTGATGTAAGTGCGCGTACGAGGTTATCCTGAGTCACAGGACCGGGATAATTGTCGCCCTGGGTTCCAGTGATCGCCGTGCCTGCGCCGGCAGTGAGCGTGAAGTAATTAGGCAGCGACGGATGCGCATCCGCGAAATATTGTGTGGCCAATCCATACGCCGACCCCAGGCTATTCAGGTAAGGCATATTCGAGTTGCCAATCACGTCGCTGTAGCTGTGATTCTCTTCAACGAGAATGAATACATGTGCGAACTGTGGAATACCAGTGCTGCCGCCACCGTTTCCACCTGATCCTCCCGACCCCCCTCCCGCCTGAGATGGACTTCCTCCGCCGCACGCGCAAAGAAGTGCGGCGAATGCAATTGCAGAAAACAGAGTCCAATATCTCAGGTTCATAAGCCAACCTTTTGCGGAATGCACAAATCTTAGAGGCCGTGAGAGTCGAGCGAAGTTGCACTCCATCGGTGTCAATCGAGTTAGAATCAAGAAAGGGTGGAAGAGTGCCCCAGTCAGCGAGTGTGGCATGAACGTTCATATCAGCTACAAGGTTCACAAGACCCCAGACATTGAACAGGAAATTAACCACCTCATCGAAAAGCTAAATCGGCGGTTGCGTGCGTTCCGCCCAGAGCTTGTGCATTTGAAGGGACTCATCGAGGAGAATTCACCGCGGCAAGGCGTTGTGGTTTCCTTGAGCTTGCATCTTCCATCCGGCCAGATGGCTGCGCAAGAGTCTGCGGCAAACGCAGTGGGGGCGCTGAAGGCGGCTTCCGATGATCTAGTTGTGCAACTGGGGAAGCACAAAGCGCAGCTGCGCAGTTCGCGCAAATGGCGACGGCGGGGCTCGGATCAATCCTTTGACGAGAATCCCACCGGAAAATTTCAAACTTCCCGCGAAGAGGAAGATGCAGCACCCGAGCGACCTGCTCTCCGCTCGGACGATATTCGTTCGTACGTTAACGCCCATTTGGGACGATTGGAACGTTTTGTAGAGCGCGAACTACATTTTCGGGAAACCGCGGGTCAGGTGAACCCGGGTGCGGTGACCCAAAGCGAGGTCGTGGATGAGGTGGTGGTCCGCGCTCTAAGTGATGCGGAAGAGGCGCCGCAGCAATTGGCTCTCGAACCCTGGCTTTATCGTCTCGCCATTCTCAGTATTAGTGATTTGAGCTTTCGCGCCAGCCAAGGCCTCTCGGATGTTCCCCCAAACGGACCTACCCCCAAGCCCGACGGGACAGCCAGCGACGAATCGGAGATGGAGTTCCATCAGCCGGACGAATTCATAGGCGGAACCGATGTAATCGCCGACAGCGCCGGGAAAACTCCGGAAGACATTGCGTACGCGGACGAGATGATTTCTCTCGTGCAATTTGCCTTGGGAGACACAAACGGAAGCGACCGGGAAATTTTCGTGTTGCATTCGCTGGAAGGTTTTTCGGTGACCGAGATTGCGGCCATAACTGATCGGAAGTCCGAGGACGTTCGGACCGCAATCAATGTTGTTCGCGAAAAGTTGCGCCGGTCAGTGCCCATTCGGAATGGGTTTAAAGAAGGCCATCTTCAGCGGGCGGGGACCGACTGATTACCAGTTGTAAACGTGTCTCCACGGGTATCATCTCTCGATTAGACTTTTCTTTCAGCTACGCGCCTTAACGCGCCTCCCTTTTAAGATTGCCAAAGTGGTAACGTTTGCTGATTTGCACGGGAGCATTGTGGAAGCGGATTCGATCGGTATTCCTAAAAGGGCAATCGTCGTTGGCGCTGCTCCCGAGGGCGCCAGTGATACGGAGTCGGCCGCGCGTGCAGTTCGGCAGATGTTCAGTTCCATTGCGCCGAGATACGATCTGCTCAATCATGTACTCTCATTCAACATTGATCGTCTCTGGTGGAGAAGAACAGCGCGGAGTTTCGGCGACATTTTGTCCCAGCCGAATGCTCAAGTATTGGATTTATGTTGCGGGACAGGCGACCTGACGCTGGCACTCTGGCGAAAATCTATAAGAACTTCGTCGGCTATTTTGGGAGCCGATTTCGCTCACCCGATGTTGCAGCGAGCGATAGACAAATCAACAGGGACTTCGTTGCAATGGGTTGAGGCCGATGCGCTCCGTCTGCCAGTTTCCAACTCACAATTCGATCTTGTAACGTCTGCCTTCGGATTCAGAAACCTTGCTGATTATGACGCTGGCTTGCGAGAGATCGTCAGAGTACTTCGTCCGGGAGGCGAGTGTGGAATTCTCGATTTCGGCGAGCCCGGCGGATTCATTGGAAGGTTCTACAGAATTTATTTCAAGCATGTGCTTCCTGCCGTGGGCTCGCTTATCTCTGGCGTTCAGGGGCCTTACCGCTATCTTCCAGCCTCAGTAGAGCGCTTTCCTTCCCCGCAAGAAATGCTCGCTAGGATGGAGCGTGCGGGCTTCGTTGATGTCTCGTGGACACCGTACACGTTTGGGATCGCTGGTCTTTTCCGCGGCAGGAAATCATAGCCTCAAGCGTGGTCCACTTCATGCGCTGCGGGATGCACTGCCTCCAAGTGCGGGTAGGAAGCAAAGGAGTCGGCAAACGCGTCCGAAACAGTGTAATGAATGACATCTTCATAATAAGGACCTAGGAATTCGCGCAACCGGTCCGTATTCATGATTGGGTTGCCTGAGAGATAAGGTATCGCTTCGGACGGGATTTCAGAGATCCCAGCTTTCCAGAGAAAATGCAACAATTGGCGCATCGTCCGTTCCCCTGGAACCCGCAGAAGCTTGGTCTCCGCAATTTCCGCGCAACGACGCAGAGCAATCGGCTCGCCTCGTCCTGAAACGTTTAGAATAGTGAGCCGCCTTGACTCCGGTTCTGATTTGCGCAGGATAAACGTAATGACTCGTGCCATGTCTTCGATGTGAACGAATTGAACACGCCTCTCGAGATATTTTTTCCCCCATGGGACGATGAACGGCAGCCTCTTGCCTTTCTTATTCAGATTCGTGCCAATCTTGCTTCGGCCGCTTGGCGTGCCCTGGAAACTTCGCACCAGATAACTGGAACCTCCGACACCCGCGAAAATTGCAGGACGCAGCAAGTACACGCTGCAACCTCTTGCAGACGGCGCACGCTGCTGAATTGCCTGGTCTGCTTCCATCTTGTGAATTGCAATAGGAAGCGAATGAGCAGAGAGCTTTTTGTCTTCCGTGACTTCGCGGGAAAGATGAGTTCCGTACGCAAAGGCACAGCTGACGAAAATAAACTTCTTTATGATTTCTTCGTCGCGGTTCACTTCGGTCAAGGCTTCAAATACCCGAGCCGTCCCTCCGACATTAATTTGCCACATGCGATCGGCATCGTTCATTCCAGAACGCATGGGATCCGCGGCAAAAGCCAGGTGAATAACGGCAACGGGCCGTAGCGACCGCATCAGGAGAAACAATTCCCGGCAAGAATCTTCCAGTCCCAAATCCAGCCGAACAAAACTCAGAGGCTCGGAGGTCTCCGGCGGATTCAGGCCGATGCCTGTAACTCTGTATCCTTTGAGCTGCGGTAGAAGCTTAAGCCCGAGATTGCCGGATATTCCGGTGACCACAATGTTCGGCTTTTCTTCACCCATCACTTGGGTCCGGTCGGGGGCGCGCCTGGCGGGACGTGGCCGCCAACTATGGATCCAGGAGTATTTGACGGGGACGACGCGGCAAAGTATGCCTCGTCGAAGCTGGGGGTCGCCGACTGTTGCATTGTTTGCATCGCATCCTGCATTTTTTGTTTTTGCAGGCTTAATCGAATTTCGTCGCGTACCTTATCCAAAGGTACGGTGTCTTTCTGCTCAAGCTTGTAAACGAAATACCCGCCCGGGTCGGTCAATACTTGCGAGACGTCCCCAGGCTTCAAGTCGAAAACGCTGGCTTGGGATGGTGGCAGCGTGGTGAGGCGCGCCTTTTCCATTTTTACTCCCGGAGGCGCTGCTTTAAAATTTGCGAATTTATAGGATTCCGCCTGCAATTTCGTGAAATCTTCTCCCGCCGCCGCTCGTGCCCGCAAGTCGTCGGCTTCCTTTTTCATTGCTGCTTCGGAATCCGCCTGACGTTTCTTAGCGTCGGCCTCCGCCTCTTTTGAAGTGTCCTTTGAAGGCTCCTGCTGCTGAGTGCGCGGGATGTAAAGGCGTTCCAAAGTCGCCTCTTGATATGCGGCTTTGTTGTTCTGATAATAGTTCTGTATTTCTCGATCGGAAATCTTGGCAGACTCTTCTTGAAGAGTTTGGGCCAGTTGGCGCGTCAAAACCTGTAATCGCGCCAGCTTCAAAAGTTCTTCGTAGTGCTGGCCTCGATCTAGTCCCTTCTTGTGAGCTTCGTTGGCCATGATTAGTGCGGTCGCATACTGAGTAGCAAATTGTTTCTTGGCCGCAGGTGGTACTTGCAGGGTCTCCACCAGTTTTTCAAATTCGAGACGAGTGACGACTGTCTTACATTCAGGCCGCGCGCTCTTAGTGGCCGCACCCTTTGTCGCCGGCGCCTTTTCCGCGGTGCTTGAAGAATTACACACACCCTTGATTGTGATGACCGCGGGATTTGCCGATTGGCCTTTCTCCGGGAAGGGCATGACAAGAGTACTTGGTGGACCGTTCACCTGTGCCGCGGCAAAGCTCCCGAATAATAGAAATAACAATGCAAATCGCATCATGTCCGAGGTTCCTCCAGAGAAGTTCGATATAGACATCGAAATCGTAGCACAGAGCGGAAGGCAATAGCGGAGTTGAAGCGCACAACCGAAGTTGGCGAAAGCGGTTGCTCCGGCGATAATGCACTCATGCCGGAAGCACATTTGGTTTACAGTCCCCAGTCCATGCGGCGGGAAAAGCGCGCGGTCGCGGGAAGGTCCGTACTAGCTTCCATTGCAATTACCACTTTAAAAGTAATCGTTGGACTGGCCACCGGCAGCCTGGGCATTCTGTCGGAAGCCGCACATTCCGCGCTAGACCTTATCGCTTCTGTCATCACGCTTTTCTCGGTACAGGTTTCCGATAAGCCGGCGGACGCCGACCACCAGTATGGACACGGCAAAGTCGAAAATTTCTCTGCGTTTATCGAGACCGGCTTACTACTGCTCACTTGCGTCTGGATTATTTACGAAGCCATCAGTAGATTATTTTTTCACCACGTTGACATTGAACCTACGCTGGCTGCTTTTCTCGTCATGTTTTTCTCCATGCTCCTCGATTTCTGGCGATCGCGCGCGCTGGGAAAAATCGCCGCTAAATATGACAGCCAGGCCCTGGAGGCTGACGCTCTTCATTACTCCACTGATATCTGGTCCAGTGGCGTCGTTGTGGCCGGCCTTTTACTCGTGATGCTCGGACGAAAATTTGCCGTAGGATGGCTGCGGGATTCGGATCCGGTGGCCGCTCTCTTTGTGGCAGGAGTCGTTGTCTATGTAAGTTCGCGTCTTGCGCGAAAAACGGTTGACGCCCTACTGGACGCGGCTCCGGCTGGAGTTCGACTGCGAATTATATCGGCGGTGAGGAATGTGGACGGCCTGCTCGAGGTTGACCGCGTTCGCATTCGCCGTGCAGGGAACAAGTACTTTGCCGATCTTTCCATTGGTCTTGCCCGAAACGTTACGTTTCAACGCTCGGAACAGGTGGCTGACGCTGTGACCGCGGCGGTGCACAATGTTTTGCCGGATGCCGATGTCATAGTCCATTCCACACCGCGCGCCGCATATACGGAAAACATCTTTGACCGCGTTCGCGCGGTTGCTACAAAGCACAACTACAATGTGCACGATGTAAGCATCCAGAATCTGCGCGGCCGCTTGCACGTTGAGCAGCATCTCGAACTTGATGAGCATTTGAGTTTGAAAGAGGGCCACGATCATGTGACCTTGCTGGAATCGGAGATTCAGCGTGAGGTGCCGGAAATTTCGTCAATCCTCACTCACATTGAAAGTGAGCCCGCAACCATTGAGAAGGGAGACAAAATCCAGCGGGATGCGAAGCTGGAAAGGCGGCTTAAGAAGGTTGCGTCCGAGTTCCCGGAGATCCTCGACATGCACGATATTGCCATCAAGCGCGTCCGCGGCAGACTCTATGTTTCCTGTCACTGCACATTGTCGGACGATTTACCACTTTCGCGGGTGCATGATATTTCTACTGAGTTGGAAATCCGATTCAAACAGGAAGCACCGGAACTATTTCGGGTTTTAATCCATCCTGAACCCAGGACTGATAATCGCCGCTAGCTTGCAGACTTCCTCTAATTCATTAATTGGAAGTGCCCAGAGCATTCACGCAATTCCCTGTACGAGGATGTTTCAGAAATGACATTGGCCCAGCCTCCACCTGCCCGATTGCGGGAAACAACGCACCCCTTGCGCGGATATCTATATATTGCGACCGCGACATTGTTCTGGGGAGTATCGGCAGTCATGGGAAGAGCGGTATTTACTGGCCGCTTACTTTTCCGTGGCCATGCAGTCGGTTCTGTTGATCCGCTGATTCTTTCTCAGAGCCGCACAACTTTATCTTTACTTTTCCTTCTGCCGATTTTGCTCTTGCCAGGCAGGCGGGGACTTTCGAAACTTTCCCGCTCGGATGTTAGCCGGATGGCGCTGCTCGGGGTATTCGGACTGGCAGCAGCGAATTACTTCTACTATTTGGCCATTCAAAAAACGAATGTGGCGACCGCAATTACCGTGCAATACACGGCGCCGGTCTGGGTCCTGCTGTACATGGTTGTGCGAGGTTTCCAGAAGCCGACGATTCAAAAACTCGCCTCCGTTGCGCTGGCAGTCATAGGTATTGCCATCGCGATCGGCATGTTTAATAAGGGCGAAGCGCATCTCCATTCCATTGGTATTGTGGCGGCGCTGCTCGCGGCGTTTGCATATGCGTTCTATAACATCGGTGGACACAGCATGTTGGCACGCCATGATCACTGGACGGTCATGCTGTATATGATGCTGGCGGCGTCCGTTTTTTGGTTGATCCTCAATCCCCCCTGGAAAATCGTTGCCGCACATTTCTCTGCAAGGCAATGGCTTTTCCTGGCCGTGTTTTCGCTCACCTCGATGTTGATTCCATTCTCATTCTATTTTGCCGGACTGCGCCATCTTGAACCTACTCGCGCCATCGTAGCGAGCTGCCTGGAACCCATCTTCTCCATTTTGATCGCAGCCGTGGTCTTGGGCGAAACAGTGCGACCAGTACAAAGCGTGGGAATGATCATGGTGCTGGCGGCGATTGTTGTTGTTCAGTTGCCCCAGGCAAAATCCGGCAAGTTGAATCTGGAGAAATCCAGGCTAACTTAATTAGGGGTTCTCACAATGGAGACTCGTTCCCATTTTGTAAAAAGATTGTAATGTCCCCCTGCGGGTACCTAGGAGAGTGCTCGCTCCTCTGCTAGGTTGAAGTAGCCAATCATCGGGGCTACCTTCCCGACTAATGACGTGCTCCGCTATGCCCCTGCGGATTGCGAACTCAACAACTCAAAGTAGCGACGCGCCTTTCTTACGTCTCGCCCGATTTGTTCCCGCAGAATGTCTACCGACGGAAACTTCTTTTCGTCGCGCAGGCGTTTGAGGAAGTGAATTCTGACCTTGCTTTCCTCCGTTATTTCGAGCGGATGAAAATCCAGCAGGTGAGATTCAATCGCGAATGAGATCGCTCCGAAAGTTGGACGATTCCCGATGTTTGTCACCGAGTCAAAGCATTCTTTCCCCACACGACTGCTAGTTATCTGGGTGCGAGTAATGTAAACGCCATCCTTGGGAACAAGTTCGTCATACGGCCCGAGGTTAATGGTCGGAACTGTGTATTTGGAGCCGTATCCGCGGCCCCGTGCAGGCATAGATTGGATGCTGAAGAGCCGTCCTAAAAGATGTCGCGTCCGGCTAACTTCGCCCGCTTCCAACAAAGTTCGAATGTGAGTGCTGGAAACAGGTTCTTTACTGACGCACATTTCGGGATAGAGCGCCACCTCAAATCCCATACTTGCGCCAAACTGTTTCAGCAGGCTCACGTCCCCTGAAGCCTTGCATCCGAAGCGAAAGTTAAACCCTTCATGCACTTCGTGGGCGCGTAACCGGTCTTTGAGAATGTTACGGACGAAATCATCTGGAGTCATATCCGCCAGCTTGCTGTTGAATGGAAGAACAAGTGTTGCGTCAATTCCAGTAGCTTCGAGGAGGCTAAGCTTTTCTGCCGCAGGCGTGATGAGCTTAAGTCCACCTTCAGGACGGAGAATCCGCATGGGATGCGGCTCGAAAGTTACGGCCAACGAGCGTTTTCCTTGCGCAATTCCGCGCCGGGCGATTTCTTCCAATACCCGCGCGTGCGCCAGGTGTACTCCGTCGAAGTTGCCAATGCTGACAAGCGTGGGGCCGAAATCCGAAGGCAGGTCGTCGAGATTTAGAAAGACTTCCATGTGAGTGCGTAAAGCGTTAAACCTGTCTTAGATTTCAAAGTCCAGCTTCATGCCGTCATACGACAACCGGACATCGTTCGGTAACGCAGCGTTCGTAGCTTGATGCGGCAGGTCATGACAAATGTGAGTAAAGAAAGCCCGCCGTGGCTGGAGAACTTCCACGATTCGCGTGGAATTTTCTACCGTTGAGTGTGTGGGGTGGGGCTGATGCCGCAATGCGTCGAGAAAAAGAATATCGAGGTCTTTCAGCCGCGCCATTGAACTTTCTGGAATTTGGCTGTGATCGGTGAGATAAGCGGCCGACCCGAATCGAAATCCTAAAATTTCTGTTTCCCCGTGAATGACTGTTACGGGTTCAAACTTTGCTCCAAAAAGCTCGACCGGCCCCGAAATTTCAATAAGCTCAAGCTGTGGAAGCCCGCCAAACTTGTAAGCCGGTGCGAAGATGTATCCAAACATATTGCGGATGAACGCGGCTGCGTCCGGTCGCGCATAGAGCGGCAGCTTGCCGGGCCGGTGCTGGTAGCTTAAAGGCCGGAGATCGTCAATTCCCAGAAGATGATCGGCGTGGGTATGGGTGTAAAGAACGGCGTCCAGATGCCGGATCCGTTCGCGAATAGCCTGCTCGCGGAAATCGGGAGTGGTGTCTATCAATATTGCCCTGCCGGAATATTCGATCAATATGGATGGGCGGGTGCGGCGATCGTGCGGATCGGTCGAATTGCATACGGCACAATCACAACCGATGGTTGGGACTCCAACGGAAGTTCCACTTCCCAACACAGTCAGGGTAGCATTCATCGCTTCGCGGCGGATGCAGGCGCTTGCGGTGGATGTGCCAGCGCATTGGTCACTTCCACATACGCCATGCGCAATTCATAAAGACAGTTCTGCAAAAAACTCGTTTCCCTATCGGTCAAATTCCCCTTGGTTTTTTCTGAAAGCATGTTCAAGGTATCAACGGTCTGACGTGCGCCGATCAGATCAAGGCGCGGCTGACCGCCCTCTTCCTGCATAAGGCCAAGTTGCAGCATCGCGGTCATGTAGAGGGATGCCATAAACCGTTCAAAAGTCATTTCCAGTTCTTTTGCCGAATGACCGCTCTGTTCGACGCGCGAGTCCAAATCTTTTGAAGATTTTCGATAAGCGTCCGCCTGCTCCTGTTGTTCAACAGCGGTGGGTGCGGGAGGCATTGGACCATCCCGACTTTCTAAGACAGTCGCGGCATGCGGGTTCGCGCTGTCATTCGCAGCCGGAACTGAAGCAGTAGAGGTCGAAACTTGTTCTTCGGAAATATCCTTGCGGACTTCACCCTCGGCGGTGAACAATCTTCGATCGGTTACGGTGAAGCTTTCCTGCTTCTTTTCAGACATAGTTTTCCTTCAATGTTCAAATACTTTGGAGAATGGAACAGGAGTGACGTTAAGAATTATGCCATCAATCTGAATTGGCTTCCTGGATGTTGCGACTTCACGGCGAATATAGCCCAACGCTACGTTGTGCTGACCTGTCCGGAGCGGCAATGAGGCGGAACTTGTAATCTCCCCGACATCCTTGCCGTCCACGTTGATCTTCATTCCGGGCAGGGGAAGTGGGCCGTCAACCGTAAATCCAGTAAACATTCGGTGGACACTTCCTCGTGACCGGATGCGCTCTACGATCTCCTGACCGATGTAACATCCTTTGGTAAAGTGCAACGCGCGCTGTTGCCCAGTTTCCTGAGGTAAATCGCGTTCCCGAATATCTTGTCCGAATCGCGGAACTCCTTCTGCAATGCGAAGCAGATTGAGCGCCGTTTTACCAACGGGTATTGCTTCCGTCGTCCTTATCGCATCCAGAAATAACGATTGATTTTCCGGAGGCAGCCAGACCTCATAGGATTCCACGCGCGGGCTATCCCCTCGAACCACAGTGAGAGAAACGTCACGCCAGGTGAGGTCTACAAAGCTGAGCGGCTGAAGCGGAGAAAAATCTAATCCAGCAGACCGCAAAACCTCGCTCGCCTTCGGACCCGCGATTCCTACCGCGCCGAGTTTGCCGGTCACATCGGCGACTTCAACATCATCCATGATGATGTATTTATCAAAAATTTCCAGCAGTCTCTGTAACTGAGAACGGTCCGTATCCACGACTAACGAATCGCCGCGATTGTAGGCATAAAGATCGCCCAGAATTCGGCCCTGCGGGTTCAGCAGAAACGCATAGACCCCGTGTCCCGCTGGCAAGTCCCGCACATTATTGGTGATGATCCCATTGAGCCAACGGACGCGGTCGGATCCCGTGAGCGAAACTTTGGAGCGCCCCGTTATCTCATAAACACCGCTGTTTAAAAGCAATGCCTCGAATTCGGCGGGGACGTTGCCGAAATCGGGGATCCCGGCAGTGCCAGCGTATTCGCCCGGATGAGGCGAAATTGACGAATCGTGGGGTGCGGTGGAAAGCATCTGAACTCCTTAATTATACAGTGCAAAGTCACCGCGCTGGCCTGGCGAAGAGGCCGCTCCACGCCTGTAGGTCAGGGCATTGACTACCGCCTTTGGCGGGGGTACGCTAACTGCAATGGAACCTGCTTGCCTTTGGCCAGCGAGCATCCGGTTGGTTTCACCCCAGACATCACATTTTGATTTGGCATTCGCATCGCGTACAGGTGTGCGTGTATGGCCGGAATGCCATCTAAGGGACCACTGAAAGCTAAAACACGTGCAGGAGGATGCACCCAAACGGAATGAAAAAAAGTATTGCGATTAGTCCGAACATCAAGACTCTTTTCGGCACGCGGGATGAGAATCTGCGCGTTCTGGAAGACGGCCTGAACGTCAACATTGATCTGCGATCTGAATCCATCCAAATTGAAGGAACACCCGGGGATGTATCGCGTGCTGAGCAGGTGTTCACTGATTTCGAGCAACTCGATCGCTCTGGGCATCCATTCCACAACGGCGATTTGAACAGCATGCTCCGTGTGCTGGTTGCCGATCCCAAAGCGACTCTGCGCGGCCTGGCCGAAGCGGGAAAAGTGCGCTCGTTCGGCCGCCGCACCGTACAGCCGAAGAGCTTGAATCAGCGCCGTTATCTGGATGCGATCGAGAAATATGACATGGTCTTTGGCGTGGGGCCCGCTGGCACCGGCAAGACTTACCTCGCGGTCGCAATGGCAATTTCGGCGCTGCTTTCGAAGCGGGTGAACCGTATTATTCTGGCGCGGCCGGCGGTTGAAGCTGGAGAGCGTCTTGGTTTTCTTCCGGGCACGCTGCAAGAAAAAATAGACCCTTATCTGCGTCCCTTGTACGACGCCTTGTACGACATGCTCGAACCTGACAAGGTTGACCGGTATTTAGAAAAGAACGTAATCGAGATCGCCCCAATCGCGTTCATGCGCGGACGGACGCTGAACGATTCATTCGTCATCCTCGACGAGGCCCAGAACACAACGTCCGAGCAGATGAAGATGTTCGTGACCCGACTTGGCTTTAACTCCAAGGCGGTTATTACCGGAGATGTAACACAAATAGATTTACCCAGCGCGCGCCGCAGTGGCCTCCTCGAAGCTGCCGACGTGCTGAAGCAAGTCGAGGGCCTCACATTTGTGTATTTCGACGAAGGCGATGTGGTTCGCCATCACCTCGTGCAGCGAATTATCCGCGCCTATGACGAGCACAAGGTTAAGCTCGCCGAGGCGCAAATGCCGTTGATTGAAGCGAAGCCAACCGCGACCGCAAAATCAATTCCGACTGCCCAGGTCAGTCCAATTTATTTTGGAAGTCCGGCAACTACTTCGATAGAAAGTGAAGGATAAAGGTTGGAATAATTGGGGAGGGCTTCGCACAGCCCTCTTTTTATTTTGTTTCGTTCTGCGGCATATCGCAATGATCATTTCTCGGACGCGGCTCGTGGGAACGGATATCACCTCTCTCGGACGGTTCGTCAGTAAGGTCCGCCGATTCATTCCGGTTCCGGGGCTCGTGAATGTTCTCGTGACCAGCAGCAGCGAAATGAAAAGCTTAAACAATCATTTTTTAGGCAAAGACGCGGCAACGGACGTTTTGTCGTTTCCATCCCATGGATTGAATGGCCTCGCAGGTGAAATCGCAATTTCTCTTGAGATTGCCAGGGAAAATGCCAGGCAGTTGGGGCACTCCATTTCCGATGAAATCAAAATCTTGATCGTGCACGGCATGTTGCATCTCTCCGGTTACGATCATGAAAATGATCATGGAGAAATGTACCGCGAAGAACAACGTCTGCGAGAAGTGCTGAGACTCCCCGTCGGATTGATCGAAAGAAATCGGCTGGTTTCAAACGCGCGGGGAAAATTGCCGAAGGTCTCATCGAATCGGGCTGCGAGGACGAAGTCATGACTCTTGGCCTTGCCGCCACCCTTCTAATTCTGCTCGGGATCCTGACGCTGGTTTCCTATGTTGATCGCGTTTATTCGGAAATTGGCAAATTCCTTTCCCGGGATTTCCAAGCGAACATTGACGTATTCGAAAGAGAGGTCGAACCGCGGCTTGGTGTAACGCGGTCCCGCGCCGCGCTATCCATGGCGGTCTTAGCGCAACTGATCACTGCGGCTATCGCAATGCTGATTGCATTTGCGGTATTCCGCGACGGCGTGTGGAGTTTGCAGGAAATCCTTCAGGCTACGTTGAGCCTCATCCTGATCGTTATTCTTTGCAATCGGTTTCTTCCGTTCGTCTTTTTCTCCCGCACCTCCGGTCAATGGCTCGGTCGGTGGCCTCTTCTTCTGCGAATCCTGATTTACATTGTGCTTCCGGTAACGCTGATCCTGGGATTTTTGCAGTCCGTCGCCGCTTTGACCCGGGAGCACACGGAAGAGCAGCCTGAAAGTCAGGCCGAGGCAGTGGACGCATTAATCGAAGCAGGACAGGAGGAAGGCATCCTCAACGAAGGCAACCGTGATTTGATTCAGTCGGTGGTCGAGTTCAGCGAAAAGACCGTTCGTGAGGCCATGAAGCCGCGTCCGGAAATTGTCGCTGTGCCGGTCGAAACCACCGTTGAACAGTTCATTGATTTGTTGCGAACCAAGCCGTTTTCCCGCGTCCCAGTCTTCGAAGGTAACATCCACAACATCAAAGGGATCGTTTACGCACAAGACGTTCTACAGGTTCCGGACACCGAAGCCCGCACGCGGCGGGTGGATTCGTTGATGCGCAAAGATGTTTACTTCGTGCCAGAAAGCAAGTTAGGCAAAGACCTTCTGCGGGAAATGCGAAACAATAACATACGCATGGCGATTGTGGTGGACGAGTATGGCGGCGTAGCGGGATTAGTCACGATCGAAGATCTGGTGGAAGAGATCGTCGGCGAGATACGAGACGAACACGAGAATCCTGAAGTGGTTCGCGAAACCGATTCGTCCTATGTGGTTCGAGGCAACATGGATGTGGACCGGCTTGATGAATTGTTCGGCATTCGCCCCGAGGGGAAGGAATCGTCCACGGTTGCAGGATTAGTTAGCGAGCTTGCCGGGCGGATTCCGCGAAGAGGTGAAGTTGTTGAGGAGAACGGTCTCCGCTTTGAAGTCCTGGAATCCACCGAACGCAGAGTTGAGCGCGTACGAATCTCCCTCGCACAGCCCAGCCAAATGAAGCTGATATGAAGTAAGCTCCTAGCTGCTGGCTTCTGGCTCCGAGCAACCACGTCCTACAGACCAGCGACCAGGAGCTAGGAGCTAGAAGCCCTTATGGCCTTTCACTCGGGATTTGTCTGCATTCTCGGCCGGCCAAACGCCGGGAAGTCAACCTTGTTGAACGCTCTTGTCGGTGAAAAGCTGGCAATCGTCAGTCCCAAGCCGCAAACAACGCGCAATCGCATTCTTGGAATTATTCAGATTCCGAAACGAAAAGGCAAAGCCGGCGGCCAAATCATTTTGATTGACACTCCCGGTGTTCACAACGCAGAGACGTCCCTCGGCAGAAGAATGATGAGCGAGGTGCGAGAAGCCGCCGAGGGATGCAATCTGCTATTGCTGATCACTGACGCCACGCGCCGGTTCGGGGAAGAAGATCAGATGGTCCTCGAAATATTGAAGCGAGTCAAAACACCATCGCTGCTATTGCTGAACAAAATTGATTTGATTCGGGGAGGGAAGGAAAAATTGCTTCCCTTGATTGCACAATACTCAGAACTGCACCACTTCAAGGAGATTATTCCCATCTCCGCGCGTAAACCAGAAGGCCTCGATTTGCTTCTGGAGAAAGTGATTTTGGCGCTTCCGGAGGGACCGCATTATTTCCCCGAAGATCAAGTCACCGACCAGCCCGCGCGGTTCATGGTGGCTGAACTCATTCGCGAACAAATCCTGGCGGAGACAACGGAAGAGGTTCCCCACGCGGTCAGTGTTGTAGTTGAACAATTTGAAGAAACCGCAAGACTCACCCGCATCGCGGCGGTAATCTATTGTGAGCGCGACGGACAAAAGCGCATCCTGGTAGGCAAGCAAGGCCAGATGCTCAAGAAGATTGGTACAGCGGCGCGTCTGCAAATCGAAAAAATGGTTGGCACGAAAGTCTTTCTAGAACTCTTCGTAAAAGTACAGCCAGGCTGGCGCGACTCGCAACGGTTCATGGATGAACTCGATTGGCGTCGGCAGTTGGAACGCTTAACACCCGCCGTCCGGCAGAATCAAGTCCATAACCATTAGTCTGCACAACTACGCTACTTGGGAATGGGTCAGTTGGCCGCGGTAGCAGAAAAACCAATCAACCACAGAGGACACGAAGGTGCACGAAGGAAACCGTCGAATTGGCCTTCGTTACTTCGTGTCCTCTGTGGTTGATTGGTTTCGCAACTTGACCCACCACCCGCTACTCTTTCACCGAGATCCCCAAAGTTCTCATCTTTCGATAGAGATGGCTTCTTTCCAAACCAAGCACTTCGGCCGTCCGGCTTACGTTCCCGTGATTCTCGTCTAATTTTTTCAAAATGTAGTCGCGTTCGTACGCTGAACGCGCTTGATACAGGCTGGAAAATTCCGCTCCTGCCGCCCTGCGGGTTCCGTCCCGATAAACCAAAGGCGGAAGATGTTTGCGTTCGAACCGCGTGGTGGTCGGATTCATAATCACGATGCGCTCGATCACATTGCGCAACTCTCTAATATTCCCAGGCCAGGAGTAACCAACCAAAGTGTCAATCGCATCTTCGGTGATTTCGCGCGGGCGGCGTCCATACGCGGCAGAAAATTCTTTTAGAAAATGACGGGCAAGCAGGGGAATGTCTTCTTTCCTTTCCCGCAGTGGTGGTACAGAAAAAGGAATCACATTCAAGCGGTAAAACAAGTCCTCACGAAAGTTGCCCTTCGAGATTTCTTCTTCCAAATCTTTATTCGTTGAAGCAATTACTCTGACATCCACGGTAATGGGTTCCTCACTCCCCAGCGGCGAGAAGCGTTGTTCGTCAAGTGTGCGTAGCAGCTTCGATTGAGTCTTGAGGCTCATGTCTCCGATTTCATCGAGGAATAGAGTGCCTCCATGGGCTCTTTGCAGTTTCCCTTCCTTGTCATTATGAGCGGCCGGAAAAGAGCCCTTGCGATGCCCAAACAGCTCACTCTCAATCAGGTCTTCGGGAATCGCGGCGCAATTTACCTCCACAAACATTTCGTCTTTACGAAGACTGTTCGCGTGAATGGCGTTGGCAACCAATTCCTTTCCAGTCCCGGATTCTCCATAGATCAGCACCCGTCCGTTGGTCGGCGCCATGAGTTGAATCTGCTGGCGTAAGGCCTTCATCGGAATGCTGTCGCCCGCAATGATACTTTTCGGCGTTAACTGTTTCTTGAGATCGCGATTCTCATTTCGTAAGTTGCGGGCATCAATCGCGTGCTTGATCAGTATTACGGTCTTGTCTATAGAAAGAGGCTTTTCAAGAAAGTCGTAAGCGCCGAGCTTGGTTGCGCGAACCGCTGTCTCGATGGTTCCATGGCCGGAGATCATAACGATTTCGGGAGCATTCTCCATCTCCCGGATTCGTTCGAGAGTCTCCAAGCCGTCCACGCCCGGAAGCCAGACGTCCAGCAAGATCAGATCGAATGCGCGCTTCCGAAGAACTTCCAGGCATTGCTCGCCACTTTCGGCGACGGAAACCTGATAGCCTTCATCTTCGAGTACGCCTTGGAGTGACTGCCGGATGGTGGATTCGTCGTCCACAATAAGAATTTTATGCATGATGAAGCGCAGGGCTGGCGGCAATGGATTCCAATACCACCGGCAACTCAACTATAAACCGCGAGCCGGACGGCTTATTTTCTTCGACCCGGATGGAGCCGTGGTGGTCTTCAATAATCCGGCTAACAATAGCGAGGCCGAGACCTGTGCCGCGCTGTTTGGTCGAAAAATAGGGAAGGAATAAACGCTCCTTCAGTTCGCGAGACACGCCATGCCCGGTATCAGAGATAACGATTTCTACCGCGTCCCCGGTAGCGACAATCGCCGTGGAAATGTCAATTTCCCGCAAAGGAGAATTCAGCATGGCTTCGGCCGCATTATCCACGAGATTAGCCAGCGCCCTCTTAATGGCTTCCGGGTCCGCCATTACTTTGGGTAGATCGGGGGCGAGCCGTGTGCTGACGCGAATGCTGTCCAACCGCCCATCGAACATGCCTAACGCAGTCTCCACGATTCCGTTGATGTTCGATGGCTGCGGATGCGCTGTGGGGAAGCGCGCCAGAGTGGAAAACTCGTCAACGAGGGTCCGAACCGTGTCCACGGCGCTGGAGATTGTTTCTGCGCAGCCATCAATAGTACGAAGCGAAGCTTGATCAGGGACACCGTTGCGCTTTAAGTGCCGCCGAATGCGGTCCGCGGACAGCGCGATCGGCGTCAATGGATTTTTGATCTCATGGGCAACGCGCCGGGCCACATCACGCCAGGCCGCCTGTTTTTGTCCTTTCAACAAGTCGGATAAGTCTTCGAAAACCAGCACATATCCCAGGCGCTCGCCGTCATGTTGAAGAGTGGCAACTGTTGCGGCAACATTCAGCGTCGCCCGCTGCACAGTTATTTCCATCTGCGTCGTTGTGCTTCCCATGCGGTCCGCGCGCCGCAACAGAGGCTCGAGGTCCTGCAACATTTCAGAAGAAAATACGTCGCCAAGCGGCGAACCTATAAGGATGGTGGGCGCGCCCGCTTCCTCGCCCTTGGGATGAAACAGCCGCAGCAGTGCTTGATTCAGATGGGTAATGTGGCGATCGGCATTAAGCGAGAGCACGCCAGTGGGAATGCTCTCCAGTATCGTCTCGATGTGCCTACGCCGTTGTTCCAGTGTATTGTTTGCGGCGCTCAATTTCCGGCTGGATGCTTCAATCTGGCGGCGGCTTACTTCGAGATCCCCGGCCATGAGATTGAATGATCGAACCAAGTCTCCCAATTCATCCGCGGCTGTAATCTCAACGCGATAGTCGAGCCGCCCACGCGAGATTTCCTGAGTCGCTTCCGCCAATGCGGCCACGGGGCGCGTAACCAACTTCGAAAGAAAAAGTGCAAACCACGTTGTCGCAAACAATACCAGCACGGTCAGCAAAAGCAGCAGGTCCATATATGTACGGCGCACCAGCCGGCGCTTGCGGCTCAAATCCAAATAGCGCTGTTGGCTGGCCTCAACCTGTCGCACCGTCTCGGAAAAGTCATGCGGAAGGGGCATCGCAACTATAATCGTGCCATCGTTCCCGACGGGGGCCGATCCCAGAATGTAGTCGGTTTGCTGCCACGTGAAGGCGCTGTTTGCGGCTAGCCGCTCTGTAAGCTTGTCCTTCAGTCTGGGCCACGGAGCCGGCATTGCATCGCTTTCCGCAACTTCATCTCCAGAAAGCGCTAGCGCAAATCCGCCTTGCAGGCTGGATTTCTTCCTTCGGAACTCGCCAGCGGCCAGGGATAGATTGTGTACCGCGAAAGCATGCTGCGTATCCGGAGCCTCTGCGATGGATGCGGCCTCCGCTCGCGCATTCTCTCCGACATACCGTGATAGCAGCGAGGCCATTGTCGCCGTATCGCGGCGGACCTCCTCTACCGGACTGGAGAACCATTTATCAATTGAGCGGTTTATCAGACCATATGCAAACCAAAACATCACGATCACCGGAAGAAACGAAAGCAACAAACTGGCCACCACGAGGCGAGTACGAAATTTCGAACCAAGAACGCCCAGCCGCCGTTCAGCAAAAAGTTTTAGAAGATTGCGCGCCAGAACGAAGGTCAATGCGACAAACAGCAAAAAAATAAGCGCCGACAACGACATCAAGAAGAGCAGCGCTTGATTGTTGTCGGGATTCAGAAAGGGCAGATCAAATGAGGATTGCGAGAGAAGGATTCCGAAAAGCAAAACAATGCCAATGACGAGCAGGACGATAGCCTTTTTTCGTCCCGAAGTCTTGGCGCCAGAACGGGTTGAGTTGGAATTTTGCACGCCAAAGGGATGCTTCGCCGGCCCGGTAGCAGGGAAGCATCCCGTAGATTATAAGCCGCCGGGCTTTCGTCCGATGGGCGCGTTTCGCTGAAGGCTTAGGGAAGCTTATTCCTACGCCCCCACCAGCGCCGCTTCCGCGTCATAGATCGAGTGCCATGAAGTCGCGGCTTTCAATCGGTCGTTTACGTTGTTAATATTTTTTACCCCTTCATCCAGCAGCCACTTGCGAAAAGCCTCGCCGCCTTGTTTCGCGTAAATGGGAATCCCGTCTTTCCATGTGGCCCGGCCGCAAAGCACGCCGTTGAACTTCACGCCCGATTCAGCCGCGAGTTCCAGGGCTTCGGTAAACTCCGCATTGCTAACGCCAGCGGACAAGTAAATAAACGGCTTCTTGGTCACGGCCGCGGCCTTCCTAAACAAATCCATGGCTTCTTTCCGGTTATAGGCCGACTGTCCCGTGCATGCCTTGGCTCCTTCGACAAATTTAAGATTCACAGGGATTTCCACTTTTAGCACGTCAACGCCGTAGTTCTCTTTGCTGAATTCTTTCATGCTCTCAGTTACTATTTGCGGCTTGAGCTTGGCGTAATCCATGCCCTTTTCGTCCGCCCCTTCCTGATAGCCGACGAACTCAAGGAAAAACGGAATGTCGTTAGCGCGACACTCGTCTCCCAGGCGCTCCACCCACGCGTGCTTCTGATCGTTCACTGGCTTGGGATCAAACGGCGTGTAATAAAGCAGGATCTTGATGCAATCCGCTCCCGCTGCCTTCAGTCGCTGAACGGACCAGTGGTTGAGCAGATCCCCCAAACGGCCCGGACCAGTTTTGTCATATCCAGTCTTTTCATATGCGAGCAGCAAGCCCGAATTCTTCGCTCTGCGTTTTGAAGCGGGCAATCCCCACTCAGGATCGAGCAAGATGGCGCTTGCATGTTGGGTGAGGACCTCGGTCACCAGGGACTTAAATTCCTCCATCATGGCATCGCTGACTTCCGAACCTTTTTCTTTTGCGAGGGACTTTTGCAGCGAACCGCGCTGATCCATCGCGGCCGCCGCGATTACTCCGCGCTCGTTAGAAACCCTCTTCAGACCGGCCAGTTTCCCGGGACTAAGCTTCATAAACTCCTCCAATAATTGCGTTGAAACGGGATTACGTGCGAAATCAGACAACTAATCGGGACAGCCCAACATTGTAATATGTTTTGCGCTTTATCTGCGAAGTGGCTGGTTGGGCTTAACACGGAGTCGCTGAGGCACGGAAAAGCTAACTGTGTCTCCGTGGCTCTGTGTTTCCGTGGTATAAATTTTGTGTGAAGTTTTTCGATGGAAATATCCAGTGCGGCTTTTACTTCTTCGTAAGTCTGAGTCACAGGGTCATAGAGTAAGAAGCCTTGCGGCGACGCTAGGGATTAGCGGAAGCAGCCAATTTATGAATTGGGCCCACCTCAACTTCTACTTGTGAATTCCTCGGAAATATCACGTCGCGCCCGCGAGCGATGAATCGGGTATAAACGGTTCGTCCAGTGTCAATCATTCCAACGACTCCGCCTACTGTTCTTGAACCGGTAGAGATCGCCACAATGCGCGTAATCAGTCCGAATCCATTGCTGGCCACTGCACTGCGGCCCATGCCGCCGTCCTCATCGTCCGAGAAAGCGGACAACGCAAGAAAACCAAGAGTTAAAGGCAGCATGACTCCTTTCTTCGTATCTGGCTCAACTCCACCCTCGGTATCGAGTTTCAAGCTCCGGTTCTTTGATCCATCCACCGCAGCGGGCACGCCGGAAACTTGTTGTTGCGCTCCCTGCGGAAAATCCACTTGGTTGAAGGTGAACCGCAATGCCCCATTTTTGCCCCATTTTTCCGCTGCACGCGCGCGCAAAACCCGTCCCCGCAGAATGGCGCCCTGCGGAATTTCAATCTGGCCTTCGGAGCTCAGCACCGGTTGAGTTACCACCGCGCTTACCAGGTCTCCCCGTTTCCCGGTCTTGGAACTCAACTCCTGTTGCAGTCGAGCATGAAGATATGCGGACTGATTTAGGTTGTGATCTTTCGGTAAGACGCTCGGCGTCTGCCCGGGAAACTCTTGCCGCTCAATGGACGCTACCTTAGTGAGCAGAGCCACATCATACTGCGATCCGGCTTCGACTATCTCCGGGTGCCAGGGCAGTTGCGAGAATACGTATTTCTTCAGACGATCAACTTTCCCAGGAGCGGTGACCGTGGTTACGGCCTGATTTTTCTGGGCAATCACAACGTTCCATCCCTGCCTGATGAGCGATGGCCGTTTGGTGTGGGAGCTTTGGAAGCGAACCACTTGCCTGCTCGCCTGTGCGGGCAATGTCAAAATAGAAAGCTGCGCTCCGTTTTGCAATCTCAGGCCATTGAATCGAATCGCGGCTTCATGCAATGGAGTGAAATCGCCATGAGAAATCGCGTTCGCTCGTTTGCTTTTTGAAACGGGAGTTACGGCTGAGACTTCGCCGAACAGAACAGTTCCCACCGGAATTACCAACCGGTTCGAATCGTAAAGAGGTTCGACTGTATGGGCTCTTACCGCGGTTCCGAGCTTGACCTTCGCAGAAGTATCTAGTTCCACTCGAAGTGTACGATTTCCCACAGTAGCGTTGTCTTGCGATTGAGCAAACACGGAGAGAATACCTAACAGCAGCCAGACTAAGCAGGAAAGCACGATTGACGACCTGAAGACTCTAAACCGCAGAAATACGACTGAATGCATTAGAAAACCAATTCTACGCGACAAAATCGCGCTAAATCCACCCGATTGTGAGGTCTCTCGTAAGTCAGTGAATTTGCTAGCAGAAAATGTAAGACAGTTATCGTGCCTAACTAAACGGATACGAAATCGTCTCAGGCAATCAAGGACGACCCAAAGAGACTAAACAAAAGAATGAGCAGTACGATCAATGTGAATACGACATACATGCGATCACGCTCCGCAGCGAATCCGAAGATGGAAAATACGACTCGAGCAACGGGAGTGGCGATCAGCAAGAGGAGTCCGAGCTGAATAATTCCGCCTCCATGCAATTGGAGTGCGTATCGAAAAATTGCCGGAATACTTCTTAGACTTTCAGGCTCTCCGCGAAATACCCTGTAGTTGGCGTAGGAATTACCATGATAGGTCAGGAAAATTACCCCTCCGCAAAACACAACCAGAGCGGAGATCAGCACGCCGGCGCCAAGCAAATTGCCGATGATGATCTCAACTTTCTCGTCAGTCCATTTTGGTGAGCTCATATGGTTCCGAATACACCTTTCACTAACATCTGCACTCCGAGTACCGCAATCACTACGCTGAATATAAGCCGCAGCCATTTCGTTTCTGCCTTAACCAGAATTCGCGTTCCCCATAACGAACCTGCGAGCACGCCCAGCATTACCGGCATGGCCAGCCCCGGATCAATGTATCCGCGCTTTAAGTAAAGGCCGGCACTTGCGGCGGCGGTGACCCCGATCATGAAATTGCTCGTCGTGGTGGAGACCTTGAATGGAATCTTCATGGCATGGTCCATGGCGAGAACTTTTACGGCCCCAGAGCCAATGCCGAGCAAGCCGGACAATGCTCCCGCACCGAACATCAGGCCAAAGCCCGCCGGAACCCGCTGCACGTTGTAATGACGCAAGCCACCCGCGTCCGGGAAACTTCCATTCATGCGCAAACGCGTCGCCAGCGCATCTGGAGGAACATTGCGATCGGAGGCGGACCTCGGCTTGCGGGAAAGATATGCCGAATAGAGCAACACCAGCCCAAAGATAATGGCAATCGCCGATGTGGAAACTTTTGCCGCCAAAAAAGCGCCGCAAACGGCACCAATCGTGGTGGCAATCTCCAGAAACATCCCAATCCGGATATTGGAAAAGCCCTCTTTGACGTAAGCCGCCGCCGACCCCGATGAAGTGGCAATCACCGAAACCAGCGACGCCCCGATTGCGTATCGAATATCAACTTTGAAAAAAATGGTCAGCAGCGGGACTAAGACCACGCCGCCGCCTAGTCCCGTCAGCGATCCAAGCAGGCCGGCCAGCAGGGAGCCAAATCCAACCAATCCTGTAAACTCAAAAACATTCATCCACCTCGCCTCCGGTGACGAGAGTTGCCTATCTTACGTGAAATTGTTGTTTTGGCATTCATCGGCAGGATCTATAGACAACCCGCGCTGGAATTATGTCCTCTTTGCAGCGAAAATGATTCAGCCCCGTTAGTATTATTTTTATGGTCTCCCCACCAACCCAATCAAAAAGAAAAGCTGGCCTCGCGCTTTGGATGGAGCGCGTGCTCGAAGAGTGTGACCGCGCCAGCATGGGGTTGTTGCCTGACCCTGTGCATGACATGCGGGTCGCCTTGCGCCGCTGCCGGTCTTTGGCAGACGGAATTATGGCGATGGATCCCGATCCCGCATGGAAACAGATGAAAAAGGCGGGAAGGGATCTATTTAGAAGGCTCGGTTCGCTTCGGGATGTTCATGTGATGCAGGAATGGGTCAGCCGATTAGGAGACTCGAACGATACGGTAACCACTGCGCTGTCGCAATATCTCTCCACTCGCGAGCTCCAGTTAAAGCAGGAGGCGTCGAAGGCCCTTGCAGACTTCGACCGGAAGCAATGGAAAAAATGGAGTGCCATTCTCCCGCGACGGGCAGCCAGATTGCGCCCCGGCAATGTGATTTTTGAGCATCTTGCACTTGAACGCTGGAGCGAGGTTCATGAATTACATCGCACCGCACTCCGAAACCGCTCCAAAGTCGCGTTCCATAGTTTGCGTATTGGACTAAAACGATTCCGTTACATTGTCGAGAATTTTCTTCCCCAGCAACATGCAGCCTGGAGCGATGATCTCAAAGAACTTCAAGATTTACTGGGGGAAGTACACGACCTCGATGTTCTTTGGGCGACCGCGTTGCAGGTGAATGCATTTCCCACGATCGAGTTGCGATCTTTTTGGCAGGCACGAATAATCGAAGAACGGACCCGGCGCATTGACAAATATCGCGGCAAGATGCTCGGCAAGCATTCGCTTTGGCCAGTCTGGCGTGCGGCATTGCCGACCGGAAAAGAAGTGGGAGCACTGGCGTTACGACGCCTGAAGCTTTGGGCGTCGGCCCTCGATCCAGACTTCAAGCATTCCAGCCGCGTGGCTAAGTTGTCGCTCCAACTCTATGATGGATTGCCGCCCAGGAAACAGTCTACCAATGCACCGGACGCTTCTGACCTGCGTGCGATTCTGCAAGTTGCAGCACTCTTGCACGATGTCGGCCGCTCGAAACGAGAGAAAGATTCGCACAAGACCACCTATAAGCTGATTCATCGCCTGACGCCGCCTTTGGGTTGGAGCGTAGCCGACTTGCATCTTGCTGCCGTTGTTTCCCGCTATCATCGGGGCGCGTTGCCTAATACCGATCAGCCATACTTGCGTGGACTCAATCCCGCACAACGGCAGAATGTATTTCTTCTCGCAGGGATTCTGCGTTTAGCGAATGCGCTTGACGCAGATCGCAACGGCCGTATTCAGCGACTTCACGTCGAGCAGCGGGACAGGGTGCTTGTGATCACCGCTCAAGGCTACTCTCCCCGGAATCGGCTGGCGGAAGGTATCGCGGCGGCACGGCATCTGCTGGAAATGGTATATGAGCGTCCGCTGATGGTGAAGCCGGAGAAACGAAGATCCTAGCTTTATTTAATGAGCCTCTCTCTTGCGCGCAACTCATAGATCTTGGCTTTGACGTGAAAGAACTGAACACCCTGAAACCCACAGTAGATAAGCCCCGGCACGCCATCCAGGAACCCGAGGCGGAGAATGTACTTATACAAGAAATACAGAACCGGCGAACCGGGAAGTTTGAATAGTTTTTTCCGCAGCCAGCGCCGCCGCTGCGCCTGCGTGCCCGTCAGCGAGGGCGGAAGTTCCGTATCAGTTTGGCCATCAACCCACACCTTCGCTTCCCAATTCGAATACTCATCGTGCTTGTGAATGTAGCGGGAAAGCGATTCGACATTGTGATGCATCACAGGATGTTTCAATTTCGCCGTTCTACCATCCACAACCACGTGCTCATGAACTTCCATGTCGCACATGGAAAGGTCCTGGCCTCGCAGCCTGCATTCAAAATGTCCTTTGCCACGCCGGAACAGCGAGAGCTTTTCGAGGTGACCGCCACTGTGTTTTAGCGTCCGGCCAAGAAAATGCATTTGCAGCCTGATGAAATAGCCGCTGATTTGGTCATCCCGGATGGCTTGGCAAATTTCATCGGCGAATTCCTGTGTCAACGCCTCGTCAGCGTCCAGAAGTAGAATCCAATCGTTGGCGAAAGAAAGAGTATCCATTGCCCACTGGCGCTTCTTGGGCCAGCCGCCAACATAATCAAATTGCACGATCTTCGCGCCGTAGGAACTGGCAATTTCGACCGTCGCATCAGTGCTGCCCGAATCAATCACAAAAACTTCACCGAAACCACGCAGTGATTCCAGACAGCGCGACAGATTGTGAGCTTCGTTGCGAACAGGGATGATCACACTGATCGGAATCTTGATCGCCGGGTGGTTCCGGATCAGCGTCCCCTGTTCTTCGAGTTTGGGGATGGGGGGGGGCATGTTGCGACCACATTTTACCTTGGAATTGACCGTCTTCTAATAAAGCGCCCCTTTTTGCGAGTGTGTCTTTGTTTAGACCAGGTTTCCCATTACACCCAATAATTTTGCTCCCGGCTATTCTTGTTCATGGAGTTTCATGCGATTATTGTGCGCCTGGCAATCAATTTTCGCGCTCGCCGAATTCCGCGCCGCTGTTCATGTGTTGGGTTGATGGCTTTTGCATTCGTTGCGTGGAAATTGCTGCCTTCGCATGCCACATGGTTAGCTCTGGCATGCGCAACTTTCACATGGGGGGCGGCTTCTGCGATCGTGTGGACTGCCCGCAAACGTACTTAGGAAAATTCCCAGCTAGTACGGTTCATTCCCTAAATGTCTCGGACGAAGCGAGCCACGAAATGATACAGTAAGCGTTTATTAAGTGAGCGTTTACGTTATCTGGGATAATCACCGGCGCAATAGAAACGTGACGAGCCGTGCCAGAACACAATATTGCGATAAGATAGGACCGATTATGGCGCCTGCGGAATGTAGCATGGGGAGACCGGTAAGCGTTTACCGAAACCCACGCTAGGGAGCACTGGTTGAGTATCCAAAGGAGAAGTGCTTGAAACCATTAACCCCGTTTTCTTCGTCAAGACGAAAATTTTTACAGCAAGCCTCGGCTGCCGGACTCGCTTGCTCAACTAACGTTATGTTCGGACGTTTTGCGTCTGCTCAAGTTGCACCCACAACCAGTACGGTTCGCGTCTATGTGGATTCCAGGCGGACCATCGCGTCGCTCGATCGCAATCTGTTTGGCTCTTTTCTCGAACATCTGGGCCGCGCGATTTACGAGGGAATTTATGATCCGGGATCGAAGCTATCCGATTCCAACGGATTCCGCACCGATGTCTTGAATGAAATCAAGAAAATGGGAGTTCCAATCATTCGTTATCCCGGAGGGAATTTCGTCTCCGGATACAACTGGCTCGACGGCGTGGGCCCGAAGCAGGACCGCCCAGTCGAATTGGATAAAGCATGGAATTCACTCGATTCCAATCAGTTCGGGACCGACGAATTCATGGCCTGGTGCAAGATGGCCGGCGTCGAGCCGTTGATGGGCTTAAATCTCGGCACTGGAACTGCCGAAGAAGCGGCCGCTCTGGTGGCATATTGCAATGTTGAGAAAGGCACCAAGTGGAGCAATCTGCGACGCAAGAATGGAATACAACTACCCTACAAAGTTCAGAAGTGGTGTCTGGGGAATGAAATGGATGGTCCCTGGCAAATCGGCCATATGCTGGCCACTGAATACGGTCTTAAGGCCGCAGACGCAGCCCGCCAGATGCGATATGTAGATCCGTCGCTTCAACTCGTCGCCTGCGGATCGAGCGGCCCCTTCACTCCTACTTACCTTGAATGGGACCGCGAAGTCCTCGAGCAGTGTTACGACTACGTGGATGCGCTCTCCCTTCACAGGTATTTTGAAAACACTCCGGACACCACAGGGGGCGACAGCTCCAAGTTCCTCGCTATGAACTTGAGCATGGAACAACAAATCGCCGAAACGCTTGCGGTATGCGATATGGTTGGAGGCCGTCGGCACTCGCCCAAGAAACTTTGGCTCTCGTTTGATGAGTGGAACGTCTGGTACCGGGCGCGAAGCGGTTCCGACGTAAATGGTAATAGGCAGGAAGCGCCGCATTTGCTCGAAGAAGTCTATGACCTTGAAGACGCGCTGCTGGTCGGCGGACTCATCAATTCGTTGCTGCGGAATGCGGATCGGGTAAAAATTGCGTGTCTTGCGCAGCTCGTGAATGTAATCGCTCCGATTATGACGAATGCCAACGGTCTGATGCGGCAGACTATTTATTATCCTTATAATTGGGCTCTGCAATACGCCCGCGGGCGTGTGCTTAATGTTTTGACGGAGTCGCCAACCTATGAGGTTTCAAAAATGGGTGACGTCCCTTACGTGGATGTCGCTGGTACGGTCAATCCGGAGGGGGGAAAGGTTTCACTGTTTATCCTCAACCGTGACCTGACCAAGCCTCACCAGGTTGAGGTGAACTGGGAAGATAAAGCGCCATCTCACCTACTCTCGTCCGTATTATTGACAGGGGAGGATTTGAAAGCCGTCAACACTTTCGATCGGCCGCAACGCGTTGCTCCACAAGCATTGGAGAAGCCTTCCACGGCGGGCAGTCGAACCACTGTAGAAATGCCGCCTCGCTCGTACGCTGTCATTCAATGGGACGCATAGGCCCTTAAGACGGAATTCGACGTTTGAGGAAGAAACAATGCTGCTGCAAGCGCTTCGCGAAGAAGTACTCGAAGCAAATCTCGAACTGCTGCGAAGAGGATTAGTCCTCGACACTTTTGGCAATGTGAGTGGCATTTCACGGGAAGAGGGGCTCGTGGTCATTAAGCCGAGCGGAGTTCCGTATGAAAAAATGAAGCCGGAACATCTGGTAATTACCGATCTGGAAGGGAAGGCCATTGAGGGTAAGCTAAGGCCGTCTTCTGATTTGCCGACTCACCTGGTGCTGTACAAGGCGTTCGCGAAAATCGGAGGAGTGACCCATACCCATTCCGAGTATGCGACCGCATGGGCGCAAGCCCGATTGCCGATTCCATGTTTCGGAACAACTCACGCAGATTATTTTCACGGATCAATTCCGGTAACCGATGTTATGACGGACAAAGAGATCGAGTCGAAATATGAAAAAAATACCGGCGATGCGATTGTGCGAGCTTTTAAAAACTTGGATTACATGGCAGTTCCGGCTGTGCTGGTCGTCAATCACGGCCCGTTTGCGTGGGGACCGGATGCCGCCACCTCAGCCCACAATGCCGTTATTATGGAAGCTGTGGCTCGCACCGCTTATTTGACCCGGAGCATCAATCCGCTCGCAGCTACAGCGGGACAGGCTCTCCAGGACAAGCACCACTCAAGGAAGCACGGAAGCAACGCTTACTATGGACAGGAAAAAGCGAGCAAATGACACTCACGAATTCTACTAATGTTGTCATTCCGAAGCGCAGCAGGATCGCGCGCGGGATCTGCTGTTCTCTCCCGCAAGAGAGTTCTGTCCGATAGGACGAAGAGTTTGATTCTACGAACAGGAGTTTTATGTCAAATAAGAAAATGACCATGGGGTTGATTGTCGGGAACCGCGGTTTTTTCCCCGATCATCTCGCGAAAGAAGGCCGCGAAGAAATGCTCCGCGTCCTTAAGGCGAAAGGCATTGACGTGGTCGCGCCCACGCCCGAAGAGACCCATTACGGAGCAGTGGAAACCCGCGAAGAATCGCGTCGGTGCGCCGATTTGTTCAAGCGGAACCGCGACCGCATAGATGGCATCATCGTCACGCTGCCAAATTTCGGCGAAGAACGTGCGATTGCCGATACTTTGCGATTGGCCGACTTGCGAGTGCCGGTACTCATTCAGGCCACGCCGGACGATCCGAAAAAAATGACGATTGCTTTTCGCCGCGACAGTTTCTGCGGCAAGATGTCGGCGTGCAACAACCTCATGCAGTATGGAATTCCCTATTCAGTCACCACACTGCACACGGAGAGTCCGGATTCTCCTGAGTTCGCGAAAGACTTACACTGGTTCGAGGCCGTCTGCCGTGTCGTAAATGGTTTTCGAAACCTGCGCGTCGGAGCGATTGGCGCCCGTCCCGCGGCTTTCAACACGGTTCGTTACAGCGAGAAGATTTTAGAATCCCAAGGCATTTCGATCGAGACGCTGGATCTCTCGGAAGTCCTCGGCCGCATCGGCAGAATGAAAGATGACGACGAGGCGGCTCAGGCCAAACTAGCGTCTATAAAGAAGTACGTGGATTCAAGCAACGTTCCCGCAGCTGCGCTTCTTAAGATGGCAAAGTTGGGCGCTGTCGTTGATCAATGGATGTCCGCGACAGAGGTCGCAATCAGCGCCGTTCAATGCTGGACCTCGATCGAAGAAAACCTCGGCGTGGTGCCTTGCACGATCATGAGCATGATGAGCGATAGTCTCCTCTCAAGCGCGTGCGAAGTGGATATCTGCGGAGTCATCGGCATGCACGCCTTGCGCCTGGCTTCCGAAACTCCGTCAGCTCTTCTCGATTGGAACAATAACTACGGGCCCGATCCGAATAAGGCCGTCTGCTTTCACTGTTCGAACTTGCCTAAACATTTCTTTCGCTCAATGAAAATGGATTATCAAGCGATCATTGCGGGCACCGTCGGGATCGAAAATACTTACGGCACGGTCGTTGGCGTAATCAAACCAGACAAGATGAGCTTCGCGCGTTTCTCGACCGACGACACTTCAGGCAGGATGCGCGGCTACGTCGGCGAAGGCAGGTTCACGGATGATCCTCTGAATACTTTTGGCGGCGCGGGCGTCGTTGAGATTCCGAAGATGCAAAAGCTATTGCGCTACATCTGCGAAACCGGTTTCGAACATCACGTCGCCGCGAATCTCTCTACCGTGGCATCCGCGGTTCACGAGGCCTCCACAAGATACTTTGGCTGGGATATGTACTGGCACGAACGCAACGACGGAAACTGCTGATGGCCATTGTTGCCGGCGTAGATTTCGGAACATTGAGCGTTCGCGTCGCGATTGTGGACAGCGAGCGCGGAGTACTTGACTCTGCGGTCGTCGAATATCCATTGCATCGTAAACGCGAAGATCCTGAATACGCGACTCAGTCTCATGAAGATCACATGGTTGCTCTCGCCGCCGCAACTCGCGAGGCGGTAAAAAAAGCCGGCATCCCAGGCGATCAAGTGCAGGCGATCGCCCTCGATACCACAGGCTCTTCGGTCATCCCTGTTGATAAGAAAATGCAGCCGCTCGGTGAGTATTATTTGTGGTGCGATCACCGCGCCAAGGGAGAAGCGGCGGAGATCACGGAAGCCGCCCATCGAGAGAATCTTGAAGCGATCAAGTGGTGTGGAGGCGTTTACTCATCCGAGTGGGGATTCTCGAAGCTGCTGCATTGGCTCCGGCACAATCCTGCCAAGCGTGCAGAGTTTGGCTCCGCATTTGAACATTGCGACATGGTTGCCGCCACGCTCTGCGGCATCACCGACCCCAGCAAAGCAAAACGCAGCATATGTGCCATGGGTCATAAGTGGATGTGGAATTCCGGCCTCGGCGGCCTGCCTCCAGAAGAATTCCTCGTCAAAGTTGATCCTTTATTAAAAGGTGTCAGAGAAAAACTTCAGGGCGAGTATGCGACCTCGGATCAGATCGCAGGAACTCTTTCGGCGTACTGGGCCGATAAGCTTGGACTTAAAGTTGGAATTCCGATTCCAGTGGGTGCCTTCGACGCGCATTGGGATGCAATTGGCGCCGGATGCCGCACCGACGACATGGTGAATGTGATCGGAACTTCAACCTGCATCATCGGCATTACGCCATGCGTGAATCTTGTTCCGGGTGTGTGCGGCGTGGTGCAGGGAAGTGTTCACCCGCAGCGGACAGGGATCGAGGCCGGGCTTTCAGCCGTGGGAGACATCTTCAACGCAATTGCCGCCCGCGCTGCGACCGATGTGCAGACGCTCAGTCATGGATTGGAAAATTATCGAGCCGGCCAAACCGGATTGCTGCGCATGACCTGGGACAATGGCGACCGGACCGTCCTGGTGAATCCCAATCTCCGGGGCATCACGCTGGGCTGGAATTTGCAGAGCACCGCGCAGGATGAGTTATTCGCCGCTATTGAAGGCACGGCTTTCCACACGCGTGTGATTCTGGATCGCATGGCGGAAAATGGGGTTCACATCAAACGCGTGATCAATGCGGGTGGAATCCCGCAGAAAAACGATGTGCTCAACCACGTTTACGCCAATGTGTTGGGATGTCCGGTTCTGGTCCCAAGCAAGAACGTCGTGAGCCTGGGATCTGCCATTTTTGCGTTCCTTGCGGCAGGAACCTTTAAGACGGTTGAAGAGGCCCAGGATAAGATTTGTCCGTCTCACAAGGTATTCGCTCCGGATAAATCGCAGCAATCCGTGTACGATTCTCTGTATGATTTGTATCGAAACCTTTACTTCGCATTTGGGTCTCCCGCTAAGGGAGCCTTCGGAAATGTGCTGCCGGCATTGATTCGAACCGCAGAACAGGTAAATAAGAGTTTGGGAAGCAAAGCTTCGTGATAGAAGTTGCAAGTCGTTCTTGTTTCTAAAAACGATTACGGAGGATACACAATGAAGTTGAGCGTGCCAATGGTTGCCTTTCTGCTGGTTTCTCTATTAACTGTGAACGCGTGGAGTGCACAAGGGAAAAAATCAACTATGCAAAAGCAAGCCTTTGGGAAAACCGACGATGGCCAGCAGATGGACCTATATACGCTTACCAACGCTAAGGGAATGGAAGTCGCTATCACGAATTTTGGGGGCACAATAGTGTCCATCAAAGTTCCGGACAAGAATGGCAACATCGCCGACGTTTTGCTGGGTTATGACGACGTATCGGGCTATCAGGGCGGAAAAGCATACTTCGGTGCGACTATCGGCAGATATGGTAATCGCATTGCCAAGGGAAAATTCACCCTGGATGGGAAAACCTACACCCTGCCGCAAAACGATGGCGTCAACACTCTGCACGGCGGGACGAAAGGTTTTAGTCAACGCGTTTGGACGGCCAAAGACGTTTCCAGTCCCGCTGGACAGGCTTTGCAGCTAACTTACGTGAGTAAAGACGGGGAAGAAGGATTTCCCGGAAATTTGTCGGTGAAAGTAGTGTTTACTCTGGCCAATACCAATGAATTAAAGATTGATTACAGTGCAACCACTGACAAGGACACTGTTCTCAATCTAACCAATCACTCTTATTTCAACCTCTCTGGCAAGGGCGAGGGCGACATTCTGGGTACAGAACTCACGCTTCACGCGTCAAAATTTACTCCCGTGGACGCGACCCTGATTCCCACCGGCGAGTTACGCGCGGTGAAAGGTACGCCGTTCGATTTCACTAAATCAACCGCCATTGGCGCACGCATTAATCAGGATGACGAGCAATTAAAACTCGCTGGAGGTTACGACCACAATTGGGTTTTGGACGCGGGGAAGACAGTTGCGTTGCACCTCGCGGCGCAAGCCTACGATCCCACGAGCGGACGCGAGCTCGAAGTCTTGACTACTGAGCCTGGCATTCAGTTCTACACCGGTAACTTTCTCGATGGTTCCATCCACGGCAAGGGCGGAAAAGTGTATAACAAGCACGCTGCTTTTTGCCTGGAGACGCAGCATTTCCCGGACTCACCAAATCATCCAAAATTCCCCACGACTGAGTTAAAACCCGGACAGCGATATCACACGATGACCGTATTCAAATTTTTGACAAAATAGACTCAGGTGGCTCCAACTCCGAGACGTCATCCTGAGCTTGCGAAGGATCTCGCGTGTAGCGGATATGCGTTAAGCTCCGGAACCACGCCCGGCTGGCGGCCCATTCAATCCTTCCTTTGGCTTGAGTGGGGAAGTATACATTCCCAATCTGGCGGGATGTACGATCTCCTACGACGCGAGCGGCAATCTTTTGCAGGATTGCGCGAGGGCATGGATTGTAAACCTATGTTCAAATCCTGCCAATGACCAGCAGGATGACAACGATAAGAAGTATGAGCCCTAACCCGCCGGTCGGAGCATAACCCCAACTGCGGCTATGCGGCCACCGCGGCAAAGCACCCAGCAGCGCCAATATTAAGATCACGATCAAGATAGTTCCAAGCATGTTTTATTCCCTTTCCTTTGCTCGATCGGCAAGATTCACCAGGCGCAGCCTCTCCCGAAGCTGCACCCGGTTGACCCTCTACATCGAGATGCTGATCGCAATTCCGATGCCGGGATATCTGCGGTTGTACATGTAATAGCCGCTGTCCTCGTAAGTGACGTAAACATCGTCGTTGTCGTACCAGTCGTTTCCCCAGGACTCAGGCCACGGGTCAACGGCACTGATCCAATAGCCGTCGTATTGAAAGCGCGGGTATCCGCCGACAACCAGAAAGGGAAGACCCCCGATTCGGAATCCATGGTTCGGACCAAAGTAGCCACGGAACCGGTCGTCAGGGATACGGTAGCCGCGGTAGCCGCCACGTTGTCGCCATGTGCGGTGGTCGGACTGCCAGTTTTGTGCGCGATGCCGCTGCCATGCGCTCTGCTCGACACGCCGCTGTTGCTGCGTGCGTTGCGGACGCTCGTTGCCCCGTTGTTGCTGGGCGCGTTGCGGCTGCTGGCTCTGATTCTGCCGCTGCTGTTGCTGAGCCTGCTGTGGCTGTTGCCGCGGCCGGTCTGCCTGTTGCTGTTGTTGAGCGTGTTGCTGTTTGCTCTGATCCTGCCGCTGCTGTGGTTGCGGTTGAGCATGCTGCTGGTTTTGGCGTGACTGCGGTTGTTGCTGCTGGTCATGCTGCGCTTCCTGTGGAGTTCGGTTTGACCGCTGCTGTGGATTCTGGCGTGACTGCTGCTGTTGTTGGGCGTGCTGTGGCTGTTGGTTTTGGCCCTGCCGCTGCGGTTGCTGTTGCGCACGTTGCGGCTGTTGCTGATTCTGGTGTGACTGCTGTGGTTGAGCGTGCTCTGTCTGCTGATGCTGCTGCTGTTGGGGCTTCGCTTGCTCCTGCTTACTCTGCTGTTCCGGATGGCCCTGCTCGTCGTCCCGCTGCTCCTGCGCGGAAGCGGCGATTCCGACAAGCAAAGACAGAACAAGCATTCTTGCGATTCTAGTTAGTTTCATATGTCTACCTCTTCTCACACCATGCGAACGGCGGCTTTACTGCAAACTTCCTGTCGTAGCGTTAACCGGTTGGCCAATGGCCTCGCCAGAGACCAGCAGTTCGACTCTACGATTCTGTTGCCGGCCGGAAGAATTATCGTTAGAGGCCACCGGCAAAGTGTTGCCGAAACCCCTCGCCGAAACTGAATCCGTCAATACGCCTTGTTGCACAAGGTAGTCGCGAACGGATCCGGCACGATTCTCCGATAATTTCTGGTTCATATCATCGCCGCCCACGTTATCCGTATAACCGCCGACTTCAATATTCAGACCAGGATAGGCAAGCAGAATACCGGCAACTTTCGCCAGCTTCTCCCGTGCCCCAGGCTTCAGCGAATATTTTCCGGTGTCAAACAATACGTCAGACATGCTCACGATAAGGCCGCGCGCGCTATCGCGAGTCTGGAGAATGGAGTTCAATTGCGCGGATAACCGTGCGCGCATGGCGGCTTTGTCTGTTTCCGCCTGTTGGGCAGTTAAACGGGATTGGTCCGCATCAGCCTGAGCTGCGGAGAGCGCTGCCGCGGATGAAGCCTGGTTGTCCGCCATATCGGATTTAGCTTTGTCGGAGTCTGCCTGCGCTCTCGCGGCGTCAGCCTGAGCTCTTGCCGCGTCAGATTCTGCCTGCGCTTTGGCGGCTTGAGCTCTTGCCGTGTCCGACTGAGCCTGCGCTGTGGCAAGCTCGGCCTGGGCCTGGCCAGATTGCGCTTGTTCCTTTTGCCTATTGGCCTCGTCCGCCTGCGCCTGGGTTTGGGCCTGTTCGTTTGCGGCAGCCTCGCGTTCATCTTCCCGGCGTACCTCGTCCATCTTCTTGACTGAAATCGCGCGCGCATCTTCGGCGGTTTGCACTTCGTCACGGGCAATTGCGATGAGAGGCTTTCTGTCCACGTGCCTGCGCGTGGCGTATTCGTCTGCTTTGTTCATCAACTGGACGGCGTGCCGATAGCTGTCGCCGGCGTACTCCTCGGCACCCTCGGACTGAGCGATCCGCAATGCGTTGCGGGCTTCAAAGAACTCCAGCGGCAACCTGGCATTCAGGACCACCGGATCAAACTTGTAACCGGTCGGAATGTAGCCGCCCCGCTCCGTCAGTTCGTACTTCGCATTCACCGCCTCAACTGTTCCTTTAGTGTCATCGCGGACGATGTTTTCGAGAACGACTACATTGCTCGGCTGCCGGACGGCGTAATAAGGTTCGGCGGTAACGATCAGTGCGAAAGCCTGAAGGTCGGTGGTGACTTTTATTTTGCTGCGCTCGTTGTCCCCCACTAATACTTCGCCCAGGTTTACAGCGCGGCCCTCGGGCGAAATGGCCCAGAGGATATATGTCAAATACTCACCGCCGAAAATCGTGGGTTTCTGCAAATCGCCAAATTTCGCTTCGATTTCGATGGCTCCCCGCTTGCTGTTTATTTCGGCTTGACCATCCGCCCTCGGCATGAGCGCCGTACCCGCGAAATCCAGCTTGGTGGATCCGCTGCGATGCCGGTAGTTGACTGCTTGTACGTTGCGGCTCGTTACGGTGACCCGAAACGTCGTCCTGTGGGTCATTGGCTCCACGGTCGTCGTCGTTGTCGTCGTTTGAGTGGTTTGAGCAAACGCACTTAAACTGAAGGCGATTCCTGCCACTAGCAACAGTTGAGTCTTCAAATTATTCTCCTTGCCGGACATCCGCCGGTAAAACGTTCGGTAACCATTGATGGGCTTCCGTATGCCCATTACTCGCACAGCCAATTCGCTTTTATCCGCCCTCACAATTCAAATTGATCGGAGGGCGAATCATTGCTTACTGATCATTGCTTCCTGATCATTCGATAATTCGCATGTACCCAGCCGCCACGACAGTCATCACGTCCTGGCGCACAATGGCAACGCACGAATCAGCCGCCTGGCTAACACACTCCAAGGAGTAAAGAATGGCAGGTGTGGGGTCCTCTGTCTGAGCAAGATAGCTCACATCGTGAAGAAGTGAACCTTGGGTTTCGATCCGGGAATTAATTGGGTAGGTTCAGCCGGGCGGCATGTGGATTGTTAAACCTATCGGGTCAGAATATTCGCCATACAAAATGACCCAATATCGCGATCAACACTACGCCGCCAACTCCGCAGATCCAAAATACAAAGTTTCCAGTCAACTTCGGGGAATTGATTTCTTTCTTATCCATATATTCAAGTTTAAATGATGATCTCGAAAAAAAATTATTCGTCGAATTTGTTGACCACAATCGCGACCAGGTTCTTGCCGAACTGACGGTGGATCATCTATTCGTGAAAGCCAAACGCGACCAATCGCCGGGGATTCGCTGCCCCCATTTGCGGCGCCAAGCCGCGAGAAAAATGTGGGATTGCGCACCGGTCAGTCCACAGCGAGGCCGATCACAATCGGCGCTTGGCTTGGGGAAAGGCTCGCCGCAAACGGATTACTCCCTCCTGCCCGAAAGAAATATTGACCCTCGTTTCAATGCCGATCACGCCCGTTCAATACATTCATCATCTCGTCGTAGGATACGTCGCCAGGCACCCTGTGACGGTTCATGACATCGCGCATGCGTCCCTCCATGCTCGCCATCTGGCCGCGGTTATTTGTCTGCCGATATTGTTGCCAGCGTGAATAGTAGCTACTAAATCGCTGCGCGTCGTCGCCCGAGAAACGGGGAATGTCGCGACGCCGGTGTTGCCCCGCCGAAGGCGATGCGATCCGTGAGAAGTCCGTATTTGGAGGAATGGAATTGCGGACCATCACGTCGCGCATGCGTTCTTCCATGCTGGCAGCTTGATCCCGGTTATTGGTTTGTCTGTAGTCCAGCCAGCGCGAGTAATAGCTGTCAAACCTGGATTGGTCTTCCGCGGACAAGCGGCCGGCCCAGCCGTCGTGGCGGCCCCTGTCTCTCTCCTCATGCCGCTGGTCATCCTGGTTTTGTGCTACCGAAAGCAACGGCAGAGACAGCCCCACTACGATCGTGAAAACTCCAAAAAGCTTTTTCATGCGGCAATAATACACCAAGCTAAACCAACAGATAACTTAGATTTGTGTTCAGAATTGCTCAGACACTAGGCGGACGCTACAGTTAATGTGGTAGGCGCGAAGAAAGGGCGTCCCAAATGGCCCAGGAAAATTACAACACTTGGCAAAGTTTTGCTAAAGCAGCAAGCGTCGAGCACGACTCCGAAAGGCTCCAGCACCTGATCGAACAGTTAAACTCCGCATTGGGCGAGGAAGACAAAAAGCCACTCGCCTCCGATGCTTAATGGCACTTTTAGTTGAGTGAGCCTTGTTCAAAGTTGAACCTTTGTTTCGGTAAATCTGCCATGGTTGGGGTGTCGGGAGATGGAGTCATGTCCAATTACTTGAACCACAAAACGATTCTCTGCATTGATGATGACGATGGCGTGCTGGGCTTTCATCGGGCGCTGCTGCAACGCCGCGGATACACCGTCCTTACTGCGGCCTCTGCCCGGCAAGGCTTACAAATTGCCGCAGCTTTCACCGTTGCCGCTGTGGTTGTTGACTATCACATGCCCGAAATGGATGGGCTCGACGTTGCCGCCGAAATAAGGCGCATCAGGCCGCAAGTGCCCATAATCATGATTTCCAGTGATGTCGAGATTTCCGGCCACGCGTTGCAGGCCGTGGATGCCTTTATTTCAAAGGACGAAGCCCCGTGGCGCCTATTGCCGATGATCAGCCAGATATGCGGCGAAGACCCATCGGCGTTTCCGGAAAACGCAGGAGCCAGCGTCGCTTAACCAGACAATATTTTTTAGTTCCGGCGATTCGTTAAGCCGTTTTGAATGCCTTGCCGCATTCCAGGCAATGCATCTTGTGACTTGATGTTATCAACCCGCAGAATGGACACATCCTTTGTGACCCAATGTCTCCGCTATTCAAGCCAAGAGGCTTTCCAAATAAACCAGTGATGACCGCTAATATTTTATGAGCACTGACAAAAAACCGACGCAAAATCGAGTTCATGGCTGTGACCGCGCACTTTCTTTAGTTGACTGGCCATTCGACCGCCCAAGCCATATAAGAGAATGGGAACCTGAAAACCCAGAGTGACACATCAGAACCCGCAATTCTGTACAAGATTGCTCGCTTTCAATATGGACTATCAATTCCCCGTTTGGATGGAGAGTCGGGCGTCCCCGCCCGACATGACGGGCCGGACGCCCGTCTCTCCACAGACTCTTTCAGTTCCAACGGCTATTGCGTGCATCGGCAGCGAGGTTACAAGCAGTCTTAGCCCGCGTTCCTCACGGACTCACGGCGCCATTTTTCGGTGGGCGAACCTCGACCCGGCGCAGTTCCGCCAAAAAGTTTGCTGAATAGGCCAGTGATTTAAGTTCGTCAGCACCCCCATTGGCTTCTCGATGCAAGGCAAGCGCACGCTCCACGATCGCGTGTTCCGCTTCCTCCATGAGCGTTATGGCAATGTGTGGATCGGTTTCCAGTAGGGCTGCCCGATACAGCCGCTTCCAATCCTGAATGGCTGGCTTTGCATTGTTCATAAGGGATAAGTTCATGAGGCGACCTCGCCTGGTTCCTGAAATCTTTGGTTCGCCTGAAATCCTGGACGGGCAGCCGCATCTTGAATGGCTTGCACAATAGCGCCAACCCCTCCGACCGCTTTTGAAATCACCTTCCGAACCCCGACCGATTCTGCCAACTCTGAAAGCTGATCCGACGCAAACATGGTAAACAGCAACATCACACTATCGGGCGCATCCACGGCAATCTGGCGTGCCGCTTCCAAACCATTCATTCCTGGCATGGCATAGTCGAGAACTACGACATCGGGCTTCGACGCCCGCACCATATCAATGCCGTCCTGTCCGTTCTCGGCCTCGCCGCACACTTCCCAATTGGGAGTAAGTTCAAGGCACATTCTCAATGCCCGCCGAACATGCGTGCTGTCATCAACGATCAATATGCGCAGCAAATCCACCTCAGAGGCGGCAAGCTTACAATTGGACCACCCTAAAAGCCATACAGTTTATTCCCGAATAACTAAGATGACAATTGGCTGGGCGGGTGGTGGCTCAGTTTGAAATTTCTGTTAATAGGGAGTCATCCTGAGCTTGCGAAGGATCTTGCGTGTAGCGGATATGCCTAAACGCGAGCGGGTTCAATATGCACGCAAGATTCTTACGGACTGCGCACTGAGGATTGAAGTTGGGGAGTTTGTTCGACAACGCGGCGCAGACGAGCAAACGCCAGCAGCCACAACACGAGACCGTGCCATTGCTCGCCTGCCGCGGTTTACCTATTGAATTGAGCTGGCGACGCTGGAAAACGCGGTATTGGCGTTGGTTCCAATCAATCGGATGGTTCCGACCACGAGAACCAGAATTACCGCCAGCATGACGGCATATTCGGCAATATCCTGACCTTCGTCTTCGACGAAGAGTCTATGAAGCAACTCAGACATACCAACCTCCGGGGGATGAGTTCGGCTGAGTCCATCATGCCGTGTAACCGATTGCTTGTCAAACTGTGAATTGCTGCGATTGCTGTGGATTCGTGCGCTTTTAAGAATCGCCGCAAGGCCCGCCGCTGCCGCGTTTCAGTGCAACAGGCCGGAAACTGACCGCGAAGCATATTCGAGCACGCGGCCCGGAAGAACTCCCAGGTAAATCGTCGCTGCCAGACTGATCCCAAGTGCAGTTCCTAACCCTATGGGAATGCGCGGTAATGGCGTATCTTCTCTCGGCTCTCTCATATACATCACAACGATAATGCGCAAGTAGTAATACGACGCCACGGCGCTGTTCAGCACGCCGATTATGGTTAGGCCAACAAGGTTAGCCTGTAGCGCCGCGCTGAATACGTAAAATTTCGCAAAGAAGCCGCCAGTAATCGGAATTCCGATCAGCGATAGAAGAAAAATGGTTAACGTAGCGGCCAGCAACGGGGAGCGGCGCCCCAAACCAGAGTAGTCGTCCAGCGTTACATAACGCTCACCGGCGCTTCCAAAATGGCTCACAACCGCGAATGCGCCAACGTTCATTGCGGCGTAGGAGGCAGTGTAAAACATGGCGGAGGGAATGCCGTCATGTGGCAGCGCTGCGAAAGCTACCAACAAATACCCCGCCTGAGCGATTGAAGAGTAGGCGAGCAACCTTTTAATATTGTCCTGCACCAAGGCCCCGAGGTTGCCCAGCGTCATCGAGAGCGCAGCCATCACCCAGATAAGCCATACGTGGCCCGGCGCATGAGCTTCAAACACGATGCGGAGCAACACCGCAAATACCGCCGCCTTCGGCGCGGTTGACATAAATCCCACAATTGGGGAGGGGGCGCCTTCGTAAACGTCTGGGGTCCATATGTGAAACGGTGCTGCCGCGACTTTGAAACCAAGGCCTACGAAAATAAGGGCAATGCCCACGTAAGCTAGCGGCGGGATGTTGCCGGAACTGAGGACATCGCCAATCACCGGAATACTTGTCGAGCCGGTCGCACCAAACATCAAAGCCACGCCGTATAGGAAGAATGCAGTCGCGAATGATCCCAGCAGGAAATATTTAACTGAAGACTCGCTGCTAATGGCGGCGCGCCGGCGAAATCCGGCCAAAATGTAGGTCGAAATCGAAGAAATTTCCAGTGCGATAAATATCAGCACAAGTTCCACTGCGGAAGACATCAAGCTCATGCCCACGGCGCCGAGCAAAATGAGCGCGTAATATTCGCCGGCGCGGATTTGCTGTACTTCCATGTACTCAAACGAAGTGAGGATTACGACGGCGGTAATCGCCGCCACCAGCACGTGGAAAAATATGCTGAACGAATCCACGCGCACCATTTCCCAGAAAGCCAGACCGGGGTATTGTGCCTGGTAGAGACTGGCGGCAATCGCGGCTAACGCGCCAATCAGCGCGATGATTCCCAGCGTTTTCTGGCCGCGGCGGTCGCTCATGAGGCCGTTATCCATCAACGGATCGAGCACCATGACGATCATGCCGAAAATGGAAAGCACGATCTCCGGCAGAATGCGAATGTAATCCACGAGTTGCGGAAGAGGATGCGCGGCAAGATTCACCGGCCGACCACCTTGCTGGCAAGTTGACTGAAAGGCGCCAATACGTTTTGAACTGAAGGCTCAATCGCGTTCAACCAAAGCAGCGGCGCGACGCCCATTACCAGTGCCATAGCCGCGGCAGGCCATAGCGCGGCGCGCTCGCGAAGGTTCATATCTGGCAAAGATTGATTGGATGGATGTGTAACCTTTCCGAAGAAAACTCTCTGATACATCCACAGCAGGTAACATGCGCTCCAGATAACTCCGGTGGCTCCCAAAACTCCGTAGATAGCTCGTGCCTGGAATGCCCCGCTCAATACCAGGAACTCGCCAACGAATCCGTTTAATAAAGGAAGGCCGACGGAAGCGAGCACAATAAACAAAAAGAACGCCGCATAGCGCGGCATGGGCGTCGCGAGACCACCAAATTCGGAGATGACGTAGGTATGTTTGCGCTCGTAAAGAATTCCCGCCAGCATGAACAATGCACCCGTCGAAACTCCGTGGGCAAGCATTACGTAGGTTGCGCCTTCCAGGCCAATCTGCGTGAAGCTGAAAATTCCGAGAACGACGAACCCCAGGTGACTGATGGAGGAGTACGCGATCAGCTTTTTGAGATCCGGCTGCACCATTGCGACCAGCGCTCCGTAGATAATTCCAATCAACGCAAGTACCATAATCCACGGAGCATTTCGCCGGGCCTGCTCCGGAAAGAGCCCGAGACTAAACCGCACCATTCCATACGTTCCCATCTTCAACAAAACGCCCGCCAGCATTACCGAGCCCGCGGTAGGGGCTTCGACGTGAGCATCGGGCAGCCATGTGTGGAACGGAAACAACGGGACTTTGACCGCGAACGCGATAAAGAAGCCGAGAAAAAGCCAAATCGCAGCGCTGGAATAATCCTGGACTTGACCGCTCCGGATCGCATTCTGCACGGTCACAAAATCGAACGATCCCACCCTGGCGTATAGCCATAGGATCGCCGCCAGCATGAAGACGGACGCGATCATGGTGAACAGGAAAAACTTTACCGCCGCATACACTCGCCGGCCGTGCCCGTACATTCCAATCAGCAGTGCCATCGGAATGAGCGTCGCTTCCCAGAAGGAATAAAACAGAAACAAATCGAGCGACACGAAAACGCCGATCAGCGCCGTCTCAAGAACCAAAAGCAGAATAAAAAATTCTTTTACCCGCTCGTTAATTGATTTCCATGAAATAAGGACGCACAGTGGCGTCAAGAATGTGGTGAGCACGATGAGCCACATGGAAATTCCATCAATGCCCATGTGGTAATGGATATTCGGATGCGCAATCCAAATATTGTCATGCTCGAATTGGAAACCGCCCTGGGCGCGCTGAAAATGAGCGGGCAAGTGAAGCGAAGCGACAAAGGCCAGCAGCGAAACTACAAGCGCGAAAACGCGAATATCGCGATCCCGGCGCGGGAAAAGCAATAATAGCAGCGCTCCCCCGAGGGGAATGAAAGTGACAAGCGATAGAATTGAGCTATCCAGGTTCGCCATACTCATCGGAACGCCACCCAAATCATGTACGCGATCAGGGCTGCCGCGCCGACCGCGACCCAACCTGCGTAGGAGCGCACGTTTCCGGATTGCATGTGGCGCACAGTGTCTGAGACATCTCGAGCTCCATCGGCGCTGCCGTCCACGGCCGCGTCAATCACTCCCTGATCAATGCCGTGCCAGAGAACCGCGCGGGAGCCGTCCACCAAAGGTTTGACGAACAGAGTCGCGTAGATTTCGTCCACGTAATATTTGTGGAGCACTGTGTTGTAGAAGCCGCCGAGTGCGTGCGCAATCTGCTGCGGAAGCAGAGGACGCCGCAGGTAGAACAACCATGCGAGGAACAAACCGCTGAACGCAACCGCAAGCGAGATACCGGTAAAAATCAACTCGGTGCCATGACCCGTTTTTGGTTCTTCCCCCTCAGGTTGCTTTTCCGGCTGCGTCGCTTCACCCGATGCTGTGTGATTTAAGTTAACGTCAGGTGCGGTCGAACGAAACACGGGCCCCAGGAATTTGTCGAATTGATTGTTTCCACCCAACGAGCCAGGAACGCCGATCCAGCCGCCGCAAACCGAAAGCACCGCCAGAATCACCAGCGGAATAAGCATCACTTTCGGGCTCTCGTGAATTCCGCCATGCCCATGTTCATGCTCATGTGGCGCGGGCGCCCCCGCCCCCGAATGATCGGCAGCAATCTGATGTCTTTGAGAGGTTTCCAATCCCCCGCGATACTCCCCAAAAAACGTCATGAACCATAGTCGAAACATATAAAAGGAAGTCAGAAAAGCCGTGAACACGCCGATCAGCCAATAAATCCAGTTTGCCTGATAGGCTCGCCACAAAATTTCGTCCTTGCTGAAGAATCCTGCAAATGGAAAAATTCCGGCAATTGCGAATGTCGCCGCCGTCATCGTCCAAAATGTCCAGGGAATTTTCTTTCGCAGACCGCCCATTCGGCGCATATCCTGCTCTCCGCTCAAGCCGTGAATCACCGATCCCGCAGCTAAGAAAAGCAGCCCTTTAAAAAATGCATGCGTCATTAAATGAAAAATGCCGGCAGAAAAAGCTGCCACGCCGCAAGCCATAAACATGTAGCCCAGCTGCGAAATGGTGGAATAAGCGAGGACCTTCTTGATATCCGTCTGCACCACGCCGATGCTCGCCGCAAATAACGCCGTGAGCGTTCCGATGATCGCGACCACTGTCAGTGCCGTCGGCGCGCGCTCGAAGATCACATGCGATCGTGAAATCATATATACGCCCGCAGTCACCATAGTCGCCGCATGGATCAGCGCGGAGACCGGCGTGGGACCTTCCATGGCATCTGGCAGCCAGACATAAAGCGGAATTTGCGCCGATTTGCCGCAAGCACCGAGCAGAAGGAGCAGAGCGATTGTCGTGAGTAATCCCGCGCCCGAACTCTCGGAACTGAGAGGCGCGACACTTTGGAAGACCGTGGTGAAATCTAAAGAGCCAAAATGTTGGATCAGAAGAAACAGCGCGATGAGAAATCCAAAGTCTCCGATCCGGTTGACGATGAATGCTTTTTTACCGGCTGACGCCGCAGAATCTTTCGTAAACCAAAAACCAATTAGCAGGTAAGACGCGAGTCCAACGCCCTCCCACCCAATGAACATCAGGAGGTAGTTGCTTGCCAGCACCAGCGTCAGCATGAAGAACATGAACAAATTCATGTACGCAAAGAAGCGGTAGAATCCGCCCTCTTCCCACATGTATCCGACCGAATAAATATGGATGAGAAATCCAACGCCGGTAACGACGAGCAACATTACCAGCGACAACTGATCGAGATAGAAAGCAAAGTCTGCTTGAAAACTTCCAGCGCGAATCCAGGCCGCGAGAAATTCGGTGTGCGGCATAGTCAGATAGAAAAATTGCGAAACCACCCACAGTGCCATCGCAAACGCGGCTCCGCAAAAAAGCAAAGCAACGCTGGTCACGGCTGCCCGGGAGAAACGTCTCCCGAAAAGACCATTGATCGCAGCGCCGATCAGTGGGAGCACGGGGATCAGCCAAAGATGGAGATTTGGATTCATAGCTTGAGCAGATTTACCCGATCCACGTTAAGAGTTTCGCGAGTGCGGTATACCGCAATAATAATTGCGAGCCCAACCGCAGCTTCCGCGGCTGCAACAACCATTACGAAGAAAACAAAAACCTGCCCACTCAGCGCGTGCCACTGCGCCGCGAATGCCACAAATGATAGATTCACGCCGTTAAGCATCAGTTCGATGGACATAAAAATCGTGATGATGTTGCGCTTAATCAAAAAGCCGGTTACGCCGCAGGCAAACAGAAATCCGCTAAGCACGAGATAATAAGAAAGAGGAACCATTAGTTCTTTTCCTCCGTCGGCTGCAACGCTTCGGGACGCGCCGCCAGCACCACCGCGCCCATGATCGCAATCAAGACCAAAATTGATGTGACCTCAAACGGTAAAAGGAATTGATGGAACAACAATTGAGCGATTTGCCGGGGATCGCCGGGAAGCGCGCCTGCCTCCACGGACCGGGTGCCGGAATGAGTGATCAGGACCCACGCCATCAGCACGCTGCCAATCGTCACTCCCGGGATACCGATAAACAACGACACGCGGCTGCCTTTCGTGCGTTCTTCTTTTCCGGCGTTTAGCAGCATGATGACGAAAACGAATAGAACCATGATCGCGCCAGCGTAAACAATCACCTGCACGGCGGCCACAAACTCGGCACCCAGCAGCAGATACTCAACCGCCAACGATCCCATCACTACCACGAGCGACAGCGCGCTATTAATAGGATGGCTTTGCACCAGCAGGTTTACCGCAGCCGCGGCGCAAATCAATCCGAACACCGAGAATAAAATTAGATGAAGCATTTTTAGAAATAGAGTTAGCGTTTAACAACTACGCTCGCAGAGCCACCACCAACGCCGTTATTACCAAATTCGCAATGGCAAGCGGAAGCAAACATTTCCATCCAAATGCCATGAGCTGGTCATAGCGAAATCTTGGCAGCGTCCCGCGCACCCAAATATACACAAACAGAAATACAAAGACCCGCAACAGAAACCAGAATATTGGTAGCACGTCCTGAAGGATTTCAGGTCCGAACACGGGTCCGCGCCACCCTCCCAGGAACATAAGGGAAGCGAGACACGCCACAGTAATCATGTTCGCGTACTCCGCCATGAAGAACATCGCAAATTTCATGGCGCTGTATTCGGTGTGGTATCCGGCAACGAGTTCCGTCTCCGCTTCAGGTAAATCGAACGGAATGCGATTCGTTTCCGCATATGCCGCCATGAGATAAATAAAGAATGCAACGAATTGACCGCCGCGAAAAATATTCCAGTTGGGGATAAATCCCCAAAAATGTCCGGCCTGTGCGTCAACGATCTCGCGAAGGCTTAAGCTTCCAGACAGAATCACGACGCCCACAAGCGAGAGCCCCAACGCAATTTCGTAACTCACCATCTGCGCGCTGGCCCGCAATCCACCCAGCAACGAATACTTGCTATTGGACGACCAACCCGAAAGCGCGACCCCGTAAACCCCGAGAGAGGTGATTCCAAGAATGATCAGCAGGCCGATATTCACGTCCGCGATCTGCAACGGCGTATAGATACTGCCAATCGCGATCCAGTTGCCGAATGGGATTACCGCGATCGAGGTCAGCGCGAAGACCACTGCAATCATCGGTGCGGCAATGTACAGCGGCCTATAAACGTGCGGCGGCGTTAAATCTTCCTTGAAAAGAAATTTGACTCCGTCAGCCATCGGCTGAAGCAAGCCAAAAGGACCCACGCGGGTCGGGCCCCAGCGGTTCTGAATGTGCCCCACAACTTTGCGCTCGAGCCACACCGTGTAGGCGACCGCGGTGAGCAGCACGAACAGCGCAAGCAAAATCTTGACTAACGAAACAAGGATGAACGTGCCCAGTGTCACAATTCCGCGTCCTTCGATGGCAAATGTTCCAGCTTCATTTCAGTAGTTGGTGCTTCAGTCCGCGGCGACTTCTGCCTCAGCGGGGTTCTTATGATGGTTCTCCAACACGGAATTCAAAGTACGGGAATATCGTCCCAATGTCCCCGAGCTGAATAAATCATTGTTGGCCGGCACAATCAAATTCGCATCGTGGGCAGCACCTGGACCGCTATTCGATAGCGATGTGTGCTGATCGTTGCCCGCTAGCAGATTGATTCGCGACACGTCGTAACCCGGCACCAGCCGTTGGATTTCGTCCAGAATCGCCATGGGATCAAATGGGCTCATCTTCGGCTCAAGACCATTGGCTTCGAGCCATACGCGGTGCTGATCAGCTTCGCCGGATTGCGCTCCCCGCGATTGTCCCATCTCGGCCGTGGACCCGCGGCCGAACGGTACCAGTTTGCTCACGTCGAATCCGGCGGCAGCGGCGATTCGGACGATCATTTCGAAATCGGATTTCACCGCGGTTACTTCGCCCGCCTTCTTCACGATTTGCAGATCGCCGCAGGTATTAGTAAACGTTCCGGACTTTTCATAAGCATTCGCCGCAGGTAGAACAACGTCAGCGATGGCGGCTGTTTCGGTCAAAAACATGTCCTGCACGACTACAAAAGTTTGCGAAAAGTCTCCAGGATTAAGACCGAGGCGTCCGACCGGATTCGCTCCCACAACGTGAAGCGCTTTCAGTTTGCCCGCTTTCGCGCGCTCAAGCATTTCGGGAAGCGTGAGCCCCGGCCCTTTCGGGACGCCGCCCCATTCTTCGTGGAACTTGCCGCTTTGAGCCACCGCTTGATAGCCAGGAAGCAAGTCGGGATAAAGACCCATGTCCGCGGCGCCACGCGAGTTCGCGTAATCGCCGAGGCAAGCGAATTGTGCGCCAATCGCGCCGCCGAACTTTATCAAAACAGAAACCGCTTGCCCACGAATTTCGGATCCGAAAATGATGACTAAATTCTTTTCGCCGCGCAGTGTCTCCCGCAATCCAGTCCATGATTCTCTATTGCTATTTGCGGTGACCAACGCGTCGAGAACAGAATCGTCTCCTCCCAGGAACGCGGCGACCCTGGCTTCCGCTCCTTCCGGAATCTGAGAGAAGATTGTTGCCTGCCGCCGAAGTTTGATTGGTTCCGAATTCACAACATACAAGCGTGCGCCGTGCAGGCGAACATTATTGCGGATTTGCCAGGCGAGCAGCGGGTGCTGATCCGTCGGGTTGTTGCCAATGAGCAGAATTGCGGGCGCATTGAATACGTCTCGCATGGTTGCCGTTGATTCTGGCTTTCCGGACAACACGGCGGCGAAGGCCGGGAAGTCTGCGGTGCGGTGGTGATCAATATTATTGGTACGCAATACAACCCGCGCGAATTTTTGGAGAAGATAATTTTCTTCGTTCGTGGTGCGGGTTGACCCGATAACGCCGATGGCCTCTCCACCGTCCTTATCGCGCACTTCGGCGAACTTCTTTCCAATCAACTGAAATGCTTCTTCCCAGGTGGAGGGAGTCAGCCGTCCATTCTTTCGGATCAGTGGTTGTGTGAGACGGTCTTCATGGTTCGCGAAATCGAATGCGTAACGGCCTTTTATGCAGAGAAAATCGCCATTGATTCCGCTCTTGTCGCGATTATCGCCGCGCACAATCTCCATGCCGGTGTCAGAACGGCGTACGCCCAAAGTGGTTTTGCATCCATCGCCGCAATGCGTGCACGTGGTGCCGACATGGTTCATCTCCCATGGCCGCGTTTTGTAGCGATAGGCACCAGAGGTCAATGCACCCACGGGGCATATGTCAATGCACATGCCGCATTCTTCGCAATTAAGGTGATCTTCAAGATTAGGCGCGATGATGGAGCTGACCCCGCGGTTCTGCACGCCGAGCGCCCATACATCCATCCCTTCGCCGCAGACGCGCACGCAGCGATAACACAGGATGCACCGTGGCCGGTCGAAATAAACAACCGGCGACCATTGCTGCTCTTCGCGATGGTTCTTGATATCAATGAATTTGGACTCAGCGGCTCCGTAAGAGAACGTCATGTCCTGAAGTTCGCACTCGCCGCCAGCATCGCAAACCGGACAATCGAGCGGGTGATTGCCGAGAAGCAATTCCACCATGCTCTTGCGAGCCTGATGAATTTCGTCATTGTCGGTGGCAACCACCATGCCCTCGGTGATGACGGTGGTGCAAGCCGTTTGCAGCTTCGGCATCTTCTCGACGCGAACCAGACACATGCGGCAAGCGCCCTGTAGAGACAGATTGGGGTAATAACAAAACGACGGCACCTCGATGCCTGCCGTCTTGCACGCTTCGATCAGAAGAGTCCCGGCCGGAGCCGCGACCTTCTTGCCGTCAACCGTTATGTTTACGTCAGGCATAGTTAATTGGGTAATTTGGTAATTTTGTAATTGGGTAATTGAAATAATTGAGCAATCGCGCAATTTGGTGATTGAGTAATTGAAAAAGCTTGTGCTTCCATAGTGATGTGGCCTTTGAATTTCAATTACACAATTACCCGATTACACACTTACTAAATGCTTCTCGAACGGACACGGCCTGCCTTCCAGATGGTCTTCGAATTCTTTCCGGAATTTCTTCACAATCGAAATCGTCGGCAAAGCCGCCGCGTCGCCCAGAGGACAAAATGTCCGGCCCAGCATGTTTTCCGACAAGTACTGAATATTGTCTATGTCTTTTTCTATGCCGCCGCCCGAGTGGAATCGCTTCAATGTCTTTTCCAACCAATCCGTTCCTTCGCGGCAGGGGATGCACCATCCGCAACTTTCGTGCCGGTAGAATTTCATGATGCGGAGCGCGAACTTCACCATGCACGTCGTGTCGTCAACCGCAACCAGGCCGCCCGAGCCGAGCATGCTTCCAGCCTTCGCGAGGGAATCGAAATCCATCGGCAGATCAATCTCGTCGGCAGTCAGCAAGGGACAACTCGATCCTCCCGGCACAACCGCCTTCAATTTTCTGCCATTCGGAATGCCGCCGCCAACGTCGTAAATCATCTTTTTTAAGTTGTATCCCATGGGCAGTTCATACACGCCGGGCTTGTTCAAATGGCCGCTCAGGCAGAACAGTCGCGTGCCGCCATTTTTGGGCGTGCCGAGATTCGCGAACCATTCAGCTCCGCCATTGATGATGTGAGGAACGCTGGCCAGGGTTTCGACATTGTTAATGACGGTGGGGCCGCCCCATAACCCGACGACGGCGGGAAACGGAGGACGAATACGCGGTATGCCACGCTTGCCTTCGAGCGATTCCATCAGCGCCGACTCTTCTCCGACTTCGTAAGCTCCTGCGCCGCCGTGCCAATAAACGTCAAAGTTATACCCGCTGCCAAGAACATTCTTGCCCACGAAACCGCGAGCATAGGCGCCGTCAATGGCCTTCTGCATAATTTCAAGAAGGTAGCGGTATTCTCCGCGAACGTAGATGTAACCGGCATGCGCACCGACTGCAAGGCCGGCGATCACTACGCCTTCGATGACCGCGTGCGGGTCATGTTCGAGAATCAGCCGGTCTTTGCAGGTTCCGGGCTCGCTCTCATCGCCATTGCACAAGATATATTTCGGCTTCGCCGACTGCTTGGGGACGAATGACCACTTGAGGCCCGTGTTGAATCCCGCTCCGCCGCGTCCGCGCAACCCGGAATTCTTAACTTCATTGAGGATGGCGTCCGGCTGCATCTCCAGCGCCTTTTGCAGCGCCGTGTAGCCGTCGAGTTCGCAATAGCGATCAATGTTGGTCGCGCCCATGCCAAAGCGCTTCGACACAACTTTTACTTCGTCGGGATGTGAAACTAAAGAAGCCATGGGGAGATTGGGTAATTTAGTAATTGGGTAATTGAGTAATTTAAAAACTTGCGTTTCAATCGCTATGCCTTTCAATTGCAAAATTACGAAATTAGACAATTACTCAATTCTTAGCTCTATATTCGTCAAGAACCTCGTCCATTCTTTCTGTCGTCAGGTTTTCATGGAAATCGTAATTCACCTGCACCGCCGGCGCCCAACTGCATGCGCCGATGCATTCCACTTCCTCCAACGAGAACATACCATCCGCAGTCGTCCCCTTATTTCTGATCCCCAGCTTGTGCTTGCAATGATCGAGAAGTTCTTCGCCTCCACGCACCAGGCAGGCTATGTTCGTGCACACCTGCACGTTGTACTTGCCTCGCGGTGTCTTCGTGAGCATGGAGTAATAACTGATCACATTTTCAACTTCAAGATCGGTGAGTTCGAGCCGTTCCGCAATTTCATGAATCACTTCGGGACTCAAATAGCCAGTTTCGTCCTGCGCGTATAGCAAAGTCGGAACCAGCACTGAACGCTTCGTCGGATAGTGCGCCAACATCCGCACAAACCGGTTTTCGAATTGTTCAGAAAACTTCATAGAGAAAAATGCTTTAACCACTAAGGCCACTAAGTCTCACGAAGGAAGAGCGATGACTTTCAAGAGGATTCCTTTGTGTACCTTGGTGTCCTTGGTGGTTCAAGCCGTTACTTCCGTCCTCTTAGCGATCTATTTCCCCGAGCACGATGTCTATGCTTCCAATAGCCGCGACCACATCCGCCAATAGTTTGCCCTCGCACATTGCGGGCAGCGCCTGCATGTTCGCCAAACACGCGGACCTCATGTGAACTCTATAAGGCTTCGCCGTGCCGTCGCTCACGATGTAATATCCCATTTCGCCGCGCGGAGACTCCACTGCCTGATAAACCTCGCCCTCGGGAACGGCGAAGCCCTCGGTGACGATTTTGAAGTGGTAGATGAGCGCTTCCATCTGCGTCTTCATCTTTTCGCGATCCGGCAGCACAACCTTGGGAGCGTCAGCCTTGACAGATCCTTCCGGCATTCCATCCACCGCTTGCTGCACGATCGAAATGGATTCCCGAAGTTCGCGAACCCGGCACATGTACCGCGCGAACACGTCGCCCTCGGTCGCTACAGGGACTTTGAATTTAAAATTTTCGTAACCAGAGTAAGGGATGTCGCGACGCAAATCAAAATCCACCCCGCTGGCGCGCAGTGTGGGCCCGCTTACACCCAGCGCGATGGCGTCTTCAGCGGTAATCTTCGCCACACCTTTTGTCCGCATCACCCAAATCGGATTCCCCGTCAGCAAATTTTCGTATTCATCCACTTTGGAAGGAAAGCGCCTGGCAAAGTCGCGTACCCTATCCAAAAACCCGAGCGGCGGTTCCAGTGCGACGCCTCCGATGCGGAAGTACGAAGTCATCATGCGCTGACCACTCACCGCCTCGAACAAACGCAGAATGTCTTCGCGCTCTCGGAAGCAGTACAGAAATACGGTCATGGCGCCAAGGTCCATGGCATGCGTTCCAAGCCAAACGAGGTGAGAATTGATGCGCGTCAATTCGTTGAGCATGACCCGCAGCCATTGCGCCTTCGGAGGAATCTCAAGGCCTAGTAGTTTCTCGACCGCGAGCACATAACAAAGGTTATTGGTGAGAGGGCACAGATAATCAATGCGGTCCGTGAGCGGGACGACCTGGTGGTAAAACTTCGCCTCACAGGTCTTCTCGATACCAGTGTGCAGGAAGCCGATATCGGGCATCATCCGCACGATATTCTCGCCATCAATCTCAAGGATCAGACGCAACACGCCATGCGTAGACGGGTGCTGCGGGCCCATGTTCAGGATCATGGTGTTCGAGGCAACGCCGCTATCCTGTCCCTGTTGCAGGGCGGGCATTTGGGTAAGATGGCCCATGCTTACCTGTAGCCCTCCACGGGGTAGTCTTTTCGCAGGGGGTGGCCTTCCCAGTCTTCCGGCATCAGCAATCGGCGTAGATAAGGATGTCCGGCGAACCGAATTCCAAACAGGTCAAATACCTCCCGTTCGAAATAATTCGCACCGGGCCAGACGGATGTGACCGACTCGACCGCAGGACTGTCGCCTCCCAATCGGACCTTGAGTCGTATCCGTTCTTTCTTGGAAATTGACAAAAGCTGATAAATCACTTCAAAGCGCGGCTCGGAAGGAAACCAGTCAACGCAAGTCACGTCCGACAGATAATTGAACATGCAGTTAGGGTCATCCCGCAGCACGCTACACGCCTCGCGAATCGCAGACCGCCCCACATACGCGGTCATTTCATCCCGATCGAACTTTGCGCCTTCAACCGCAGCCGAGTTCCACGCAAGCAACGTAGCGATCGCGGGATGATCTTTCAGTTGCTCAATATCTGTGACTGCGGGGGCCAGGGCCATTAGATTCCCCCTCTGCGGGGCGAAGGCTCTCCCCAATCCAACGCGCCCTTCTTCCATATATAGAAGAAGCCCACTAGAACAATGCCTATATAGACCAGCATCTCCCAGAATCCGAACATTTTGAGCTGGCGCAAGATCACGGCCCATGGGTAAAGGAAAACCGCTTCCACGTCGAATAAGATAAAGAGCATTGCCACCAGATAGAACTTAACGGAGAAGCGGCCTCGCGCGTCGCCCACCGCGATCATTCCGCATTCATATGGGGACATCTTGGCGCGGGTGGGCCGCCGGTATCCAATAATGGACGAAAGCGTTACCACCGCTCCCGCAAAAGCGGCCGCCAGCAGAAAATGAATTAATAAAGGCAGGTAATTAGCGAAATAATTGTCGGGCATAGAAACGGCTGTATAATTTGCGGCTGAGTAAACAGTCTAGATTAGTTTTCAGAGTCTGTAGTGTCAAGAGATGCAGGCAATTTATGAAGAACTTTTTTCAAACGTGTTAGATTTTGTGTAGAGACTAAAACGAAATCTCATGATTTTTGGTTTTAATACCGACATAAAGCACGAAGACAAGATCTACCACGTGCAAAGCGAGGCGCGCGAAAGCGAACTTCTCTTGCAAACCCAGGTTTTTGTACGCGGCCGCTGCATTGGGAAATGCGCCAAATCCTACGCGGATCGGGCCTCTGAATCTGGATTCAACGATCAACAAAAAGAACAGATATTGCGAGACCAACACAGAGTCGTCCTCGACGCCATCCGCGATGGCCGGCTCGATAGCGTTTTGGATAAGCGGGAGAGTCCAGAAGTTTTGGCCGCTATCAAAGAGCTCGATGTGCAATGGGTGAATGCAAACTCCGTGCACTCCGACCAGAACCTGACCATGCGGCTCCGCGTAACCGACGGTGGTTCAGGAGTCGAGGGAGCGCGACTTACAGTGAGATTCGCGAGGCCCGACGCCGTTCCCTTCTACAATCAGGTAGTGACGGCCGAGGGCGGCGATGCCGAGATGAAGATCGAAGTGAGTGAATCTTCGTTGCCCGATTCCTCCGTTCTGGTGCAGGCAAACTACTCCGGACGCACCGCCACCCGCAAATTTCAGCTCAGGAAAATCGAAGCTTAGATGTTCTCCGCAGAGTTGCATTCGTAGCTAGTGTGCTATCCCGTAAGGTTGCGCCATAACCATTTTGTCATCCTGAGCGAAGCGAAGGACCTATGTACTTGATTCGGCAATGCACAGGTCCTTCGCTTCCCTCAGGATGACAACTTAACCTTAGGTCACGTATTTCCAAGACATGACATCAGCATGAAAATTCAACTCAATGGCCAAGAGCGCGAGTTTGACACGCCTCTTTCTTTGTCCCAACTGGTGGCTCAACTCGGAATGAAAGAAGACCGTGTGGCAGTGGAGTTAAATCGAGACATCGCCCCGCGAGAACAGTGGCCGCAAACCCTGCTCTCGGAAGGGGACCGTCTGGAGATCGTTCACTTCGTCGGCGGTGGTTCAGCGCGTCGATCTACGACGGCGTCCAAATGCCGCTAGGTCTTTCGGCCTTTGCTCCGACCAAGCTCGCCCGGGCCCAATGTTTTCCGCGCGAACCCGGTAGGGAATTGGTGAGCCTCAAACTGTTGCTCCCCCATGCCCGAGGCCGAATTGTATTCTGATCAAGAGCGCAAACCTGTGGACTAATCCAACCGCGACAAGTTCGCAAACTTCCGGAAGGCCCGGTTAAATGGGGTAGTCTCCGCGGTATCCGAAAAACTAACTATCCACGAAAGACACGAAGCGTCCCGAAGGCCGATTTCGACGGTTTCCTTCGTGCACCTTCGTGTCCTTCGTGGTTGATTGGTTTTCGCAACCTGACCCAATACCAAAGGCGAGTAAGAATATTTAAACGGAGCCTACGCCTGGAAGCCCTTTAGTAACCCCCTGCATCTAGTCAGTCATTGAAACCTGCGTTTTCCCACCTAAAATGCTTCAAACAAAAGTTGTTGCTATTGTTTGAAACATTGGGGTACGAATGCCGCAAACTTTCACGTCTGGTGATGTAGTTCGGCTGACCGGTATCACGCCCCGCCAGCTTCAATGGTGGGATGAGCGTGGCATCGTTGTGCCTGTCCGGGAAGGGCACCGGCGGTTGTATTCGATGAATGACCTCGTTGAAGTGTCTGTAATTTGCGATCTGCGGCGGCGAGGTTTCTCGCTGCAAGGAGTCCGAAAGGTAGTGCGATTCTTGCAGCGCGAATTCAAAAAGCGGCTGGCGGAAACCGTCAGCGGCCGCTCGGAATATCACTTACTCACGGATGGCTCGTCTCTGTATCTGGAAACATCCGCGTCCCAGATCGTGGACATTCTCAAAAACTCTCAGCAACCCATGCTTGCGGTTTGTCTGAGTGACAAGGTTCGTCAAGTGAAGGCGATGATTCGTGATGAGAAAAAAGGCAACAAGTGCGTCCCGCAAGCGAAACACCCAAACAGCAGGCGGCAGGCGGGAAGAGCAGCTTCGTAGCTGGAACAAATAACGCGGCTTTCCCGAAAGTGAGGCGAAATGGTTGGAGAACTCGACATTCTGACCGAATGGATTCCGGAGCAAATGTCTCCCGGAACAATCTTTGTGTTGGAAAATGCCGGGAAGATCGGCGAAACCGCCGATCCTTATTGGGCCGTCCTCTCGTGTCCAAATTGTGGCACGCTCGGACTCATCACCCGCAAGCAGATTGCAGGTTTGCTGCCCGTTATCTGTGGATCAGATCAATGCGCGGCACAATTCTTTATCCATGACAGCGAAATCGTGATCCGCAAACCCTTCTAATCACCCCAACTGCCTCTATTTTCTGGGTGCTAGTTCAGTTTCAGCCAATCAATTAGACCTTAACTTTTTCTGATTCCATCGCCACGTGCTCCACGATTTCTATTCCAAAACCTTCCAACGCCGCCACCCTTCGAGGATGATTCGTCAGAAGACGAATTCGCCGCAGTCCGAGATCCGACAATATCTGAGCGCCAATGCCGATCTCGCGCTGAGTCTTCCGCTCATGTTCTGGCGCGGATTGCGACAAAGAACCGCGGTCCTTGTGAAAACTCAAAGACGTCCGGTCACCAACCTTATCTACCGACAGTCCTTTCGAAGTCTGATGCAGATAAATAAGCGCGCCGCGGCCTTCGCGGGCAATCATTTGCATGGATGTATTCAGGGCCGCCTGGCAATCGCAGCTTGTTGATCCAAAAACATCCCCCACCAGGCAATGGGTGTGCATGCGCACCAGAACATTCGCCTCGGGAGATATTTCCGTCGTGGCCACATCTCCGTGGACCAAAGCCACATGCGATTCGCCCCCGTCTATTTCACTTTCGTATGCAATCAGGCGAAATTCACCGTAGCGTGTTCCGATCAGGGCTTCTCCGATGCGATGAACGTAACGTTCATTTTGTAGCCGGTAACGGATGAGTTCCGCCACGGTCAGCATCTTCGTGCCATGAAATTTGCAAAATTCTATGAGGTCGGGAACCCGGGCCATGGTCCCGTCATCGCGCATGATCTCGCAAATAATTCCCGCCGGAATCAACCCGCCGAGCCGGGCCAAATCAACCGCAGCTTCCGTCTGTCCGGCACGCACCAACACACCACCCTTGCGGGCACGCAGTGGGAAAACGTGTCCGGGACGCGCCAAATCCGCTGGTCTGGTCGAGGGATCAATTGCAACTTGAATCGTCCGGGCGCGGTCGTACGCCGAAATCCCAGTGGTCACCCCATCACGCGCGTCAATCGCTTCGCAAAAAGCAGTACCGTAATTCGACGTGTTCTCAGAACTCATGGGACCAAGGCGCAGATGGTCCAGGCGCTCTTCAGTCATCGCCAGGCAAATCAGTCCCCGCCCGTATTTGGCCATGAAGTTGATGGCCTCAGGAGTGACTTTCTCGGCTGCAAGGGTCAGGTCGCCCTCGTTTTCGCGGGATTCATCGTCCACGACGACTACCATTTTTCCCGCACGAATCTCCGAAACCGCGCTCGCCACGTCCGTAAACGGGGTCTCGGATTTCATAGATATGGCGATTGTAACAAACGGCTAAAACAGGGCGCTTCGAGCACCGCAAATAGAAAAGACCGCATTTCTGCGGCCTTCGCTTCGACCTCAATGAACTTATAACGTGGATTCGATTTCAAAGCCCCACGCTTCCAGCAAGGGCTCCGGAATGTATTTCGAATTCTTATTTCGCCGTGCCCACTCCCGCAGCCGAGTTGATCGCAGATATTGGTCCGGAGAAAGCTTATATTCCTTAACAACCTGTTCAAACTCTGTAACCGTTGGAGTGATGGGGCCGATGGGTTCCGGCTTGCCCCAGTTAGGATTTCCACGTCGCTTAGCCATCAGAATTCAGCCTCGTCTTGGATGTATTACGCAAACCACTCTTTAGATTGCCGTTCCTGACATAAAGATTCCGATGCCAGTGAATTTCCCTCCGAAAATGGATACGTCCATCGGGCTTAAGAATCCCTAGCCGCCCCGGAAGTTAATGATTCTACACAGTTTCCTGCCAATGTCAATTCGGTCGCGGCGCACCGCACTTTCTACGGGCCGAATCCTCGCCGCGGCAACGGGCATGAACTTTGGTTACTGGCGTAATCCTCAACCGTCCTCGTTCCATTGACTCGGTAGTAACACGAATCCTACAGTGACTTAAGGGTCTGTTCGGCTTGGCCTTATCTCCACACTCATGAAGAATCTGCAAGCGCTTCTCCTGTGTTCTGACGACAAGATCGTTCGCGTTTTGCGGCGCGTATTGAACGAGCTTGAAATCACCGTGGAGCATTGTCCCAATGCCGACGCCGCTATCCAGAAGCTGACTCGGAACCGGTTTGAAGCCGTCATCGTTGATTGCACGGGAGAACAGCTTGCTTCGAGCGTCCTCAAAAGCGCGCGCTCGGCGCCATGTAACAAACGTGCAGTGGCCGTTGCGATTGTTGACGGACAAAAAGCCTTAGGCAGCGCCTTCGATTTAGGAGCGCACTTTGTCCTCTATACTCCGATTTCTGTCGAACGCGCAAAATCCAGCTTCCGGGCCGCCCGTGCCTTAATGAAACGTGAACGGCGCCGCAATGCTCGAATCCCGGTCGAGATTAAAGTAGCCTTGCTTGTGGAGGGAAGAGCAGAACAGTCTGCAATTACCTCGGATATCGGCGAAGGCGGAATTGCGCTCAGCCTCCCGCGTCGCGCGAAGAACGGTGAGCGGATGCAGGTTCGATTCATCCTCCCGGACACAGAATACACTTTGAAATGCACCGGCGAGGTCGCGTGGGAAAATGCTCACCGCCAAACCGGAATTCGTTTCGTTGATTTGCCAGCTGACGTCCAAATGCAGCTTAATGCGTGGCTCGTTCGTCATTCCCCAGATCTCGAGAAGGATGACCCCCCCGTACCATGCAAACTGACCGATCTCAGTTTGGGTGGATGCTATCTGGAACTTGCCTCGCCCTTTCCAGTCCGCACAAAGTTGACTCTATCCATGCGCGCCGGCGAAACCGAGTTGAGGGTCGAGGGCATCGTGCGGGTCATGCACCCAGAGCTTGGCATGGGCGTGGAATTTACGCAGAAGACGGGTATCCAGAAGGAACAAGTTGAAAAATTCATCCAAACCCTGACGGGCAGCAATGGAGTGATTCCTCAGCTCATGGTTCAGCCCGAGAGCCTCGATGTGAGTGACGAATCGAGCGAAGCGCCGCACGTGCCAGCAGATACCGAAGATCCATTGCTCGACCTATTCCTCAAGAAATCTGCTTTGACTCCCCAGGCATTCCAGATCGAACTGGGCAAACAGCGCGGATCTCACTCTCAGCAGGAAGCCGCCGCATCCGTTTAGTTCTTATAAAAGACTTCCTCGCTCCAACCCACACAAAAGTTTGCCTGTGCACTAACCGATATTTTTCGGCGGGAAAAACATGCGTTCCAATCGGAAGCTAATAATCGTCGCTGTAAACCAGTTTGAAGGGAAGCATCCAGCATCCTAGACCGAAGCTAGACCGACGCTGGACGGAAGCTAGAGCGAAGACTGACCGCTCCGAGCCTGCTTCACGATATAGACGTACTGCCGTGCCCGGTCTGAGATGATCGCGTCTGAACCATCCCTTAGAACTTTCGCGTCAATGAGATCACTACCAACGCCGAGCGCTTCTGCTCCGGCTTCGATAAATGCTGCCGCAGTCTTGAGAGAGACTCCTCCGGTAGGAACAAGTTTGATGTGAGGCAGCGGATCCTTAATAGCTTTGAGGTAGCTTGGGCCGCCCACGGCGCCAGCAGGGAAAACCTTTACCAGATCCGCGCCTGCGGACCAAGCCGCGTAAATCTCGGTGGGAGTCAACGCGCCTGCCATCATCGCTATGCCCATCTCTTTGCAGGACTCAATTGTCTTAAAATCCAGCGCCGGACTTACGATGAATTGCGCTCCGGCCTGCACGCACTTCTGCGCCGTCTGCGCATCGAGCACCGTTCCCGCGCCTATGAGTATCGTGTTACCAGATTCGTCCGCAAGGGCCTTGATCACATCAATCGCACCCGGAACGGTCATGGTGATTTCGACAATCGAGATTCCGCCCGCGCAAACCGCGGCGACAGCGCGTCGTGCCATCGCCGCGGACTCGGCACGAATAACGGGCACTAGACCAACGTCGCGGATTCTTTGAAGAACCTCGGCTTTAGTTAGAGTTTTCACGAAAGCTCATGAATGTCTATCACTACCGCGCGACGCGCACGCTTGCGCCTTTCATTACCTTTTCCACTTCGGCTAATGTCGCCATGGTCGTGTCACCCGGCGTAGTCATCGCCAGTGCACCGTGCGCCGCGCCGCACTCGACCGCCCACTGAGGCCCGCGCCCGGTTAGGAAACCGTAGATCAGCCCGGACGCGAATGAGTCCCCGCCGCCGATGCGATCAAAAATTTCAACATCCTGCCGCGCCGTCGCTTGATAAAGTTTTCCGTCGTAATAGCAGACTGCTCCCCAGTCATTGCGAGTCGCGCTCCTGGCATTTCTCAGGGTAGTTGCGACGATTTTCAGATTCGGAAATTCAACGAGCACGCGTTCCATCATGCGTCCGAAATTGTCGGTACTCAGTGCCCAGAGATTCTCGTCCAATCCCTCCACTTCAAAGCCTAGCGCAGCGGTAAAATCTTCTTCATTTCCAATGAGTGCGTCAACGCGGGAAACCAATTCGCGATTGACCTCGACCGCACGCTTTTGACCGCCGAAAGTCTTCCACAAAGACTCCCGGTAATTCAGATCATAGGAAATAAAAGTGTCATGTCGCTTCGCGGACTGCATAGCCTCGTCGGCGACCCGGGGAGTGCCTTCGGAAAGCGCAGAGAATATTCCGCCGGTATGAAACCAGCGCGCGCCTTCGTGCCCGAAAATTTGATCCCAATCAATGTCCCCCGGTTTCAATTGGGAAATTGCGGTGTGTCCGCGATCTGAACAGCCGAGAGGAGCCCGCAGGCCGAATCCCCGTTCCGTGAAATTCAGTCCATTGCGAACGCTACGCCCAATGCCGTCATAAGTAACCCATTTGACGTGCGATTGATCCACTCCGCCCTGGTAAATCAAGTCCTGAATCAACCGCCCAATCGGATTATCCGCCAGTGCCGTCACGACCGAGGTCCGCAACCCGAAACACCGGCGCAACCCACGTGCGACGTTATATTCTCCGCCACCTTCCCATACTTGAAGAGTGCGAGCTGTCGCAATGCGGCCATCGCCAGGATCGAGTCGAAGCATAACCTCGCCAAGGCTCACCAAATCCCATGTGCATTTTTCCTCAGACTTAAGCTGCATCATTTCCATTGCGGGTGATATCTGTTTCGGATTATAAAACGAGTTTCACAAAGGTCCGACGATTGTAAATCTTGTCTGGAAACAATTCTACGAAGAGGCTCACGCCGATCGCCGGAGACGGCGTGACCTAACCAACCGAACAACTTGTCAAGACCTTTTTCGGAGAGTAAAACATAGAGGAACAAAGTGGGGGGTAATGAAGCGCCGGGAATTTATCAGCAAAATGTCATATGGTTTAGGAGCGGCGTGGCTCGGCTCAACATCACTTTTCCAAAATGCACTAGCGATCCCCTTATCAGGCAAATTCAACGCCAATGATACGGTCTTGCTGGGCAACACTGGCATTTGCACCAGCAGGCTGGCAATGGGCACAGGTACTGTGGGAGGCGGTCACCATTCCAATCAAACTGCACTGGGAATGGCTGGGCTTTCAGGTCTGCTGCTCAATGGATACGATCAAGGGCTGCGATTTTTTGATGCCGCGGATTCCTATGGGAGTCATCCTTATGTCGCGGAAGCGCTCAAGCATATTCCGCGCGATAACGCGACTGTTCTGACCAAGACATTCTCCCGCGATCCGAAAACAGCTCGCGCCGATCTGGACCGTTTTCGCAAGGAACTCGGTACCGACTATCTGGATATTTGTCTGATACATTGTGTAACCGAAGGTGACTGGACTGACCGCTATCGAGGAATAATGGACGTTCTTTCGGAAGCCAAAGAAAAAGGAACCATTCGCGCCCACGGATGCTCATGCCATTCCATCGAAGCTCTCCGCACCGCGGCAAAATCTCCCTGGGTGGAAGTAGATCTTGCTCGCATCAATCCAATCGGTTCTCATATGGACGCCAATCCGGATACCGTCGTCAGCGTACTGCGCGAAATGAAAGCGTCGGGCAAGGCCATCGTAGGCATGAAAATTTTAGGACAGGGTGACATGCGATCCAGGCCGGACGAAGCGCTGAAATATGCCTTGTCTCTAAACGTTCTCGACGCTTTTACCATTGGCGCGGAAAGTAAAGCCGAGCAGAATGACCTCGTCCGCAGAATCGCGGCCGCTGCTTAGCGAAATGCCTTTCAAACCTTTTGACCTCACGGGAAAAACCGCAGTCGTAGTTGGCGGAACCACAGGCATTGGCCGGGGAATGTCACTGGCTCTCGCCGAGGCCGGCGCGGATGTGATTCCAACCTCACGCCGCCCGGACGTCGTAGCTTCTGCCGTTAGCGAAATCCAGGAATTGGGCCGCCGTTCTTTGCATTGTCCCGCCGACGTGCAGAATCGCGCCAGCCTCGAAAAACTTCTCCAGGCAGCGGTTGCCGAGTTCGGCAAGGTTGATATTCTCATCAACTCTGCCGGCCAAACGAAGCGCACTCCCACGCTCGATGTCTCCGAAGACGAGTGGAATTCCATTATGGAGACGAATCTTACCGGCACGCTGCGCACGGCCCAGGTATTTGGCAGGCACATGTTGCAGCGCGGATACGGCCGCATCATCAACATTGCGTCATTAAGCAGTTTTGTCGCGCTCTTTGAAGTCGCCGCTTACGCTGCCAGTAAAGCGGCAGTGGCGTCGCTCACAAAATCTCTGGCAATCGAGTGGGGATCTCAGGGAGTCTGCGTGAATGCGATTGCTCCCGGCGTCTTCAAGACGGATCTGAATGTGAATCTATTGAACGGCACCGAACGTGGACGCGAGTTTCTAACGCGAACCCCCATGAAACGCTTCGGGAATATCAACGAACTCGCAGGAGCGGCAGTCTTCCTGGCATCGGACGCGGCCAGTTTCGTGAACGGGGAAATCCTGGTCGTTGATGGCGGATTCCTGGCCAGCGGAGTGAATCAGTAGTCGAATCTTCCGACCAGCGCCACTTGGTTGCTCGCTCCGGCCTGACTGAGAGAACCCGGTCGTCGAATTATTTTCCCGTGTAGCTAATCCTCCAGATCGAACTTGAACCGTCATCGGTCACTAGTAGCGATCCATCAGTAGCGACAGTGATTCCCACCGGCCGTCCCCAAACGTGGTCGTTGTCTACGACGAATCCGGTCAGGAAGTCTTCGTATTCTCCAGTTGCGTGTCCTGTCTGATGCAGGGGAATGCGAATTACTTCGTATCCTACGCGAACTGATTTGTTCCATGAACCGTGCTCGGAGGCGAAAATATCTCCCTGGTATTCGGCCGGGAATTGCTTGCCATCATAAAAAGTAAGTTGTAACGAGGCGTTGTGCGGTTGCAGGGGAACGTCTGGAGTGATGACTTTATCCTTCAATTCGGGATGCTTACCCTGATGACGCGGGTCTTGATGGCCGCCCATATACCACCACGGCCAACCGTAAAAACCGCCATCTTGCACATGGGTGATGTAATCGGGAACAAGATTATCGCCGAGCGCATCGCGTTCATTAACCGAACACCATAGTTCTCCGGTCTTGGAATTGATGGCAAGGCCGCCGCCGGCGTTGCGGATTCCGTACGCATAGATACGCATACCCGAACCATCGGGATTAAATTCCAGAATGTCGGCGCGATCCTTTTCGCGGGAATTGGTATCGGGGTCGTCCACGTTGGAAGAAGATCCGACGGCAACGAACATCTTCCTGCCATCCTGGGTGAACTGGATGGAGCGGGTCCAATGCCCTCCACCATAGGGGAGATCGGCAATGTGTTGTTCGGCAGCGCGCGCCTTCAAGTCCCCATTCTGGTAAGGGAAACGTACGACTGCATTCGTATTTCCGACATAAACCCACTGAGGATTCGGACCTGGGGGATAGAAAGCGATGCCGTAAGGCCGCTTTAATCCCGACGCAAACACTTCGGTCTGCTGCGGCTTACCGTCGCTCGTGATTCCGCGAAATACTAGGATTTTCCCCGCATCGCTTTCAGCGACAAAATAGTCGCCGTTGGGCGCGGTGGTGATGAGACGCGGATTATCGAGGTCAGTCGCGTATTGTTCAACCTTGAAGCCCGCAGGCGCCTTCGGCCATGCGTCATGGGGACGGGGAACAAGATCTGGGGCGTTGTTCGAAGATTTTGAGGTATATGGCTCCGGGAGATCCTGAACGGTAATTTTGCGGAAATTCCCGGGTTGCTCAAACCGATAATCGGTGAATGGCGCCTGCGGCGATGCTAATTTGGCGTCGCTGGCTGCCGCTGATGCGCTTGTAGCGGCAGCGGTTGCAGCTTTCGGGGCGCTGGGGAGAGTCTTGACGAAACTTACAAGTTGCCAGCGTTGCCGCTTGGGAAGAGCCTTCCAGGATGGCATTCCATTATTTATGTCGCCCTTGGTGATGAACCAAAAAATCTCGCCATCGCTCGCCAACTGTGTAGGGTTTTCAACCAAAGGGGGCACGTTCCCGGTACCCTGTCCGTTTGCGCCATGGCACTTTGCGCACGTGTTGGCGTAAAGTTTGCCGCCCGCTTCCGCGGCTTGAGGTTGCCCGGAATAAGGATTGGTCAATTTTTTAGCGGACGCAGGCGCTTTATGAAAGGATGTGTCTTCGGCTCGCGACGAGATGGGGATGATTAACAGGAAGACAATCGTAGCGAGAAAAACCACCACTTGCTGCGTGCGTGTTTTCAAAGTGCTTCCTCCACATCAGAGTTAAAGACGTAAACATTCAGAAGCCGATCCGCAAATCTTACTCCATGGGCAGGCCAACATAATTTTCAGCGAGTGATTGCGAAGCCGCTCGCGAACTCGTCACATAATCCAGTTCAGCCAGTTGCCGCCGCCGGTCGAACGGATTATCCCCGGGTAAACGATGCAACATTGATGTCATCCACCAGGAGAAACGTTGTACTTTCCATACCCGGCGCAGGCAAGTTTCCGAATATTCATCCAACAACTCGTGCCGTCCCGTCCGATAGAAGTCTACAATGGCAGCTGCCAGGACGCGAACATCAGCAACCGCCAGGTTCAATCCTTTTGCTCCGGTCGGCGGAACAATGTGCGCCGCATCCCCCGCAAGAAAAAGTCGGCCGCGTTGCATGGGCTCGGCTACAAAACTTCTCATTCCGGTAACACCCTTCTGCGTAATTTCACCGCGATTGAGCTTCCAGCCATCCGCCGTGTCGAACCGGGTTTGAAGTTCGCTCCAAATTTTGTCGTCGGGCCAATTCGCAAGATTTTCTTCCGGATCGCATTGTAGATACAGACGCGTGATTTGCGGAGAGCGCATGCTGTGCAAAGCGAATCCACGCTGGTGGTGGCAATAGATCAGTTCCTCAGAAGAAGGCGCCGCGTTCGCGAGAATTCCCAGCCACGCAAAGGGATAAACACGCTCATATAAAGTCAGCGCCTCCGCGATGGCCGGACGGCACACGCCGTGAAAGCCGTCGCATCCAGCAATGAAATCGCACTGAAGGGTTTCCGAATTGGCTTGGTGGCGGAATTGAATATTGGGCTTCGGCGACTCAAAATCGTGCAGGCTAACGTCTGCGACTTCAAAAATAATCTGTGCTCCGGCTTTTAGCCGGGCATTAGTGAGGTCCTTTATTACCTCGTTCTGCGCATAAATCGTAACTGCCCGCCCATCTGTCAGATCGTCAAAATCAATGCGATGTCCGCGGCCGCCAAAGCGTAACTCAATTCCGTGATGGACCAGGCCCTGACGTTTCATTCGCTCTCCCAGCCCCATTTCGTTCAGCAGATCAACCGTGTTTTGCTCGAGCACTCCGGCTCGAACCCTCTCCTCGACATGTTGGCGGCTGCAATTCTCCAGCACCACGGACTCAACACCCTGAAGATGAAGAAGCTGAGAAAGCACGAGTCCCGCGGGCCCCGCGCCTACAATGCCGACTTGTGTTCTCATTCCCATTTTCGATTCACAAACAATAATATTCCGCTGAAGGTAAAATATCCTGCAAACGTAATCGTCCCATTCACTGGATATTTATTTCTGAATAAATCTGACGACAATGTTTATTAGTCACGAGCGTTTTCGGATTGAGTGGGGAGATTGCGATCCCGCTAACATCGTGTTTTATCCGCAATATCTAAAATGGTTCGATGCCTGCACCTCCAGCCTATTTGAGAATGCCGGCTTACCATTGCGGTCGCTATTCAAAAAGCATGGAATCATCGGGATTCCGATTGTAGATTTGAAGGTGAAGTTTATCGTCCCGTCGAGATTCGGAGACGAATTGCTGGCAGAGTCGCAAATACTACAATGGCGAAAAAGCAGTTTCTTAATCCAGCACCGGTTTGTGAAGGGCGAAGTGCTGGCTGTCGAAGGCATCGAGACGCGTGTGTGGACTGGGATTGATCCGGCCAACCCAGAAAGAATGAAATCGCAGCCGGTGCCCCGAGAGATTATAGAAAGACTCTCCACCTAGAGATTCACGAATCAATTTTTAGCGTCACTTTCGATGTAATAGTTTAGACTCCGAGTTGTTTCTTAGGATCCCGTTATTATGCAAAGCCAGCCGATTTTAGTGACGGGCGGAGCCGGATTCATTGGCTCGAACTTTATTTTGCATTGGCTTGCCGCCGAGCAGAGTTCGGTGGTCAATCTCGACAAGCTCACGTACGCCGGGAATCCCGCGAATCTTGAAAAAGTTAAGAGCGACATTCGTTACAAATTCATCCAAGGCGACATTTGCGACCGGAAGTTACTACTCGACCTTTTTCAACAGTCGCAGCCGCGGACCGTTGTGCATTTTGCGGCGGAGAGCCATGTGGATCGCTCGATTCACGGTCCCGACGATTTTGTGCGGACCAACGTAAACGGCACGTTCAGTTTGGTGGAAGAAGCGCGGGCCTACTGGGCGAATTTGTGCGGGGAAGAAAAATCCTCATTCCGATTTTTGCACGTCTCAACCGACGAGGTTTATGGATCGCTCAAGCCCAACGATCCGGGTTTCAACGAAAATACGGCATACGCTCCGAACAGCCCATACTCTGCGTCCAAGGCGGCTTCCGATCATCTAGTACGCGCCTATCATCACACTTACGGCCTGCCTACCCTTACCACGAATTGTTCTAACAACTATGGGCCCTTTCAATTTCCAGAAAAATTGATTCCGCTTACGATTTTGCATGCGTTGCAAGGCAAGCCCATTCCGGTTTATGGAGATGGCAAGAATGTTCGCGACTGGCTATATGTCGAGGACCATTGCGAAGCCATCCGAACGGTGATCGCGAAGGGAAGAGTTGGCGAGACCTACAACATCGGCGGCAATAACGAAAAGCAGAACCTCGAAATCGTTCGCACAATTTGCAGAATACTCGACGATCTGCGGCCCAATGATCCGACCGTACCTCACGAAAAGCTTCTGACATATGTTCAGGACCGGCCCGGACATGACCGCCGCTACGCGATTGACGCACGCAAGATCGAAACAGAACTGAGTTGGCGGCCCAAAGAAACTTTCGAAAGCGGCATCCGCAAGACTATCGAGTGGTATTTACAAAATGAGGCGTGGACTCGAGATGTTACCAGCGGCAGCTACCGTCAATGGATGGCGAAGCAATACTCTGTTTGAGATGCTATCGTTAAATATCGCGCACATTCATGTCCACACCGAATTCCACGCAATCCTGTAAACACAAGGGCATCATCCTGGCTGGCGGCTCGGGGACGCGCCTATATCCCGTGACGCACGCGGTTTGCAAGAGCCTGCTTCCAATTTTCGACAAGCCCATGATTTACTACCCGCTCTCAACGCTGATGCTGGCGGGTATTCGCGACATTTTAATCATCTCGACTCCTGATGACGTCCCGCGGTTCAGGCAACTCCTTGGTGACGGATCGCGTTTCGGAATCAATTTTGAATATGTTGCGCAGCCGCGTCCCGAAGGCATTGCGCAGGCTTTTTTGGTCGGTGAGGCATTTATTGGTTCTTCAAGCTGCGCCTTAATTTTGGGGGACAACATTTTCTATGGCACCGATCTGGCCACCAGCCTAATGAGCGCCGGAAACGGTATGACGGGGGCGCGAATATTTGCCTATCCCGTAAATGACCCCGAGCGGTATGGCGTGGTTGAGTTTGATCAGGCGGGGAAAGCGTTGAGCCTTGAAGAGAAGCCTGCGACGCCGAAATCCCGTTATGCGGTGACCGGACTTTATTTCTACGACAATCAGGTCGTTGCCATCGCCAAATCGCTGAAACCCTCGGCGCGCGGAGAACTCGAAATCACCGACGTTAACAAGGAATACATGCGGCGCCACCAGCTTGAAGTCGTCGTTATGGGCCGAGGAATGGCATGGCTCGATACCGGAACGCACGAAGCTATGCTGGAGGCCTCGCATTTTATTGAAACCATCGAGACCCGGCAGGGGCTGATGGTTTCCTGCCCCGAAGAAATAGCTTTTCGCTACGGATACATTTCGCCCGAGCAGCTCGAAGCCACCGCGACTCCGATGAAGAACAACCGCTATGGCGCATATCTGCTGCAACTCCTCAAAGAGAAGGTATTTTGATCGGTGGTCAACGACCCTTGCAATATCTTTCCGAAAATGTTGAAAACACCCGATGAAAGCCTCTGAAACTCCAATATCCGGCGTCCTTCTTCTGGAACCTCGAGTCTTCAAAGACGCGCGCGGATTTTTCCTTGAGACCTATAACGAAGACAAAATGGCCGAGATCGGCATCCGCGAGCATTTCGTTCAGGACAACCTTTCTTTCTCATCGAAAAATGTTCTGCGAGGTTTGCATTATCAGATACAGCATGCTCAGGGAAAACTGGTGCGAGTGGTTGCGGGCGAGATTTTCGACGTTGCCGTTGATCTCAGGGTCGGCTCGCCCACCTTTGGACGCTGGTATGGCGCCATTTTATCGGGCGAAAATAATCAGATGTTATGGATACCGCCAGGCTTGGCCCACGGCTTCCAGGTACTTTCAAGCGCGGCCTACGTCTTGTATAAGACTACCGATTTTTATTATCCGGAATTCGAGCGAACTCTAGCCTGGGATGATGCGGATCTGAATATTGCGTGGAAATCTGAAGAACAGCCCATTGTTTCTGCGAAAGACGCCCTAGGTTCTTCCTTTCAACAGGCGGAGAAGTTCGAATAAGCCGAGCCCCGGCTAAAAAGTTCGCAAGATTCGGATCAAGATGGCGCCTTCCTCTGCTCCAGGTATCGGATGCAATCGTCGGTCTGTTCAAAGTTGAAGGCATGGATTTGGCACTTCGCAAATTGAGTTACCACTGCTCCGGCATATTGATCTCCAACTCTCAAATCTTTGAAATACCAATGAGACGATTGGCCATCTTCATCAATATCAACCGCGCCCTCCGAATGAGATGGATTGGCACCGGCAGAGAACTTATTTAGGCCCGCGGCTAAACCCTCGCCTGTCGCCTTGATATAAGCTTCCTTGCGAGTCCAACAAGCAAAAAAACCGGCCATTTGTCGGTTAGGATCCAGTCTGCGTAGTTCATCGCTTTCTCGAAGGGAAAAGAATCTCTCACTAATTTTCCGCCAGTCTTTCACTTGCTTGATCAGTTCGATGTCAACTCCTAATTCGTTCCCCGCAACCGCATAAACTGCGCGGTCAGCGGAATGTCCGAGATTGAAGTGAACATCCGCATGGTTCTTCAAATATGGCTTGCCCTTTGAACCGTAGTTAAAGATGAGGTCTTCCGGTCGAGCCGAAATATAGGAAGCAAGAATTGCCCTCAATATCCCACGGCCAACGACGAACGAATGCTGGTGCTCCTCGGCATAAAAGCGAAGAGCCCGTTCCCGTTCGTCGCAAGAAAGAGACTGCCTCATCTCTTCCACGACAGGCTCAGTGGTTCGTATCGGCACCGTCCAAATATCTACAGAATTCGGAGCCGTGCGGGATTCATCCCGCGGACGCGAAGACCCCAACGAAGATCCTAATATGGTTGGATCACTCATTGCGGTCTCCGGCTTCTCATCACCGCAGTTTACCGCGATCCGGGATTTTGAATTCGAAACTCCGGGGGCAAAACTCTATAGCGTCAGGGGATTACGACTTCGACTTGATTTGAGAACGTGCTTTGTTTGCCATTGGCGGCAACCGCGGTTGTCACGTAGTAGTACGTGCGTCCTCCCTGAACTGTGGAATCCAGATATGACGGGTTGGAGTCAGGAATGGAATTAAGCTGGGAATACTGGCCGCCGGATGCGTTAGTCCGGTAAATGTTGTAGCCAACGACACCAGAGCCGCCCGGATTCCATGAAAGGCTGACTTTGTGCTGAGTCCCAGGTGTGGCGTTGCCTGACAACGTTTCCTCAGCGTTCAAGCCCGGCGCGCCCTGGAATGAAAGCACGGCCGACGTGACACCGCTCGATCCCGGCGAGAAAGTTACTTGGTACGTCTTACTTTGCCCGGCCGCGATGGTGAATGGAAATGACAGCCCCGTCAGTGAGAATTCTGACGACGTAATGCCAGCGGAGTAAATCGTGATCGGCAACCGCCCAGCTTGGAGTAATCCTGAAAGCGTCACCGTTGCTCCAGAAGTGACATTGCCGAAATTCAGTTGTGCTGGCGCTATGCTCAAGTGGCCGGAGTCTGATCCTCGTCCGGCAACAGGAACTGACAAACTTGTGCCTCCCGCATCCACAATAATTTCACCGGACGCCGCGCCCATCCACCGTGGCTCAAATGTGGCACCCAAGGTGATGCTTTCGCCTGGTGCGAGCGTCATTGGTAAATTCAGCTCAGTCCTGCCGAATTCTTTGCCAGAAACCCACAAGCGCGAGATGGTTTGATTCGCCGAGCCAGAATTGGAAAGCGTTATTGGGAGGCGCTCACCCGACCCCACTCGCACACTTCCGAACTTCACTTTTTGAGGATTTGAAACCAGCCCGCCATGAACTCTGCTTGCATCAGCGTGAAGGACGGCGCTGCTCGCATGACCAGCGATAAATGTAAAGTTGGTTTCCAAACGCCCGCTGCGAGTGGGCACAAATAGAATTTCGAAACGGACACTTTCTTCTGACCTCACTCTTAGTGGCATTTTCAATCCGCGAAGATTGAAAATTGAGTTACTTCGGAGCACTTTCATTAGCGTCAGGGTTGACCGGCCATGATTCGTAAGCACAACCTCACGCATGTATCTTTGGCCGGCCAACACATCTTTAAAATGCGTGACCTGCGGGCTGAAACTTAGTATTTCCCGCACCTCACCTCGCCTGGATAGAGATACGTCCGCATTGACCGATGCGCCAAACGCCGCACGGGCGGGCAGTAATAGGCCCGAAAGGGCCAAAATGGCCAGCAGGTTTCTAATTGAAGGTAGGGAACATCGCGCGTCCATGGCGCGTAGTGTCAAGGATCATGAGCGATAGGGGAAGGTCTCACTAGTACATTATTAAAACTTTAGTCTGTTGAAAACTCGCGTCCGTGGCGGATTGGCCTGAAGCTGCTGTCATCCGAGCCTTCCGGCCGTCAGGTTTCGATCTTAGCCATCTTACGGCGTAGGAATAGCCGCTTGGACTTCGTTCGAGTGAGAGCTCTCCGCGCCTGTGCTATCAACCGCAGTGGTCACATAGAAATATGTTTGCCCAGAGGTGACGGCGGCATCCCCGTAGGTCGTTGCCGGTGCTGGCGCCGAAGTGAGCTTGGTATAGGGCCCTCCGGTTTGCGTGCCGCGGTAAACGTTGTATCCGGCCACAGTGCCGCTATCCGCCGTCCACGAGAGCGCCACGCTATGCTGAGGCGGAGCCGACCCTGCGCCACTAAGCGATTCCACTGCGCTCGGCGCTGTTCCGCCAAACGAAAGGCTGGCGGAGGCGCCACCGCTGGCTTGAGGGCTGAATGTTACGGTGAAGGAAGCGCTTTGTCCCGCGGGAATCGTGACCGGCAACTGTATCCCGCTAAGGGAGAACTCAGAACCGCTGAATGAAGCGGACGACACTGTTACACTCGATCCGCTGGCAGCTAGTGATGCCGTCAACTGCTGATTTTTCCCCACGATTACGTTTCCGAAGTTCAGGCTCGACGGCGAAAGTGCCAGTTGGCCAGGCGCGCTTGCCGATCCGGATAAAGCCAGATTTACGGTCGAATTCGAAGCGTTGGATACGACTGAAATATTTCCCTGGGCGTTGCCGGAGGATTGCGGAGTGAATGACGCCGAAAACGTGACGCTCTCGCCGGGGGTAAGTGTCATCGGCAGAGGAAGGCCGCTAATGCCAAATCCAGAACCAGTGGCGGTGGCCCCGGCTATGGCGACCGGCCCCGCTCCGGAGTTCGTCAGAGTTGCCGGCAAATTTTGGGTATTCCCAGTCTGTACGTTTCCAAAACTGATCGTCGAAGGCCCTGGGGTCAGTTGACCGGCAACAACGGATGTGCCCGAAACTGGAATTATCAGCGCGGTTTTCGAGGCTACGGATGTGGCTGCCTGATAGTCACCCCTGCGGCCGCCTGCCCACCACGCCGTCGAGCAGGCAATGGTTATGCTTCCACTTGCATTTCCTGAGGGCGCGATGGAAACCGTGAAAGTTGTGCTCTGATTCGGCTTCAGTGTCAACGGTAGGGTTAGCGCCCCTATCGTAAACCCGCTTCCGTTGATAGTGGCGCGCGCGAGCGTGACATATGTTCCCCCAACATTTGTAATCGTCTCCGTAATCTGCCGGCCTGTGGAGATCCCAAAATTGGCGCTTGGGGGATTTACCGTCAATTGTCCCGAAGCTACCCCGTTTCCATAAAGCGGCACGGTGACATAAGGAGTAGTTCCATCGAGAGAAATCACAAGCGAACCGGATGCGTTCCCCGATGCAGCTGCGGTAAAAGTAACGAGAAGAGATACTTGCTGACGTGGAGTGACAGTCAATGGAAAACTCCCATTGCTTATTTGAAAATCCGCGCCCTCGATGGTCGCTGTTGCAATCCTGACGGGAGCAGCCGTGGGGTTCCAAATGTTCTCAACGACCTCGGTTGAGCTGCCGACTACTACGTTTCCGAAGTTCATTGTAGATCGGCTGAGCACCAATTTTGCAGACGATGAGGAAGCTGCCTGTGAAACGCCAGACAATAAGGTGAGGATTAAACAAAGAAGCAGAGCGCTCCAGGGCGTGCGGAATTCTTTCACGGATGCCTTCTTGCGGGCCGCATTCCCAGTACATGCGACGGGGGATTTACATCAACTGCCGGAGTTTCCCCGAAACCCGGAAACATCCAACAGCAACGTCAGTGTCTGTCTTTGTGGGTGTACAGGCTAGGTCTCCGAAGGCCGAGAAGTGGCTAGCAGAGAGGCATGGAGGGCATTGTCCTACAGCCTTTAGCCTTTAGTGTTACTCGCTGGAAATGTCGCGAAACTGTGAACTACAGACCTGGATTCGGCGGGCCACTATCAAGCAACCATTGGTGTCGGCGGAGAATATTGAGGTGCTCTTTGCTCAGATTCCGGCTTTGGCGGCAGTTCTTGTTAGCGCCGAATCCAGGTCAGGGATGGATTCGAGGTTGCTCTCGGAAGCCAACCACTCCACTAATCGCTTGCGCGATTGCGCGGGCATGTCCAGAAAGCGGATTCCGACGCCTCCCAGAGTATCCTGCCAAACAATCTCAGCTTTAGCTTTAAGCAATTCGTTTGAATCGGGAAGCATGCATTCAAAACTTAAACGCGCCGAAGCAGGCAACGGATTCTCGGACCGGATGGCGGCTCCAGAATCGCTCAGATCCTCAACCGAGACCGGCTTGTTCGCGAACTTCCCGTAACTTACCTTTGCCCCAAAATCTACCCGCACGCGCTTGAACCCGCCGCGTCTTTCCTGCGCCATCAGATTGCGAACAGCACGCAATCCGTGCCGGACGCGTTCGAGAGAAAGAGGCTTGTATAAAACAATCTGAGTTCCGCTTTGGAAGGCAGTTCCCACAGCCGTCGGCCCCCCGGCCAGTATGATCCGGACAGACTTTCCGCACGTGGGGAGACCACGCGCAGCTTCTAACAGCATGGTAGCGCCAGAAACTTCGTCGTCGGCAACGATGGCATCAAATTTCCTGGCTGCCAGTTTGCGAGCCGCGACTTGATGGTCGTCGAAAACCTCGACCTCTACTCCCAGGTCTTTGAAGACACGGGTTACCGTACGAATGATTGTCTCTTGGTCACAAAGTAGCAGTGCCGCAGGCATATAAAACATGCTAAAAACATTGGGGTTTGCGGGCAAGTTACTGAAGTTCCAGTGGGCCGGCAGGAAAATTGGAATGTCTAACTAAGCGAAATCCAGGATCGGGATTGCGCTGACTTTTCCACCGCGTCCAACACTTTTTGCACGAGCAATCCGTCCTCAAAGTTCGGATGAAATGATTCTTTTCTCGAAAGAGAAGTCAAAAAATCCCCCAACGTCGCGATGAAAGTATGTTCGTAGCCGATGCCGTGACCAGGCTTCCAGAAATTCTCTTCATAAGGATGATCAGGTCCCGTTACCAGAATCTTGCTGTTTCCCTGGAGATTACCGGGCAGAGTTGCGTCGTAGAATTCAATATGGTTCATATCTTCAAGGTTGAAACTCAACCTTCCTTTCGAGCCCTGAATCTCAAACGTGTTGCGATTTCGGCAGCCCACTCCATAACGGCTGGCCTCGAAAGTGCCGACGCTTCCGTTTGAGAAGCGGACCAGTGTGGCCACCGCGTCGTCAACGTCGCGGCCGGGAACAAAAGTATTCGTCATTGCGTTCAGTTGGCTGATGGGGCCATTTAAGTAGATGGATAAATCAATCACGTGCGAGAGCAAATCTCCGAGAGCGCCCGATCCCGCTTCATCCTTTTGATATCGCCAGGCGGTGGACTTGCCAGAACTGTTTCCCGACTGGTTCATGTAGTTGGCGCGATAGTGAAATATCTGACCGAGTTTGCCCTCGGCAATTAACCGCTTGATAAATGCGATTGCCGGCACGCGACGATAGTTAAACCACACCAGATTGGGCACACTATGAGCTGCCTGTGCCATGCGTTGAGCATCGGCTAAGGAAGTTGCCAGTGGTTTTTCGCAAAGCACTATCTTTCCGGCTTGCGCGGCCGCAATAGCGATGGGAGCGTGCAAAACATTCGGCACCGCCACGTCCACGATATCCACATCAGGCCGGCTCACCACCTTCTGCCAGTCTGTTGAAACTTCTTCCCACTGCCATTGCGAGGCCATGGCCGCCAGCTTATCGGGATTCCTGCCGCAAATGACCTTAAGGCCAATCTCATACGGCAAATCAAAAAAATGGCCGACCTGATGAAAAGCGTTGGAGTGGGCCCGGCCCATAAATCCCTGCCCGATCATGGCTACAGTTAAGGTTTGCTTTTTTGTCATATTTGCTTTGAGGATGCGTCAATAAGATACACGAGGATCGTCTTCAAGGTAAGACATTGGCATCCCGACCGGAGCCCACGCTTCTACCGAAACTTTCACAGCTATACCGGGTTATTCCGGATGAACAGCGGTTACATAGTTTGCCTTGCGGAAACGATTGTTCGGTACGGAACCAGACTGTTCAATTCTGTGGATTGTGATATAACCCGCTGGTTAAGAGTCCGATGGGAAGCTGGAGGCTGCCCCGTGAACGATGAGGACCGACGGATACTGGAACTTTGCGAGCTAACTTCCAGAGAACAGGATCCTGAGAAGCTTTTTCAGCTAGTCGCAGAGCTAAACGAGATATTGGAGAGAAAGGAGCAACGTCTTCTCGCGCAACGGAAACCTTCAACCTCCAAGAGCGCGGACTGACCTCCGCCGGAAGTTTTTGCGTCATAGTTGCTGTTGAGCGCGTTTTGTTAAAAATGGTTAAACTGTTTTTTCCTTCCAGACTCTCCACTTCGCAATTTTCTTTTGCATCCCACACGCCATTCTCGCATCAGATTCCTTACATCCGACTGTAGAATGAATGCTTGACTAACCGGCAGGAGAGAGAAGATATGCGACGTCTGGAGAAGTGCCAGTGAAATCGCAGTGTTTACCTTTCTCCCACATCCCGCACACCACGAAGTTATTCGCTGATTTTCTTTCCTACTCTCCAAAGGTTCAACCCTTCTACCCATATTCTCCAAGATTCAGTGATTGGTATGAGCAAGCGGCGGTGGACCTGAAATACGATGCGGCAAGACGCCAGCGTGTTTGCTCGGTTCTTGAGCGCCAGAATACGTCCTGGAATGCCTCTCCAAAGACTTTCGAGAATATCTCACGAATGAGAAGCGGTGCCGCTGCCGTAGTTACCGGTCAGCAAGTAGGGCTTTTTGGCGGCCCGCTGTTTTCATTGTTTAAGGCGCTTACGGCCGTGAAGCTGGCGGAACAGGCAAGTGCCCGTGGGGTGAATTGTGTGCCGGTATTCTGGCTGGCGACGGAAGATCACGACTTAGAGGAAGTCAATCATGTTTTGGTCCCGGACCGGGATCATTCGCTGCAAAATATCGTTGCGTCATCGAATGGTTTGTTGCATTCTCCAGTCGGAACCATAAAATTTGGAAGCGAAATTGAAGCAGTAGTTAAACGCGTTGAAGATCTGCTCGGCGAATCCGAGATTACAGGCACTCTCCGCGAGGCTTATCGCCCAGGTGAAACGTTCGGCACCGCTTTTGCCCGCCTCTTTTCAAGCCTGTTTTCCCAATGGGGTGTGATTCTACTGGACGCCTCTGATCCAGAGTTGCATCAGATCGCGGAGCCAATTTACAGCGAAGCGGCGGAACGGGCGGGCGAAATTAACTCCCTCTTGCAGGCGCGAGGGAAGGCGTTGCAAGCGGCTGCGTACGACCCGCAAGTCAAGGTGACTTCATCTTCGTCTCTGCTTTTCACTCTCGTGGACCGAGCCAGGGTTCCTGTGCACCAGCACGCGACTTCAGATCTCCATGGAATTAGTTTTGTCATCGGCGAAGAGAAATTATCAAAGACTGAACTGCGTGATCGCATTCGGGCAAGGCCAGAAGATTTTAGTCCTAACGTGCTTTTACGTCCCGTGGTTCAGGATTACTTGCTTCCCACCCTGGTATACGCCGGCGGGGCCGCGGAGATTGCCTATTTCGCTCAGGCAGCGGAAGTATACGAAGCTCTGCTGCACAATGTGACTCCCATTGTCCCCAGATTTTCCGCCACAATCATTGACGTAAAGCACCAGGCTTTACTCGATCGTTATAAACTGCGTTTTACCGATGTATTCCAAGCTCCAGAACAGCTTCAGCAATTCCTTGCCGCGGAAACCTTGCCGCAAGGACTGAACAAATCCTTTGAAGACGCGGAAGCCTCCGTGAAAAGGTCAATATTGGCAATTCGCGAAGGTCTTGAGAATCTTGACAAGACGCTGCTTGAGTCTGCCGGTACAGCTGAATCAAAAATTCTGTATCAATTAAGTGGTCTGCGCTCTAAGGCCGCCCGCGCCGAGTTGCGGCACAGTGAAGTTCTCGGGCGTCACGCCGAGATACTTAGTAATGCGCTGTATCCGCACAAGACCCTTCAAGAACGCGAGATCGCAGGTATCTATTTCCTGGCTCGCCACGGAACGCAACTCCTTCAGGATTTATATGAAGTGATACATCTTGACTGTCTCGACCATCAGATAATCTCCCTTAGTTAGCTCGCCGCCAGCGCACGATCGTTGTCGCCAAACAGTAATATCGAGATTCATCCCGTTTCTGGTACTACTGTTAAGTAACCAAATATGATCGTGAGCGGTTCTTCCGGAACACTGTGCTGATGGCATTCCACGCGTGGATGATCAATAGCCTTTTTTTCCTACAGTCGGCATTCGCTTTTATTTTTCAGAATTCCGACAAGCAGGAAGATATCTACGACATTTTGTGGGCTGTCGTATTCGGGTTCGCGACCCTCAATATCGTTGGCCTTGCGTTGCGGCGTTTTGAAACCTCAGGGAACCGCCTGAACCTCGGAGAAATTCTCGCTATCATGATCGTTGGGCTCTCCGTGATCCTGCTGGGATGGGAGATGCTCTACGTTCTCAAGATACTCCCGTTCAAATTGGAACCCCATTAGATTCGGGTTAGGGATATGATCTAGTTGTATGCCGCAGCATTCCGTTGCGGCAACGAACACACTGTCCCGCTTTATGAATCCGACGAGTAAAACGCATGGCCGATAAATCAGCATTCGACGTTACATGCCCATGCTGCAACGCCGTCTTGAAAGTAGATCCCCAAAACCATGCTGTCATTGCCCACACGGCCGCCGTCAAGCCCAAGACTTTTAATGACATTGAGGAAGCCGCGCGAGCCATGAAAGAGCAGGATAACCGTCGCGATTCCATCTTCCGGCAATCTGTGGAAAACCAGAGAAACGCCTCGGACCTCATGGAAAAGAAGTTCCAGGAGGCGGTGAAACGGGCGAAAGAGTCTCCCGATACCGGCAAACCAATCCGCGATTTCGATCTCGATTAGTGCCGCTGCGGGCAATTTATCGAATCGGCACGCTTTCCGATTTCACGCTGCCATATGTACTCTCGGGTGAAGCATAAGTTTCACGGTATGGCATACAATTCGGCATGGCCGCCCCTCCCCTTTTGCTCGGCCATCGTGGCGCGCGAGCGATTAAGTCTGTTCCGGAAAACACGCTGCCCTCGTTCGACCTGGCGCTTTCGCACGGTTGCGATGGCTTCGAATTTGACGTTCGGCGCACCTCCGATGGACGCGGGCTGATTTGTCACGACCCTAGAATCGGCAAACTTACGGTTTGCCACGTTACCAGCAATCAGTTGCCGCAGTGCCCGCTCCTCGAAGATGTGTTACAGCATTGCGCCCACCGGGCTTTTCTCGATATAGAACTCAAAGTGAAAGAACTTGAAACCACCGTGCTGACTGCGCTGCGGGAATGTCAGCTACAAAGAGACTATGTGGTGTCATCGTTTCTCCCCGAAGTAATCATGGAACTCAAAGCCCGCAGCGGAACGACTCCGGTTGGGATTATCTGTGACAAGCCCAACGAACTCGCCCGCTGGCATCAATTGCCGGTGGAGTACGTGATCCCCGAGCAAAAACTTGTCACGGAGCAGTTTGTGGATGAAGTGCACTCAGCTGGCCGCAGATTATTCGTGTGGACAGTAAATGAACCCAAGGAAATGCTTCGTCTCGCCGGTTGGGGAGTGGATGGAATTATCAGCGACGACACTAAATTGCTCGTGCAAACCTTGGGACTTAATAGGCAACCGATGCCGTGAACGCCGGGGACGTCACGCTAGCCGCTCGTGTCTGGCCCATGGAATACCAATAGCGTGTGCCGATTCTGCCTAGTTCCTAGAGAGATCGCCTATTCTCATTTCTTCCAGTCGGCTGGACTCCGACTGCGCTTGATCTATCGGCACAACCTGCAGCTTCGAGTACGGCGCAAAGGCTCCAGCTTTAATATCAACCCGGATCCAATATTCTTTTCCGGCGCCCATATCGAGGTCGTTGATTGGTTCTCTATCTTCTAGAAATTTCTTTGACACCGAGATGCTGTGCTTGCCGGATGCGACTAGCATTCGTATTGTTTGCGCATTCGCAATCGGTGTGATCTCTCTGCCATCAACATAAATATAGGGTTTCTGTCTTGCGGCGGTCAGGTGGTGCAAGCGATAGACATGCAGGATGGCTGTGCCAGACCCAGAGGCAGAGGCAACAGGCGCTGGATTGTCAATGGGCGCAGAACTGTGTGCATCTGCTACTGCGGGCAATTGCAGTGAAGCGGCTTGCTGGTTTTGTGCATCGGTTGCCAGAACCACGCGGAAGCTGAAGTCGTTAAAGCGCAATTTGGGGCCAACCGGCCTTCGAGAAGACGCCCGCCGGTTGGGATCGAACCACGAGCCGCCTCGCGCCACTCTGTTCACTCTAGTGCCGTCATACCAATCTTCGCAAAATTGCCAAAAACCGCCCCCCATACCGAATATCCCATACATATTCGGAGCGTCGTTTCCCAAAGGGGATATGTTCTTCTTGATTTTGCCGTTCTTGCTTTTAGGTGTGTCGCCTGGCTCCGCCTCCAATCCAGCGGCCATGCTCCATTCCGCGTCCGTAGGCAGGCGATAGCTTTGATCGGACCGAATCTTTCCAATGCGCCGCTCCTTCTCCGTAAGCCAGCGGCAAAATGACTCGGCATCTTCCCAGCTCACACCCGTGACCGCGCTGTCTGGAACTTGCGACCAGCCTGGGCTCTGCCAGGAATTCCCGAGTTGTGCATAATGGGCTTGGACGTAGGAGGCCAAAAGAGTCGCACCTTGATGACCTGCTACGCCAGAACTCATACCTTGGCTGGCATCGTAGTGGGTGTCGTTGACGAATGCCTGAAAATCCTCCACTCGCGCGTCCCAGGCGGCAAACAAGGTCGTCGTGCCAGGCACGCGGGCAAAACTCATACCCAAGCTATTAACGAGGCTATCGGCCGTATTCCTTCTTGCTTCCTCCATTTTTTGCCTGTCGAGCCAGCCTTTCAATTTCAATTTTGAGATCAGTTGCTGGAGGTTCGGATCGTTGCTGTCCGCCGCGCCTGCCCCCAGAAGTTTTTCGCCGGCCTCGTAGCCCGCATACTCGTCGTCCAAACTTAACGCAGATGCCGCGCGAATTTGCCAGATCAGCATTTCGGTGGGATGCTTTTGCAAAAACGGACTGCTCTCATCCATGAATTGTTTGAGCGAGGCCTTTTGTTGTTCTAAATCCGTGTTCTGCTGTGCCTGTCGTGCCAGTTCGATGAGGGCGTTGTAATCTACTTTGTCCATTCCGGAAAGCTGTTCGGCAGGTGCAGGTTGAGCGGGTGCGGCATTAGTCACGGGTTGATTGCCGACTGGAGTGGCGTTTGTCGAACCGGCAGGCGCAAGCAATTTATCCAAAAGCGCCTTGGCTTTAATCAATCGCTGGTCGTCGGGATAAGCCGATAACAAACCCGTCGTCAACTGTTGCGCCTCCGCGTATTTGCCGGCGTGAACCAGGTCGGTAATTTTTTTGGCCACGTCATCCGGTGCCTGACTGGCCGGTGTTGTGTTTGCCGCTGTTGCGCTGGCATCAGCAGGCGCGTTGGCCGACGTTTGCGCATGAAGCGGCAAGACAGAAATCAGGGCCAGAACAAATTCGAGAATGAAAGACTTTGACAGTTTCTTCATAGGATTCCACCAATCAGTTATGCGGCGAGGCCGTAGCAGGTGCGGCTGTAGGTGCGGGTGCAGGTGCGTGTGAAGCGGCTGGCTTTGTCGTCCCGGCGACCGCGTCGTCCTGAATTTTCTGGAGCAATATATCGTCCAAGCCTCCGGGTTCCGCAAAAATCGCATCCACTTTCTTTTGTTGTTCCGTGTCCATCTTCAAATGGGTCGGCGCGGATTGGGGCGGCTGACCAAGCAGTTCCATATCCTGGGCTTGCGGCAGGACAACCGGCGATTGAGACGGCTGGCCGAGAAGTTCCATGTCCTGAGCTTGAGGCAGGACAACCGCTGACTGAGGCGTGGATTGCGGCGGCTGAAACAGCAGTTCTATGTCCTGAGCTTGCGGCAGCACAACTAGCGAATTAGGCATAGGGCTGGCTGAAGCATTCCCCAAAACCCCGTCGAGCTGATTCTTAAGCGATTCCGGAGATATTTTTGTCGCGTCGCGCAAATCCACAACGCTCGCGTCAGAACTCGTGTCAGAATTAAGGTTCACTAAATCCAGGGCGGAGACATTCGGGTTGACGGCAGATGAATGTGTCAGTTGATCGAAATCGAAAAGTCCCGTACTGGCTGGAGCCTTGCCCAACAATTGGCCTAACGCGTCGCTGGTTTGCCCAGCTATCGCAGCGTCTTTGAGTTGTTGTTTTGCCGATGCTAGATTGTTGAGGATGTTCGGGTCGTTTGGAGTTTGGGCCAGAGCTTGCTGAAATTCATGGATCGCTCCGAGGTAATTTTTCTGCTTGAGCAAGTACGTGCCGCTATTGTTGAGTTGTTGGGCGGCCAGTTCCCGTTGTTGTTGCGCCGGGTCTGGGCTAGGCTGGGATTGCGGCATTTTGGGCGCACCGAACAGCCAATTGTGAAGTTGCTGGCCGGCGGCATAGCCGAGTTGCTGCGCAAGTTGTAGTTGCTGTTGCTGTAGTGGAGTCAACGCGGCGGGAGCGGCCGGAGCTGAGGCCGGAGATGCGGCTGGCGCTGAGGCTGTAGCCGAGCGCCGGTAACACATCGGAACATAATTGGGGTCGTTGCAACTGTAGACTTCACTTGAAGAACCGTCTGGACAACGAGCGCTGCATGTGTTCTGCGCGAAACTGGAGGAAGCAGATCCCGCCAGGACAGTCCATACGAAGCACGCCTTTACGATGAGTGTTCGCAGGCTTCGCTGCGGAGCCAATCCAATTTGAACAAGCAGGCGTGTGCTCATGGGATTCCTCACTTTTCAGTTTCTTGAAAGCGAACAAATCAATAATTGGGGATAAAAAGCGAACAACAACAGAGCGCCGGATGTAGCGCCCAATCCGAAATCAGCCGCAAACTCTCTCCACGGATCGGCGCGTTGACTCAGGGGGATACGAGTCTTCCAAGCGTTCTGTACACCCATCCTAGCCTTAGACATGTGTGTGTCAAGGACGGGGTAAGAAACGAGACCCTACAGCTTAGTAAGAGGAGTGCGGAAACAGGGCTTAAGCTATTTAGAATCTTGGTGTTCTCTGCGAATTGGAACCCATGTTACTGCCGTGCAAGGGGATTCTTCATCGAAGGAGGAAGCTTGCCAAAGGATTTACAACGGCTTTCTAAGAAAGTTCTCCCGCTCCATCTCGAATGCTTCGATCTCCGCGGCCGCTTGCTGATTGCTCCATCCCATGACCGGCTTAAGGACAGCCGCTGCTTCTCGTGTACACTCCGGCGACCAGCACGCGCCTAAAGCCACCGGAACGCGCCGCAGAAGAATGTCCCCTAGGGTCATTGCACATTCATTGGCAAAAGCGTCCACTGCCTCGGCCACGATATGTTCTGTATGCGGACATAACGGGGCCCGCAAATCCGCGCTGCTCAGGGCCATTCGCGCAATCGCCCCAGAGCGCTTGCCATGCCACTCCACAATCCCCGACGCGGAACTCTCGCTGATGCCGCCCGCATTCGCAATGTCCGTGACAAAAGTGTCGAGGATAGGATCCACATCGGATGCAATCATGCCCAGGGATAGTGGGGTCACATCGCCACCCGAAGACGTTCCTTCAACCGGGTCAGAACTTTTCTGCGAACTTCTCTGAACGGAGGTCCCCATTTTTGCCGCGCACTCGCGCGCCAGTTGTGCAGCGGTAGTCAGTTTTCCGCCGATCACGGAAATCATTCCCGCTGCACCGTCCGCTTTATGATCGTGTAAATAATGTTTGCGGGTTACCGCCGATAGTTTCGTTTTTGGGGTATACGGCAGCGGCCGTATCCCGGCAAATGCATATCGAATGTCTGTCCGCGAAAAGTTTGCCTGCGGAAAGAGCGCCGCGAATGATTGCAGCAAATAGTCAATTTCTTCCAGAGACGGCTGGACCTTGCCCGGATCTCCACGGTCTTCCGCCTCCGTAGTGCCAACAAGAATTTGCTGGTTCCATGGAATCACGAAAATAGGTCGTCCATCCACAGCTTCCGAATACACTGCGGAGTCCGGCACTCCGGCAAATCGCGGCAGCACGATATGCGTGCCGCGAACTCCGCCCAGCATCGGCCGTTGAGTTCGGATGCTCGACCGCTGGCAGATGCGATCCGCCCACGGTCCCGTAGCATTGATGATCCATGATCCTTCTACTCGTTCTTCCTTTCCGCTCAGAATATCCCGTATAAATATGCCCTTGACCCGGCCCTGCCTCACATCCACGGCCAGGACCTGAGTGTGATTTCGCGCCATCACTCCAATCTCAACCGCTTCGACGAGCCATTCTGCAACCAGGCGTTCAGGGAACTCACATTGCGCGTCGTGATAGCTGAAGAGTGACCATCGCCGTCCCTGATCCAGTGATCGTTCGAGTTTTTCCGCATCTGCTTTGTCAGCGCTGGTTCCGTGCCTTTCTCCCGCCATCATTCGATAAAGCCACAATCCAGTCCGTAGTTTGAGGGCATTTCGCCGGCTGTTTTCATCGAGCGCCAGCAAAAATCGCAACGGATGAACCAGGTGGGGGTAATGGCGTAACAGTTTTTTTCGCTCTCGCAACGATTCTCTTACCAGCCCCAGTTCGCCATGCTCTAGATAACGCAGTCCGCCATGGATGATTCGGGTCGAGCGGCTGGTCGTACCGGATCCAAAATCATCCTGCTCGACCAGAAGAGTGTGGCGGCCAGTCCGCGCGCACTCTCGTGCGATCGCGACTCCATTGATTCCGCCGCCAATCACAATCACCTGAAACCTTTGATTTTCCAGAGACGGTCGAGGCGCGTTAGTAGTGAGCTTCACCAGTGACAGTGTAGGGACAGGCGCTCGCTTTCGTCTATGCCGGACGCCGGCAAGATTTTAGAATCGGCTCAGAATGATTTTCACGCTGGCAATCAGAGTGATTTTTAGGCAGCGAAGGAATAGATCCCTCGCAATGCCAGGAAGACGCCTCAGATTAAAACAGAAATTTGAAGTTAAGCCACTACCGACGACAACACTGTTTTGACACTGCTAATAGCCACTGCTACGATCAATGACAGTAGCCTAGCGGAACACATTCCTTTTCACTTATCAGTCCCCGTCGTCTAGCCTGGCCTAGGACATCGCCCTTTCACGGCGGTAACACGGGTTCAAATCCCGTCGGGGACGCCAACAAAAGACAGCACTTTTGCGGAATCAACGGTTTGCTTCATGGTCCAATTTGGTCCAGTTAAGCCGAAGCAGTCTTTTTCATGACCATTTTCACAAGCTAGCCTGCTCTGGGCCTCGCGCTTCTGTGGACTGATCGCCTGCATATAAACGTCTGTGGTCACTATCAGGCTGGCGTGGCAAGGTAATTCCTGCACAACTCTCCGCGAAAAAAAGGTCAAGCTAGCTTCCTCCTAAGTGGCACTGTTGCGACGGATCGGTCGTAGTCTTCAAAAGCGAAGAGCAGTGGAAATCGGCTCTGAACACAAATGGAGAGTGGTATCGCCCGCAATTCCGCAATTCCATTCTTCCTTCGCAACGGCGGGTCTTAGCGGAATCTTCGAATGAGTAGGGTGTGCCTATCTGAACGGTACAGTCCCAGCACGTACATGGTCGCCTTGGCTTTTGTCGAAAAGATTACCTGGCGAATTCGTAGCAGAGGTAGGGCGCGCGGAATATCCAGAAGATGAGCGGTCTTGGAATCTGCCGCTGTTGCATCCACCTCTTCGTCCGCGTAGGAAAGCTGAACTCCGTAGTCGCGTTGCAGGATGGAAAATAATGAACCACTTACTAATGCGCTGCGATTCAGGCCGGGAACGTCCGCAGCCGACAAATAACAGGTTTCCAAGGCAAACGGCTCACCCATGCGAAGCCGCTCGATTTTAATCAATCGTGCACCCGTCGCTAACGCCAGCCGCGCGTTGACATCTGGTTCGTCATTCACCGTGCCAAAGGATAAGACTTTTATCAAATCCATTCGGACGCGCCTGTAACTTTGTCCCGTTGTGAAATTGAACCTGCTGTTGTTGATACGGTAGTGGGTCAGTTTCGACGGTTTCCTTCGTGCAACTTCGTGTCCTTCGTGGTTGATTGGTTTCGCAACTTGCCCCAATACCCCAGGATGCCACTACCTGCACCGGGTTACGAAGTGAGTTTGGATTGAAACTGACCCACTCCCGTTGATAGCGATGCCTTGCGTTGCGATCCGGATTTTTGCTTCTCGTTTCCGTACACTGGAATCTCGCGGCCGCAGCGATAGTCGGTTCGTGCCGCGGGCGTCACCGTTCAATCCAAGAAGGAGGGAAGCGGAATGAGATCAAGAATACTCGTCGTTATTCTAGGCGCAGCCACGTTTGCCGCAACTATGTTTGCCGCATCCGCAGTGTGCCAGATGCAGAACGCCGGCACGAGCGCTTCATCGTCTGAAAATCCCGAAGTGAGAGTATTTTCGAAGGACGCAGTGATGGCCTCTTTCGCCAAGGGAGGCACCCTCGTCAACTCCAGCAACTACAAGGTGATGACTGCCCAAAGAACCGAAGAGGGATCCGTCGAGGTGCACACAAGATTCACCGATGTTTTCTACATCGTCGAGGGCGGCGCGACGATCATAATGGGCGGCAAAGTCATCGGCGAGACGATGACAAATCCCGACGAGCCCAGAGGAACCTCCATAGAAGGCGGCGATCCCCATGAGGTCGCGGCCGGAGATGTCGTCGTAATCCCGGCCGGTGTGCCTCACTGGATGAAAAACATAAAAGCCCCTATGCTTTACTTTGTTGTGAAGGTTAAAAAAGCGGAGCAATAGTCGCAACAGAGAACTTAACTTGACGCACTGCGCGGTTTGCGAAGGGAGTAGAGGATGAGCGTTGCTGCTTTTAACGATCCGGTTCCGCGTGAGGGCAACATCTTCCGCCGGACGAACGCACATAAGGGTAGAAAAGTCTGCATCACTCCGCAGAACAGCACGATGAAGCACCTCTGCTATGCGCGGACTCTGTTAGATATAGATACTCTGTTAGATATAGATAAAGATAAATTAGATAAAGATAAATCCACACCTGCGGTGGAATTCAACAACGGCGATCACGAAACTGCACTAATCTGTCTTTCCGGCGACGTAACCGTGAGAGTTGGGAATCAGAGCTTCGTGCTCGCCGAGCGTGATTCCATGTATGTCCCTCGCGGCTCCAACATCCGGATGGAGACCCATTCCACCGCCGATGTCGCTGAGTTCTCAGCGGAAGTGGAAGGGAAGTACCCGCTGCAAGTTGTGTACTATGCGGACATCAAAAACGACGACTCTCTGCATTTCGTTGCAGGAGGCGCAGCGACCACCCGTGATTTGAACATCCTGCTAGGAAAGAATGTGCAGGCCGGCAGGCTTGTGGCCGGCCTGACCATCTCCGATCCCGGAAATTGGACCAGTTGGCCTCCTCATGAACACGCCGCCATGCTCGAGGAGATGTACGTCTATATCTATATGCCCGCTCCTGCCTTTGGCATTCAGTTCGTATACACGAACACGAACGAGCCGGAACTGGCCACTATCGTTCGCGATGGCGATGCAGTACTGATGCCCCGCGGATATCATCCCAATGTTGCAGCGCCGGGGCATCGAATCGGTTTCCTATGGGCGATGGCTGCGCACCGCGAAAAGCAAGACCGCCAGTTTGGCGTCGTGAATGTACAGCCGGAGTTCTCCCAGTCCGGTTCGGGGCTCGAGGCGAGCGGAAAATAGATGCGGGATTTTTTCAAACTGCACTATGGGCTTCGAATCGTGATGAAAAAACTCGAAATACTAGCCTGCTGTGCCGCCGTATTGTGTTGTTTTTTAGGAAGTTCAGCCCTTGCCGAGCCGCACCTCAAGTGCATCAAGCTCGCGATCACGAATCCGACAGACCTGAACCGTCCAGCCGAAGATATCGTTCTCTCAATTCCCGAGCTCAAGAAGATCGCTCCAGACTTTTACGCCGGATCGCAGATCGTCACCACCAGTGACGCGGCCACACGAGAAGAGGATGCTGCTGCCCTGAAGACAACCGAACTCCCGTCGCAAACTGATGATTTGGACGGAGACTTCAAGCCCGGCGAGCTGGCCTTCCAAATTGATCTCAAGCCGCATCAGACACGAATTGTGACCATTACATGGGGGCCGCCGGACCGCATCTTTCGCTTGCGCGGGGATTATCCTCCTCGAACCGATGCGCTGTTCACGAAAAAGATTGACGGCATGGGTTGGGAGTCGGAGCGAAATGCCTTCCGTCTCTATTTCGATAAGCGTAACGCCATAGATCTGTACGGTAAAACCAGGCCCAGCCTTCAGCTGAAAAGGTATGCGACGCCGGGGTATATCTACCACAACGCCTCCCCTGATGGGCGAGACATTTACCTGGTAGCCGATGCTCTCGGAATCGGAGCCGTTGCAGGTTGGGCGAACGGCATGGCCGTCCACGTCTCAGACGTGGATAGCCGCGATTGGCGCATCATCTCGACGGGACCTGTGCGGGCAATCGTCGAGTTGACCTACAAAGGCTGGAAGGTGGACGGCAAGAGCGTTAATTTGAAGTGCCGGATGACCCAGTGGGCGGGTGAGCGAGGCTTCACGCAGACGATCTCCTCCGACAATGCCGCTGACCTTGTGTTTGCCACGGGATTGACCCGCCAGCAGAATATCCCAGCCCTCCGCTCAAGTTCTGCTGAAGATCCCGCATGGCTCGCTATGTGGGGCGAGCAGGTGGTTGAGGGCGGCGACAAAGCAACATCCCCGATCATGAAGGGGACGAACCTGGGGCTTACAGTCATCATGACGCCAGGAACCGAAGCGGCCGCGAATGAAGACGCAAAAGATTACCTTGTCACTTTCCCTCTGAAGAATGGCTCGGCGAGCTGGTATGCCCTGGCCGCCTGGGACAAGGAAGGCTCCAACGATCCCGCTCCCGTTGGCGCCGCTCCCGAAATGCGTGATTATGTTGCGCGTGTGGCCGGTGCTGACGCCGTCACGAGCCAGGACGAGTTAATCAATCTGGTGAAACAGGTGGCGGCGCGGATGAAGTCTCCTGCAAGCGTAAAAATTCTCTCGACCGCGCCGGAGATACAGGCGCCCCCTGCGGACACGCAGCATGCCGGCAATTCGCGCACCTACGCGCAGGCCCTCGATTTACTGCAAAGAGAAATTGACCGTACCGCAACAAAGTGGGAACCGATTATTTCCGCCAACCCTGCTGGAAGCGTAACCGCGCAAAGTGGTTCCGGCTTTTTTACCGACGGCGACAACCAAACAGGAAATTGGAATCCGCAAAAAGGATTTTTCTGGACTGGCGGCTTCTGGACCGGCGAATTGTGGAAGATGTACGCGCGCACCCACGACGAAAAATATCGCCATTGGGCGGAATTATGGACGTCGCACATGTTGGGGGCAGAGCCAGTACAGAACCACGACGCGGGCTTCCTCTATTTCTACTCCTCGGTTGCCGGATACGAGCAGACGCACGATCCCACTCTTCGCGCCAGCGGACTGCGCGCGGCGGACAGGCTGGTCAGCATGTTCAATCCGGTCACCCAATTAATCCCGGCTTGGGGTCCGGGTGGAGACGACACCATCATTGACACAATGATGAACCTCCAAATCCTGTGGTGGGCGAGTCGCGAAACCGGCGATGCCAAATATCGCGACATTGCGGCGAAACACGCTTTGCGCGCTGCGGAGTGGCTGGTGCGTCCGGATGGGTCAATCATTCAATCTGTTCATTACAATCCGGGCGATAACCGCCAGGGATTCGACCTGCACGGCGGCAGCCCGAACAACGACCCATTTAACTTCCCCAACGATGCCAAGCCCGGCGAGCGCGTCTTCTATCACACTCACCAGGGTTATTCATGGGAGACGAGCTGGTCGCGAGGCACGGCCTGGGCGCTCTACGGATTTACGGTCGCATTCCGGGAAACTCATGATCCGCGATTCCTGCAAACGTCGCAGGAGATTGCTGACTTCGTGATTCGCGAGTTGCCGGAGGACGGTGTTCCCTGGTATGACTTCGCGGATGAAGGCGTGATCTACCGGAGCCGCGATACATCAGCGGGAGCGATCATCGCGGACGGATTGCTGCAACTCTCCGCTGTAACGCAAGACCCGCAGAAGGCGCAAACCTACTGGGAAGAAGGAGAACGAATCACCCATTCGCTGATAGACCGCTACTTGACCCCGAGTTATCCGGGCGACAATTCTCCTCCCGGAATCCTGCGGCATGGCAGCGGCACCCGACCCCAGGATGGAATGCTCATCTACGGCCAGTACTACTTACTGGAGACCCTGATGACATTGCAGTCCAGGTAGAAGCAAATTGCCTTTCTGGAGAGCGGAGGCGCCCAGGTCCGCGTCCATTCTTTGGACATCTGCGCGACCCCAACCACCCTCACCTCGCCCAGTCTGCAGCGAATATCGCGCTCGTCAAACGTTTGGTAGTGGGTCAGTTTGGAGGCCAGTTTCGACGGTTTCCTTCGTGGTTGATTGTTTTCGCGACCGGACGCGTGAGGACAAGACATCGCTCGATATTTCGCTCACAATTTCGCCTTGATAGCGATGCGAACGGCTAGACCCATCCCCCGTCAATCACGTAACTCTGACTTGTGATCGCTGAGCTGTCATCCGCTGCAAGAAAAAGGACGAGGCGCGCCACTTCTTCGGGAAGAATCATTCTCTTTAGCGCTTGGCTTGCCAGTATTTCGGATTTATAAGCCTCCGTGAACCAAAGCCGTTGCTGCCGCTCGGTAAGAATCGCTCCTGGCATGATGCAATTGACGCGAATATTATCCACGCCAACCTCGTGAGCAAGCGTGCGGCTCAAGCCAACGATGGCGGCTTTTGCCGTGACGTAAACGGCGGCATTAGTGGAAGGGATTGCCCAGCCTATGGAACTCATATTGATAATGGATCCTCGGCGACTCTTTCGCATGACCGGAATAACTGCCTGGGCCATGAAGAACTGATGTTTCAGGTTGATTGCCACACACTGGTCCCAGTAGGCAGGCGTAACTTCCGCGATCGAATGGCGGGCGTCGTTGCCGGCATTGTTCACGAGTACATCGACAGTTTGAAAAGTATTAAGAATTTCTTGTACTGTTTTTTGCAGGGCGCTAATGTCGGTGAGATCGCAGTGATAATAGAACGGACGCCCAGCGCCAGATGCTCCTAACCTCTCCATGAGCTGCTTCGCTGCTGAATCCTGAAAGTCAATGAATGCCACACGTGCGTTTTGTCTAACACTGGCTTCTACAATCGCCTCACCGATACCGGCCGCACCGCCGGTCACTATAACGACGCGGTCTCTAAGGCTGGGATAAGTCGCGAATGCGCTATGGTTTGTCATGCAATGAATTTTTCGCGGTTCGCATGTTCTGTGTTTAGATCGGCGGCGTGAACCGTGGCGGGGAACAGCAAGACGATAGCCGCTAGATTGCGGAGCACGCAGGAATTGTACCGTGCGAAATTCAGGCCGTGTTGCGCTTAAGCTCCTGTCATCTTCTCCGGCTTCATCACCTGATCGAATTCTTCCGCCGTCAAATATCCGAGTTTCAACGCCGCTTCGAGCAGACTTGTTTTCTCAACGTGCGCGGTGTGGGCGATCTTGGCGGCTTTGTCGTATCCGACTTTTGGGGCGAGCGCCGTTACCAGCATCAGTGAGTTCTTGACGTACCAGCCAACTTTGGCGCGATCAACCTCGATGCCTTTGATCATGTATTCGACGTATCCATGGCAAGCGTCGGTGAGCAAAGTGACCGAATGTAGGAAGTTGTAAATGATCACCGGCTTGAAGACGTTAAGTTCGAAGTTGCCTTGCGAGCCTGCGAACCCCACAGCGGCCGTTGCGCCGTGAACTTGGGCGCACACCATGGTCATTGCTTCACACTGCGTGGGATTTACTTTGCCCGGCATGATTGAAGACCCGGGCTCGTTCTCCGGAAGAGAAAGTTCGCCCAACCCACATCTCGGACCAGAAGCCAGCCAGCGAATGTCATTCGAAATTTTCATGAACGATGCGGCCAGCGTTTCCAGTGCGCCCTGGGCGAACACAATCTCATCGTGCGCCGAGAGTGCCGCGAATTTGTTGGGATGTGAACGGAAGGGAAGCCTTGTGAGTTCGGCGATCTTCTTCGCAGCTCGTTCTGGGAATTCTGGTGGCGCATTGAGCCCCGTGCCTACTGCGGTTCCTCCTATGGCAAGGTCGTAAAGGCCGTCGAGAACCTGCTCCAGACGCCTAATGTCGCGCTCTAATAGCGACGCCCAGCCGCCGAACTCCTGTCCGAACGTCAGGGGCACGGCATCCTGCAAATGCGTGCGGCCGATCTTCACCACATCTTTGAATTCGTCAGCCTTGGCCGCGATAGCAGCCCGAACATTCTTGATCGCGGGTATCAGTGCGTTTTTAACGCGCTCCGCCGCCGCGATATGCATCGCCGTCGGAAACGTGTCATTCGACGACTGCGACATGTTGACATCGTCATTCGGGTGAATCGGCTTCTTCGATCCCATCTCCCCGCCCGCAAACTCGATGGCGCGATTGGAGATGACCTCATTGACGTTCATGTTCGTCTGTGTGCCGCTCCCAGTCTGCCAAATACGCAAAGGAAACTGGTCGTTCAGTTTGCCCGCGATAACCTCGTCAGCAGCCTGCACGATCAACTTTGCTTTGTCGGCCGGAAGCTTGCCAAGATCCTGATTCACCAGCGCGCAAGCCTTTTTCAGAATCCCAAATGCGCGGATAAGTTCAGGCGGCATAATGTCT
>Ga0208849_1000054_pt1 | contig 109799 bp, 92 predicted proteins | sample NGESurdeep072012_10_FD_184470 | JGI IMG/M metagenome (GOLD analysis project Ga0208849, IMG submission 184470) | Arctic peat soil microbial communities from Barrow, Alaska - NGEE Surface sample 53-3 deep-072012 (SPAdes) | ecosystem: Environmental > Terrestrial > Soil > Wetlands > Peat ... | reverse complement strand
CACGACTCGCTCCCTTGCCTGTTGCTTCTACTCGTCCAAATCATCGCCGGCCTCCGGCTCTGTCGCCGTGCCGCGCCGCTTCGCCAGCAGATATCCGCGCAGAAACGGCTCCAGGTAGCCGTCCAGCACCTTATCCACGTCGCCAACCTCGACCTTGGTGCGGTGGTCCTTCGCAATCCGGTAGGGCTGCAGCACGTAAGACCGTGTCTGCGAGCCGAAGTTAATCTCAAGTTTCGAGTCTTCAAGTTTTTTTGAAATCGCCCGCTTCTTTTCCAGTTCATACTCGTACAGCCGCGAGCGCAGCATCTTCATCGCCTTTTCGCGGTTCTTGTGCTGCGACCGTTCGTTCTGGCACTGCACCACAATTCCCGTCGGCAGGTGCGTCATGCGTACCGCGGAGTCAGTCGTGTTCACATGCTGGCCGCCCTTGCCTCCGGACCGATAAGTGTCAATGCGCATGTCTTCCAGCTTCAGGTCGACATTGATTGTTTCGTCGATCTCCGGCGAAACATAGACCGAAGCAAAGGACGTGTGGCGGCGCTTGGCGGAGTCGAACGGCGAAATGCGTACGAGCCGATGCACGCCGCTTTCGCCGGCAAGCTGGCCGAATGCGTATTCTCCGATGATCGTGAACGTCGCCGACTTGATGCCGGCCTCGTCACCCGCCTGGTAATCGTTCATCTCGGTTTTAAAGCCCTGCTGCTCTGCCCAGCGCAGATACATGCGCAGCAGCATCTCGGCCCAGTCCTGGCTCTCGGTGCCGCCCGCGCCGGGATGCACCGTGACAATCGCATTCAGCGCATCGGCCTCGCCGGAGAGCATTGTTCGAGCTTCCAGCTCTTCCGCAAAAGCGCCAAGCGCCTTGATGTCGCGTTCCAAGTCGGCGAGCACGTCTTCGCCCTCGCGCCCCAGTTCGATATAGGTTTCAATGTCGCCGGTGCGGCGAACCAGCTCGTCGTCGTCGTGGACCAGCCCTTCAAGCCGTTTGCGATCGCGCATCAACGGCTTCGACGCGGCAGGATCGGACCACAGCGCGGGATCGGAGAGCTTCTTTTCTATCTCGGAGAGTTCCCTGCGGATGCGTGCAGGGTCAAAGATACTCCCGCAGGTCGCGCACTTGATTGCGCACGGGAGCGTAGGCGAATTCGAGATCGTTCAGCGACATTGTGCTCTTAAGACCTGACTTTGGACTTTGAGGCTACATCTTCTTGGCTGTTTCTAGCATATCACTGTGCTGGATTTGACCTTGTTGGTAAGGTCGATCACCCGTTTGGTCACAAAATCGCAATAGAACGTCTTTGTGAAGGGGCTGGATACCGAGTCCGAGGGGAAGTCGGGTGCGATGGAAAACATTTGCGAGGGTCGTGTGCGGTCAGCAACGATCAAAAGCCAAATTTCTTCTGCACATTTTTTGTAGACGCCGATCTTTTTGGCCTTCTTGTCGATCACCGCTTGGAGGTGCTTGGGGGACAGGGTAGCAACCAGTCCAGCTCTTGCAACGGTCCATCGAGCAAAACGTAGTTCCGGCACTCTGTAGGTATGAATGAAAGTGACCGACTCAGATAAAGAGCGTTCTTCGTTCTGATCCTCGCTCGATCTCCAGTTGACTACCTGCGAATTCTGGAGGTTCATCCTTCGAATCTTATCTGCAATCAGTCTGGCGATCTCATCGCGCCTCTTGTCGGGTGTGATCCGGTTTGAGAAGACAATTGTTGACAGGACGGGAGGGTTGCAGGCATCAAAATAGATTTTCCGTGCCTTAGACACGATCAGGTCGGTAGCTGACTCTGCTGCTTGGAGAAGGGGCTCTCCCTCCGGCTGGGGACGCGCCTCTGATCTATTGCTCCTAATGAAAAGCTCAGTCAGCTCGATGCCGACCTTGCGCCCTTCAAGGTCGATTAGGAAGTCAGGAGCTGGTGGGTCCAATGGTTGGATGGATGCATGCGATCCTCCCTGAAGTTCAAGAAATCGATCCAGTAGGAACCTTTCGCGCTTTTTCCTTTTCTCGTCAGAACCCATCCAGCTCTCCTTCAAGGGTCATGGTTATGGCCTCGGTGCTCTCTCTGACTGCGAAGGGCTTACTACAGACCTTACATTCTTCATACGCGGTAGCCCTTGCTTGAACTTGTATCGGTCTTCCCCTCTTGACCAACTACCGGTGTCTAGATTTGCGGAAGCGCCTCAGACTTCCGTTTGCAATGATCAGAGCTGCTTTTTGTCATAGAGGTTGTTTGAAACTCCTTCCAAGAAACGAATCCCGAATTCAGGGAGTTGATTATAATGAGTTGCACCATCAACCGCGATCATGCCAATTACCTTGGCCGGCGTGTTGGTTTGAAACCCGGCTTTGTATACTTTGGCCAAAGCTTCCAAAAACTCCGGAACCGTTTGTGCGGGCAACACAAGGTCATAGTAGAACCCCATTGAGCGAATAAAATTCTCCACTTCCTCCATATACCTTGTCTCAAGGGAACTGCTTCCGTCCCCATTGCGCATAATGGCTTCCGCAATCCAACGTTCCAGTTCAATAAAATTGCCGAAACGATGCGGTGCTGCCGGGGCAAGCAACTCGACATTCCCATCTCGATACCAAACAACAGAAACCAGCCAGTCGCGGGAGAGTTTGGTGTTTCTATAGCCGTCCGTGGTGATGACGCCGGCAGCAACCCAGCCCATCTTCGCTGCCTGACGAACAAGTCGCATAGAAGGGTATGCCCAAAAACGCCTGGATCCCCACGCCTTCAATAAAGCAATAAAACCGGAAATTATAGAGCGTTCTTTGGAGCTATTTATCTCGGCAAATGCAGACTGCATCCCTCGCTTGAGTTTGGAAAAATCTTCGAACGTAGCAGGTGCATCTGGTCGACCGTTTAGCTGCGCCAAACCTCTCTTGAATTCTTCCCACTTTTTAATCCGAGGAGCATTTGCCAGATAGAAGTCTTCCGCATAATGTCGCCGATAGTGTTCAATATCGGAATCGATATTCTTGTCTGGAATGGGCTCATACCAGATAGCAATCTTCTTCTTTACGTTTGTAGCCAAGAACGGGAATGGAGGCATTTCAGAGAAGCCGCATGCAGGACAATGCACCACATTGATTTGATCTTTCATTATGAGGTCCATATACTCCGGGAATTCGACCCAGATTGTACGGTACAAGGTAGCTTTGAAGGCGGCTTGACATTGCGGACAATTCAAATCTAATTCCACCTTCTTGCTCATGCACCCGCTCCTCGACTTTCCGCTAATGCTACGCCACCTTGATCTCATCCAGCAGGTCGGGGTGCCGATCCAGCACCTTGAGCAGCTTGACCAAAGCCAAAGGCGGCTTGGTCTTGCCGTTCTCGTACCGCGAGAAGGCATTGACGCCGCCGCCGAAGATCTCCCCGGCCTCGCGCTGATCCAGCGCGAGCTTCTTTCGCACCTTCACAATAAATTCCGGGTCAACGATGGCGGCGTTGACCTGTTTCGTGAACTCCCGCATCTCACGCATCACGCGCTCGGAATCCTCTTCATCGTGGATGGATTCGCCGCAAGCCGGACAGAAATCGCCCGTCGTCTTCAAAATGGCGGTCTCGCCCTTGTATGTAAAAGGGATGTCACGGGTATCGTGGATCAAATCGGCCGCACCGCAAACGGAACAATTCATTCACTTCCCCCCAACGTGCATCGTCAGTTCTGGCATGGGATAGTGCTTGCGGTTGCGTGTCCACAGAGCGGCGTTCGACTGCATTGCTGAAGCCGCAATCAGCGCATCGCCGATCTCTACGTTGTGGCTCCTGGCGTATCGGAGCAGATACTCACCCGCACGATGGCCGATGAGCGCATCGATGGGCACACAGATGAGCGGGGCGAAAAGCCTGGCGATGGCATCCTTCTCCCGGGGACGTGCTCCCGCACCCACCTCGGCAATCGTGACTGGCGAGATAAGGATCGCCACCTGAGAAGCAGCGAGCCGTTGCCAATTTTCGGTGAACGCTCGATTTCGACTGCGCAAGACTTCGATGACCACATCGGTATCGATGAAAACAGTCATTTGGCGCGCAGTCCTGCTTGCGCACGCTTTAGCCGAGTGCCGCCGCGCAATCTCCTGACCATGGTTTCTGTATCTTCAAGATCGTCTCGGTCCTTCCACAAACCGATGATCCCCAGCATCGCTTGCTTTCGCTCTTCGAGGTTTCCCAAGTAACGTTCTCGCACGGCAACGCGCACCAGCTCTGAGACAGTTGCCCCCTCGATCAGCGCCTTGGCATGAAGCGTCGCCCAGAGCTCATCATCGAGATAGAGTTGAGTTCTCCGCACGATGTATAGCATACATCATCTCAAGGTCGTATGTCTCCCTTGATTTGGAGCAGTGGGAGCGAAAGCCTTACGAACGCAGCAGTTTTGCTCCAGCCCAGCCCGAAATTCCCAGACTCAGCAGCGCACACAGCCACGCGAACACATCGCCATGCTCGGTGTAGAAGGTGATCCCATCGCGAAAAGCAAACTCGGCCGGCAACGCGTCCACCTGGTGGCGAGGAATGCTCTGGCGCACGCGACCATAAGGATCGATGGCGGCAGTCACACCAGTGTTGGTGTCGCGCAGCAGCCAGCGGCGATTTTCGACGGCGCGCATGCGCGCCATGTTCAGGTGTTGCCACGGTGCGCTGGTGTCGCCGTACCATCCGTCGTCGCTGATGTTCACGAGCACTTCGGCGCCATTGCGCGCGAGTTCGCGCACCTCGTCGGCGAAAACGGCCTCATAGCAAATGAACACGCCGTATCGATGACGGCCGCCGCTCTGCGTATCGAGCTGAAAGACTGTGTGCTCGCGGCCGCGCGTAAACGAAGAGACGCGGCCCGTCAGCTTATGCGCGAATGTCAGCAAGTTCTGGAAGGGAATGTATTCGCCGAAGGGCACAAGGTGGATTTTGTCGTAGCGGCCAACCATCTTGCCATCTGCCTCAACAACAAACGCGGAGTTGTAGTCGCGCCAGGCATTGTCCTGCTGCGAGAAATCGGTGCCGATTCCGCCAACTACGAGGGGCGCCTGCGTCGCAATAGCAATCGACTGAATGGCCTGCTTGAAGGTGACGTCGTTCTCGATAAACGGCGCGGGCGATTCCGGCCACACAACAAGATCGGGATGCGTAGGGTACGGCGGGCAGACAATATCGCCCATGGGTGCGCCGGTTTGCGGAATGCCTGCAATGTAGGTCTTGCACTGCTCCCCAGCCAGGCGCGCGAATTCGGCGATATGACGGTCCCACACCGGCCCCTGCCAGTTGTTGCCTGCGCCCACATCGAGATTGGGTTGAATGAGTACGGCGGTTGCTGTGGTATCGGGCTCCGGAGCCGAAACAAAAATGCCCGCAAAACCAGATGTGAGCAGAATTGCGCCGCAAGCTGCCCAGGCCCAGCTGCCCGTGAACCAATTCTTCGGGCCTCGCGCGAGGTGGTCCTTCGAGCCCCGCGCTAAGCCGCTCTTCGAGTCATGCACGAGGCGGCCCTTCGATTCCCGCTCGACCAGCAATGCGCCGGCAAGCAGCGCGTTCACCGCAACAAGAACAAATGTGATTCCGTACACGCCCGTCAGCGGCGCGAGCCGGTTAACGAGTGTATTGTCGATCTGCGAGTAGCCGAGCTGGTCCCATGGAACGCTGGTGATACGCGCCGCAGCGAGGTCGAGGCCGGTCCAGAGAAAGGGCGCAACGCCGAGAGCTATGCGGACGGATCCAGTCGCGCGGCGCACAAGCACAAGACCTAAACCAAAAATACCGAAGTAAAGCCCGAGGACCAGGCTGAATCCCAGCGTAAGCAGCTCCGGCGCCAAAGGTGGCATGTCGCCGTAGCGCATCATGGTGTCGCGAATCCAGTAGCAATTGCCCACGTACCAGAGCACGCCGCAGAAATACGAGACGAAGAATGCGTGGCGCAACGGATGGCGCCCCCCAAATTCGGTGTCGTCTGACTCGCGGTCTCTCGATTCGGAATCTTCCGATTCGGAACCTCCTGATTTGGATCCCTCTGATTTGGAAATCGACAGCAGCGCCCAAAGCAGCGGCACAAGACCAAACCACGCGAAGACGGATCGCCAGGGAGCCATCGGCCCGGCAATCGGGAACGGCAACTCCAGCAAGACTGCGGAAAGTCCCGCTGCGGCCCACGGCTTCCAGGACGATTGCATACTGGGGCGAGTGTAAAACATCCGGGGTTGCGCTAGAATCGACGCATGATCCTGGTGGCATTTGTAATTCGGCTGCTCGAAACGATGTTCTTCATCGGCCTGGCGGGATCGGCGGTCGTTGTGGTCCTCAGCTTCGTTGAGGATTGGAAAGAATTGTTTGGCAAGGAATAGTACGCACGCTGCCCGCGAGCAGGTCTGGTCAGAATTTCTTTTTCACGGCAAATTCTCGCCTGAGGGCAAAAGCCAGGAATCGGCGATGCATCGGTGGCGTGGCTCAATCCGAGCCTCGCGTCGAGTGCAAAGAGCGCTGCGTGCCAACGACGGAACAAGAAGCAACCAGGATTCGATCAACTGCTCAGCTTAGTTAGCGACCGCAAGCGGCCCGCGCCAGCATTTTTGTTTTCGGCGCGAACGAGGGATTGGTTTCCGTTTTGTCCCGCTCGCCGGTTTCACTTCAGGCAACGGCATGTCTGGCCGGGACGTTCAAGGCGCGCCCCATGCGGTCGTTGAAGACTCTCAAAAGAATCGGCTTGCATTGCGTCCGTGGCCCGTATTCCATTCTTGACAGTCATCTCATTTGCAAATAGACTCTCCGCAGAGCGGTGGTTTCGCTCAAAGGATTTTAGCCACCGGCTGCGCCTCGCCGGACCCTTCGCGATGGCCTCAAACCGAACGACCGTAGGTCCCACAAACGACCGCGTGAGGCTAATCGTAGCCTCCTCGGTGATGCTCACCTTCATCTCCTTCTGGCGGGCAGCTGCCGTCGTTCTCAACGACATGGCATCATCGGCTTTCTATGCCGGTGGCATTGCTGAACAGGCCATCGGCGCCTCTGCCCCATGGTTTGTCCTCGCGGTCATGCTCTTCAGCTTTGCCGTCTGCTCGGTCTACGTCGAAAGCTGCTCCATGTTCACCCGCGGCGGCGTCTACCGCGTCGTCAAAGAAGCTCTCGGTGGAACCTTCGCTAAGGTCAGCGTGTCGGCGCTCATGTTCGACTACATTCTGACCGGCCCGATCTCCGGCATCTCCGCCGGCCAATATATCACTGGATTGATCAACGAGTTGCTGCTCGTCATGCATACGCACGGCTGGCTCCCTCCAGCGCTCGGCGGCCAGTACAACCAGGCTCTGCAGTTCGATCCCAACCACGTCTCTGTCCTCATTGCGGCCGTCGCCACCACCTACTACTGGTGGGAAAACATCAAGGGCATCGAGGAATCCAGCGACAAGGCCCTCCGCGTCATGCAGATCACCACCGTCATGGTGATCATTCTCCTCGGGTGGGGAGCCTTCACGATTTTCATCCGCGGCGCCCACCTGCCGCCGCCGCCCATCCCCGCCAATCTCAATTTCAGCACGGATGCTCTTGGCTTCCTGCGCGGCCGTGGATTGGAAATGTTTGGCTACTTCGGCATCCTCATGGCCTTCGGCCACTCCGTCCTGGCCATGTCGGGCATGGAAACCCTCGCTCAGGTTAATCGGGAGATCCAGCACCCTAAGCTCAAGAACCTCAAGCGTGCCGCAATTGTCATCGCTCTTTACAGCGCCGTGTTCACCGGCGGCGCCACGCTGCTGGCCTCCATGATCATCCCCACTTTTCAGCGCACACACATCTACCAGGACAACCTGATTGCCGGCGTGGCCATGTACCTGGCGGGACCGCTCGTGTGGCGCATTGTCTTCCGCATCTTCGTGGTCGTCGTCGGATTCCTTATTCTTTCCGGCGCCATCAATGCCTCCATCATCGGTTCCACCGGCGTACTGATGCGGGTGGCGGAAGACGGCGTGCTGACGGACTGGTTCCGCAAGCCGCACACCAAGTTCGGCACAAGCTACCGGATCGTGAACTTGGTGTTCATCCTCCAGATGATCACCATCTTCGCCAGCCGGGGCAACGTCATCATGCTCGGCGAGGCTTACGCCTTTGGCGTGATCTGGTCGTTCACCTTCAACGCCGTGTCCATGCTGGTCCTGCGTTGGAAGTACCACGGCGAGCGTGGCTGGAAGCTGCCTCCAAACCTGCGCATCGGCAAAACTGAAATCCCCATCGGTCTCGTTTCCGTGTTCCTGGTGCTGTTCGTCACTGCCACGGTCAATCTGGCCACCAAATCCGTCGCCACCGTCAGCGGCATCGTTTTTACCGGGGGCTTTTTCATCATCTTCGCCGTCTCTGAGCGCCAAAACCTGCGCAAACACGCCCTTACGGCCAGAGAGATGAAGGACCATTTCCAGTTGGAGCACCAGGATACGATCGACCGCGAGTCCGTAGCTATCAGGCCGGGCGGCGTGATCGTGACCATGCGCGACGCCCACAATCCCCTGGCTTTGAAGTGGACGCTGGGACGGACAAGCACGGTGGATCGAGACGTGGTCGTTGTGAGCGTGCGCATAATGGGCGTCGGCGGCCCGGAGTACCTGAGCGCCGATCAGCAGAGTTTCAGCGAGCACGAGCAGATGATCTTCACCAAAGCTGTCTCCGTAGCGGAAAGTTTCGGCAAGAGAGTTTCCCTCCTCGTGATTCCGGCAGGCGATGTGTTTGCCGCGTTAATTCAGACGGCGAATTCGCTCGAGGTCGAGTCGGTGGTCGCCGGACAATCGAGCTCGATGACCGCCGAAGACCAGGCGTTCCACATGGGGCAGGCCTGGGAGGCGCTGCCTGAGCCAAAGCGCCAATTCAACTTCTACGTAATCGGCGCGGACGGCGCGACCAAGGTCTTCTACATCGGCCCGCACGCGCCCGCGCTCGGTCCCGAAGATGTGGAGCTCGTCCACCGGCTGTGGCTGAATATGCGGCGCGATCCGTTGGCGGCGGATTTGCACCACAGCGACATCATCACCTACGCATTAACGCGGCTGGCCACCCAATACGCGCGCGAGAAGCAGGAAACGCTGCGCGACCTCCGCAATTGCCAGGCAGGTAAATCGAATGTCCCCATGCGGCTCGGCGTGCAGGATACGCAAGGCCTTGGCGGTATCACTCCGTCGCCTCGCGCGATCAAGCAAACACGCGACCAATAATAGTGGTCAGTTCTCAGTTCTCAGTGGTCAGTTGTCAGCGGCCAGTTGTCAGTTGTCAGTTCTCAGCGTTCTCGCCCAACTAAGCCCGCTTTAGCGGGCAAAAGACGGTAGCCCCAGGCGCGAGCCTGGAGATAGTTGACACCACCGAAATCACAAGCCCGCATCGGCGGGCGAAAGAACCCGTTGATCGATCACTCCCGTTCCCTATTCCTTGTTCCTTATTCCCTGTTCCCTATTCCCCGTTCCCTATTCCCTGTTCCCTGTTCCCTGTTCCTTGTTCCCTGTTCCCTGTTCCCCACTACACCGAAATTTCATCTCCCGGCTTCCATTCCACAACCTTAACGTCAGGGCCAACCAGCGCCGCCAGCTCCGCCGGCGTGCCCGTCAGCGGCGGAAAAGTTCCCCAATGGATCGGCAAAACCGTCTCCGGCGCAAGCAACCGGCAGGCGACGGCAGCTTCCTTCGGGTCCATGGTGTAGTAGCCGCCGATCGGCAGCATCGCAATACGAGGCTGATACAACTCGCGAATGAGCTGCATGTCACCGAAGACGCAGGTATCGCCCGCGTGGTAGAGCACTGGCCCTCCGGCGACGGCAAGCACGAAGCCGGTAGCCACACCCACGTAATGCGTGCCCATTTCATCCGCCGCGCCGGCTGAGTGTTTCGCGTCAACCATCGTCGCGGTCACGTCGGCGGGAGTCCCCGAACCCAGAGAAACTGTCCCGCCCAGATTCATGCCCATCGTCTGTGTCACGCCCTGCTTCGCGATGTAGTCGGCCAGCTCATAAATCGCGACCACAGTTGACCCATGCTTCTTGGCCACCGGCGCAGCATCGGAGATGTGGTCGCCGTGCCCGTGCGTCAGCAGGACGTAATCGATCTTCTCCGGCAGCACGAAATCTTTCGGGTACTTGGGATTGTGCGCAATAAATGGATCGATCAGAATGTTGGTTCCCTGCGCGGTTTGAATCAGCACGGTGGCGTGGCCAAGCCAGGTAATGCGCGTTCCCTGCGAATTGCTCATGGGGTCTCCGAGAAAAAGCAGTTAGTAGCCAGTAGCTGGTAGCTGGCGGCTCTTTGCTTTTCGATTCTAGTCTGGAGCGTTAAGACGCCTGTGAAAAGCCCTCGGACGCCGGCCTTCTCGCGGGTCGGCGGCTGTGGGAAATCACCCCTTGACGCGTACGACGGCTCGGCGTAGCTTCAAACTGAGGCGAACAAATGGCGAAATTAGTCTCATCTGTAGAATCCCTCTTCCCCATCCTCCAGCCCTCCTCCGAAACTCAACTTGCCGGCCCAACCCTAACAGGTCTCGCCCGAACCGCCGCCGAGGCCCCGCTTGATTCAACCGGGTGCCTCACCGAGTACCGGCCGCTCACCAGCCGGACCATCGTCAACAAAGTGACCTCGAACCGCGGCCTGCCCTTCACCCACGGCATCAACCCCTACCGCGGGTGCGAGTTCGCCTGCCGCTACTGTTACGCGCGCTACACGCACGAGTTCATGGAAATGACCCCGGCGGATTTTGAGCGCAAGATCTACTTCAAGCAGAACGCCACCTGGCTGCTCGAACAGGATCTGAGACGGCTGAAGCCCGGCACCCAGATCGCAATCGGCACGGCCACCGATCCTTACCAGCCGCTCGAACGAAAACTTAAAATCACGCGGTCGCTGCTCGAAGTGTTTGCCCGGCACAGCGGATTCCGCGTCGGCATCATTACCAAGTCGGCACTGATCTCTCGAGACATCGACCTGCTGAAAGAGGTCGCGAAGAACAACCGGTTGACAGCGCACATCACCGTGACCACAATGAACGCAAAGCTGGCGCGGCATCTCGAACCGCGCGCGCCAAGACCCGATCTGCGCATGAGAACAGTTGCCGAACTGCGCGCGTCCGGAATCCGAGCCGGCGTCATGTGCTCCCCGCTCATGCCGGGAATTACCGACAGTGCAAGCTCAATCCGGGCAGTAGCCCGCGCAGCAGCAGCAGCCGACGCAAGTTTTCTGGCAGCAGGAGCGCTGTTTCTCAAGCCATGCTCGCTGCCCACGTTCCTCGGCTTTGTGCGCGAGCATTTTCCCGAGCAACTCGAAGCCTATAAGCGGCGCTACGCAGGGAGCGCATTTGTCTCGTCCGCGTATCGGGAGCGAATGGCGGCGCTAGTGGATCAAATCTGCCGCGAGTTCAAGCTAGGCAAGCGCCACACGTACGAGGAAACGTTGAAAGACGAAAGTCCGCAGGTCATCGAGATCCAGCCGTGGCTACCGTTCGCGCCGAGTCAAGCTCCGCAGAATCAAGGCACGCAGAATCAGGGTACGTCGATGCGAGCGGCGAGCTAGCGCGTCATAGTGCAGGCGCGTAAGAAAAGAGCCCTCCGATGGCTCTTCCTGAGAACCAAGGGCTGACAAGTGTCCGCCAGAACATAGCTTCCAGATCGCCGACGATTCGGGCGCAACCGACTTCCCATCAAGTAAACTGGCTTGAGTCTTCTCTATGTCTCTATCCATAGGCGAAAAACTCGGCCCTTACGAGATTCTCGCGCCCATTGGCGCGGGCGGCATGGGTGAGGTGTACAAGGCCAACGACACGCGCCTCGACCGCATTGTCGCCATCAAGACCTCGAAGACCGAATTTAGTGAACGATTCGAGCGGGAGGCCCGCGCCGTCGCGGCGTTGAATCATCCCAACATCTGCCATCTTTACGATGTCGGACCCAATTATCTTGTGATGGAGTACATCGAAGGCACGCCTCTTCGAGGGCCGCTGCCGCTGGACCAGGCGTTGAAGTTTGCGGCGCAGATCTGCGATGCCCTTGACGCCGCGCACAAGAAGGGCATCACGCACCGCGACCTGAAGCCCGCCAATATTCTCGTCACCCGGCAAGGCATCAAGTTGCTCGACTTCGGACTTGCGCAGTTGAGCGCCACCGCCCAAATGCCTCTCGACGACGCCACGTTCTCGAAGGCGCTGACCGGCAAGAACGAGATTGTCGGCACGCTGTTCTACATGTCGCCCGAGCAGTTGCAGTGGCAAGCTACCGGCCGGGAGATCGACGGCCGCAGCGACATCTTCTCCTTCGGCCTGGTGCTGTATGAAATGCTCACCGGCAAGCGGGCGTTTGACGGCGCCTCCTCAGTGAGCGTGATTGCGGCGATTATCGAACGTTCCGCGCCCTCGATCACGCACATTGCGCCTGCCGCGCTCGAGCGGGTGCTGCAAAAGTGCCTGGCCAAGGATCCCGATGAGCGTTGGCAGTCGGCGCGCGATTTGAAAGACGAGTTGCAGTGGATTGCCAGCCAAAGTTCGTCACAAATCGTTCCCGGCTCCGCGTCGACCTCGCCGGCCCAGCGCTGGAAGGCCGGCCTGGCCGCAGCCACTCTCGTGCTGGCTGCGGGACTGGGGTGGATGGGACGGTCGATGTTTTGGGGACCGCGCGCGGGCGCAGGGCCTACGACGAATACAACATTGGAGATGCCGGATCAGGCGACGGCCGGTTTTCTGGCGTTATCGCCGGATGACCAGACTCTTGTGTTTGGCTTGTTCGAAGCCCACTTGAGCCTGTTCGCACGGCCACTCGGCACGGACCAGTTTCGTTTGTTGGCCGGCACAACCACCGCGAGGGCGCCTTTCTGGTCTGATGACGGAAGGAATGTCGCGTTCTTTCAAGATGGAAAATTAAAGTACGTATCAGCCAGCGGCGGCCCGGCGCAGGAACTGTGTAGCGGCGTCGGGCGTGGCGGCACCTGGAATCAGGACAACGTCATTCTTGTTGGAGCCGATAATGGAGAAATCCTGCGAACCGCTGCCTCCGGCGGCGGCTGCACTCCATTGTCGGGCGATCCCGCTGTCGCGCGAATGAATCCTTACTTTCTTCCTGACGGGAAGCACTTTCTGTATCAAGGCTCACCCAGCGGACCAGACCTTGCTGCCGACAGCAAAACCGGCGTCTATGTGGCCTCACTGGATGATGCCGCCACCGGCAAGCGGCTCCTGCCAGACGATTCATCCGCTGTTTTCGCACAGGCCGATTCCGGCGGAGGCGGGTACCTGTTGTTCCAGCGGGACGACGCGCTGATGGCACAGGCTTTTGATTCGAAGACGCTCGAAGTCAGTGGGGAGGTCTTCAAGATCGCGGACGGCGTGTCCATCGACCGGAACGGACGCCCCATGGTTGCGGCTGCTGCGAATGGTGTGCTGGTCTACGGGACCGGAAGGTCGCCGTCAAACACGCAGATGCTCTGGCTTGACCCCACAGGCAAGCCGCTCGCGCCCGCGGGTACCATCGTGAAGCAGATCGGAGTTGCGCTCTCGCCGAACGGCCGGCAGATTGCCATTTCAAGAACCGATCAGGTAATTTCACAGATCTGGCTGGGCGACGCGACGGGCGGCGCGGTAACGGGCGACAACGAATCGCGATTGACGAACGAACCGCTTGGCGGCTCGGCCCCGGTGTGGTCGCCGGACGGCAAAATCATCGTATTTACGGGAAGAGATGGAAATCTCTACCGAAAAGATGCGTCTGGCGGCGGCGACGAAAAGTTGTTGCTGAAGAGCGGAAACCATAAGCGTGCATCCGATTGGTCGCGCGACGGACGCTTCCTGTTCTATACGGAAGCCGGCGCCAACACGCAGGGGGATATCTGGGTGCTGCCGAATCCTTTGAGCGCGGGCGGCGAGAGCAAACCCTACCGGTTTTTGCAGACGGCAGCCGACGAAAGCCAGGCGCAACTTTCACCCGACGGGCGATGGGTGGCCTACACGTCGAATGAAACGGGCAATCCCGAGGTGTATGTGCGGCCGTTTCCGACCGGCGAAGGACGGTGGAAGGTATCCGTCGAGGGTGGGTTCCAACCACGCTGGCGAGGCGACGGCAGAGAACTTTTCTACGTAGTAGTCTCAGGCGACCGCCAACAGGAGATAGCTGGTTCGAACTTTGTGGCGGTGCCCGTGACCGGCGGAGCCAACGGATCGTTCGTGGCAGGAACGCCCCTGCCGTTGTTCAGTCACGCTCTTCGACCGCGTGGGCTCGACCAGAATGAATTCAGCTATGCCGTTTCGGCCGATGGCAAGCGGTTTCTGGTGCTCTCCAGCCCGCAGGTGCAGGAAAGTATCCACGTGCTGACGAACTGGACACAGCAATTGGAAAAGAAATAGGAGCGGTTCCACCGGCCACCGGCCCCGGACTTCTATCAGGGCAATCGTTGACCGAGGAGTGGCTCGTGAATGACCGGCAAACCCGAAGTTACTTCACTTTCTGGCCCCTTCCTTGGAAAGGGGAATGACGTTGCGGACGGACAGCGCTACCGCGTCATAATCACTTCAGAGACCGAGTCTTTGGCGAGGAACTGCCGGTGACCGCTCCATCCCGCAAACAGCCGCTCGATGCTGCGATTGGTGAAGGAGCGCTGAATGGGAAATTGCTGCGTCAGTTGCATTTCCACTTCATCTCGATCAGTGAGATGAAAGCGGCAGCGCACCGCCTCCTCGCCCTGCGTTTTGGTGTGGAAGAAGGCCAGCACCTGCCCGCCGGGATTCATGTTTGCGAACAAATGGGCTACGACAGGCGCGACCAGCGGCTCAGGCAGATAATCGAGCGCCGACCACAATAGAACCAGGTCAAAGGTGCGCCCGGAAAAGTTAAGCGTGTGATTCACGTAGCCTTCGACATTCCAGATGTCGTTGTCGTCTTCGTCCTTGCCGCTGATCCAGTTTTCGCCGTAAGCATCCACTTCAAGGTCGGCCATAAAAACGCTGTGGCCCATGTCTGTAAGGAAGTTGATGTTCGAGGGCGATGTGTAACCGGTGTCGATGATGCGCAGTCCGGGCTCAGCCTGAAGGCGCTTGCGGATCACGCTCCACGCGCCGGAGTGCCGCGGCACGCGGGGACCAGAGGTGCCCGGAGCCGATTGGGCTAACGTGCCCTGCTGTTTCTTGCTGAACCAACTGCGCAGCACGGTGACTCCCTCTCGAGCATCTTCGATTCATCTGTCTACATCGATGGCAATTCCTTGCAGCCCGGCTGGCGACGGCCACTTGGACAGTCTATTAAGCACAGAATCGGAAACGCCGTAACCGCCCGCCGGATGAACTCAAGCTGCCCGGCGAAAGTCGGTTGACTTGTTCGCAACCTCAGGAGCCGCTTCCGGTCTGCGAAGCGGCTGCGCCATCGGCCGGCCGCGAAACACCCTGCGTCAGGTCGACCTTGCCGTGGAAGACGGCGTTATCTTCAATGGCCAGGCGAAGGGCGCGGATATCGCCCTCGAGGTGACTGCCGGCGCGGAGCTCGACGCGGCCGCTGGCCACGATATTGCCCTTCACATGGCCCTGAATGAGCACATCTTTTGCGGTAAGGTCGGCGGCTATATTGGCGTTTGGGCCAATCGTGAGGCGGTGCTCAGCCAGGTTGACGATGCCTTCGACCCGTCCATCCAGCAGCAAGTCCTCACTGCCTTTCACTTCGCCGTTGATGATGATGGTCTTGCCGATACGCGCTGGAGAATTTTCTTGAGCCATGGTCACAATCCTTCTCGAATTCCGTAGAGTCCCTGCCCGAACTATATCAACCCAGCCACTCAGCTTCAATTCGCGCATGTCAAAAGCTGCACCAAAAGCCGCAAATCGAGTAACGGCGGCGACGCGGCCGACGGCACGGCGAGGCAGGTTTTGGCGCCGCGCCCAGGGAACGGCGCGTACCCCGCTAAACTAGAGGTGTGCACCGGCTCACTTCGCTCCTCCTCCTCCTGCTGGCCGGAACGGCTTGCTGCCAAGGCCAGCCCCAAGGCCATTCCCAGGTTCAGTCTGGTTCCGGCTCCGCGAACCCGCTGTCCGCCGCGCAGGTGCAGGCCCTGGTAGCCCGCGCGTTGGCCAATGAGTACGCTGCTGCGCGAGACTCGAGCCACCCCATGCGGTATGAGCTGCTTAAGACCAGCCCTCGACTCACTACCGCCAAGAAGATCTGCGAGACCAGAGACGGGGACGTGGCGCGGCTGGTCGCCGTGAATGGCAGACCGCTAAGCGCAGTTGACGAACAGAAGGAAGATACCCGGCTGGCCGAGCTGCTGGCCGACCCCGGCAAGCAGAAGCGGCGAAAGCTGGGTGAAGACGATGACCAGGCACGCGTGTTGAAGGTGCTTCGCACGCTCCCCACCGCATTCGTGTACCAGGACGAAGGCCCGACGGGCAATCCTGGCGACAGCCTGTCAGCGAAACCCGGCGACAGCTCGGCGTCGAGAGTCGAAAAGTTCTCCTTCAAACCCAATCCCGGCTTCTCTCCTCCAGATCTTGAGACGCAGATTTTGACACAGATGGCGGGAGAGATTTGGATCGACCCGATAAAACTTCGCGTCGTCCGGCTGGAAGGCCACCTGCAGCGCGATGTGGATTTTGGCTGGGGGATTCTGGGACGGCTGAACCAGGGCGGCTGGATCGTGATTGAACAGGCGGAAGTTGGCCCGGACATGGGTGTCGATCAGTGGCGAACAGTTCATTTCCAAATGAAAATGAGCGGCCGCGTGGTCTGGAAGACGCGAGTGTTCGATACCACGGAAGATGAGACCGGCTATGAGCCAGTGCCCGCCGGACTGGGCTACCAGAAGGCGATTGAGATGCTGCGCGCAGAGAAATAGCTAAGAACGCGCTTCAGCCAGATAAGAAAGCGGCCCCGTATAAAAGATGCGGAACCGCTTTTCGTTTCGAGCGCTTCTCTTACATCTTTGCGAATACGATAACCAGCGTGAAAAGGGTGAGTGATTCAATAAAGGCCAGGCCAAGCACCAGTAACAGCATGATGCCGGGGCGGGTACCTGGATTGCGAGCCAACGCCTCGACTGCCGAGCCGACAGCTTTGCCCTGCCCCAAGCCGCACAAGCCGGCGGCCAGCCCCATGCCGAGGCCGGCGCCGATCGGAACCAGGTTGATTGCGGCCGAGCCGCTATCGGCAAAGACCGGAACGGCGAAACAAAGAACCGCCAGGACCATGAATACGAATTGAAGTTTACGCATAATTCTCCTGCTTCCTAAGATTGGCCGTTAGTGGGTGGTTGAGGCTCACCGTGCCGGCAAAAAGCAGCTTCTAGCTTCTAGCCATTAGCTTCTAGTCTGCTCATCGGCGAGCCAAGAATATCAATTCACCGACGCGATGGCTAGAAGCTAACAGCTAGCGGCTGTCCTTATGCCTTTGGCCCCCTCACGCTTGCGGCCGTCCGTTTATCCGGAGCGGAAGCGGCTCCAGCGGAAACTTGTTTGAGCTTCTAGCTTCTAGTCTCTAGCTCCTAGCCAGTGAATTGCCAAATTCGGTACTGCGGTTCTTGCGGCGCTCCTCCGCCGCTCGATCAATTGGAGAAACTCATCCTTCGCCTTACCACCGGAAAAGCTAGCAGCTAGAAGCTAGTAGCTAAAAGCTGTTTAATGCTCGTGCGCCACCGCCATCGAAAGATAGATCATCGTGAGCAGCATGAAAACGAAAGCCTGGATGACTGAAACAGCGAAGTGCAGCCCGAGGAAGATCGACGGCACCGCGATAGGAATGATGGAAAACCAGACCAGCGTGAGCAGATCGCTGGCGAACATGTTGGCGTAAAGACGAATTGTGAGCGACATCATGCGGGCGAGGTGGGAGACGATTTCAATCGGAAACAGAAGTGGCGCCAGCCACCAGAGCGGGCCCGCGAACTGCTTCAGATAGCCGATCGGGCCGTTCACGCGGACGCCATGGTAGTTGTAGTAAAGAAAAGTAAGCACAGCAAGGCCGAGTGGAACTTCAGGCATTCCCGTTGGTGTTTCGACGCCGGGGATTAGGCCGACCACAAGGCCGATGAGATTGTTCAACAGAACAAACAGGCCGATGCAGGTCACAAAGGCCTGGAATCGCTCATAGCCGTGACCGATGACCTGTTCGCTCAGGTCGCCCACGCCTTCATGAATCATTTCGGAAAGCTGCTGCGCTGGGTTGGGCTTCTCCACCGACAAAGTCAGGCGCACAAAAAGAAAAAAGAGAATGAGGCCGCCGGCCACCAGCACTTCCAGCGACAGCGCGCCGTTGATCGTGCCGGCTTTTTGACCGGCATCCGTCCGGCTCATGCCGATGGCCTGATACATCACGATCTCAGTGCCTCTCAGCAGGAGGTCAAGGAACCGCGCTAACGCAAAAGTCTGCACCATAAAAGTCTTAATCTCGAAAGTAAAGTCTCGATCTCGAAGGTATTGACGGCCCTTTTTCTGAGGAACCGGTATGGAGCAAAGTCATGGCCGCTGCTTCAGTCGCGAAGCAAACGAACTGCCTCCCAGACCATGGCCAGAACCGCCAAACCAAGGCCGCAGAGAAGCGCCACAACAGAACCCCGGAAACACTTCAGGCTACCATAAATGGCCGCGCCAAACAGCCCGAGCCGCAGCACAAAAAGGACGGCCGAGACCGCCGCGCCACTGGGCGCCTGTTGGCGATCCATCTTCGCGTTGATGAAACGGATGAGGCGACGCCACTCGTGGATGCTCGCGGCGGAGATGGCCGCGCCAGTGGCAAGCATGGCGGCATCTCGCCAGCCAGCGGCCTTCCAGAGCACCAGTGCGGCAAGCGCGCCCACAACCAAGGTAATGCGGATGGCGCGCTTCAGCAGGGACTGCAGGCCGTCATCGGTCAGCGCGGCCAGGGAGTGATGCTCGTCTGTCACGCGCCTGCGCCCCCGTTGCCCTTGCCGGGGTCGGAGGTGTCGTAATCCTGCATCTTGGGATCTTTGTTGGCGGCAAGCGCCACTCGAATCGAGTACACCAGCCCGGAAACGCCGCCGAAGACGATTCCGGCAATTGCGATCCACGATTGATGCAGGCGATGGTCAAGCCATGCGCCGATGAGCCAGCCAATGAAAGCCGCGCTGGGCAACACGAGCGCGATCTGCATCAGCTTTTCGGCCTCGATCCAGGCGCTGAAAAGGCCTGCATCTTTGCCGCCTTGCTTCGAGTTGGGCTTCGGGTCGGGAATCGGTCGGTTGTAGGGCATCCATCGTGGTTATACACGAGGGATGGTCGTCAGCGCGACGCCGCGGCTGCGAACAGACGCGACGCCGGAAGATCGTCGACGGGACGTGGCTGGACACAGGGCCAGACCAGGCGCGGGCCAGCCTACTGCTTTGTCTGCGTCCAGGTCGCAAGATCCGAGTTCTTCAACCGGTCCCAGCCTTTGTCGTCGCTGAGCTGCTTCAGATCCAGCACCCAATGGGTTCTGATGAGGGACGGGTCTGAAGGTCTGTCGCCACTGGGCTCGATCTTCGCCTCAAAGAAATAGGTTTGCCCCGCCTCAGCGGTAAAGGAAGAAACGCCCCAGTTCCTTCTGAGCGCCGCGGAGACCGACTTCCAATCGGCGCAAACATTGTGCGTGCCGGGCGCAACATCGAGCACAAAGTAGGAATTGCCCTTGGTCGCTCCCACCCACGAGCCGTCGACGCCGATGCGCGGTGCGAAATCGTTACATCCGAGGCATCCCGGCGCGTCGATGCGGCCGACGAATACGATTCGCGCCTTTCCCGCTTCAAGGGGTGCAGGCGCTGGCGGGTTTTTCTCGGTTTTCACGTCGAAGTGGGCGTGATCATTCCCGCAGGCATCGTGAAGGGTGGCGGCGCGAAGCTGGTTGCCCCAAAAGCACAAGGTGCAGAAAAGGAATACTGCCGTCGCTTGTTTCATGTGGGAATCTCCTGAGCTGGTTTGATTCCCGCTGTGCCCGTTTGGTTGGGCTGCGGCAAAGATTCCTCCCCAAAGTTCCTGGGCGGGATAATCCGCGCCTGCGCCTGCTTGCATGCTACGAGCCTTCAAACGAGCATGGTCCGGGCTTTGTAACAAGGGCACGGCTTTAGCCGGGCCGCAACCGAGGCAAAAGCGAATGAGGGCTTTAGCTCCTGGGGATTATCGCACTTAAAGCGACACGAAGTTTTGTTTTTTCGAAAGCCTCTTCAAACTCTGAGAATTGACCTCCTTCAAACTCCGGCGCCGGCCCTCGGCTGTGCATTAGCAAGCCGGTATACTGGCGGTTGGACTTCAATCAAAGCCCCAAAAGGAAGTATGGAATTCGAATCGGAATTCGAGCACAAGATCTTTGATGAGCGCCGAGAAAAACTAACCAAGATTGCCGAACTGGGGCAGCCTGCTTATCCCAACCGCTTTCCGGCCACGCAGGCCGAGTTTGCAACGCCGCTGGCCGCGGTGCGCGTGAAGTGGGACCAGTCGACGACCGAAGAATTTGAAGCGAAGCGCGAGACGGTGACCGTCGCGGGCCGCATCATGGCTATTCGCGCGCAGGGCAAGGCTGGATTTGCCACGCTTCAGCAGGAGGGCGCGCGACTGCAGATTTATGTGCGGCTCGACGCCGTCGGCGAGAAGGGATTTGCGCTCTACAAGCTGCTCGATCTCGGCGACCACATCGGCGTGACCGGCTATTTATTTCGGACCAGAACCGGCGAGCTGACGGTGCACGTGGAGACGCTGACGTTTCTGGCCAAGGCAATGCTCACGCTGCCGGAAAAGTACCATGGCCTCGCCGATGTGGAGGTGCGCTACCGCCAGCGCTACGTGGACCTGTTCGCGAACCTCGACGCCCGAGAAGTCTTCGTAAAGCGGGCAAAGGTGCTGAAGGCGCTGCGAACCTTCTTCGACAGCCGCGGCTATCTTGAAGTTGAAACGCCGATGATGCAGCCCATCGCCGGCGGAGCGGCGGCGCGGCCGTTCAAGACGCATCACAATGCGTTGGATATGGATTTGTATCTGCGCATCGCGCCGGAGCTATATCTGAAGCGGCTCGTAGTCGGCGGGTTGGACCGCGTTTACGAGATCAACCGCAACTTCCGTAACGAGGGCGTAAGTACGCAACACAATCCCGAGTTCACCATGCTCGAGTTCTACCAGGCCTACGCGAACTACCACGACCTGATGGATTTGACCGAGGAGCTGATCGCGTTCGTCGCGAAAGAAGTGAACGGGACGACGGTGACGACGTTCAATGACGTCGAAATCGACCTCGGCAAGTGGCAACGGCTGACGATGGTTGAGGCGATCATCAAGTCCATACCAAAGGAATTTGGCGCTGCGCCTGTTTTGACTGATTTTGAGGAGAGTAGTCGATTATTGCGCTGGCTCGATGCGGCACTCCAGATGCCGGACGTCGCAGCGACAAGAAAGAATCTCCTCCCAGCGCCACTGACAGGAGTTGACCTGAAGAGATTTTCGGAGCTTTCAGATACCGAAAAACTATTGCGATCGTTTCAGCGCAATAGGCAGCACTTGGCTGACAATCCAGAATTGGTCGAATTCGAGGTGGCCGCGCGCTGTCTGGAGTCCGCCGTCGTGCAGGTTCGGAAGGGCGAGACACTCGGCAAAGTCGTCTATCACCTTTTTGAGAGTCTGGTCGAGCCAAACCTCATCCAGCCGACAATCATCTACGACTACCCGACCGTCGTCTCTCCACTCTCGAAGCAAAAGCCCGACGACCCGGATCACGTGGAGCGGTTCGAGATTTTTGCCGGTGGATTCGAGCTGGGCAACGCCTTCAGCGAGCTGAACGATCCGGTGGAGCAGCAAAAACGATTCGACGACCAGCTCGCGCAGCGCGCCGCAGGCGACGACGAAGCGCATCAAATGGACGAGGATTACGTGCGAGCGCTTTCGTACGGGTTGCCTCCGACCGGCGGCGAAGGCATCGGCATTGACCGCCTAGTAATGCTGCTGACAGGATCGAAATCCATTCGCGATGTGATTCTGTTTCCATTAATGAGAAATACCGGGCACAAAGAACAGGGATCAGTGAACAGGGATCAGGGATCAGAAGAGCCCATTGGTTGAGAGTCGTACTATCCCAGTTCTCAAAAGCGAGACCTGGGGCACCCCTCATTTTTGCTCAGGCTGGGGACCAGGTGTTTTGCTAGAAGCTAGAGGCTAGAAGCTGGGAGCTGTTCTTGAACATCTTATTCGTCGGCGACATCTTCGGCAGCGCGGGGCGCAGGATTGTGCGCGAGCACATTGGCCATGTGCGCGAGGCGCACAATGTCGACCTGACCATCGTCAATGTCGAGAACGCTGCGGGCGGTTTCGGCGTAACGCCCGGACTGGCAGAGGAAGTCTTCGATCTGGGCGCGGACGTATTGACGACCGGCAACCATGTCTGGGACAAGAAGGAACTGCTCGACTATCTGAACTCGGCTGCGCCATACACACACGATCGCGCGCGGCGAATCGTCCGGCCGGCAAATTTTCCGCCAGGCACGCCGGGTTACGGCTTCTACGAAGGAAAGACCGCAGGCGGCGTGGACTACGCGGTGCTGCAACTGCAAGGGCGCGTGTTCATGACGCCGATCGACGACCCGTTTCGCACCGCCGACTCTCTGCTGACCGCCATCCGCGCCAAAGTAATCGTGATCGATTTCCACGCCGAGGCTACAAGTGAAAAGGTGGCGATGGGGTGGTATCTCGATGGCCGCGCAACGGCAGTTTTGGGCACGCACACGCATGTGCCGACTGCCGATGAGCGCATCCTGCCGCACGGAACGGCCTATCAGACCGACGTGGGCATGAGCGGGCCCTACGACAGCATCATCGGCGTTGAAAAAGAGCTGGTGCTGCACAAATTCCTGACCGCAATGCCGGGCAAATTCGAAGCAGCAAAGGGAAACCCAAAGATGTGCGGCGTTGTCGTGACGTGCGATCCCGCGACCGGGCGCGCATCCGCAATCCAGAGAATCATGCTCGGCGAGTAATTCCCTCGCCCGCATTGCATGAGCGGTCAGGCAGCCTCAAGGTACAGCCGCTTACCTAGCGCCCGGAGCGCGGTGTCGATGCGATCGATCTTGGTTGGATGCCTTAGATTCATGAGGCGATTCACTTCCTGTTTCGTTGTTCCGATGCGCCGGGCCAGTTCAACCGGGCGAACTTTCTGACGGAGCATCTCATTCAACAGGAGAACTTTTGCTGCCACACTTGGGGGCAACTCAATGATTCCCTGTCCGCGTCTGGGTTTGGAGGGCAAAGGGACGGGACGGTTGTCATCGAAATAGAACTCCATTGCCACTTCGAGAGCTTCCTTCGCCATTTCGAGAGCGTGAGCACGGCTTTTTCCCTGAGTGATGGCTTCGGGGATGTCGGGGAAGGTCACGAGGATGAACTTTCCATCTTTCCGCAGATTAACTGGATAACCGCGCATATTTACTCCTGTTCCTTGAGGCCGAGTTGCTTTTTGATGGCTTCGACCAGACCTTTGCCGAGTTCCTTGCTGTGCATGGGGAGGACGGATTGGCGGCCGTTGAAGAAGAGCTTGAGGTGGGAGCCTTTCTGGGTGCCGAATGTCACGCCCTTCCTGGCCAGCCACCGCATGAATTCCAAGCTCTCCACCATTCCATAGTATACATTTTTGTTTACCTATGCAAGGGAGAACGTCCCAGCGTCTCCGAATCATGTGGCGCCCAAAAGAAAAAGGACAGGCCGCCGAAGCGGGCTGCCCTTTCATCTTCCAGAAGCATTGCTTTGCGCGGCCTGCGCTCGCCGGCACGAGCTCTGTAAATAAAAACTGGCGAACGAAGTTACTGCCGGTGATGCGCGGCTGATGGCTTTGCCGGGACGTGATGTACCGGCGCTGCCTTCTTCTCAGGTTGCAGGAATCCGTCGCTAAGAACAATCTGCGCGGAAGCGGCAGTGGTTCCCGCCGCTGCAGTGTGCGTGTAGGTGTCGTAGGTGCCATCCAACTCAGTAGCCGGTTGCAGGCCGAGCGCGGAGCCGGAGGCCGGAGCGTCCTTGCAGGACACCGGGTCCTTGAGGTTGACGGTGAAATCGGCGGTGTGGGCGTCCTTGGCGTCCTGCGTGACGGCCACATTGAACGTCGAGACCCCGGGTTCGATGGCGATCTTGCGGATGTGCGCAGGTGTATCGGTTAGGGCGTCACCCATGGCGTCAGTATCGGCCTTTACGCCGTTGGCCAGAATATAGGCCTGTGCGTCCGCGACCTTCAGCTCGCCAGGTGGCGCCGGAACAGCGCCGCAAGCCACGGGGTTCGTGAGCTTGACTACGAAGTCCTTTGGCTTGACCGAGGCGGTAGTGGTAACGGAGATTTTCAAGGCGTTTGCGGGATCGGCGATGACAATGCCGGGGACCGGTGTCGGCTGGCCTTTCAGCAGGGCCCAAAGTCCGGTGGCGTCGGCGTCGGAGCCGTTGGCCAGGATGTACTCCTTGTCCTCAAGGCTCAATGCTTTGGGGTCGCCGCTGGTGTAGGCATGATGCGCTAAATCCGTAGGCGTTGGGGCCGGCGCGATGGTAAAGCCGTCGGGCGGAAAAAGCGTTGCCTGCGCCTGGGTTTCAATAGCTGCAATCTGCTGCTTGATGGCGGCGTCGCCATCGAGCGTGCCGTGGTAGCGCTTGTACCAGTACTCGAGCAGCGGCTCTATCTGTGACTTGAAGCTCGGCGGCGCGAAGTCCCACGCGCGAGCGTAGAACCAGACTGCCTTGATTTCGTCCCTTGAGTCACCCGGCTTGGCATAGGTCTGCGCGAGTTGCAGCGTATCGGCAAGGCAGGGGCCCGGCTTGGTGCATGAATCGGGCGGATAGAGCATCAATTCGGCGGTATATTCCTTGAGGGCTCCGACGAAATCTTTTTTCGAAACCGCATCGTCAAGCGCGATGGCCGAGTGGAAAGCAGGATAAGCGCCCGACGTCAATTTGCTCCAGTCGGCGTCGGACATGGCGGCCGGCTTGGGAGCCGTGAGGCCCTTCTGCGCCAAAGCAGCTGCGTCGTCACAGGTCGGCGCATCGGTGGCCATGCCGGAGGCATCGAGGGTTGAACTGCACTGTTGCTTCTTCAAATTAACAGAAATGTAGATGGCCTTCATGTTGTTGGGATCGACCTGAAGCAGACGGCCGGCGGCATCAATAGTCTTAGCCGGTTGGTTGGTCTGGTAGTAGCAATCGATCAATTGATCGAGAACGGCCTTCTTCACAATGCTCTGTGGATAGGCCTGGAGAAACCCTTCGAGCGCGGCGGCCTTCTGGGTGAGGTCGGTCTGTGTGATGGCGTTCTGATAGGAATTGAACTCAGCGGGATCCTGGATGGTGATCTGGCCGGTGTTCTGAGCGCGCAGTGCCGGCGCGGTGATAAGGCTCATGCTTGCCAATGCCATCGCAGATGCAAGGACTAACTTCTTCATGCAGTGCTCCTGGGAAATGCCGAAATGGGGATCAAAAAATCACTCATTCGCCAGCGTTGGGCAACCGTACCGAGCTGCGTTTGAGAGCTGGGGGCGACGGATATAAAGATACCATGACCACATGTGTTCCGCAGATGGATTATAAGAAGCCAACGAGCCGCTGACAAGAAAAACGCGAAGACGATTGCAGGGCGTACCGCACGCTGGTAAGGGGGTGGGGAGGGGTCTGGCAGCGTCGCGAAGGGGCGGCTCATTCCGGATAGACGGACGAGACTAGAAAACGCCGGACACGGGCTACTGCAGCAGACGGACGAGCTCGGCTTGTTCAGCCAGAAAGGCGTCGTGGCCGTGGTCGCTGGTCATTTCCCGGTAGTCGGCCTGGGCGCCTGCGGCGCGAATAGCTTCGGCGAAACGCCGCACATCTGCGGCCGGAAAAAGCCAGTCGGAGCTAATGCCGATGAAGCTGAGTTGAGCGCGGATACGGCCGAAGGCCTCCTGCGGCGAGGCGTAGCCGAGTAGCGGATCCCATGTATCCATGGCGCGCAGAATCGCGAGGTAGGCGTTGGCGTCAAAGCGCTCGACGAATCGATTGCCCTGAAGATCGAGGTAGCCGGCGATGTCAAAGCGCTCGCCGATAAGACCGCTGCCATGTCCGCTTGCCGCCCACGGATCTTCGCCGCTGCGGTTGGGATTGCGCCCGAAACGCTCATCGAACAACGGCGCGGATTTGTAGCTGATCATTGCAATTTTGCGGGCGAGCGCGAGCCCGCTGCGTGGCGGGCGCTGCGGCAGATAGCGGCCGCCGGCCCACTCAGGATCGTGCTGAATGGCCTGGCGCTGCAAGTGGTTCAGGGCCAAGCCCATGGCCGAGAGCGGCGTCACTCCAATAATGAGCGCTCGCTGAATGCGTTCGGGTTGAAAGATGGTCCAGTCCAGCGCCTGCATGCCGCCGATGGAGCCGCCAAGCACGAGGCGTAAACGGCGGATGCCGAGCGAATCCAGAAGGCGTGCTTGCGCGCGAACATTATCGCGGACGCCAACCAGGGGAAAGTCCGGCCCGTAAATTTCGCCTGTCTCGGGATTGACTGCACCCGGGCCCGTGGAGCCATAACAAGATCCCAGCATATTGATGCAGATGACGAAGTCGTGCTCCAGCGAGAGGACCGCGCCGGGAGCAAAAATTTCAGGCCACCAGGAGCCGACGAGAGCCGAGCCCGAGAGTGCGTGGCAAACAAGAACGGCATTGTCTCTCGCCGCATTCAGCCGGCCGTAAACGGCGTAATGCAGCGTGGGACAGATGAGGGAACGGCCGCACTCGAGCGGCAGTGAGCCATCCAGCACGAAGTCGCCTTCGTAGGTTGGCTCCACAATCTTCGATCCCGGCGGCGATGCGCCGCTCCGGCTGTAACCATCGGTCATTTTCTGCCTATCGCTCCTAGCTTCTAGCTTCGAGCTTCTAGCCTCATACCCGAGCTTCCGAATGAGTGACCCGGCCAGCTTGAATATCTCATCGCTGGGTGCCCCCCGTCCCTCGCACTTGGGGACCGGGGAATTACAACTCTGAGCGGGTTGCCCCAAGGCTAGAAGCTGCCTTTCCTATTTTGCCGCAACGGCCTTGCTTGCGCCGGTAACGTTGTGGCCATTGGCCGCTTCGATCGCTTGATCGAGGTCCGCGACGATGTCTCGAATGTCTTCGATTCCAACCGACAGCCGCACCATCTCCGGCGTGACCCCCGTGGCCGCCTGCTCCTCGGTCGACAATTGCTGATGCGTGGTCGAGGCGGGATGAATCACGAGCGACTTGGCATCGCCGATGTTGGCCAGCAGTGAAAACAGCTCGAGCGTGTCGATGAGCTTCTTGCCGGCGTCGTAAGCGCTGCCAGTTGCTCCGGATTTGATGCCGAAGGTGACCAGGGCCCCTTGCCCCGTCGGCAGATACTTCTTTGCCCGGGCATAATAAGGGCTGGATTCGAGGCCGGGATAGTTGACCCACTCCACGCCGGGATGCTCGGCGAGGTGCTTGGCCACGGCCAGCGCATTCTGCGAGTGGCGCTCCATGCGCAGGTGCAGCGTTTCGATTCCCTGCAAGAGCAGGAAGGCGTTGAAAGGCGAAAGCGCCGCGCCGGTGTCGCGCAAACCCTGCACGCGCGCCTTGAGGATGAACGCCAGGGGACCGAACGCCGCGGTGTAAGAGAGGCCGTGATAGGAGGGATCGGGCTCGGTGAAGTCCTTGAAGCGGCCGGAGGCAGCCCAGTCGAACTTGCCCGCGTCCACAATCACGCCGCCGATTGCCGTGCCGTGGCCGCCCAGGAACTTGGTGGCAGAGTTGACGACAATGTCCGCGCCCCACTCGATGGGCCGCACCAGAGCTGGCGACGCACAGGTGTTGTCGATGACCAGCGGCAGCTTTTTCTCGTGAGCAATTGCGGCGAGCCGCTCGATGTCGGCGATGTCGAGCTTGGGATTGCCGAGCGTCTCGGTATAGATGGCGCGAGTTTTGCCATTGATCAGCGCGCGCAGTCCGTCGAAGTCGTCGGCGTCGGCAAACCTGACCTTGATGCCCAGGCGCGGCAGCGTGTAGTGGAAGAGATTGTAAGTACCGCCGTAGAGCGAAGTAGTGGATACGATCTCATCGCCGGCCGCCGCGAGGGTGGTAATGGCCAGCGTCTCCGCCGCCTGGCCAGAGGCCGTGGCGAGCGCCGCAGCTCCGCCTTCAAGAGCGGCAACGCGCTTCTCAAAGACGTCGGTCGTGGGGTTCATGATGCGTGTGTAGATGTTGCCGAACTCCTGCAACCCGAAGAGACGGGCGGCGTGATCCGCATCCTGAAAGACAAAGGAAGTGGTCTGGTAGATGGGCACGGCGCGCGCGCCTGTGGTGGGGTCAGGGATTTGGCCGGCGTGTACGGCCTGTGTGGCAAGCTGCTGCGGTTTCGGTTCCGACATAATGATCTCCTTCTCAACTTGTTGATGAACTTGTCCAAAGGTAGAAGCGCGGAGCGCCAACGCAAAACGGCCCGCATCCGTTTCAGGACCCGGGCCGCTTGATTTCAAGATCGGTGGCGCTTAGCGCATTCGCCGCTCAAGAGACGCACGGACGGGTCGGGATGGCATACACATGGCCATGGCCTCGATCGCAATTCGCCCGCAATTCAGTGTTTCACGTGAGTACGGCATAGAAGGCAGTATCAGGGGGAAGCTGGGCGCGTGTCAAGCAAAGAACGGGCCTCGTGCCGGATCAGTTTGGATTTCCTTTGAAGGGACATTGGGCCTGCTTTGAAGGGGCACGGCTTCACAGCTTGCGGAAAAATGCGCGATTTCTTCGATTCTGGTCCGTGCCGCTGATTTTTCGTATCGCAAATCGGTCGTGATGCTGTTCGTTTGATTCTCTGAAGGCCCGATTTATGACTTCCAGAGACACCTATCCTCCGGCCTTACTGCGCCGGAATCAGCTTCTGCATCCGGAGCAGGTTGTGCGCGGTGGCAACCAGCCGAAACAACCAGTCGACCCGCGCTGTGCCCCGCAACTTCACCTGCCGCGCGGCCCGGTCCTGCTTGGCCCAGCCAAACACCTTTTCCACCAGCTTGCGTTTCCTCTGACTGATGCGAAATCCCTCTCCACTGCGTTCGTCCCCGGTAAGCCAGTTGGGCCACTTCGGGTTGGGTGCATACTCGGCCACATGCGGCTGTACGCGGCGAGCTCGCAGCTGATTTACAAATCGTTCCTGCTGATAGCTCTTGTCGGCACCGAGCGTACTGTGGACGACGCGCTTCAGCTTGTCGACCATCGACAACGCAGCCTCCTGTTCGGCCGTCGTGCTGGACTGGGTCACCATCGCAGCCACCACCAGCCCGTTGCGGTTCTCCGTCACCACATGGCCCAGGTAGCTGGGGACCGCCGCAGCCGCGCCGCTCTTCTTGTACAAACGCGCCTCCGGGTCGGTAGCTGACTCGTGCGTGTCGCGCAGCAGCTTGCGGCCACGCGTTCCCGTGCCCCGGCTGGGCGGGTCGGACTTCTCGCGGAAGCTGCGCCGGCTGGCCCAGGCCTGAATCAACGTGCCGTCCACCGTGAAGTGCTCCTCGCTCAAAAGCTGACGCGCTCGCGCCTGCTCCACCACCGCCAGCAACAACTGCTCGGCGATCTCGCCCTCTATCAACCGCTCCCGGTTCTTGGTAAATACCGTCACATCCCAAACCGGGTCGTCGATGTTCAGACCCACGAACCAGCGGAACAACAGGTTGTAGTCCAACTGCTCCATCAACTGACGCTCCGAGCGAACCGAATAGAGAACTTGCAAAAGCTGAGCCCGGATCAGCTTCTCCGGCGCAATCGACGGGCGACCGCCCCGTGCGTAAAGCCGCTCGAACTCCGCGTCCAGTTCCCGCAACGCCCGATCGGCCATCTGACGGATGCCGCGCAATGGATGATCCTTCGGCACCCGCTCTTCAAGGCCGATGTAGCTGAATATCGCTTCCTGATGCTGGTCGTCTCCGCGCATATCAACTACTTAAACCATCTCCCTGTGGAAACCGAGTCACTCAACTGGTACCCACGCCCTTTTTTCCGCAAGCTGTAAAGCCGTGCCCTTTCAAGCCATTGACTTTTTCCGCAGCCTGTTCAGCCGTGCCGTAAATGTGGCGTTTAAATGCGGGCTTCAGCCCCTGAGGGAAGTCTTTTTCAAACCGGCGTCAGGCGAGTCCAGAAGCAACTGTGACTTGACCCGGAAGTGTTAGCTCGTCCTGCTTAAATTCTCTATTCTTCCGGCTTCCAGACGTAGGCTCCGGGCTGAGGCAGCCCAATGTGGGCCAGGACGCGGCAGGCGAATTGGCGGACCATGACGGTGGAGTCGGCATCGGGCTGATAAAACGCCGGCATGCATGGAAAGATCGTTGCTCCGGCCTCGGCGGCCAGCGTCATGTTGCGCAAATGAATGCGGTTGAAGGGCGTTTCGCGCACGCACAGAATCAACGGCCGCCGCTCCTTGAGCGTAACGTCAGCAGCGCGGGCGATGAGGGAGTTGGCGAGGCCAAGCGCGATGGTCGCAAGCGTGCCCATGGAACACGGCAAAACAATCATTCCATCTGACGGATGACTGCCACTGGCGATCGGCGCGCCAATGTCGGAGTCGGCGTGCTGGATGGTCTTTTGCGGAGCAGCGCCGAGAAGCTTTTTGAGCAGATTGGTCCGGCCGGAGACACCAAGTTCCTCGGCCAAAACTCGCAGCGAGTTTTCCGAGGCGACAAAATGGACGCGTGCAACGCGCTTGTCGGCTTCAAGCGCGCGAAGTGCCTCGCGTGCGAGGATTGCGCCGGATGCGCCGGTGATGGCGAGGGTGAGACACTCGCCACTCGTCTGTTCCGCACCTCTACTGGATTGGCTCGCTCGCTGCATCTTCCTTCACGCCCTCGTTCCACTCCTGCATAACGCGCGCATACTCTTCCGAGTGGCCGTACTTTTCAAGCCGCTTCTTCTCCTCGAAAGCCGGCGCCCGCTCGCCTGCAAACCAAAGCGCCCGGAAGAGCGTAACCGAGGAGAACTCCGACTCCGGCGAGAGGCCGATTGCCACGCGCCCATGCTCGATCGCCTCACGATGCTTACCTGTGCGCGACAGAATCCAGCACATGTAGCTATGCACCAGAGACGCCTGGGGAAACTCGTTAACCAGCGGAAGGAAAAAGGCCTCTGCCTGGGCGCATTGACCGTTCGCGTCCATCTCGATGATCTCCCGAATCATTCCCAAAACGCGCTCAGCGGCTTCATCGGGAATCTGACTCATGGCTGCATGTACTCCGAGTTCATTCGGCAATCACCAGAAATCGTACATGGCTCAGGCCATGGCGAAGGGTGCGCACCGCCCATATCAGCTTCCCAGCACGCGCTTGAAGATCGCATCTACATTGCCGAGTTGCCGCGAATAATCAAATGTTGCGTCGAGCCTGTCTTTGCTCAGAAGTTTTGCGATCGCCGGGTCGCGTGAGACTTCCTCGCGGAAGTTCAAATCCTCTTTCCAGGCGCGCATGGCGTGCGACTGCACGAGCTTATAGGCGTCCTCGCGCAACATGCCGGCCTCGGCCAGATCGAGCAGCAATTGGCCCGAGAAAATCAGTCCGCCAGTCAATTCGAGGTTCTTCTTCATCCGCGCGGGGTAAACGAGCAGCCGGTCAACCAGATCGGCGGTCTTAGCGAGAAGGTAATCGACCAAAATCGTCGAGTCCGGAAAGATGATGCGCTCGACCGACGAATGAGAGATGTCGCGCTCATGCCAGAGCGGAATATTCTCCATCGCCGCCTGCGAGTTGCCGCGCAGGACGCGCGCCAGGCCGCTGATTTGCTCCGAAGTAATCGGGTTCTTCTTGTGCGGCATTGCGGACGAGCCCTTTTGTTTCTCTGAAAAATATTCTTGCGCCTCGCGGACCTCGGTCCGCTGCAAATGGCGGATTTCGACCGCAATTTTGTCGAGCGTCGAGCCCAGAATCGCCAGCGCAGCAATGTACGCTGCGTGGCGATCGCGCTGGATGACCTGCGTCGCCACCGGCGCCGGCTTCAGTCCCAACCGCGCGCAAATTCTCTCTTCGTGTTCCGGCTTCAGGTGACCGAAGGTTCCGACCGCGCCAGACAGCTTGCCGACACGCATATCCTCCGCGGCGGCGGCGAAGCGGGTGGCATTACGCTCCATCTCCGCGTACCAGTTGAGCAGCTTCAGGCCAAATGTGGTCGGCTCGGCATGAATCCCATGTGTTCGGCCGATGGTGGGCGTCAGTTTGAATTCGATCGCGCGGCGTTTTAGAACCGCCAGCAAACCGGCGATGCCGTCGCTTATGAGCGCCGACGCTTCCTTGATCTGGAGGGCCTGGGCGGTGTCGACAATGTCGTTCGAAGTAAGGCCATAGTGCAGCCAGCGAGACTCGGCATCGAGGCCCTGGGCTTTAAGAGACTCCGCGACCGCAGTTGTGAACGCGATGACATCGTGCTTGACCTCGGCCTCGATTTCGGCGACGCGCGCGGCAGAGACCGTCGCCTTTGTGGCGATGGCTTCGGCGGAGGAGGCGGGAATGACGCCATCCTCGGCCAGCACGCGACACGCCGCTGCTTCCACCTGCAGCCAGCAGCGGTATTTGTTCTCGTCCGTCCAGATGGCGCCCATCGCCGGGCGCGTGTAGCGATCGATCAACGGAGAACTCCTTGCGCAGCCGACAGTTGCGGCTTAGGTCTCACCTTAATTGTACGAGGGAAGCGGGACTATCCGCGAGAATTTCAAGCACCGCGAGGAATTCCGAGGCGGCGGTACAATTCGTCAATGAGTAGGCCGCGCCCAGGCGTATAAGGCTGGAACCATTCGCCATCGATGACCAGTTGCGGGATGGCGCGCTTGCCGACGCGCTTCAGAACCTCCGCCGAGGCGGCAGGGTCAGCGTCGACGTTGACCTCCGTGTAGACGACGCCGTGCTCATCGAGAAACTGCTTGGCGGAGCGGCAATCGCGGCACCAGGCGGCGGTGTAAACCTGCACGATCATAAGTGAATTCTACTCAATTTCCGATGCTACGATCTCTCAGGTCGAGCACCTCGGAGATTCGATGACTGCGGATCAAATTAAGTCGCTTTTACATCTGGAACCGCACCCGGTCGAGGGCGGCTGGTTTCGCCGGACGTATAGATCGGCGGGCAGCGTGGAGTTGCCGCGAGGCCAGCGGGCGCAGGGCACGGCGATTTATTACCTGCTTGAAACCGGAGGTTTCTCTGAGATGCATGTGCTGGCGTCGGACGAGATTTTCCACTTTTATCTTGGCGATCCGGTCGAGATGCTCCAGTTATTGCCCGACGGGGGCTCCGCCGTTTTCACGCTTGGGCCGGATTTGGCGGCGGGACAGCATGTGCAGTTGGCGGTCCCGGCAGGAGTGTGGCAGGGCACGCGCCTCGTAGCGGACGGCAAAGTAGCGCTGCTCGGCTGCACGGTAACGCCGGGATTCGATTTCGCGGATTACGCGAACGGAAGCTATGCGGAGCTGGCGGCAAAGTGGCCAGCGGAGGCGCAGCGAATCAGGAAGCTGACGCGGCGCTGACTTGAAACGCTTGCTGACTCGAAACAAGTTGAGGGCAACCAGCGTCTAATCCCATAGATGATGCTGAATTTTGTCAGTTCGTGTCAGGATCACATTCGCGGACGGGCAGTGAAGCGCTTCGCCGTTGCCCTGATCATTTTGTCGTGCAGCGTTGCTCCCGCACAGGATACGCTCTCGGCCACCGTAAGGAGCCTCGCTGAAACAGGCGTGTTCGCATTTGGCGGCGTCGGATTCGCGGGGAAGATCTCTCAAGGAGAGATTGACTTCAGAGTCATCCAGTCGCAGCCGGCCGCGGTTGCGCTCGCCAGCTTTGAAACGGTCTACTCTACCGGCGATTCAGCGGCGCAAATTTACGCCCTTGCCGGGATTCGGCAACTTAACCGCGAACGCTTCAAGGAAATCCTGCTGTCATTGGGCGGTTCACAAGAGAAGGTCTTCACCATGGAAGGCTGCATCATGGAAAGACGCCGCCTAGTGGACGTCGCGAAGGCAATTGATGCAGGAAGCTACGATAGCTGGTTGAAACCGCGTAAGTAAAAGCACCTAGCGCAGCGACGGTTCGGTGTTACGCCACCGACTTCGGTTATCGTCTTTCACGGAAAAAATTGCGTAGCAATTCGGCGGATTCATCGGCCGCAATTCCCTGCTCGACATGTAGCTGGTGGTTGAGCTGCGGGTGATTCAGCACTGCAAGAACCGATCCGCAGGCGCCGGCCTTGGGATCGGCGGCGGCAAAGACGAGGCGATCGATACGCGCATGGATCATACCTCCGGCGCACATGGCGCACGGCTCAAGCGTGACGTAGAGCGTGCAGCCGGAGAGTCGATAGTTGTCGAGGGCAGTTGCGGCCATGCGCAGCGCGACGATTTCGGCATGGGCCGTTGGGTCCACGTCGCGCAGGACGCGATTCTGGCCACGCGCGATGATTGCGCCTTCGTGGACGACGACTGCCCCAATGGGAACTTCGCCAGCTTCGCCTGCGAGACGGGCTTCCGCCAGCGCAGCCTGCATGGCTTGGCGGTCGTCAATCATGCTACCGGCGGTCATGCTTTCGATGGTAGCGCCGACGGCTGCTGCTGCGTCATGCAGTGCAGCGCGCCAAGGCCCCAGATCAAATCGACACAGTGAACGCCGATGATCTCGCGACTCGGAAATAGTTCAGCGAGAGTGTTGAGCGCGACGCGATCATTGGGATCGTGAAATGTCGGCACGAGAACGACTTCGTTGGCGACGTAGAAATTTGCGTAGCTTGCCGGCAAGCGCTGCCCGCGGAAAATTACAGGTCGCGGCATGGGCAGCTCGACAACAGTAAATTGCTTACCTTGCAGAGTACGAGCGGATTTAAGACGAGTGAGGTTTTCAGCGAGTGGCGCGTGGTTCGGGTCGCGCGTGTCCGGCTCAACGACCGTGACAATAGTCGCGGGCGATGCGAATCGCGCGATGTCGTCGATGTGGCCGTGGGTATCGTCGCCGGCGATGCCGCGATTGAGCCAGATGGTCTGGTCGATGCCGAGATAGTCGTGAAAGACGCGCTCAAGTTGCGCGCGACTGACCCCGGGGTTGCGCTGCTGTACCTTGCTCAGGTGGCATTCTTCGGTGGCGAGCAGAGATCCTGCGCCATTGACGTCGATGGAGCCGCCTTCGAGGACGATGCGTTGATCCGCACCGTTCTGGTTTTGGATCGCAGGCTGCCACGCCGAAACATCGAGCAAGTTCGTAACCCGGCCTGGTAGCTTGTCGTCGAGATGCCAGTCAGAGTATTTGGCCCAGCCGTTGAAGCGCCAGTCAGTGAGCGCGACACGACCCTCCGAGTTGCGCACAAAAATTGGCCCTGAGTCGCGCGTCCAGCCTCGATCTGTGGGCCACGCATGGAAGTCGACCTGATCCATATTTGCGCCAGCGCGATAGAGCATGGAGGTGACACGCTTTTTGGCCGCCGCGTTTTCGACAATTAAATGCACGCGCTCATGTGCGGCCAGCAGGCGAACAATCTCCGCATAGAGCCACGGAATGGACTGAAATTTGCCCGGCCAGTCCTCGGGATTATGCGGCCACGCGAGCCATGTCGCCTCGTGCGGCTCCCACTCGGCGGGCATGCGGTAGCCGAGGGCACGGGGAGTTTTTTCAGAGGGTCGATCCGGCATGGCTACTTATGCTCTTTGCGCGCTGAGTCTCGGCGCGCAGGATCAATAAACCGCTGCGTGATTGGCGCGTAGGCATCCACGCGGCGATCGCGCAAGAATGGCCAGTTGCGGCGCGTGTCCTCAATCACCGACCGATCGACTTCGCCGAGGACAATTTCTTCAGCGTCGTGTCCGGCCTTGGCGATGATGCGGCCAAAAGGATCGGCGAGAAAACTGCCGCCCCAGAATTCCAGGCGCTGCCCCGGAGCGCGATTGCCCAGAATGTCGCCATGCTCGACACCCACGCGATTGACGGCGGCCACATAGACGCCGTTGGCGATGGCATGAGAGCGCTGAATAGTGCGCCATGCGTCATATTGTGCTTCGCCAAATTCGTCTTTCTCGGCAGGATGCCAGCCGATGGCCGTGGGATAGAACAGAACTTCTGCGCCCTGCAACGCGGTGATGCGCGCGCCCTCGGGGTACCACTGGTCCCAACAAACCAGAGTGCCAACCCGGCCGGCAGTCGTGTCGACGGCCTGAAAGCCAAGATCACCCGGCGCGAAATAGTATTTTTCGTAGTAAAGCGGATCGTCGGGGATGTGCATCTTGCGGTAGATGCCGGCGATCTCGCCGTCGGAGTCGAATGTGACGGCGGTGTTGTGGTAGAGGCCGGGCGCTCGCCGCTCGAAGAGCGATGCGACCACGGCGACGCGAGACTCGCGGGCAGCGTCAGCCAGTTTGGCAGTCGAAGGCCCCGGAATCGGCTCCGAAAGGTCAAAGAGCGCGAGCTCTTCGCGCTGGCAAAAATACTGCGTGCGGAAAAGCTCCGGCAGGCAGACGACCTGTGCGCCCAGCTTCGCGGCCTCGCGAATATGGTTGAGCGCCGCGGCGAAGTTCGCCTCGGGATCAGCGCCCATGCGCATCTGCACGAGTGCAACCGTGAATTTCTTCGCTGTAGTCATGCGTCTACCGCCGCGTCTCCATCTCGGATAGTTGTGGCCGATGCAACGAGGCCAACCCCGGCATGCGGAATTGGCCCCGTGTCCTCTGAATCGTCAACTCGATTTCTCTTCGCCCGCCTCGAATCTTATCCAAAGGTCTGCCGCACGCAGCGCCCACTCGTCCAGTCCTACTCGTCCAGAATCAGCACTGCGGCGGCAATCGTCGTGGTCCACTTGCCACGCTTATCGCCGACAGCCGACTGGGTGATGTTGCTGGTGCGGACGATCTTGTTGGAGATGCGATAAATTTCCTTTTTCTCGTCCCAGCTCTTGTCGGGGTCGAATTCGACATCGAGCGTGGTGGCAAGCATCTCCGCAGCCAACTCCTCGGCGTATTCCCCGGCCTGATCGTCGGTCTCGCCAAAGCTGTGGTGCTCGCTCAGGTAGCCGTAAGTGTTGCGGTCCGCCGGGATGGCCACGCCAATACTGCAGGCTAAAAGCCTGTGCGGCTCACGCGTGGAGTTCTCCGCAATCACCGCGAACACGACCTCGCCATCATTCAGGTACTTCAGGCCATCTTTGCGCGAAATCATCTTGCACTGCGGCGGAAAGATTGAGGAGACGCGGACCAGATTCTGCGAGGCGATGCCCGCATCGCGGAGGGCCAGCTCGAAAGAGGTCAGCCGCTCCTTATGTTTGCCGACGCCTTTAGTGAAGAAAAGCTTCTTTGGGACCATGCTTTTTCCCAATTTCTATGTGCCCTCCATGGGTGAAAGAATTACGGCTGTTTGGATGTTCCCGCATGAGTCTATCGCATCCTGGCGGGTGCGAACAGAGTTTCGGTTATTTTCATTTGAGATTCATGGTGAAGGACTTGACGAGGGACTCAGGCAGCGGGAGACCCAGAGCCATTCGCTCGATTTCCGCTTCAGGCTGAAAGTTTTCGGAGATCGGGGATTCAGGATTGCAGCAGCGGGTTCGTCCATCGCAGCCCTTGAAACCGGGCAAAGTCCCGGTCTGTGGTATGCAACACTCCGCCATATTCGATCGTCAGGGCTGCCAGTTCGGCGTCGGTCGTCATCGGTCCACGAACCTTGCCTTCAATCAACAATCGGCGGAATTGGAACCAGTGGCGGGCTCCCGGAGCAAAGAACTGGACATTCGGCAAAATCGTCCATTGATCGACCACGAGAACTGCTTGTTCCATCGTGAACCGATCACCGGGCAGTCTTGGATCCGTGTGGATGCGCAGAAACGCCGAGACTGTCTGCCAAGGCAGCCCTACCGGTTCTGGGGCTGAAAAAATATCTTCCAGCCACGTCCGCGCGCGCTTATGTTCTGCACAAGCGATGTCGTAGGCATACAACAGAAGGTTCGCATCGAGAACGATCAACGGTGGTATGGTCCTTCCAGCTTCTCAAGAAGAGCAGGGATGCTGTCGTAGCTCAGCCCGGGCGGCAATCCCATTTTGCGCGGCGTTACTACGAATCGCTTACGAGGCTTCGGTTGCCGCGCGGCAGTCAATCCCAGGCGTAAAAGCCGATTGACGGTCCCCTTGAAGGAGTCTCCCGAGCGCCGCACCTCGTGGTCCACCAGCCTGGCCACATCGTCGTCGATGGAAAGCGTCGTTCGCACATCTTGATGCTACGCTGGAAGGCATCATGATGTCAACTGACTTTCATCGGACAAAATAAGTAGGGCTACTGGAGCCTTCGTCCGACGTTTCCGTAGTTTCAAGGGCGGCGAACTGGCGATGCGCGGTGTGGGTCTGCCAGAATAATGATGCAACCGACGGAGCGAACGATCGATGCATATGCGCAAGGGTACGATTGCTTTCCTGATTCTGGCGGCCACGGGATGGGCGGAGCCAGCTCGCGCCACGGTCGTCGAGGACGTCAGCGGGTCTCTCAAGACCCTCTCGAGCATTGCCGACGCGCTCGATTCATCCGACCACCATCCCGTCCACATTCTCTACGTGCATGGGATCGATCGGGTAGGGTCGGGCGATTCGTCGATGTTGCGCGAATCGATATGCACCGAGCTGAAGCTTTGCAAGGTCAGTGACTGGAAAAATGCGGGTGTGGAGTTTGCCGACAAAGGCGAGTTCTCCGCCACCGTGCAGCCACCGACACTCGCGTACCTGGGAAATCCTGTATGGAACAGCCCCGCAGAATGGCAAGCAGCAGCGCCTTTCGTCGTGCACTGGGTCGTCCACCTCAAAGGGCATTCCGCGGTTCTCGTGCTGGATGAGATCAACTGGTGGCCGTTGGTGATGGCGCTCAAATGCCGCCGCGTGATAGCTGCCGAGGCACATCTTTCGGGCCCTAACCAATATTTGCTGCAGGTTTGTTCGCAACAATCCGCTCAGGATCCGGACGGATTGGGACGATTTTTTCCCTGGATACTGCCTGATCAAGCGGCAAAACTGGAGAAGATTCGGCCCAGAGGCGTTCTGATCAACCGGGAGTTGAAGTCGGGGCTCGTCGACTGGGGGCTAGCAGACGTGCTGATGGCCGTGGGACCGATGGGCGGCATTTTGCGCGACGGAGTGCGCCAGTTGATGGCCAAATCGGCAGCATTCGATTCCAACGCGGCTGCGGCCGATTCGAGCGAAAACGCCGGAATAGGAAGGTACAACTGGAAGTCGCAGCTTAGCAGCGACAACGCGCTGGACCAGGAATTCATCGGCGTTACGCACAGCCTGGGCAGTTATCTGCTCTTCAACGCGCTCAACCCGGAGTTTGCCCGCGTGGCGGGACAGGATCTGTCCGCGTCCGATGCCGCCCGGAAAACCGCTGAAGAGAATGCAGTGCGCTACATTTTTGAGCGGACATCGCAGGTGTATTTCTTCGCCAATCAGCTTGAGATGCTGGAGATCACGAATCTTGAGAGCGCTCCAGAAAGTTCAACCGCTGCAATGAAGTCGCGCGGCCTTGCGCCTCCGCCATCCGTTCCCACCAATCCAGCTGAAAACTACAGAGCGCTGGTCGGAAAGTGGAAAAATTATCAAACGAACTTTCAAGTCGTGCTGCATCCGAGCGACGAGACAGCCAGGGAGAAGGTGCAGGTGGTGGCCTGGAGCGACCCGAGCGACGTGATTACCTATCGCGTGCCGAGGATCGGCGACGTGGAGGTTGTGAATCTCTACGTAAAGAACGCCGCGCGTTGGTTCGGGCTGCTCGAATCGCCACGAAAGGCGCATGCCGATTACGCAAAAAATATTGACGTGCTGCGCGTGATGTTTGGAGAGACAAAGCCTCATAATTCGATTCATTGACAAAGCTCATCAATCGAGTTCCCGGCGCAGCCCCGCCGCCCGCCATTGCCACCGCTGAATTGCGGATGGTAGCCTCAACATTGGACCAATGAACTTTGGACTCGTCGAGTCTTGGACTTTTTTTGGAAGGGACCACCCTCAAAACCATGCAAAGCACCTACAACGGGCTCGATCTGCCCAAGACAGGCGAGCCGATCGAATTCAAAGACGGACAATTTACCGTTCCCGACCACCCCATCATTCCTTTCATCGAGGGCGATGGCACGGGGCGCGACATTTGGAAGGCGTCGCAGCGGGTCTTCGACGCGGCCGTTGAAAAGGCCTATGGTGGCAAGCGGGCAATTCGCTGGTTTGAAATCTTCGCCGGCGAAAAGGCCTACAGGCAGTTCAGCAACTGGCTGCCTGATGACTCCGTGGCGGCTGCGCGCGACTTGCGCGTCTCAATCAAAGGGCCGCTGACCACACCTGTCGGCGGCGGCATTCGCTCGCTGAACGTGGCCCTGCGCCAGATTCTCGACCTTTATGCGTGCGTGCGGCCGGTGAAGTATTACCAGGGCGTGCCCAGCCCGGTGAAGCATCCCGAGAAGCTGGACATTGTGATCTTCCGCGAGAACACTGAGGATGTGTACGCGGGCATCGAATTCAAGCAGGGCTCGGAAGATGCGGCGCGGCTGATCTCCTTTCTCAACGACGATCTGCTCAAAAACACAAAGAAGAAAGTGCGCACCGACTCGGGAGTGGGCATCAAGCCGATCTCCACCTTTGGGACAAAGAGGCTGGTGCGGTACGCCATTCGCCAGGCGCTTGAGACGGGCCGAAAGACAGTCACGCTCGTCCACAAGGGCAATATTCAAAAATTCACCGAGGGAGCCTTCCGCGAGTGGGGCTACGAGGTCGCCACAGAAGAATTCCGCGGCCAGACTGTTACCGAGCGCGAGAGCTGGATTCTGGGTAATGTGGAATCGAAACCCGGCCTGTCGGTCGAAGAAAATGCCGCGCTGATTGAGCCGGGAATAGAATTCGGCTCGCCCGCATTCCGTGACACGCTCTACGCCGAGGTCAAAGGCGTACTGGATTCGATTGGCAAGAGCCACGGCAACGGTGCGTGGAAGCAAAAGGTGATGATCAACGACCGCATCGCTGACTCGATCTTCCAGCAGATCATCATCCGGCCGGAGGATTACAGCATTCTGGCCACTTCGAATCTGAATGGGGACTATATCTCCGACGCGGCCGCGGCGCAGGTCGGCGGCCTTGGCATCGCGCCAGGCGCGAACATCGGCGATGGCTACGCGGTATTCGAGGCCACGCACGGCACGGCGCCCAAGTACGCCGACAAGGACGTGATCAATCCCGGCTCGGTAATCCTTTCTGGCGTTATGCTGCTCGAGTTCATCGGCTGGAAGGAAGCAGCGAAGATGATCGAGGTCGCCATGGAAAAAACGATTCAACAGAAGAGTGTGACGTACGACTTCGAGCGCCAGCTTGCCGGCGCGACGAAGGTGGGAACCGGCGAGTTTGCCACGCGAATCATTGGAAATATGTAGACTGTAGGCTCGTGCCTGCCCGCCACGGGCCAAACAACGAATGAGATTAGCAGCCTCATGACGACTCAAACCAGCAAGACCAGAGAGGATCATTCTCTGTGGTCCGGACGACTTCACTTCTTGGTGAACCCCGAATGCGAAATCGACTACCTGCAAGGCCGGATGGGCGGATATGTCAGCGCGATTTGCTCAGCACAATCAAAAGAGGAGTTCTTAGCGAGAGCTTTCGACGCACTTCGGAGAAGGCAGTTAACTCCGAATGAAGAGTTCGATGAAATAGAGGACATTTCTGCGAAGTATTACGGTAAGACGTTGTCGGACGAATGGATGGCACTTTGTGAATCTGCTATCGAAATGGGGGACGTTGCTTTCAACTGTTTTGACCTTTATGCCTCGACGTAAAGCTGGTCAAGTTCTACACGGAGAAAATTATGCGGAAAAAGGTAAGCATTGTAGGCGCGGGCAACGTAGGCGCAACCACCGCGCACTGGATCGCGGCCAAAGAACTGGCCGATGTAGCACTGATTGACGTGGTGGATGGCGTTCCGCAGGGCAAGGCGCTGGACCTGCTCGAAGCTATGCCCATAGAGAAGCGCGACGTGGCCATCGTAGGCGCGAACGACTACGCAGCCACAGCCAACTCCGACATAGTGGTCATTACGGCAGGCATTCCGCGCAAGCCCGGCATGAGCCGAGACGATCTGCTGCACACCAACTTCAAAATCATGTCAGACGTGGTGCTGAAGGTGGTGGCGCAATCGCCCGAGTCCATTCTCATCATCGTGTCCAATCCTCTCGACGCGATGGCCCAAGCGGCCTATCGGCAGGCCGGCTTCAATCGCGAGCGGGTGATCGGCATGGCCGGCGTGCTCGATTCGGCGCGCTTCCGCACCTTTATTGCCGCGGAATTAAATGTAAGCGTCGAGAACGTGACGGCCTTTGTGCTCGGCGGCCACGGCGACACGATGGTCCCGCTGGCGCGCTACTCAACGGTGGCTGGCATTCCCATTACAGAGCTGATTGCACCCGACCGGCTGGAGCAGCTTGTGCAGCGTACGCGCGACGGCGGCGCAGAAATCGTGAAGTACCTGAAGACGGGCAGCGCCTATTACGCACCATCGGCGGCCGTAACCGAGATGGTCGAGGCGATTCTGAAGGACAAGAAGAAGATTCTGCCCTGCGCGGCGTACCTCGAGGGCGAATACGGCATTGAGGGCTATTACATCGGCGTGCCCTGCAAGCTGGGTGCGGCGGGACTCGAACAAATCATCGAGATCAAGCTCACACCCGAAGAAGACGCAGCGCTGAAAAAGAGCGCCGAAGCCGTAAAGGAACTTTGCGCTGTGATTGGCGTGTAGGTCGGATCTGAGAAAGCTCCTTCCCGCCCGCGGAGATCAATTTCCGTTGACAAACATGCGAACTGCAAGGCAGGCTCAAAGTTTGATCGCAATGGAAGTGTGGAGGATTATGACTTTTCTCAAATACGTTACATTGGGCGCGATGGCACTCGTGGCGATCCAGGTCTGTTCCGCGCAGAGCAAGTTCCCTCTCCGTTCCGGGGAGTGGGAGGCCGCGATGTCTGTTCCCGGATCCCCAGGCTCGTCCGTGACCATGTTGTACTGCCTGAATGACGCATTATGGCAGAAAGCACTTACCCAGGATCCCCAATGCTCCATTCAGCAGCTCGCGATCACGTCCAGCGGCGGCAGCTACTCAATGGATTGCGAGATGAAGTCTTTTCAGATGAAGGCCAAGGTCAATCTTGTCTTTGATGGTTTGGAGCATATGACCGCCAAAGGACAAGTCGGCATTACGATGAACGGAAAAACCACTAGTTCGACGACCGTGGCGGAATACCGCTGGAAGGGCGCCACTTGTAGTCCAGACGACGCGAATCTGAAGTCGAAAAAGGCAAACTAGAGCCCGGCAGCCGGGTCTCTGCGGGAAGGTCTTCGCAATTGGGTTGAAAACCTGCCCTGAGCCTGTCGAAGCGTGTTTTGTCTTCGAGACCTCGGCAGAAGCGATCAATCCATCGCCATGCTCAACTGGTGGCGCACATCGGCGCCTCGAACCCAGAAGATCACGTCCGTAGCGATGTTCGAGGAGTGGTCGGCAATCCGCTCCAGATTTTTGGCCACCAGAATGCCGTTCATGGCCTGCTGCGTGAACTGCGGCTTCTCTTCGATCAGCTTGAGCAAATCGCTGTGGGCGCGGCGGTTCATGCGGTCAATCTCGTCGTCCATCTCGCGAACAGAATCGGCAAGGCGCGCGTCGCCGTCGAGCAGTGCCTGAAGCGCGTTGCGAATCATCTGCGCGGCAAACTCGCCCATTGCCGAAAAATCCACCGGCAACTCTACATCTTCCGCCTCGAGAATCTCCTTGGTCCGGCGGGAGATGCTCATTGACTGATCGCCAATGCGCTCCAGGTCGCCGTTGATCTTGATCACCGCCAGGATGAAGCGCAGATCGATCGCCATGGGCTGCTGCTTGGCCAAAAGCTCATAGGCCATTTCGTCGAGCTCCCTCTGCGCGGTGTCGATGGCCCGCTCATTCTGCTTGACGAACTTGCACAGGCCCTTGTCGCGCCGCAGATACGCTTCGACAGCCGACTCAACCGCCAACTGGGCAAGCGCAGCCATAGCCAAAAGCTTGTCCTTGAGCTCGGCGAGTTGCTGATGAAAGTGAATACGCGGCACTAGGTGCGATCTCCCATCCGACTATTCTGCACCAAGCGAGGTTACAGGAAAACAAATTTCCGCCGGTGCACCAAAACAATTACACACATTGGTAATGCTTCCAAAATGGGTGTAACGGTTAGACTCCAGAGATCCCGGAAGGCAACAAGGCCTTTTGCCGACTGCAGGCTCTTGCTCAGACCCAGTCGCAGACCACGGCCAGATACGACCGCAGCGACCCAATCACCCTGCTTCGGGCACAAGGCGCGGCTGCTCGATCGGGCCCAGCAGGAAGAGATAGCCCGCTATGCCGACAGCCAGATAGGCTGCGGCCACGACAAATGCCGACGCGTAGGAGTGGTGCGCCGAGACCAGGTAGCCAGTGAGGATGGAGGCCACAATTCCCGATACCTGACCAGAGAAATTGATAATTCCGCCAACTTTGCCCACGTCTGGCCTTCGGGCGATGAACGAGGGCAGCGACCAGGCCACCGGCGCAGCTGCGGCAAGTCCGCTGAGCGAGACAGTGATCCAGATGAGGGCCTGAGAAGGGCTGTGCGCGTGAGCCGCGCCCAGAATGCCCAGGCCGAACGCCGTGCCGCCGATGAGGACAGCGCGGCGAACGGCACTCTGGCTGAAGCCACGGTGGACGAGAAAGTCGACAAGATATCCGCCGATGGCGAGATCGGTCGCAGTAGCAGCGAACCACGGCACGCTGGTGTAAATGAACGAGTGCAGCAGATCGACATGCAGCGCTGAGGAAAGATACGCCGGCAGCCAATAGAGCAGCAGAAAGAAGACGTAGTTATAAGCGCCGAAGCCGAGCGCAAGACCAAGGACTTTGCGTTGGGCAAGAAGATGGAGAAGCGGCGATGAAGTCTTTTCTTCGGGATAAGGCGCGGCCTGCGATGCGCCCCGATCTTCGATGTACAGGCGCTCTCTTTCGGTCAGCTCGGGATCTTCCTCTGGGTCGCGATACACACGCCAGAAAAGAAGGAAGTAGGCCAAGCTGATGGCACCGGTGAAAACAAAGCTCCAGCGCCAACCCGAGTGAATAAGAACGATGCCGATGACGGGGACCCCGATGGCCGAGGCAAATTTGGCGGCGGAATCGTTGAGCGAAGTGGCGAAGCTGCGCTCGCGCTCGGGGAACCAGAGGCCGATGGCTTTGGAATTGGAAGGAAAAGTTGGCGACTCGCCGACGCCAAGCAGTAAACGAGCGCCGAAGAATGCGCTCAGATTTGGCGCGGCCGCTGCGGCAAAAGATGCGGCGCTCCAGATAAACGTGCCGATGCGCCCCACGCGGCGAACGCCGAGCTTGTCCAGCACTACGCCGATCGGCAACTGGCAAAGGGCGTAGGTCCAGTTGTATGCGCTCGAAAGATAGCCGAAGGCGACGTCGGAAATTCCGAAGGCGGCGATCAGAGAGTCATGAGAAACAGACAGATTAACGCGGTCAAAAAAATTAACCAGGACGCCGATGCCGAGCAACCAGGCAATGCGCCAGCGGCGGCGCGGCAGGCGTTCGTGATGGGCCGCGTTTCGCGCCGAAGAGGAGTCCTGCTCTTTCAATCGTCTCCTGTATTGCCCAATCGTCCCCGGTATTGCTCAATCGTCCGTTGTTTCGTTCAGACAGTCGAGCCGAGCGGTCCCTGCACCACGTCATTCTCCAGCGTGCCGATGGGATCAATGGTGATGCGGATTTTGTCACCCGGCGCGAGGGTAAAGTCGTCAGGCGGAACGATGCCGGTTCCAGTCATCAGGAATGCGCCGAAAGGAAAAGTGTTCTCGCGGAATAAGTAGGCGGCCAGATCTGCGGGCTTGCGCTTCAGCTCTGCAAGGGTGGTGGCGCTGGAAAATACCGCATTCCCGCCGCGCAGAATTTCGATTTGGATCGGCGTTGTGGATGGAAGCGGATCGCTGCTGACGAGAATGCACGGGCCCAATGCGCAACTGCGGTCGTAGACCTTGGCCTGAGGAAGATAGAGCGGATTTTCGCCTTCGATGTCCCGCGAGCTCATGTCGTTGCCCGCGGTGTAGCCGATGATCTGGCCGCGCGGGTTGATGAGCAGCGTCAATTCCGGTTCCGGCACCGACCACTTGGCGTCGACTCGAATGCGGACATTTGAGCCTGGACCGGCGACGCGGCTCGGCGTGGCTTTGAAGAACAGCTCAGGACGCTCAGCGGAGTAGACGCGGTCGTAAAAATCTCCGCCTCCCGCGTCTTTCGACTCGGCCATGCGCGCGCTGCGGCTGCGAAAGTAGGTAACGCCCGCGGCCCAGACCTCCTGGCTGCCGATGGGCACTTCGAGTCGTGCTTGTGCAAAATCAGCCGCAGGCGTTCCAGCCTCAACGATTGCGCGGAGGTAGGCGCCGAGATCTTCGTGCCCGACAAGCGCATCAAAATTCAACTCTGGAACGCGAAAATAGTTGCCGCCGTCTTCTACAAAATTTCCACTGCCGGTCCTGTAAAGCTTCACGCTTTTTTCTCCAATCTTGCAACAATCTGATCGACATCGTAGACGCAGCCGCCCCATACGCCGCCGCTCGCAGTGACCAGCGCCGCCCACAAACGCGTGTCGGCTGGAATTTCGGGATGCGGAGCGAGATCTGGGCGCGGGCTCCGAGAACCTAGCCGCCGCGCGCCTTCTTCGGAGCCAAAATTCTCGGTGCCTTCGCCGATCAGATGAATAGAACCTTCCAGCCGCGACCGATCAACGACAATTTCAATCTGGTCGCCGTCGCGCACCTTGCCGATGGGTCCGCCGGCAAGCGCCTCGGGAGAGACATGGCCGACGCAGGCTCCCGTCGAAACGCCGCTGAAACGCGCATCAGTCAACACGGCCACGTGCTTGCAATGCGGCAGTTGTTTCAGCGCCGAGGTGATCTGGTAAATCTCCTGCATGCCTGCGCCCGCGGGCCCGCTGCAAATGAGCACCATCACATCGCCCTGCGAAATTTTGCCGGACTTGATGGCCTGAATTGCCGCCGCCTCGGTGACGAAGACGCGCGCCGGGCCAGTGTGACGATAAACATTGTCCTCGCCGACCAGAGACGAATCGATGGCGGTGCATTTGATCACCGATCCCTCCGGCGCAAGATTTCCCAAAGGGAAACACACGGTCGAAGTAAGTCCGTTCGCCCGCGCACGATCGCGCGACATGATCACGTCGTCCGGATCAATGCCGTCGATCTCCTGAAGGCGCTGGCGCAGCGCCGCGCGGCGTGGGCTTTCCAGCCACCAATCAAGGCACACATCGAGCGAATCGCCGGAGACGGTCTTGACGCTGGTGTCAAGCAATCCGGCAGCGCGCAGTTCCAGCATGACCTCGGGCACGCCGCCCGCAAGAAACACCTGTACGGTCGCAAACCCTCTCGGGCCGTTGGGCAGCGCGTCTACGAGACGAGGCACCTGCCGATTGACTTCAACCCAATCGGCCACTGTCGGTCTAGGCAAGCCCGCGGCGTGCGCGATGGCGGGGACATGGATGAGTAGATTCGTCGATCCGCCGAATGCTGCGTGCAAAACCATGGCGTTGCGGATCGCCGAGGGAGTGAGAATATCGCGCACGCCCAGGCCGAGCTGATGCATGCGCAGGAGCGCGCGAGCCGAACGCCGAGCTGCGTCGAGCCACACCGGCTGGCCCGATGGCGCGAGTGCGGTGTGCGGCAGCGAGAGGCCGAGCGCTTCTCCGACGACCTGCGAAGTGGCAGCGGTGCCCAGAAACTGGCAGCCGCCGCCGGGCGACGCGCAGGCGCGGCAACCTACTTCGGCAGCGTACTCAAGCGTGATCTGGTTTTGCGCGAAACGTGCGCCTATGCTCTGCACCTTGCCCGCGTCTTCGCCAGATTCCGGCAGCAGCGTGACGCCGCCGGGAACGAGCACGGCCGGCTTCTTCCCCGAAGACGCAAGCGCCATCATCATCGCCGGCAAACCCTTGTCGCAGGTTGCAATGCCCATCACACCTTTTCCCGTCGGCAATGACCGCATCAAGCGGCGCAGCACGATGGCGGCATCGTTGCGATAAGGCAATGAATCCATCATGCCCGTAGTGCCTTGCGTGCGGCCGTCGCAGGGATCGGTGACCGCTCCCGCAAACGGCATGGCACGGAGTGACTTCAATTCGCGGGCCGCCTCCGCCACCAAAAGACCGACTTCCCAATGCCCGGTGTGAAAGCCGAGCGCGATAGCCTCGCCATTCTCAGCGCGCAGGCCGCCATGCGTGCTCAGAATTAGAAACTCAGGATCGAGGAGACGATTCGGCTCCCAACCCATTCCAGCGTTTTGCGTAAGGCCGAAAAGATTGCCGGAGGGTTCCGTGAGAAGCATCTCAGGCGAGAGCGGCAACGCTCCCGAGGGTCCGGGCGCTCGCGTGTTCACGCGAAGCAGGCTGCTGTCGTCTGTCTCAAGAACGGAGCTGAGTGAAAGGTCTGCGATGGGAACTCTCTTTCCGCAGACCAGTATAGTTTGCTCGGGCTTGCTTCGGAATGGAGCGCGCGCCGCCAATCGGATAAATCGGCACGTCGCTCGGGGTGCTATAAATTGATGTGCCCGAAGACGATTCACACAAAGCAGCGCAAATTCAGGCCGGCCTGCGCCGCCGCTGGCTCTACCTGATGCCGGTAGTCTTCGTCACCTACAGCCTCGCCTACCTGGGGCGGTCGAATTTTGGATTCGGCGCTGCAGCTGGCCTCGCAAAATCGCTCGACATCACCGATTCCCGAGTCGCCTTTCTCGGGTCGGTCTTCTTTCTCGGCTATTTTCTCTTTCAAATTCCCGCGGCAACCTACGCCATTCGCAAAAGCGCGACACGGTTGGTTTTTATTGCGCTAATCAGCTGGGGAATCTTTTCCGGGCTGACCGGGATCATCCACAACTACTGGCTGCTCGTCGTTGATCGGCTTTTGCTCGGCGTCGCGGAAAGCCTCATCTTTCCCTCGATGCTGATTCTGCTGACCAACTGGTTCACGCGCGCGGAGCGCTCACGGGCCAATGCGATTCTCATTCTGGGCAATCCGGTCACGGTGACGTGGATGGCCGCCGCAACCGGGTACCTGATCCACGCAGTCGGCTGGCAGATGACTTTTATCCTCGAAGGCATTCCTTCCGTGCTGTGGGCTTTTGTCTGGATTGCAGTGGCGCGAGACCGGCCGCTCGAAGTTCCTTGGCTTCCCGAAGTGAGCACCAAGCATCTGGTTGAAACGCTTGCGCACGAACAGTCTTCCCTGCCCCAATGCACGAATTTTCGTGAGGCGCTGCGCGTGCCGGGTGTGCTGATTCTGTGCTTCCAGTACTTCTGCTGGAGCTTTGGCGTGTATGGCCTCGTGATCTGGATTCCTGCAATGATTCGCTCCGGTTCGTCACGCGGCATCGAGCAGGTCGGCCTTCTCAGCGCGGCGCCATTTCTTCTGGCCGTAGTTCTGATGCTCATCGTTGCTCACTTTTCTGACCGCGTGCAGCATCGCACGAGATTCGTGTGGCCGTTCCTCATTCTCTCGGGAGTAGCTCTGTTTTGCAGCTTCGCAACAGCGGAACACAATTTCTGGCTGGCTTATTTCTGTCTCGTCATTGCAGGCGGCACGATGTACGCGCCCTACGGCCCATTTTTTGCCATCATGCCGGAGATGCTGCCCAGAAACATGGCCGGGAAAGTCATCGCGCTGGTAAACAGTTGCGGGGCGCTCGGTGGATTTGCAGGATCGTGGCTGGTGGGATGGCTGCAGGCTGTAACAGGAAGCTCCCGAGCCGGGTATCTGGCCATGTCGATTTTGCTGATCGTGTCTGGAGTGCTGATTTTCTTTTTGCGCTCACCTAAGGCCGGCCAGGAACCGCTTCGCGCGTGAGTTGGCCATCAATGAGACGCATGATCCCAAGCGGATTGCCGTCCTTGAGCTCTTCGGGCAGCGCCGCCTGCGGAAAATCCTGATAACAGACCGGCCGCACGAAACGATAGATCGAATAGGTGCCCACCGAGGTGGCGCGGCTGTCGCTTGTGGCCGGGTAAGGGCCGCCGTGAACCATCGCGTGGCAGACTTCAACGCCGGTTGGAAAGCCGTTGACGATCAGCCTGCCCGCCTTGCGCTCGAGAATTGCGATGAGGTCGGCAAACGTGGCCAGATCGGCGTCCGTAGCGTGCAGTGTTGCGGTGAGCTGACCCTCGATTGCGCCCGCAAGTTCCATGAGTTGCTCTCGGCTGTCGTAGCGAATGACGAGCGCGCTGGGCCCGAAGACTTCGGTCGATAATTCCGGATTGGCGAGGAGATCCTTCGCATCGATCTGCATCAGGACAGGCGCAGCGTAGTTGCTACCCGCCCCACTGGATGAAGCTTGCGCAACAGTGTTCACGTGGCCCTGCGCCTGTCTGCCCGCGATGCCCGAGTGGTAGCTCTTTAAGATTCCCTCCGTGAGCATCGGCGATGGCGCAGCTTTTTCAACCAGCGCCTTGACCTCGGCAACCAGCGCATCAGCATCGGCGTTGCGCGGCAGATAAACAAGGCCCGGCTTGGTGCAGAACTGGCCAACGCCCAGAGTGAACGAGCCGAAGAGTCCCGCGGCTATCTGCGCCCCGCGAGTATGCAGAGCTCCAGGCAGCACGAACAGCGGGTTCACGCTGCTCATCTCCATAAAGCACGGGATTGGCTCGGGACGCGCCGCCGCCCGCCGCATAAGCGCTTTGCCCGCAGTGAGCGAGCCGGTGAATCCAACGGCTTTCACATTGGGGTGGTCGACAAGCGCCGCGCCGATTTCAGAGCCCGCGCCGAACAGCAGCGCAAAGACGCCAGGGGGCAGGCCGCATTCGCGCGCGCTGCGGGCAATCACCTGGCCGACCATCTCGCTGGTTCCTGGATGCGCGTGATGAGCTTTCACGATCACTGGATTGCCTGCCGCAAAGGCGGCAGCCGTGTCACCGCCGGCGACTGAAAAGGCGAGAGGAAAGTTGCTAGCGCCGAAGACCGCGACTGGGCCAAGGCCGCGCATCATGGAGCGAATGTCGGAGCGCGGCAAGGGCTTGCGATCGGGCTGCGCGGGATCGATGCGCGCGTTGACCCAGGAGCCCTCCTCAACCACCTGCGCAAACAGCCGAAGCTGGTTGATGGTGCGCGCAGACTCGCCCTTCAGCCGCGCTTCAGGCAGTGCGGTCTCGCGATTAGCGCGCTCCACAAGCTCCGGCACAATGGCTTCAATGCCATCGGCGATTTGGCGCAGAAAGCGACCCCGCTCGCGGCCTGAAAGCTTGCGGAAGGCGACAAATGCTTCCTCAGCCAGATCGGCGGCGCGATTGAGGTCGGCAATTGAGGCGCAATGGTAGACGGGCTCGAGTTGCTCGCCCTTGGCCGGATCGACCCCGCGAAAAGCAGCGCCGTTACCCTCGCAACTTTGACCGTCGATGATCGAATATCCACGCAGGTTCAACTTCGTTTCCTGATCCAACATAATTCACCTTTTTCTTAGCTTCTAGCTGCTAGCTTCCAGCCGCTAGCTCCAACGTGCCAAGATCAAACCCTTCATATTGGAGTCTCTGACCCGGTAAAAGTTGCCGCCCTTATTCTTCGCCAATGTCTTCGTTCCAAATTTCGGGATGCTTTGCGATGAACGTCCCCATCAACGCGCGGCATTCGCCATTGTCGAGATCGATCACTTCCACGCCGTTCTCAAGCAGCCAGTCGAGCCCCCCGGCAAAGGTGCGGCTATCGCCCACCACAAGCGTTCCGATTCGGAACTGGCGTACCAGACCACTGCAATACCAGCAAGGCGCAAGCGTCGTGACCATCACCAGGTTGCGATAACTTGCCTGTCGGCCGGCTCGGCGAAAGGCGTCAGTCTCGCCGTGAATGCTCGGATCGCCCTCCTGGACGCGGCGATTGCGGCCCCGGCTGAGCAACTCGCCTTCACGCGTAAACAAAGCCGCGCCAACAGGAACACCACCTTCGCCAAGCCCGATGCGTGCCTCTTCAATGGCCACCGACAGCATCTCTTCACATTCCGCAGAGGTCAACGTCACAAGTCCAATCTAAATCAGCGGGCCAGCATCACCAGGTCAGAGTCAGTGAATCAGCTCACGGTCAGCACGAGCTTGCCAAAATGACTGGCTTCTTCCATGCGTTCCAGAGCCTCGCGCGTCTGGCGCCAGTCGAACTCCTCACCCACAGGGCGCAATTCGGCCAGCGAAATGGCCCGGTTCATCTCCAGAAAATCCCTGCGCGAACCCACGTAAATGCCATGAATGCGCGCCGTTTTGTGAAGGATCAGCGGAATCGGGACCGGGTCCGCGGACTGGGTCAACACGCCCACCTGCGCAATAGTTCCACCCGGGTGAATGGCCTTGAGCGAACGCACCAGCGTGCCCGCACCACCCACCTCGATCACCAGGTCCACGCCGTCGCCGCCAGTCTGGTCGAGCGCCCAGCGATCCCAATCCGGATTATCGCGATAGTTCAGGCCTGCATCCAGTCCCATTGCGCTGGCGCGCTGTAGCTTCTCGTAGCTGGAACTGATTCCCAGCACGCGCGCGCCTTTCAACCGCGCAAATTGAAGCGCGAAGATCGACACGCCCCCCGTTCCCTGAATGAGCACCGTCGATCCCGGCTTTAGCTCGCCGGCGGCCAAAGCATTCCACGCCGTCACCGCGGCGCAGGGCAGCGTAGCAGCCTCCTGAAAACTGAGATGATCGGGGATCGCCACCAGTCCCGGCTCTTTGAGCACGATGAAATCGGTCAACATGCCGTCCACATCGCCGCCCAGCGCGCCGCGGCCTTTCGCCGCAGTCAGTGGCCCGTCAAGCCAGTTCTGCATAAAGATGCCGGCTACACGGTCGCCCGGTTTCCACAAGGTCACATCCGCGCCAATTGCCACCACTTCGCCCGCGCCATCGGAAAGCGGAATGCGCGGCAGCCTCATTTTGGGGTTGTAGAAGCCCTTCACGACCATCAGGTCGCGGTAGTTGAGCGATACCGCGCGCACACCAACCAATACCTCCCCCGGGCCCGGAGCGGGAGTGGGATGCTCCACAAACTCCAAAGAATCAATGCCGAACGCGGAAACCTGCCAGGCGCGCATGGAGCCTCTCTCTCTTTTAATTTCGATCTTCGGCATTCTGCGGGACACAAACACGCAACGCGCCCTTAGAATGAAGATATGGCCCGTGGATGGGAAAGTAAATCGGTGGAGGATCAGATGGCAAACGCCTTGGAAAGCCGCGGTGCTAATACCGGCGACGGCCACGTAAGTGAAGAGAACCGGCGCATAGCCGAGGTGAAACGTGCCGCGCGAGATCGCCAACTATCGGTACTCGAGTTGCAGCGTGAGAATATTCTCTCGCAAAGAACTTCAAATGCAGGCCGCCGCGCCGCCCTCGAGGCCGCACTGGCTCATATCGAAACGCAGATTAAATCCATCGGCTAAACGGCCATGGCTGTCGGCCACGACTTCGGCGGCAAAAGCCACGGCCGTTGCCGCGCCAAAGCAGACGCTGGCCCATACTGGTGATGCAGGTCCCGGATAAAGCCGATCTCGCCTTTCAGGTCGGTTGGCCCCACATCTTAGGACCGCGTCTCGCTTCCCTTCTGCGACATCCGGTAAATCCCCACAGCCCAGTCCTCATTCCCCAGCCCCGCGGCTTTGGCCTGCGCAAAAATGTCAGCCAGAGTGTCGGCCAGTCTCACCCGTGTGCCTCGGCTCGCGGCCGCCTCGCGCAAAAGTCTTGTGTCTTTCTCACCCAACCCGACTGTGGCTCCCGCGCGTTCGGGCGGATTGAGCATCACCTTGCTGTACGCCGCATAGAACGGCGACTGAAAGAGCGCGCTGTTAATAGTCTCAAAGAAGATTGCCGGATCGATTCCCTGCCCTTCTGCAAATACAAACCCCTCGCTGAGCGAATATAACGTCGCGCTGATGAGAAAGTTGCCGCCGAGTTTGACGGCGTGAGCCTGTCGCGGTTCGGCTCCCACAACAGAGATGACGCGCGAGAAAGTCTCCAGCAGCGGCCGCGCTTTGGCTAAGGCTTGCTCCGCGCCTGCTGCGACGACCCACAGTCGGCCCTCCTCAGCAACGTTGGGGCGGCCAAACACGGGCGCCGCGACATATTCGTGCCCGCGACGCGCGTGCTCCTGCGTGAGCCGCTCGCTTAACGCCACGCTGATCGTGCTGCACGAGATGTGAAGCGCGCCGGGCGAAAGCGCGTCCATCAATCCGTTAGACCCGAAGAGCACTTCTTCGTGCGCCGCGTCGTCAAAGAGCATAGTGATCACAACGTCGGCGCCCAGTTCGGCCTCAGCCGGGGTGCCTGCCGCAATTGCGCCTTCGCGCAGCAGCGGTTCCGTCTTGCCCTCTGTCCGATTCCACACGCGCAATTCGTGCCCGGCAGCGATCAGGTGCCGGGCCATCGGCATGCCCATGTTGCCCAAACCAAGAAATCCGATTCTCATGCGGAAATTGTAGAAGATGACGGACGGTTGTCAGTCGTCATTGGAGGCAAATCCGCAATTGATTCGTCCAATGAGAATGCTCCCGGTAGTCGCTGTCCGCTGGATTGTATATGCGCTGCTGAGTTCGCTGGCACCGCTTTGTGGCGCGCAGGCGCTGGCTGCTGGCTCTCCCAATTTCGTCGTCGCCACCATTAAATCGAGCGATCCGAACAGACCCGACAATAAATCGAGCATCGGCCTAAGCCCTGGCGGATCGTTTAGCGCGAGGTCGATGTCGCTCAAGCAACTTGTCGAATTTGTGCAGGACTTTGGCTATATCGACGTCGACCAGCGAATCGCTGGCGGGCCGAAGTGGCTAGGTTCCGCGAAGTTTGACGTTGAGGCCAAGTGCGACGAAGGAACCGCGCGTGCTTTCGGAACGATGCCGGCGAAACTACGAATTCGCACAGAACAAGACATGATTCAGGCGATGCTGGCCGACAGGTTCAAGCTGCGGACGCATCATGAGACGCGGCGGCTGCCGGTTTATGCGCTGGTGCAGGCGAAGAGCGGATCGAAGATGAAACCCTCGGCGAAGGCCGGGGAAGAAAAACTGGGAGGCACGGACGGGCCACCGGGCAACTGGAAAGGCAACGGCGTGACCATGGCAGAGCTTGCGGGCGACCTGTCTTCGCTGCCGGAGATAGGTGGCCGAATCGTGATCGATGAGACAGGTCTCAAGGGGGGGGCGACTTTACGCTCAAGTGGCGGCCGGATTCGACGATGGGTGCGGTGCCTACCGGGTCCGACAGCGGAGCGGTATCCGATTCCTCGGCCCCTTCGCTTCTTACGGCGTTGCAGGAACAGCTTGGCCTAAAGCTTGAAATAAAAAAGGAGCCGGTCGATGTAATCGTGATCGATTCAGCCGAACTGCCTACACCGAATTAGCGCGGTCTCGGAAATCATGTCGAAACCCCGAGCGGTCGCGAATCCGACCCTGCCGCGCAGCGACTCCAGCCAAAAACTCAGTTCGGCGTGCCCGTCGTCTCCGCCGCGGCAAACGTGCACTCCTGGCATTGGCAAACGCGGCGCAGGTATTCCCACGAATAAATTCCGGCGGAGTGGCCGTCTTGCCAGTTGAACTGGATAGCGTACCGGCCAACGGCATGCGCGCTCGCAGGCTTTGGCGGAGGCGTGTACATGGGCAGCAGTGCGGCAGGCGCGGGTTTGGGCTGGCCTAGCTTGCGGCCCTGTTGCGTGCGCTCGTCGACGCAGGTGGCGCAGGGGCAGGCGTCGCGCAGCCATGCAAAACCCCACGCGCTTTTGTGGCCGTCGGCCCAATCAATCTCCAGGCCTTTGCCCTCCGTCATTAGCACGCGCACCTTTTCCGGCGTGATCGCGATGCGCGGGAGCCGGATGTTCGCCTGATTGTCGCGCGCCTGTTCCTCTTTTGAGGCGAAGCGGATGCCCTCGTGGCTCATAGATACAGTTTACAGGGATAAGGTTTCAGGGTTCATAAATTACCGTCTGAGGGCTCCTCGCATCGGCCCTGACACCTGATCCCTGGTCCCTGGTCCGTAGCCCCTGGTCCCTGATCCCTGATCACTGTTTTAAAAAGAAATACGCCGCCATCCCGAGGCCGATGGCCACCACAAGTCCACGCAGCACCGGCTGGGGCACGCGTTTGGCCGTGCTCGCCGAGACATAGCCGCCGATGGCCGCCGCGATCATCGCCGCCACGCAGTAGCGCCAAACCACCTGCCCATCGACGATAAAGATGACGAAGGCGATGCCGTTGGCCATCAGGCTGGCAACTACTTTCAGAGCGTTAATCTCGTGGATGTCTTCATAGCCGAACAGCGCCAGAAGTGTCATAAATACAAAACCGGCGCCGGCGCCAAAGTAGCCCACATAAAAGCTGACCACTACCGCGGCTAGAAACAGCGGCATGCGGTGGGGCGCCTCAGTCTGCCCAGTGGTGGCGCGTTTGCGGCGCGCGCGCTTCAACCGCTCAAGCCAGCGCGAGACCGGTCCGCTGACGGCGAAGATTGACGCCGCGCCGAGCAGCAGCCACGGAACCAGATGAAGGAATGTCGTCTGCGGCGTGTTGAGCAATACGACAGCCCCGGCGGTGCCACCGAGCAGTCCAGCCAGCCCCATCAACACCGCGTCGCGCCTGTTGTTGCGCACGTCAGGCCAGTAGGCGGCAACTGAGGTCAACTGCCCGGGCCAGATTGCCACCGTGTTCGTAGCATTGGCCTGCACCGGCAGAATCTTCATGCTCAACATTGCCGGAAAGGACAGAAACGAGCCCCCGCCGGCCACAGCGTTCAGCACGCCGGCCAAAAAAGCAGCCACGACGAGCCAGACCCAGTGCCAATCAATCGTCTGCCAGTCGATTGAGGCTGCCAATTCCGATAAGTGCATGAAGCGGATTGTATTCGAGCCAACCTACCTCAAATTGCTCCGCGGATTTGAAACCCCAGGCCCGGCGGCGGCTCTTCGAGCCAAAATTTCTTATCCACTCGCGAATGCGCCATCGTATCCTCTCCTCATGCCCGCAATTCCCTTCCGTCGGCATCTTATGGCGGATTTCCTTTATGCAGCGCCCTTGGTTCTCCTCGTTGCGCTTCCCGGTGCGCTCGCTGCGCAGGCCATCCTCACCGTCGCTCCGCAGCAATGCGTCTGGCGCGCCGGTGACAACCCTGCCTGGGCCGCGCCGAATCTCGACGAATCCGGTTGGCAGCCGTATACGAACTGGAACCTTAATCCCTCACAACCACGCATCTGGGTGCGCTGCCACGCCGACCTCTCACCCCTCAATCATGTCCATCAGCCCGCGCTGCAAGTTACGTTGTACGCGGCCTATCAGGTCTTTGCCGATGGCCTCCTGATCGGCTCGGCCGGAAATCTTCAGAGCGGGGCATTCACCATGAACGCCGTGCGCAACTGGCCGCTGATCCCCGGCGCCGCGCCGTCCTCCGCCATCGCACTGCGCATCACGCACCGCGTAGCCTCCTCGGTTCCTGTAGGAACTTTGCCGCCGCTCCAGATCCTGGCCGGGGACGAACCCCTTCTGCGCGATCGCCGCGACGCGCTGGCATTCAATCAGATTCGCATCCGATTCGTTCCCTCAGTCTGCTTCAGCATCATCGGCATCCTCGGGCTCCTCCTGCTGGGCTTGTGGTTGAACGACCGTAGCCGCCACGAACTTTTGCTTCTTTCCCTGACTTGCCTTTCGTTGACGCCGATATACCTCGACTACTTCGGCGCTGCAGCCCTTCTCGCTTATTCCGCGGCAGCGTACTTTGTCGTATGGTCCATCTTTGCTACCGTCAGCAATGTCTCCCGTACACTCTTCTTCTTTGCGCTCGCAGGCAGGCGCGTGCCTTTGCTTTTTTGGATTCTGATCGGCTTGGCAACTGTGGCGTACTCCGTGACCCTAGCGATCCCGTTTCTCCCCGCACCGCAGTCGCTCTGGCTGGATGCGCTGCGTTCTGGTCGGATCGCACGAGTGAGCGCGCTCGGTGCGATCTTTGAATGCGCCGCGCCCTTTGTTGCCTTCCTGCCCTGGAAAAGCCTCACCTTCCGCATGAAGCCGCTTGCAGCCCTTTGCATGGCTTGGGGGGCAACAATGGTGGTTTTCTTCGCCATGCGCTTCACCGGCACGCACATTCCGGGAATTCCTGACCTGCAAGCGCTGTGGGCCGTCCCTATGGCAGACATCGAGACCGTCGCGACCCTCTGTGTCGTTGTCGCGCTGCTTGCTCTGCTTTCTCGTGAGCAGCAGCAAACCGTTCGCGAACGCGCCGTCCTCGCTGGAGAAATGCAGGCGGCCGGCGAGATTCAGCGCATGCTGGCGCCGTCCACCTTCGAAACCGCTCCTGGCATCCAGATTGACGTCGCCTTTCGTCCCATGCGCGACGTGGGCGGAGACTTTTATCTCTGCCGCGTGCTTTTCGACGGCCGCCAGCGCGTCCTCATCGGCGACGTTAGCGGCAAAGGCGCGGCCGCCGCAATGGCCGCGACACTTCTGATTGGCGCGGCCGAAAGACGCGAAACCGATTCGCCGGCGCAGCTTCTTCAACACTTGAACCTGGTATTCCACGATAGCTGCCTGGGAGGTTTTGCTACTTGTCTTTGCGCCGACGTTGAGCCAAACCGAACCGTGACTCTTACCAACGCCGGCCATCTTGCGCCTTATCTCAATGCCTCCGAACTCGAACTCGAAAACGGCCTGCCGCTCGGCCTCGACGCTCAGAGTCAATATCCGGAGTCGATCTTCCAGTTGCCGCCAGGGGCGCGGCTTACATTGCTCTCCGACGGCGTCGTTGAAGCTCGTAACGCCCAAGGCGAGCTCTTCGGCTTCGAGCGCACTGCCGCCATCTCGACGGAGCCGGCTGAAAACATCGCCCGCGCGGCTCAGCGATTCGGCCAGGAAGACGACATTACCGTACTCACTCTCACGTTGGTTACCCCCGAGGTGGCTCATGCGTAGAGCAACCTTGCCGGTCATCTTGTCTGCTCTTGTTTGGCCTGCCACGCTCTTCGCGCAGTCCATCCTCACCGTCGCTCCGCAGCAGTGTGTCTGGCACACCGGCGACAACCTCGCCTGGTCCACGCCCAATCTCGATGAATCCGGCTGGCAGCCTTATACGCAGTGGAAGTCGCAGTACGGACAAACGCATTTCTGGGTTCGCTGCCATGCCGATCTGAACGCCCTCAGCAGTGAGGCCGATCCCGCATTGCAGGTTGGCCTCTATGCCGCCTACACGGTCTATCTCGACGGCCGCCAGGTCGGCGGCGCAGGCAATCTCGGGAGCGGCATTTTCAGCATGGATGCAATACGCTCCTTTCCGCTGCGCAGCTTCCAAGTTCACCCCGGCGCATCAACCATTGCTCTGCGTATTACCCGGCGCTCCGTCCTCACCAACAGCGGACCTGTGAATGCATTGGTTTCTAGCCCTCTTGGACTACGTGTTGGAAATTCATCGATCCTCGATGCTTTTCGAGCGCGCGCGGTCCTTACAAGGTCGTTGCAGAATCTGGGCTCGGCTGCCTGTTACACGGTCATCGGCGTGATGGCGATCATGCTCATTGGCCTGTATCTTTATGACCGCAGCCGTTACGAGTTTCTCCTGCTCAGCATCACTTGCCTGTCTCTGGTCACATTGCGCCTGAACGAATTGGCAGTTGCGGCTTACCTGCCTTTTTCGTTTCCCACCTGTCTCAACATCGTCTCCGTCGGATATATCGGTCTCACCCTTACTCAGTTTCCTTTTTTCTTTGCACTGGCCAAGCGGCGTACGCCGCGCATCGTCTGGGCTTTGATTGTTCTCGTCGTCGCGCTCCAAATCTTCGTTGGATCCTATACCAACTATTCAGGGCAAATTTCAAGCTGGTTCAGTGCCCTTAATTTCGTCTTTATTCGTTTCTTTGCGCTTTTCCTTCGTATCCTTCTGGCGCTTTCCCCTTTTTTCGCGTTCTGGCCATATCGCGGCATCCCGCAACGCGTGCGACCGCTCGCCGTCTTGTGCATGCTCTGGGCCGTGGCTGATCTGGTGTGGTTCGGAGCCGAGCTCACTGCATTTCACCTCTTTGGCATGCCCGATATCTTTCAGCATTGGGACGTTGCCCTGCTTGAGGCGCGTGCCTTCACAACCGCGGGCGTTACCGCCGCCCTGCTCGCCCTGCTCTTCCGCGACCAACGCCTGGCGACTGAAGAGCACGCCCTCTTCGCTGGAGAAATCCGCGCTGCTCGCGACGTGCAGCAATACCTCATCCCGGAGAAGCTTCCGGTCACGCCCGGCCTCGCCATTCGAAGCGTTTATCTTCCCTCCCGCGAAGTGGGTGGTGATTTCTTCCAGGTCCTTCCCGACGCCCGCGACGGAAGCACTTTGATCGTCGTGGGAGACGTTGCGGGCAAGGGCCTGAAAGCGGGCATGCTCTCCGCCCTGATCGTCGGCGCTATTCGCACCGCATTCAAATTCACATCCGAACCCGGCGCGATCCTCGCTCTGCTGAACGAGCGCCTGCAAGGGCGCGGCCTGGTCACCTGCCTCGCCATGCGGATTGATCGCGATGGAAGTGTCGAGTTGGCCAACGCCGGGCACCTGCCGCCTTACATCGATGGCAAAGAACTTGCGACGGAGGGCGCTTTGCCGCTCGGAGCCCTGCCCGAGGTCTCCTTTTCGCCCATGCACTTCCGGCTCAATCAAGGCGAGCCCTTGCTGCTCATCTCCGACGGCGTCGTTGAAGCTCGCAACGCCCAGGGCGAGCTCTTCGGCTTCGACCGAACGCGTGAGATCAGCGGTCAATCCGCCGAATCCATCGCCCAGGCCGCGCAGGCTTTTGGTCAGGAAGACGACATCACGGTGCTGACGCTGAAGCTGCTTTCGGCCGGTTCAGAGGTCACCCTAATCGGAGAACCAGAACCCCTTCCCACCCCGGCCTGAGGCACTCCAGCCACCTGTCTCCCAGGAAACCGGTTGAAAAATAATGACTTATTAAATTCGTCGAAATATTATCATCATGCACTCATATTTCATGAATCGCTCGCGCTATAGTCTCATCGAAATAGTTGAGCGGCTGGGATTCCGCCCTGCTCCTATCGGATCCCATCTGCAATCGAATTCTTTTGATCCATCAGGAGGAAAGATCATGGCAATCACTCGTTGGTACCCGTTCCGAGAAGTTATGGCTATGCAGAATCGCTTCGACACGCTTTTCCGCGATCTGAACCAAGGCGAAGGCACGCCGGCCTCGGCCAGCTTTATTCCCGCCGTTGACGTTTATGAGGACGAGAAAAAGGTCGTCCTGAAGCTCGAAGTGCCGGGCATCAAAGAGAAGGACTTGGACGTAAGCGTCGAAAAGAACACCCTCACCGTCAAGGGCGAGCGCAAGTTCGAACAGGAAGAGAAGGAAGAGAACTTCCATCGCATCGAGCGGCGCTACGGCAGCTTCTACCGCGCGTTCGCGCTGCCCACAACCGTGGACACCGAGAGCGTGGCGGCCAGCTACAACGCCGGCGTGCTGAAGCTGGAGCTGACCAAGAAGCCCGATGCCCAGCCGAAGCAGATCAAGGTGAACGTCGGCCAGCCGCTGGCGGCGTAAGGCGGCCATCAGCTGTCAGTCGTCAGTGATTCCCGCCAGGTGAGGCTGCCCCTCTCCTGGCGGAAATTCGTTTATCGTTCATATATGCCTGCGATTCCTGCGGCTCGCGAGCGATGGGGAGGACCCGGAAATGTGCAAGCAGTGGCCAAACACTCGCGGAACAAACAAACGCGGCAATTCAATCTGAATGAAAAGAGATCGGGATCAAGAGCGAAGATGGTCTGTCGTTAGTTTGAGCTGACCACTGACAACTGATCACTGACAACTGGAGTTTTCATGGCTATTCGTTGGGACAAATTGACGGTAAAAACGCAGCAGGCGATCCAAGGGGCGCAGGCGCGCGCGGCCGTGCTGGGCAATCCGGAGATGCAGCCAGTTCACCTGTTGCTGGCGCTGATTGACGATCGCGAAGGCGTGATTCCCGCCGTGCTCGAAAAAATCGGCGTGCCCACGGAACAGTTGGAGCACGACCTGAACGGAATTGAGCAGAAGCTGCCCCGTGTGGCCGGCGCTGCCGCTCAGCCCGGCCTCGGGCAGGCGATGAACAATGTTCTCGAGCAGGCTTTTCATGAGGCCGCAAACTTTAAGGATGAGTACGTTTCCACGGAACACTTGCTGCTTGGCGTTGCGCACCTAAAGAGCGACCCGGCGCGCGACGCCCTGGTAGCCGCCGGCGCCACGCACCACGCAATTCTGCAGGCGCTCACCGCCGTGCGCGGCTCGCAGCGCGTCACCGATCAAAACCCGGAGCAAAAATTTCAGGCGCTGGAAAAATACGCCAAGGACCTTACCGATCTCGCGCGCCGCGGCAAACTCGATCCGGTGATTGGCCGCGACGAAGAGATTCGCCGCGTCGTACAGGTGCTAAGCCGCCGCACAAAAAATAATCCAGTTCTCATCGGAGAACCCGGCGTTGGAAAAACAGCCATCGTCGAGGGCCTCGCGCGCCGCATCGTCTCTGGTGACGTGCCGGAGGGCCTGCGCGACAAGCGCGTCATTGCGCTCGACCTGGGCTCAATGCTCGCGGGCGCAAAGTATCGCGGCGAGTTTGAAGACCGGCTCAAGGCAGTGCTCAAGGAAATCGAAGAATCGAACGGCCAGATTGTGCTCTTCATCGACGAGCTGCACACGCTGGTAGGCGCAGGCGCGGCTGAGGGCGCAATCGACGCCAGCAATATGCTCAAGCCAGCCTTGGCGCGCGGCGAACTGCGGGCCATTGGCGCAACCACGCTGAACGAGTACCGCAAGTACATCGAGAAGGACATGGCGCTTGAGCGCCGCTTCCAGATCGTCTACGTCGGCGAGCCAAACGTCGAGGATACGATTGCCATTCTGCGCGGCCTGAAGGAGCGCTACGAGTCGCACCACAACGTGCGCATCAAGGATTCGGCAATTGTGGCCGCGGCTACGCTCTCGCATCGCTACATCAGCGACCGTTTTTTGCCCGATAAGGCGATCGACCTTGTAGACGAGGCTGCGGCTTCGCTGGCCATCCAGATCGGCTCCGTGCCAACCGAAATCGACCAATTGGAGCGCCAGGCCACATCGCTCGAGATTGAGCGAGCCGCGCTTAAGCGCGAGACCGACGCTGCCAGCAAGGACCGCTTGAAAGTAGTCGACCGCGAAGTCGCGCAACTGCGCGAACAGACCACAGCGCTGCGGGCGCGTTGGACCAAAGAGCGGGAAGCAATCACGCGTAATTCCGAAACCAAAAAGAAGATTGAGGCGCTGCGCTTCGAGGCCGAGGAGCAGACCCGCAAGGGCCAGCTCGACCGCGCCGCGCAGATTCAATATGGCGAACTGCCCAAACTCGAAGCTGAACTGAGAAAGCTCGACGCTGCGCAAGACGGCAAAACCGGCGCAGCGCGGATGCTCAAGGAAGAAGTCGACGAGGAAGACATCGCCAAAATCGTCGGCAAGTGGACCGGCATTCCCGTATCGCGGATGCTCGAGGGCGAAGTGAAGAAGCTCGTCCGGATGGAAGACCGGCTGCGCGAGCGCGTGGTGGGCCAGGACGATGCATTGAGCGTCGTAGCCAACGCCATTCGCCGTTCGCGTGCGGGCCTGAGCGATCCCAAGCGGCCCATCGGTTCGTTTATCTTCCTCGGGCCCACGGGCGTGGGCAAGACGGAGACGGCACGCGCTTTGGCCGAGTTCCTGTTTGACGACGAGTCAGCGCTCGTACGCATCGACATGAGCGAGTACATGGAGAAGCACGCCGTCGCTCGCTTGATCGGCGCGCCCCCAGGCTACGTGGGCTACGACGAAGGCGGCCAGCTGACCGAGGCCATTCATCGCCGGCCTTACGCGGTGATTCTCTTCGACGAAATCGAAAAGGCGCATCCGGATGTCTTCAATATTCTGCTGCAGGTGATGGATGACGGCCGGCTGACCGACGCCAAGGGGCGCACTGTGGATTTCAAGAACACGGTGCTGATCATGACGTCGAATCTCGGCGCGGCCATGCTTGCGACGGAAAAATTGAAGACCGACCACGACTTCGACATGGCGCGCGAAAGCGTGATGCGCGTGCTGCGCGAGCACTTCCGCCCCGAGTTTTTGAACCGCGTGGACGACATCGTGATCTACAGACCGTTGGGCAACGCGCAGTTGGGCAAGATTCTCGATCTGCGCCTGAACGAAGTTCGCAAGCTGCTCGAAGACCGGGCGATTTCGCTCGAGTTGACCGAGCCCGCGCGGCAACTGATCCTCACCTCCGGTTCGGATGCGGCCTACGGTGCCCGACCGCTCAAGCGCGCGCTGCAGCGCATGGTTCAAGATCCGCTGGCCATCAAAATCCTCGATGGCGAAATCCTGCACGGAGCGCACGTGCGCATCGACGTTGACCGCAAGTCGAACCAGTTGGTCTTCGAGCCGATGGGCCGCGAAGCTATGGCGTAAAAGCAGTAAGTCAGCACAAAACTAAACAGGCCCTGCATCGCGGAACCTGTTTTTTGTTACTAATCCAACTCATGCTCTGTCATCCCGTGCGGAGTCCGGCGCGCGTCGCAGTAGTGGGACGGAAGAACGAATTGATGCTTAAAACCTACCCTCTATTCGCTCCCAAACGCGAACGGCGAGCAAATAGCTAACCACAACGATGGCGATCATCATCGCTCCGAAAATGATCGCTCCAATCGGGTCGGGAAGGTGGAATATCAAACCCCAAAAGGGGAGCGACACCCCGATCATTATCATGCCAATCACGGCAGCGATGATAAGTAGTGGAATTTCCGAAATCCGAACGAAGCCGATCATCGCATTCTCCCCGCCTCGCATCAATTCGGACTGCTCCCACGCACCCGGGGGTATCCTTCTCGCATACTGCAATTGACAGCCTAGGCCACGCACCTCAGGGGCAATGAGAGGTCGGCTTCGCCTTTCTCTTCGAGAACCTTCATCGCGAGGGAAATTTCACCTTCTGAGTAGCCATAGGTAAGCAACCGTGCCCACAGTTGAGCAGGGGAACTGTCGTGCAAGATCGGCCTGCTTCCAGCAATATCGCCAGCACCAACCGGCATATCAATTCGGATTCCTTCTTGTACCCTAGTCAGAGTAATCACCATAAAATCACCTTTCTGTCCGAGCTACGCTAACTACTCGAACCTCTACTCTTACCCTTACACAGATCAAACGTCGATTTCCATTGCAAAATTGGCTTTCGAGCTATCTTTTTTGATTGGTTGGCCTTACGGCAAATAGATCGCCCGGTCTGCCCCGCGCCTCCAGACAATTGACGACAAGAGGCCTACTGCCTTAAGTCCACAAGGGTCGCGCCCTGACCGCCTTCGTTTTGCGGAGCATCCTCGATTCCCGTCACGTCTGGATGGCCGTTGAGGAATTCGTGGACCGGAGCTTTACGGCTGTAATTCTTTCGGCATATAGACGACGCCCTTCACCAACAGGTCGAGAAGTTCCTTCGTTCTCGCGTGGCACGGCTCCATCTTCATGTACGTGAAGTTATCGTGTTCGGAGTCGATGACTGGCACGGGCTCCTTCGGGCCGGGTATCTGGTTCAGCATCGTCCAAACGCCTGCCGGCGGCGAAACGGTATCAATGAATCCGAATCCTGCCATTACCGGCGCCTTGATGCGCGATGCAAAGTTGACGGTGTCGAAATAAAGAGCCGCGTTCATCGCATCTTGATTGTCTGAGGGCCAATAGGGATATCCCGCTTTACGGCCGTGCAAGTCGCCATTCGTATCTGCGCCTGCCGGCACGCAGACCAGCACGTCGGTCACCTTGTCGGGCCGCAGTCCTGCAAGCATGATGCTTTGTTGGCCGCCCATGCTCCCGCCGGTGAGCACCACCGTTTTGCCATCCCAATCCGGCCGCGTCGCTAGATAATCAAGCACGCGCGAATCGCGCAAGTACATATCGAGAAAGTAGGATTTTTCACGGTCGGTGTTTCCGACGGCGTTGTAATTCGTGGGAATGCCGCCCGATGGATCTGAAGGAAGCTTGTCGTGTGAATCGACATTCAAAACCAGCCAGCCATCGGCGGCACGTTCAGCGTCGGCGTGCTTGTTGAGCGCGTAAACGCCGGCATATTGCAGCACGATCAGCGCGGGATACTTGCCCTCGGCAACAGGTCGCGCGATGTAACCATGAGCCTTCGACCCGAGCACATCGAGTGCGAACATGCTCATTTCCACGCCCGCCACGTCGGTCTGCACCGGAGTAAGCACCGCGTCAACGGGAACCTTGGCCTGCTGAGCCAGCTTGCCATCCCAGAATGTATCGAAGTCGGCCGGGCGTGGAGTCGAAAGCGGAATCTCCGTCGGCGCCACCGCGGCGCCAACTGCGTAAAGTCCATTATTCCGGCCCGTGTTGCCGCCGATCCATTGAGGTGGCTGGGGCGAGCTGCCTGGATGCCCCGCAGTCGAACCTGATTGGGCCGCGGCCGTGGATGCCGCCTCCGGCGTTTGGCTGTTTGGGCTGGGCGGTGTAGAACCGGGCTGCCGCCCACCTGCTGCCGAAGCGCTCGGCGCACTCGGCGGGGCTGCGAGAGCCGCATACGGCTCGATTGCAACATAGATCATCTCGGGCTGGTCGCCGGCGACTTCGATCGTGTCCTTACCCGAGGAGAGATCGAGCTTGCCTTCCTTGAGCACCACTGCGTTGTTTCTGCGAATCGTCCACTTATAGGCGTAAGTAGGCGCATCGGGGCCTAACGTGACTGTCCAGCCAACCGTCTCGCCGATCTTGTAGATTCCGTTCGCGTGGTAGGGCGTGAAGGTCAGTTGCTGCGCAATCGGAGGCCGCTGCGCAATCGCCGGCAAACACACGAACACGACAATGCAAAGGTTTAAGAATCGGGAGCGTGTCATTTGAATCACGCGTTGATGATACAGGACCGGTTTAAGGTTGTGCCTCAATGCCATCGGGCACAGCCTACTGCCGCAACTCCACCAGCGTCGCCCCTTGCCCGCCCTCGTTCTGCGGAGCCTCTTCAATTCCCGCGACGTGGGGATGCAATTTGAGAAACTCGCGCACCCCGCGACGAAGAATACCGGCGCCGTGTCCGTGAATAACGCGCACGCGCGGCATTCCTGCGAGAAAAGCGTGGTCGAGATATTTCTCAAGCTCATCGGTCGCCTCATCCACCGTGCGGCCAATGAGATTGATCTCAGCACGCATGTTATCCGTGTTCGCGCTCGTCACGGTTACATGCACACCCTTCTGCTTCCTTGCCGCTGCGAGCGGGTCACTTTCCCCTTGCCCGCCCCTCACCGGCCAGGAATCTCCTGCAAGACCTGAGGGCTCGGAGAGCTCGTCCCGCTTGACGCGCATCTTGATCGGTCCAAGCGCAACTTCGAAGTGGTCCTTGTCGACTTCGCGCTGCACTACGGCGACCTTACCCATCGATTTCAGGAAAACCCGATCACCCGGCGCAATGTGGCGCAACAGATGTGGTTGAGCATTCTGATCGCCCTGATCGGCCCCGGTCCGGTGCGCAACAACGGCCTGATTGAAGCTCTCCTGGAACTCGCGCCGCAGGCGAGTGATGCGCCGTTCGGCTTCCTTCGACAGCTTTTGTTGCGCCGCCCGGTCCTCGACCGCGCGCACGTTCTCGCGCATCTGAAACTCAAATTCCTTCAACAGCGAGGCCAGCTTTCCCTCGATCTCGCGCACCCGATTGCGCACCTCAGCGTCGCCTTCGCGCTCAAGCTTTTTGCGTTCCACATTCAGCGCATACTGCTGCTCGCGCGTCGCTTTGCGCTCGACTTCAAGTTCCGCAAGCTCGCCGTGCAGTTTGTCGAGGAAGCGCGCAATGTCGGCCTGCTGCGAGCCCATCCGTTCCCGCGCAGCTGAGATAATTTCAGCGTTCAGCCCCAGCCGCTCCGCCGTTTGAATTCCCGCCGACGCGCCCGGCACGCCAAGACGAAGCTGATAATTAGGAACCAGCGTTCGCTCATCCACACCGGCCGCGGCATTGCGCACCCCGGCCGTATTTGCTGCGTAGACCTTCAGCGATGTGTGATGCGTTGAAATCAAAGCCCACGCACCGGCCTTGAGAAAATAATGCGCCACAGCCACAGCCAACGCCGCGCCCTCTTCCGGATCGGTTGACGAGCCAAGCTCGTCGAGCAGCACGAGTGACCGCGCATCAGCCAGCCGCGAGAGCCGATCAAGATTCGTAATGTGCGCGGAAAATGTAGAAAGTGCCGCCTCGATTGATTGCGCATCGCCAATGTCGGCCAGGAATGCCGTGAACACCGGGAAGCTCGCGCGCTCAGCAGGCACTGGAATCCCCGCTTGCGCCATCATTGCGAGCAGTGCCGTAGTCTTGAGTGCGACCGTTTTGCCGCCGGTATTGGGACCGCTGATAATCAGCTGCCGCTCGTCCGTCGTGAGTTCCAAATCCAAAGGGACAATCTTACCGCCGGTCGCACGCAACCGCTTTTCCAAAAGCGGATGCCGCGCACCTTCAACTCGCAACAACTCTTGTCCAAAAGTTGGAACCACGGAGTCAAACTCGCGCGCGAAGCGCGCCCGAGCCAACAGGCTGTCAACCAAAGCCAGCACTCGCGCGCCCGCGACCAGGCTTTCCGCGTAGCCGGCCACCTTACGTGTAAGCGCAACAAAGATGCGATGAATCTCCGCCTGTTCTTCCTCGATGAGCCGCACCAGCTCGTTGTTTTGCTCAATGGTTTCGAGCGGTTCAACATAGACCGTCTGTCCCGAGGAGCTCGCGCCATGAATAACACCTGTGATGCGTCGCTTAAGCTCTGCGCGCACGGGAATCACGAAGCGCTCGCCACGAATGGTAATGACGTCGTCCTGCGTCGCGTTTTCCGCGGATAGTTTGCGCAGTGCAGCGCGCAGGCTTTCCTCAATTAGTTTCTGCTGGCGCTCCTGCTCTCGCCGGATGCGATTCAACTCGGGTGAGGCGTCGTCGGCCAACGATCCGTCGGGCTGAATCGTGCGCTCAATGGCCTCGGCAAGCGGCCGCAAGCTCGTCGTGAGCGGCGAAGTAAGTTCGGATAGCCCCGGCAGCTTGCCCACCAGCCGCGCAGGCGGCTCGCGCAACAGAGATTGCCATGCTGCGATGTCGTTGGCAAGCCGCGCAATGCTCTGCAGCTCAGCCGCTTCAAGCGCCGCGCCGTCAATTTCCGCCTTCGCCGCCAGCTGCGTTGGATCGAACAAGCCGCCGAGCGGAATCGAGACTTGTTCTTCGAGGATCAACTTGAGTTCGGAGGTCAGTCGGTGCTGGCGCCCGATCCACTCTTCATCAGCCGACGGATGCAACGCGAGAATCGCATCGCGGCCCACTGGAGACGCGGCGAAACCCGCGACTAGCGCGAGTAGCGGCTGCCACTCAAGCGCAGCAAGATCGACGTGCTCCACCGGCGACGGAATGGGATCGATAAGCGGCATCGTCAGGAACAATGGTAGCGTGCAGAACGCGGCCGATTGTCGGCTATTGTGATCAGCTCTTAGTCGACTTTGGCGTTGAGGCGGGAGGCGTAGACGTAGAGGCGGTTGCAGTAGAGCTGCCGCTGTCAGCGGCGGGAGCCTTCGCTTCTGACTTCGTCTCCGACTTCGATTGGGATTTTGCCTCCGATTTTCCGTCTGGCTTGCTATCAGCCTTCGAGTCGGAATCGCTGCTCGCCGAACTGCTCTTCGAAGCGTAGTCGTTCACATACCAACCAGCGCCCTTGAAGCTCAGGCCCGGCGCGGTAAGTATCCGCTCCAGCACGCCGCCGCACTGAGGGCATACCTTCTCCGGCTCGGAGTTGAAGTGCTGGATTTTCTCAAATTTATGGCCGCACTGCGTGCAGCGATAAGGATACAGCGGCAAAGTTCCTGTCCCCTCGACGTCCAACTTCTATTCTACCGGGAAGGCGGCGGATCGCGGAGACTCTCGCCGCCCTAATCGGATGCCGGAGGTAATGGGCCTCCCATTTCTCAACGCGCGAGCTCTCAATGGACCATAATGGGCACCGACGCGCTTTCGTTCTCCCATGCCAGCGTAAGCGTGGCCTTGCCGCCGCCATTATCCGTGATCTTGTAGATCAAATCCTCAACAAGTGACGGCGTTGCGGAAGTCGCCATCTTCGTCTTGCCGAGATCCTTCGTGCCATCGTAAGCAAGCCCCCACTCGCCCGTGGCTTTACTCACAATCAGCGTCCAGTTGGCGGGGTCGGAGATATCGACGAACAGCGTATAAGTGCCGGCGGGAACGCTCAGGTCGCCGATGGTCAGGTTGCCATCAGTTTTCAGTGTCGTGGCGGCATTCGCTCCCCCACGCCAAACCGGGTAGTGCGGATCGTGACTGATGAGACCATCTTTGGTGAAGATGTGGCCGGCGCGGCCATTGACGCGCGGCGAGCTATAAGTGATGGTGATGGTCTTGCCGGCGATGGTGGCTGACGCCGTGGCCGGCGGGCTCTTCGACGGCGCCTTTTGCTGGGCAAGCAGTATGGTTGCACCAAACAGTAAACCGGTACAGATCAAAGCTTGTTTCATCATGGTATTTTTCCTCCGGGGTAGAGCGTGGCTATTGAGAGTTGGCTCCGACGCCCTTTCTTGACGGACTTAATTGTCGCACTATGCGGCTATGTTGCGAAAGCCGCCTGTGCGAAAACCCTGTTATGATGCGCCAAAGGAAGAGGTATGGCGAGCAGTGGGAACAATTCGGCCGGAGCGCGGTTTCGCGCAGCGCTGGCCGCGGAAAAGCCGTTGCAGGTGGTCGGAACGATCAATGCCTACGCGGCAAAGCTCGCTGAGGCAGCGGGATTCCGCGCGATTTATCTCTCAGGCGGAGGCGTGGCGGCCAATTCGCTCGGCATTCCCGACCTGGGCATCAGCACCATGGAAGATGTGCTGACCGACGTCCGTCGCATCACCGGCGCATGCGCCTTGCCGCTGCTGGTCGACATCGACACCGGGTGGGGCGGGGCGTTCAATATCGCGCGCACCATTCGAGAAATGATCAAAGCTGGCGCGGCTGCCGTGCACATCGAGGACCAGGTAAGCTCGAAACGCTGCGGTCACCGGCCGGGCAAAGAGCTCGTTCCGACCGAAGAGATGGTCGACCGCATCAAGGCCGTCGCCGATGCGAAATCCGATGCGCGCATCGATCCGGACTTCGTGATTATGGCGCGGACAGACGCCCTCGCAAGCGAAGGCTTGGCGCAGGCGATTGAGCGCGCACAAGCCTACGTCTTGGCCGGAGCCGACATGATTTTCGCCGAGGCGGTGACGGACCTTACCACCTACATGACAATTCGCAACGCGGTCGGAGTGCCAATTCTCGCCAACATCACCGAGTTCGGCAAAACTCCGCTCTTTACCAGCGAGGAACTGGCGTCGGCCGGCGTCGACATCGTTCTTTATTGCTGCGCGGCTTATCGCGCGATGAATGCCGCGGCGTTGAAGGTCTATGAGACGATTCGAGCCGAGGGAACCCAGAAAAGCGTGCTGCCGTTGATGCAAACCCGCGACGAGCTCTACCACTATCTCGATTACCACGCCTACGAACAAAAGCTGGATGAACTTTTCGCCAAAAGCAAAAAGACACAGTAGAACGGGTTACATAAATCCAGTTTCGAAAGGGCACGACTTTAGTCGTGCCGCAAAATGCGCAAACACTGCGGGGCTTTAGCCTCTGAGGGATGCTTCTCGCGCTGCGGCATGGTGGAAGAAGTGAATGGTTGGCTTACCCCTCTATAGGGGAATACACTGCGGCCACCTCGGAACCGGGAGCAATCTATGAGCGTTCAAGACGCAAGCCAAGAGCCCGTGGCCTTCAGGCCCAAGAAATCCGTCGCGCTGTCGGGCACGCCCGCGGGCGAGACGGCAATCTGCACAGTCGGCCAAAGCGGCAACGACTTGCACTATCGCGGTTACGATATCGCTGACCTGGCCGAGCATTGCGAATTTGCTGAAGTTGCGCATTTGCTGATCCACGGCAAGCTGCCCAACGCCTCGGAGCTCGCCGCATACAAGGTGCGCCTGCTGGGCCTGCAAAGTTTGCCCGTCGGCGTGAAGCAGGCGCTCGAGCTCATACCCGCGCACACGCATCCCATGGACGTTCTGCGCACCGGCGTTTCGATGCTGGGCTGCATTCGGCCTGAAGCCGACGACCACAGTGATACCGGCGCGCGCGACATCGCCGATGCGCTGTTGGCCTCGCTGCCCTCGATGCTTCTTTACTGGCACCACTTCGCGCGGAATGGCAAGCGCATCGAAGTGGACGCAGGCAACGAGCCGCTGGCAGCGGATTTCCTGCATTTGCTGCACGGCCAAGCGCCCAGCGCGGATTGGGTCCGCGCGATGCAGATTTCGCTGATCCTCTACGCGGAGCACGAGTTCAACGCCTCTACATTTACCGCGCGCGTCATCGCGGGAACTGGCTCCGACATTTACTCGTGCATCGTCGGCGCAATTGGCGCGCTCAAGGGACCGAAGCACGGCGGCGCAAACGAAGTTGCTCTCGAAATTCAACAACGCTACGCGTCCGCCGACGAGGCCGAGGCTGACATTCGCCGCCGCGTAGCCAACCGCGAGGTCATTATCGGCTTTGGCCACCCTGTCTATACGATCAGCGATCCGCGTAGCGACATCATTAAGGGGCAGGCGCGCGCCCTGGCATTAGACGCCGATGGCCGGCGTCTTTTCTCCGTCGCTGAGCGGATTGAAAGCACCATGCAGGATGCCAAGCGCATGTTTCCCAATCTCGATTGGTATTCGGCCGTCGCCTATCATCTGATGGGAATTCCGACGGACCTGTTCACGCCGCTGTTTGTGATGGCGCGAACAGCAGGCTGGTCCGCGCACGTGATCGAGCAGCGGCAGGTTGGAAAGATCATTCGCCCATCGGCAATCTATACTGGGCCGGAGAATCTACAATTTGTGCCGATTGAGGCACGCAGCTAGGAAATAGAGAGATCACTTGGCTTCGCACATCAGCAATGAACGCAGAGCACCGGACAAAGTCCTCACCGACATCGCCGACTACGCGCTGAACTTCAAGATTGACAGCAGTCTCGCGTACGAGACCGCGCGTTATTGCTTGATCGATACGCTCGCCTGCGGCCTCGAAGCCGTCGAATATCCGGCGTGCACCAAACTGCTCGGCCCCGTCGTACCGGGCACGGTCGTGCCCAACGGCGCACGCGTTCCCGGCACCAGCTTTCAACTCGATCCCGTACAAGCTGCATTCAACATTGGCGCAATGATTCGCTGGCTCGACTTCAACGACACTTGGCTGGCTGCGGAGTGGGGCCATCCTTCCGACAATCTCGGCGGAATCCTGGCCACGGCCGACTGGCTTTCGCGCGACGCAATTGCGTCAGGCCGGCCGGCGCTGACCATGCGAAATGTTCTAACCGCCATGATCAAGGCCCACGAGATTCAAGGCTGCATTGCGCTTGAAAACTCCTTCAACAAAGTGGGCCTGGATCACGTAGTGCTTGTGAAAGTCGCGACTACCGCAGTCGTCTGTCAGCTTCTTGGCCTCACCCGCGAGCAGACGATCAATGCGCTTTCACTCGCCTGGGTCGATGGGCAGAGCCTGCGCACTTATCGCCACGCGCCCAATACCGGCTCGCGCAAAAGCTGGGCCGCGGGCGATGCGACAAGCCGGGCCGTTCGTTTGGCGCTGATGGCCCGCACAGGCGAGATGGGTTATCCCTCCGCGCTTACCGCGAAGACGTGGGGCTTTTACGATGTTTCGTTCCGCGGCCAGGCGTTCAAATTCCAGCGGCCTTATGGTTCGTACGTGATGGAGAACGTGCTCTTCAAAATTAGTTACCCCGCTGAATTCCACGCGCAAACCGCAGTTGAAGCAGCGATGAAACTCCGCGCGCGGCTCGATGCAACCGGCAAATCCGCCGCGGACATTCAGAAAATAACCATCCGCACCCACGAGGCCTGCGTGCGAATCATTGATAAGAAGGGTCCGCTCGCGAATCCCGCCGATCGCGACCACTGCGTGCAGTATATGGTGGCCATTCCCCTGCTCTTCCGGCGCCTCACCGCCGCCGACTACGAGGACGGCATCGCAGCCGACCCAAGAATCGACGCGCTCCGCGCGAAGATCGAGTGCGTCGAAGAGCCACGCTTCACCGCCGATTATCACGATCCGGAGAAGCGGTCGATTGCCAATTCGCTCCGCGTGGAGCTAAACGATGGCGCAATACTCGAAGAGACAGTCGAGTATCCCATTGGCCATCGCCGCCGCCGCGAGGAAGGAATGCCTCTGCTGGTCGAGAAGTTCAAGGCGAATCTGCGCCGACGCTTCCCCGAAGCACAGCAGCAGCGGATTCTTGATGTTTCGCTCGACCGTGATCGCCTGGATGCGATGCCCGTAAACGAGTATGTCGATCTGTACGTGCCGTAATCGGCCTGCACGCGCACAAAACAGAACGCGGACCTTGCGGTCCGCGTTCTTTGCTGATGTGGGTTGAACTGAGTTCTACGCCTTCGCCTGCACCGGTTTTCCCAGACGCTCAGCCATGATCTCGTGCGCGTGGACGAAGAATTCGTCCTTCGCGATTTTGCCCGCGTCCAGATCGGCAAGAATCGCCTTTTGCGCCTGGTACTCGCGATTGACGACGCCGGCCTTCGATTGCAACATACGCCATGCCTTGCGCCGCTCCACGCAGAACATGACCAGTTGACGGCTGAGCGCGTAGTAGACCGTCTTGCCGTCTTGATCGAACGAGATATACACGCCGAAGTCAGGAATGAAGCTGCGGTGCTCGGGCAACAGGTAGTAGCGGTAGACCACGTCCTGCTGCGTGATGCGCACCAGCATGTTGTCGAGCGGAATTTTTCCTTCAAGTTGATCCGGCTTGATTTTCCTCAGGTGATTTCTGAAGCGCGCCTCAGTCACGCACCAGTGCGCGACAGTGTAGCGATATGGTTCGCTCGTCACCTTGGACTTTGTTTCGTACCAATCAAGATCGATCGAGGGATTGCCCTTGATGTCCAGCGCCTCCTGATACGTCTCGCCCATGCGCGGGTTGAAGACGAACTCCGGCGCGCCACGCGAATCGCGCACGCGCTGCGCCTGAAAGAGCGCCATGTCGTCCGCCACGCCATGCTCCGGCTGGCAGGTGGTGAAGCATTGCAGGAACATGGTGCCGCGATACTCGAGGCCATCGAGAATCGCGCGGTAGAGCTTCGGCGCGTTAGCCATCGACACCTGCGCAACAAACGGCGATCCGTGACCCGCGAGGAAGGTCTCAGCTACCGTCTTCTTCTCGGTGTTCTTGCCCTGCGTGGCGGAGCCGAAGACGTTCATGTCGTTGCCGCCGAGCATTGGAGTCGAATCGGAGTTCTGCCCGCCGGTGTTCGAGTAGACCTGCGTGTCGAGCATCAGCACCTTGACGTTGGGCCGGTTCTGTAGCATCACCTTCGATGTGTTCTGGTAGCCGATGTCGCCAATGCCGCCGTCGCCGCCGACCACCCAGACCTTGGGCAGCTCGACGATCTCCTGGTCGGTCATCAGCGCGTCAGTAAAGTGCGTGAAGTGGTAGTACTCTTCTCCACTTAGGAAATTCGATTCGCGCGAGAGCAGAATGTCTGCGAGGCGCTCAGGCAATACAGACCGGCGCGAGTGATCGACGATGAAGCTCTCGCCCATCAGCCAGCCCACGGTGACGCCGTCCTGGAAGAGCGAGTTCATCCACGGATATGGATGCGGATTGTTGGGCGCGGTAGAACCGTACACGGTGTTGCAGCCCGTATGCGCTGCCATGGCCATTACGCTCATGCCGTTCGCAAGCCGTCCATCGATGGGCTGCAGGTTCTTGTGGTTGAATGCCTCGGTCAGCAGCACAGCTGCGATTGCCTCGACAAGTTGGGCGTCGGTGATTTCGCCGTGCTCCGCCTCGTAAGCTGCGATGCGCGTCTTAGTGTCCGTCGTGTCTTCGCCGCCCAGTCCCATCACCAGGTGCGCAATGGCCTGCCGCAACCGCGCATAATCCTCAGGGCAGCTCTCCTTGATTGCTGCAAGCTTCGCCGCGCCGGTTTTCTCGAGGTCGGATGCCTTCGCAACAAAACGGTCGCTCTTGGCGTGGTACACCGGCCGCATGTAAGCCTCGGTGACGGCGGCAATCGATCGCAGCACGCTTTTTTCGCCGCAGCCGGCACAGGCGCCGTCGCCGGAAACCAGCGCGTCGTAGTTGGTCCGCACCATCAGCATATTGCGCAGCGTGGCGGTCTTTGAATCGGCCGGATTGGCGCCGTTATAAAGACCCAGATACTTTTGCGCGGTATCAGGCAGCAGGTCGAGGAATGCCGTGCCGGTTTCGTGCTCGGCGTTCACCTCTTCGGTCTCCTGCACCATCTTCAGCGCCATGTGGTCGCCGCAGGCCGTAACGCAGGCCGCGCAGCCCTTGCACAGATCGCTCACAAAGATGGAGAAGATGCCGCCGGAGCCGGGTGCCTTACGCTCAGGAGACGAGAAGATGGCGTTGGTCTTCTGATAAGCCATCGGCACCTTGTCAATGATCGAGTAGAACTGCGTCTTGGCCGCAGTCGAGAAGCCGTCGACAGACTCGGTGACTTCGCGAATGATCGTAGGCATCGGAGTGCCGGTTTTCATCTCCGCCAACATGCGCTGGCGAGCAAGCTTTTCAATCTCGGGCAGCTTGTCGAGCATCTTCCTGCGCTCAGAGGGATCGGCCACATAGCGCGTGACCGCTGTACCCAGAATCGTGCCGAGATCCTGCGAACAATTGGGGAGCGCCGTATCAGGGCAGGCCGAGATGCACTCCATGCACTGCGTGCAATTCTCAGCAATATAGAGCGGCGTCTCGCGCCGTGCAACGTATTTCGACGCAGTGTCACCGGTGGCCGCAGCGATGACACCCATCGCCGATAGCGGCGTAGCCGGCTGATCGTAGCCGAAGTGGGAGCGGAACTCCGCATCGAATACATTGACGGATGAAATCGGCGTGCGCGCCGCTTGCCCGGGGGGCGGCAGCGTCGAGCGCCGCCCGGTGCTGCAACTCACTTCAGCAAAGGCCGGGACAGATTCGAGAATCGGCAGCAGCGCCTGCCCGCGCAGGCTGGAGTGATCGACCGCGGTAACTTCGCCAATCGCGATCTCTTTCACGCGCTCAAAGCCCTGAATCATCACTTCCATGTTCGATTGCACGACCGCGTCGCCAAGCTTACCGAACTTCTTCACGTATTGTTTGTGTACGACCTCGCGGAATTGCTCCTGCGTGATGCCGAACTCCTGCAGCATGGGGCTTACCGCGAAAAACGCTCCGAGGAATGCGTTGCCCTGCATGCGCAATTGCAGATCGGCGCGGTCGGTGGCGTTGCGCGCTATTTCAAAACCGGGCAGCGTGAACACGCGAATCTTTTTCTGGATGATCTGCTGGCGCGCCCAGATGGGCAGGTTCTGCCATGCGCGCTCGCCGTCTACGTCCGACTCCCAAACCAGGCTGCCGCCCTGCTGCATTCCGTCCAGCGGATTGGTGTGCGTGAACGCCTTCGGGTCGCAACAGAGGACAACGGTCACATGGCGCAGATCGCAATTGACGCGGATGCGATCTTTGGCCGCGACCATGAAGTAGCTCGTAGGCGCGCCCTTCTTCTCGGAACCGTACTTCGGATTGGCGCTGACGTGAATCACTTCCTTGGGATTGCCCAGGTCGTCTTTCAACCCGTCGCGCTCAAAGAGCAGGTCGTTCAGATCGCCGAGGATTGCGCCGAGATTCTTGCCGGTGGTGATTGCGCCCCAGCCGCCAATGGAATGGAAGCGTACAGCCACCGCACCGGTAGGAAGCAACGAGGGCGTTTCATCGCCGATGACACTGTAGGGGTGGTCGATGCCGAGGACGATAAAGTTGATACCGTCCGCAGCGGTCTTGCCGTCTTTGCGCGCGCGGCCCGCGGCAGCGAACTCGAAGGCTCCAATAATGTGCTCGGGGCGAAAGTCCCGCGAGCCCAGGCCGTAGCTGCCGCCGATAAAGCGCGGAACCTCGGCAAGCGTGATCGACGGCAAACCTTCTGTTCCCTGCAATGCTTTTGAAAACGCGGTGCGGACATCGCGGCCAAGCGGATTGTCGCCAGAAAGAGCTTCGTCCGTCCGCTCGAGAATGATGACGTTCTTCTTGCCCTTGAGCGCCGCAACAAGAGCGGCCTCGGGGAACGGGCGAATCACGTTGACGTGAACGGAGCCTACGCTTGCGTTCCGCGTCTGCCGCAGATAATCGACTGCCGCTTCAATATTCTCCCCCGCTGAACCAAGCGAGACAAAAACCGTGTCGGCATCGTCTGTCTTGTACTTGCTCACCAGGCCGTAATAGCGCCCAGTCAAATCGCCGAAGTCTTTATACGCGGCTTCGAGGAACGCAAGAATCGGCTCGGCAAAATTGTTGCGCCGCGCCACAATTCCCTGCATGTAGTGCTCTTGATTTTGCACCGGTCCCAGCAGAATGGGGTTGGTAAGATCCATCATCTTGGGAACGCGGCGGCGCGTAGGTCCAAACAGAACGCGCTGCGCTTCCGTGGGGCAATCAATGATGTCGTCCGGCGCGCCAAGATATTCGCGGATCAAATCGGATTCGTGTTTGTAGAACGTGCGCTCCAGGTGCGTAGTCAGGAAGCCGTCCATGATGTTCATGCCCGGCGTAAGCGAAAGCTCGGTCACGCGGCGCAGAATCAGCGCCTGGTCCGCGGCCTGCTGCGCATCCTTGCCGAAGAGCATGATCCAGCCTGTGTCAAGCGCTCCATAAACATCGTCGTGGCCGCAATGAACATTGAGGGCGTGCTTGGTCAGCGCTCGCGCGCCGACCTCGAGCACCATGGTCGATCCCTTGCCGGGCGCGTGGTAATACTGCTCAACGCCGTAGACAACGCCTTGGCCGGAAGTAAAGTTGACCACTCGCTTGCCGCAAACCGAATGCGCAATCGCTCCGCCCTGGGCCGCATGCTCGCCTTCCGCTTCAATGGCGATGGTGTTACTGCCAAACACATTCAGCTTGCCCTCGGCATAAGCCTGCTGGAACAGCTCGCCGCCTTCAGTAGAAGGCGTGATGGGGTAGAAAACGCCGGCGTCGGCGATGCGCGTCTCGGTGTGGTAGCTGACGAGCTGATTCCCGTTGGCGGTAACGCGGATGCCTGGATAGCGAGCTTTCATAGTTCCCTCACGTTGAAGCCTGATCTGGCGAAGTCTGGTTTAGCGAAGCCTGATTTATTGAAGTCCGGTTTAGCGAAGTCTGATTTAGCGAAGTCCAGTTCAGCGAAATCTCGTCCGGCGTCTTCCAATTGCATTCCTTCCGCCGGAGCACTCCAGGCACGGACCCATAATGGTTCCGAAGCATGGGAGCAGTTCCGCAGAATGTTTGAAATCCGCATCATATTCGGCGCCAATTGATTCAGCGCGTAATTCACTTGCTATCTGACCGATAGCCTGGTCAAAACCCCTAACAATTGTCGAACACGTCGAGCGGCCGGTACGTGAAAAGGAAGTCTTAGGGGAGATTACTCCTTAAACACAACGAGCCATTCTCAGTATGCGCCCAATATAGAGACGGTATACCGACATATGAGATGCCTGTGGCAAGCAGCGCAGCCCGCAAATTAGTCCAGGCACCAGCTGCGCTACCATAAACACAGAATTGGGGTTCGCATGTTTGTCGTGGTCTGGCAGTTCGAGATTGCAGAGGACAAGGTGGCCGGCTTTGAGGCCGCTTATGGGTCTGACGGAGCCTGGGCGCAACTCTTCAGAACCTCACCCGAATATCGGGGGACCGAACTGTTGCGTGACGCCTATGTTCCGGGAAACTTTCTGACCATCGACCGCTGGACAAGCGAAGAGGCGTTTCGCGCCTTCCGCAAAGATCATGACCGCGAGTATGAGGCGCTGGACCGCAAGTGCGACGACCTCACGAGCCGCGAGACGCGAGTCGGCGCGTATACGGTGTGAGCGAGAACTTTTCGCTCATTCAAGAATCAGGACGTTCCGGCTGAACTCTGCTCCGGCCAAATATTTGATGCCGCGGTCAAACGTCACCAGCACGCCGTCTTCTTTAATCGCCAAGCCCAACAGGTAGGCATCGGTCACCTGCTGATGACCGGTAATGCGCGCCACAAAGCGAGGGGTTACCGCGACCCAACTCTCTGTGTCGGCGATCGGCCAATAGCGGTAACCGGAATGCGCCCTGAGCCCCTGAAGGATTGCAACAGCTCGCTCCACAGTGATCGTTCCCGCCTGCATCGCCGGATTTGTCGCAATACGGATGAACCCTGCTTCGGTGAGCGGGCAGACGCCCCAGTTGTCTTTGCCGGCTGAGATAAACCAGCGTTCTGCCTTTTGGCGGTGAATGTGTTCCGGATCGGCCAATGCGATCAAAACGTTCAAATCAAGCAAATTTCGCCGGGTCATACTCATCCTCTGAGAGTTCCTTCACCATTTCGCAAGTGATCGTCCTCCCGGTCCGAGGCAACATTGGGAGACCAATGTCGGAATACTCGAGCTTTGGAATAGGCGGCGGCGCTGTCTCTGCCTTGCGAATCAGCTCGTTGATTGCCGTGCTAAGGCTGATCCCCCGCGTCCGCGCATAATAGGCGGCAAACTCATGCGTCTCGTCATCAAGTGTAATCGTAGTTCTCATAGCTCCATTGTGCATCAATTTCAAATTTGATGCAAAGAATCCATTTTGATGCCAAATTAGCAAGTTGATGCAAATTCTAAAATCTGATGCACTTCCGGCAATTTGATGCAACTTCCTTGCCTTCATTGTGCGCCCCGGCACACCTCTACGGACAACTAGCCAACATTTCTCTCTTTGTTCGCCATTTTCTCCTGTCCTTCTATGTCTCATCCTGCTACAATCCCATCGAAATCCAATTCAAGCTCCCTCGCCCTTTCCTGCCTTAAAAGCGTGACTGGCAAGCATGAGACTGGGCTGAGTGAGCACTTTTTGAGGAGCCCTCCCCATGCCCATCGTCGACGACCGCGCCAAAGCTGTAGAACTTGCCTTGGCACAGATTGAAAAACAGTTCGGGAAGGGGTCGATTGTCCGGCTCGGTTCCAGGGAGGCGCTGCTGCCGATCGCGGTGATTCCGACGGGGTCGATCAGCTTTGACCTGGCACTGGGAGTGGGTGGCGTCCCGCGCGGCCGCGTAACGGAGATCTTCGGACCGGAATCCTCAGGCAAAACCACCATCACATTGCAGATCATCGCGGAAGCCCAGCGCGCCGGCGGGCTGGCAGCATTTGTTGACGCCGAGCACGCGCTCGACCCTGGCTACGCAAAAAAGCTCGGCGTCGATGTCGACAACTTGCTTGTCTCGCAGCCCGACAGCGGCGAGCAGGCTCTCGAAATCACCGAAGCGCTTGTCCGCTCCGGCGCCATCGATGTGCTCGTCGTCGACTCCGTGGCCGCGCTGGTGCCCAAGGCCGAGCTTGATGGCGAAATGGGCGACTCGCATATGGGATTGCAGGCGCGGCTCATGTCCCAGGCTCTGCGCAAACTTACCGGCACGGTTTCGAAGTCGCGCACCGCGCTCATTTTCATCAATCAAATTCGCGAGAAGATCGGCGTGATGTTCGGCAACCCTGAAACCACGACCGGCGGCCGCGCGCTCAAGTTCTATTCCTCTGTCCGCATCGATATCCGCCGCATCGCCGCGGTAAAAGAAGGCGACACGGTGGTCGGCTCGCGAACCAAGGTAAAGATCGTGAAGAACAAGGTCGCCGCGCCCTTCCGCGAAGCGGAGTTTGACATTCTCTACGGCGAGGGCATCAGCCGCGAAGGCGATGTGCTCGATCTGGCCGCCACGCACAATGTCGTTGAGAAGAGTGGCGCGTGGTACAGCTTCGGCGGCGAGCGCATTGGCCAGGGCCGCGAGAACACACGCGGCTTCCTCAAAGAGAACAAGGACATCTACGCCAAGATCGACGCCGAGTTGCGCAAGCGCCTGAGCATTGGCGCCGTAAAGGCCGATGTGCCCGAAGCCCCGGCCGGCGGCGCGGCAGAAGCCAAAGAAGTGGTGCGCGGCAAGAAAGGCTAGCGTCTATTTCCGCCGCACACCAAAGCGAACCCCGCAGCTCTGCTTCGGTTCCCAAACAGCCGACAGATTACCCGTCATTCGCTCGAAATTTCGCCTCTAGGCCCGTGACGATTCCACAGTAATTGTTCCGCTGAATGCGGAACCGCGAACGAGCGTGAGCACTGTGATGTCATCTTCTTGCCCGAAGTCCTTTGCGGCATGTGCGATGGCCTCCGCTGACTGCCCGCTGATAGCCTCGGTTCGCTCGAAGCCAAAGAGTTCTTTGTTTTTATTCGTGGCTTCCAGCACGCCATCGGAAATAAGCGTCAAACGGTCGTGAGTTTTCAAGGCGAAATTGAATTCGGCGTAAGCTGCATCGGGGGTTAGCCCGAGCGGCAGCCCGCCATCGATGGGCCACGCCTGGCCATTACAGTACGGCGCCAAATGGCCGGCATTGGAAACGGTTGTAGCGCCATTCTGTTCAATCAGGGCCGCACAACAGGTGGCAAAGCCTGTGATCTGGCCGTAGAGTACGCGATTGAGATGGGCCAGCACTTCTGAAGTCCGGCGCTCGGGAAAATCACGCAGCGCACCCATGATCGTGCTCACCGTCATCGCGGCCTTGAGCCCCTTGCCGCTCACGTCTCCAACGATCACCAGCAAAGACCCATCGGCCCCCGGCAGGATCTGGAAGAAATCACCACCAACCTCCTGAGCGGGTATGTACACGCTCTCCACGACGAATCCCGGCGTACTCGGAACGACCGCCGGAATCAGCATCTCCTGAACTTCCCGGGCGCTGCGATACTCCTGCTCAAGAGCGCTTTGCCGCTGGCTCTGCTCCGCGGAGTATCGCCAGGCGACGTAAAAAATGGAGGCCAGGAACAGAGCGCCAATGATGGCGCTTGCGGGCAGCGCCACGCCGCCAACGCGGAGCAGCGGAGCCGAGAGTTTCAATGCAAGGGTCCAGTGAGTCCAGCGAGAACCAAGGCCGGAGAAGTCGATCACACCCTGATAGAGATCGGAGATCAATGCTGTGAGAGCCAGAGTCCATCGGGCGGCATCCTGTCGCTTGCGGATGGCGGACAGGAAGATGACGACGATGAAGAACTCCAGCAAGATGACGGGAATGGTTGAAACGACGTCGGCGATGAGGAAGAAGCGCGGAAAGAGGCGGGTCCAGTCAAAGCAGACCATCGTAGAGTCAACGAGGGCAAGGGAGAGGCCGGCAACTGAGAGGATTTTGGTCCAGCGAACCAGGTTGGCGTTGTCGTTGAGCCCGAGCAGATAGAGCAGCAGGAACCAACTGGCAATGTCGTTGATGACAACCATGGGCCCGATGAGGCCGTAGGTAACAGCGAACAGATTCATCTGGGGAAAGACGACCGACATCATGCCGAAGACGGGAAAGACCATGGCCAGCGCCAGCCAGCCAAGCATGTGACGCTGGCGGTTGCGCAGCCAGGCGAACAGCGCGAGGATTCCCACCAGTCCAGAGATCAACTGCTCCGCGAGTTCGAACAGGTTGTTTCGCAGATTGCTGTAAGCGGCGCGGTCGGTAATTGCGTCGACCGCATCGACGCTGCCGACCTGAGGCACGCCAACCAGACCACCCTCATCTGGATAGCTGAGGTAAACGTGCGGCGCCTTCCATACTCGGAGTGCTAGAACCCCTGAGCGCGGCGCGCCGAGCGGAATGGCGACCGGCAAATGGCCCATGTACCAAGATGGACGCGGGGGGACTTTGCCGATGCTGCCGACGAGTTGGCCGTTCCAGTACACCTCGCATGCGTCCTGGACATTAGGTAGCGAAAGCGCGAGCGTCCAGCCTGCCGCAGTGTTTTCAGGCAACACCAAATGCACGCGGTACCACCCGAAGCCGGTATAGCCGGGATGGCCTTGTCCCTCCCACGGCCGGCCCACTTGAATTGGTTGCCACTGCGAGTCGTCCAGTGCCGGCGAGGCCCACGCGAGATCATCGCCAGTATGGAACTCCCACGGGCCATTGAGCGGATTCGTTCCTCGGCCCAGCCCATCCACGACAATTGGGACGACAACCGAACGTGTAGTTGCCTGCCCACTGGATAAGGCAGCGAACGCGAGTAGAAGCGCAAACGAAGACAGAGAACGGGCCAATAGACCCCGGAGAATCATGCGGCAAGAATACCTTGGGCCGCCCGAGTTGCCACAACGAGATTTCCAGGCGTGGCCTTGAACCGCAAACCGCTTCCAACGGGAAGAGAAGTGATCAATTCCTCGGCCAGCCCTCGATTCCCAGCCCTTGATTTGTTGACGCGAAAATGTAATGTATGTATATTAATGTATGAGGATTCCGAAATGAAGCCTACCGACCTCACCAAGCAGCACGTAATCCAAAAGTACGTAAAGCCCGCGCGATCAAATGGCGAGAGCATCGTTCAGGTTCGGGTCGGAAACGTACAGAAAGAACTGGGCTGGACGAATCGAACCCCTTCAGTTTTTTCGACATTGTCGTCGCGAGGTTTCCAGCAGGAAGCGGGCCTTGAGTTGATCGAACGGAAAGGCGGCCCGCCATCGGGTGGGCCCAGCACGACAGTGCAATTTGTCTATCGCCTGCTCAAGGACGGGGATCGTTCATCGTCGCCTCTTTCCGCCGCAAAACCAATACCAAGTGGCGCCGGGCGAGCTCATCCAACAAAGCCCACGCCCGTTCCAAATGGATCGGGATTGAAGGCGCTTTATGGAATACTCGCGCACACATTTCGCGAGCTCGGCGGCGGCGAAACATTCCTGAAATCCGAACGGGCGAGTTGGGGACCAGACCCATGGGAGAAACTGGAATTGGAGCGAAGGAAGGATGCCGAGTGAGCCGGGTCTATTGGGACTCGATGCTCTTCGTCTACATGCTCGAGGCTCACCCGATTAACGGCCGGTTAGTAGACAAAATCCTCGACAGCATAATCCGGCGCCAGGATACGCTTTGCACAAGCGTATTTGGCGCCGGAGAAGTGCTGGCTGGCCCATGGCGTCGGGGCTCACAGTTTGAGATCGACACGATCCTGCGTTTTTTTAGGGGCGGGTCGGTCGAAGTCCTGCCGTTCACACTCGAAACTGCCGATCGCTTCGCGTCGATTCGAGCGACAAACAAGGTCAGCCCTGCTGACGCCATTCATCTTGCGTCCGCGGCTGAAGCCGGAGTGGATATTTTCGTCACCAACGACGGCGACCTGCGCAAGCTCTCGATTCCAGGTATCAGACTCTTTGCCGACCTCGACGGAAAAGTGATCTGACGTTCGGCCCGCAGCCCAACACCGCTTCTCTCGCTCCCCCTTTTCTCCCGCGATGTCAACCCTCCTCAACCCCTCCAATCCTCGCAACCTGCTGAAATCACTGCGCAAAAAGTTTCTGCCAAGTTTGCCGATACTTTCTCGCCCCTGGCGCATACTTGATCTATAAGCAATCAACCAGAATCTCGTTCCGGAAGCGCAAGAACTCGCTTCCGCAGTCGAGTTTCTACGCGTAGTATCTGTTTCTATGGTCAGACCACCGCACTAGGAGGAAAATAATTGGAAAAGTTTTTTCGGTGCCCCGGAAGTATGATTTTTTGGCGTAACTCCTTTAGAATTGATGGTGACTGCACCAAATTTGAGTCAAATCAAGGTCAAAACCACCGAAAATCGCTGTTGATTTTCTGGTAAACAAACGTCGCTCAATTGCGGACTTCTGTTCTCGGACCCGCTCTCTACCCGGCCGGCAAGCTGCTCACACCTAACGATCCACCGTTCATGTTTCTCGAATCACGATCCACAGTTCACGAATCGCAGCTCTGGCGGCTCTCTCTTCCCGGCAATCGGTTATGCGCGGATGCCTCTGCCGTAGAATCCCTTTAGAGCCCAAATGCCCGTCAAAGCCATCTATCCCGGCACATTCGACCCGCCGACAAACGGTCACGTTGACCTGATCCAGCGCGGATCCAAGCTGTTTGACCATCTGACGGTAGCGATCCTGATGAACCCGGTGAAGAATCCGCTCTTCACGGTACAAGAGCGTATCGAGATGCTCAAAGAGGCCACCAAGCCGCTCGGCAACGTCTCGGTTGCAAAGTTCGACGGCCTTATGGTGGAGTTCGCGCGGAAGGTTGGCGCGACGGCGGTGCTGCGCGGCATTCGCGCCATCTCCGACTACGAGGGCGAGTTCCAGATGGCGCTGATGAACCGGCGTCTGGCCCCGGAGATTGAGACCGTCTTCCTCCAGCCGGCCGGGCGATATTCGTTCGTCAGCTCGCGCATGGTGAAGGAAGTCTTCAGCTTCGGCGGCGACATCACTGGCCTCGTGCCCACGAACGTGCTGAAGAAACTGCGCGCGCGAATCAAAAACGGCGGCTGAGGCGCGCCAGAGGCGGCTGGGTCGCGGCATCCACAATCTGAGCTTTGCGCACACTGCAAAATCTGAGAAGATAGAAGAGATATGACCGTCACAGCTCCAACAAAAGTATTTGCCGATCGCATTGGCCGAATCGAAGTTTCCGCAACCATGGCCGTCGCCGCCGAGGCGGCTAAGCTGCGTGCCCAGGGCGCAAACCTGGTGGATTTTGGCGCCGGCGAGCCTCATTTCGCCACTCCGCGCCACATTAAGGACGCGGCGATTGCCGCCATTGAGGCCAACTTCACGCGCTATACCGTGGTGCCGGGAATTCCCGACGTGCGCAAGGCGATCGTGGATCGGCACGCGTGCGACTTCGGATCGGATTACACGATCGACGAGGCGGTGTTTACCTCTGGCGGAAAGCTGGCGTTGTTTAACACCATTCAAGTCCTTATCGACCACGGCGACGAGGTGATTCTGCCTGTTCCCTACTGGGTGAGCTTCAAGGACATCATCCAGTACGCAGGCGGCAAAGTCGTGTACCTCGAAACGAGCGAAGCCGAGAGCTTCCGCATCACGGCCGACGCAATTGAGCGTGCAATCACGCCCCGCACCAAGGCGATCATTTTGAACTCGCCTTCGAATCCGGCCGGCTCCGTTGTGTCTGCGGAGGATCTGGAGCGGATCGTTCACCTCGCGCACGACCGCGGGATTTTCCTGCTTCTCGACGAGTGCTATGTTTACCTCAACTACGCGGGCAAGCCTGTTTCGGGCGGCTCGTTCACATTCGCCAAGGAACACATCGTCATTCTCGGCTCACTGTCGAAGACCTACTCGATGACCGGTTGGCGAGCGGGATTCGCGCTTGCCGAAAAGAAAGTGGCCGCCAACCTGAGCAAGCTGCAGTCGCAGTCAACGTCGAACGCGACCAGCTTTGTGCAGAAGGCGGCGATTGCTGCACTGACCAACTCACAGGAGTGCGTAGCCGAGTTTCGCGCCGAGTTCATTGAGCTGCGCGACTACATGCTGGCCGCGCTTGCAAAGATTCCCGGCGTAACATGCACCAAGCCTGAGGGCGCGTTCTACGTTTACCCGAACATCTCGGCTTACCTGGGTAAAGGCGGCATCCGCACCGCGACAGAGTTAGCAACGCGCCTGCTGCACGAGGGGCATGTGGTGACCGTGCCGGGCGAGGCCTTCGGGACGAATGAGCACGTCCGTATTTCGTATCCCGTGACCAGAGAGAACATCGACGAGGGCACGCGGCGGATGGGCGAATTCCTGACGGGTCTGAAATAGTCAGGCATCAGTTGTCAGGTTTCAGCGATCTGGCGGCCCGAGGGCAGCACACCACGCCAAAATTAAAACAATTCTGGCAAGACTAGCGATCGGCGACAGAAGCACCGATTGCTTCGGCGTGGTTTGCGTGCGCGCCGGCCGCCCACTCGCCGATGGGATGAAGTTTTTGGCACTCGCCGCACATTGTGTTGGGAAATTGAGCTCCGCAGTAGGGGCAAACTGCCCCCGCCTCGAACGTGTCGAAGTTACGGCTGCATTGCGCGCATTTCCAGAAAGGACCAACGCTCGGTATTGCCCTGCAACTGGGGCAAGCAAAGCCCTCGCGGCGCGGCTGTTTTTCCAGAAGAATCAGGGCTCGCGCGCTCTTGAATCCGCTCCAGCAGCTCATCAACATGTAAGCGGCAATCAGCAATGACCAGGTGGAGCGCATCCACAGTGCGAGACCCACCAACCCCGCCGCACCCACAAATCCAAGAATGGTGGCGACGTAGAGACTGCGCGCTCGCCCCATGAAGAACCAAAGAAGTGAGCGAAGGATCTGCCCGCCGTCGAGCGGATAGATGGGCAGAATGTTGAAGACGAAAAGGCCGACGTCGATAAACAAAACCATCCATAGAAAGTGGTAGGCGTCGGGCATGGTCTGCGCCCAGCCGAGTGATCGCGCGACCAAGAGTGCTGCGCCAAATATCGGCGAGAGCGCCACGTTGACCAACGGCCCGGCAGCAAGGCTCCAGAGCGTGGCGCCGGGCCGCTGGGGCGGGTTCACATAGGCAACGCCGCCCAGCGGCCAGAGCATGATGCGATCCACGGTTCCACCAACCTGGCGGCAAGCCAGCGCGTGGCCGAATTCGTGCAGAAGCACGATGGCGAAGAGCGCCAGGTACTCCAGAAGGCTCCAAACCAAAGACGTGTATCTGTCCTGGCGGCTGCCAATTTCAATGACCGCTATGACAAACCAGGACCAGTGCAGGTAGAGATCGATTCCCGCAATGCGGCCCAGATGGATGGAACCCTGACGTATAAATGACATTCCTGATAGCTTACGCCTGTCGTTTAATTGGCGGCGAAGGGTGAAATCGGTTTGAGTGGACGGGGCGAGCCGGACGCTTCCCTCAATGTGGCAAATAAACGTGCTTGGGCAACGCCTGGTCGGAAATTTATTCGCTCCGCTATGGGCAAACGTTGTTGCCGTCGAGTACGATGGTTCTTCAAATGCTAGAGCAAATCGATTTTCGTCCCGTGATACTGGCCGGCGGCAGCGGCACGCGATTCTGGCCGCGCTCGCGTCGCGCCCACGCCAAGCAGGTTCTGGCGCTCGACGGTGAGCGTTCTATGATTCAGCAGACTGTGGAGCGGCTCAAGCCGCTGGCCGGCCTGGAAAAGACCTGGATCATTACCAATGAGTACCTGGCTCGCGAGATCGCTGACCAGTTGCCGGGCCTTCCCGCGGCGCAAATTGTGCAGGAGCCGGTGGCGCGCAACACGGCCCCGGCCTGCGGTCTGGCCGCATTTCTCATCGAGCGCGAAAACCCCAATGCCGTGCTGGGCGTGTTTCCTTCCGACCATGTGATTGCCGACGAGCCGCGTTTTCTGAAGGCGCTGCAAAAGGGCATCGCCGCCGCTGCCGTCGGCGAGAACATTGTGGTGTTGGGCATCGAGCCGTTCCGCGCCGAAACCGGATATGGATATATCGAAACCGGCGACCTGACTAAGGACGACTCCGCGCTGCACGTGCGCCGCTTCATCGAAAAGCCGAACCAGAATCGCGCTGAAGAGTTTGTGGCCGCGGGAAACTATTACTGGAACTCTGGCATGTTTCTCTGGTCGGCTCGGACGCTGGCCAACGCAGTCCGCGAGCATCTGCCGGAGACTGCTCCGCTGCTTGAGGCAATCGCCGCGGCCTGGGACACGTCGCAGTTCGATGAGGTTTTCCGCACCGCGTATCCCAAGTGCGAAAACATTTCTGTCGACTATGCCGTGCTGGAGCCACGATCGGCCAAGGGCGAGCACCTCTCTCATCTGTATTGCATTCCCGCGGAATTCAACTGGAACGACCTCGGCTCCTGGGCCTCGCTCTACGAGTACCAGGTGGAAACGCGGCTGCGCGGCGATGCGGAAGGTAACGTGGCCGATTCCACGGGGCACATCTCCATTGAAGCCAGCGACAACTATGTATTCAGCCCTAAGAAATTTGTCGCGCTGGTCGGCGTGGAGAACCTGGTGGTTGTAGACACCGAAGACGCGCTGCTGATTGCACACCGCGACCACTCTCAGGATGTGGGCAAAATTGTGAAAGAGCTGAGCATCACTGGCCGCTCCGAGCTGATCTGAACACGATTCGCCTGCGGACGCTTTCGATTCACCTGCTGCAGCCTTTGCGAACTCATCACAATTTCAGCGTCTCGATCAGTACGTCAACGCTTAACGTTGCGCGGAAGCTTCACTGGACCAGGACTTCGTCGCGCACGAAATGATGGCGGATAATTTTGGGCGACTGCGTGGACTCATCGAAGTAGCACCTGACAGCGTCTTTGACCATCGCGCGCAATTCCTCGACGGTTTCCCCTTGAGTATGGATGCCGTATCCCAATGCGGTAGCGATGTAGCCGCCGTCGACCTCGTCCTCACGCACCTCAAAGATGATTTCGCTCATCGAAGCAGGGTCCTTCCTGTCTGCGTCAAATGTTAACATCGCCGGAATCCCGCAACAACAACCCTGCTCCACCGCTGTACAATTCTTGGGTAACTCAGAGCGCACTTGTCGCCTGAGTGGGGTGGAAAATGCCCGAAACAATCGATTGGCCGATGGGTGGCAAACAGCAGCGTCCGCGCCTGGCGGTTTATCTCTTCCTTGCGGTTATCATTTTGATCTTTATCGGTGGCCGCACCGCCATCTCCTACTGGGTTGACCTGCTCTGGTTCCGCTCGCTCGGCTTCGCAACCGTCTTTTGGAAGAGCTTTGGCCTCGAGTGGGGAACGTTTGCGGTGTTCGCTGCGCTCACGTTCCTGATTTTGTTCGGCGCGTTTCTCGCGCTGCGGCACAGCCATGCCGGGGACCTGCCCGATACGCACACGATTTTCTTCGCCGGCAAGCCGGTTGAGCTTCCGGTGGCGAAGTTCCTCCATATCATCGGGGTCATTGCCGCGCTGTTGATCTCGGTCGCAACCGGCTTTGCAATGGAGGCGCAGTGGCCGACACTGGCCCTCTACTGGTACGCGCCGCACACCGCGACCTTGGCCGATCCCATCTTTAACCGCCCGCTCGGCTTTTATCTATTCACGCTGCCAGCTTGGCAGATGATGGCCGGATGGCTGCTGACGCTGGCGGTGCTGGTGTGCGTTCTCTCCGTGCTCTTCCTGATCGCCGCGGGCGGCGGGCGCGCGCTTGGCGGCCGCTTAGGCAGCGTTAATTCCCTGCCCTGGCGCGGAGTCTCGATCGCTGCCGGCTTTCTGCTTTTCGCGCTGGCCATTCGCGAGTACGTTGGCCGTTTCGATTTGCTCTTTGAGGAGCACACAATCTTCGACGGCGTGACCTACACCGATGCGCACATCACGCTCATCGGAATGTTGTTTATCAGCATTGCGTTGGCATTGGGCGCGGTGATCGCGTTCGCCGCCGGAGCGATCCAGCCGCGAGCGCGCTGGCTGCTTGCCGCTGTGGCTCCTGCGGTCGCTTGCTTCGTGGTGGCCGGGGTCGCCGGATGGTATGTGGACACCTTCATCGTTAAGCCAAACCAGCTCGACAAAGAGCGGCCTTACATCGCGAATAACATTGCCGGAACGCGACAGGCATACGGGCTGGACAGCTTTGCGCAGCAGGAGTTCCCCGCGGAAACAACGGTCGCCGCCGTCGATCCGGAACACAATCAGGCCACGCTCGAAAACATCCGCCTGTGGGATGTGAGCGCGCTCCAGGACACGCTGCGCCAGGTGCAGGAGATTCGCACTTACTACGATTTTCCCGGCATCGATATCGACCGCTATAAGATCAACGGCTCCCTGCGCGAGGTAATGCTGGCAGTGCGCGAGCTGAATCTCGACAAGTTGCCCGAGAGCAGCCGGAACTGGATCAACGACAAGCTTATCTACACGCACGGTTACGGCATCACTATGAATCCGGTAAATGGCTTTTCGCCGGAAGGGTTGCCGATTCTTTACCTGAGCAACATGCCGGTACAGAGCACAGTGCCGGGCTTGAGCGTTACGCGACCGGAGATTTACTTCGGCGAGCTGACCGACAGCGATGTATATGTGAAGACGCACCAGCAGGAATTCAACTATCCGCAAGGGCAAAGCAACAATCTTTCTTCGTATGAGGGCACGGGCGGAATCGAAATGGGAGGATTCTTGCGCCGGGCGCTGCTGGCCTTTGATCGCGGCGACCTGACCAAGGTTCCATTCAGCGACGACATCACTGCCGATAGCCGCCTGCTGATGCGGCGCAATGTTGTTGCGCGCGTTTCTACGCTGGCGCCATTCCTGACCTTCGATCACGATCCGTATATTGTGGTGGGCGCGGATGGACGTCTTTCATGGATCATCGACGGCTACACTTCTTCGTCAAGTTATCCTTACTCGGCGCCGTCGACGCTCGGAAACGATTCCGTCAACTACATCCGCAACAGCGTCAAAGCCGTGGTCGACGCGTACGACGGCACGGTCACGCTCTATGTGTTCGACAAGGACGACCCGATACTGGCTGCATGGCGCGGCATTTTTCCCGGATTGTTCAAGGATGAATCCGTCATGCCTGCGTGGCTGCGCGCGCACGTTCGCTATCCGGAGACGCTGCTGAGCCTGCAGGCCGATCAATACGCCCTCTATCACATGACCGATCCCGAGGTTTTTTATAACCGGGAGGACCAATGGAGCGTGGCCACGCAGACCGGATCGAATCAGGGCGATCAATCGGCACAGGAGATGCAGCCGAACTTTGTGCTGATGACCTTACCCGGTGAATCGGGCGGCCTGGAGTTCGTTGAGATTCTGCCCTTCACGCCAACCAACCGTAATAACCTGATCGGCTGGATTGCCGCCCGCAGCGACGGCGCAAATTACGGCAAAGCCATGGTCTTTGATTTTCCCAAGACGCGCCTCGTCGATGGCCCGCAGCAGATCGAAGCGCGCATCGACCAGAACGCGCAGCTCTCCGGCCAACTCACGCTGTGGAACCAGCAAGGATCGCATGTAATCCGCGGCAGCCTGCTCGTGATTCCGTGCGGGCAGGCGCTTCTCTACGCAGAGCCGATCTACCTGCAAGCGCAACAGAGCCCGATGCCGGAGTTGCGCCTCGTCGTGCTGGCGCTGCAGGATCGACTCGCTTACGGCCCGACCTTTGAGGCCGCATTAAGTTCGCTCTTCGGACCGGAGGCGCCGTCGCTCACGAATGGCGAACCGTCGTCATTATCGACAGGAGCCAGCACGGGAGCGGGGACCGGGGCAACCGCACCTCCGGCCACAGCGCAAACCGGAACCAGCCCTAGCGCGCTCATCAGCCAGGCAAGCCAGGACTTTGCCGATTATCAGCGGCTGACCTCTGAAGGCAAACTTGCCGACGCCGGACAAAAGCTCGACGATCTTAAGAAAGTGCTGGGTGAATTGAACACACGGGGAAAGTAGCTCGATCCCGTTCGCATTTCTCGAGCATCGATCAACCATTAAGATTGCAACGGAGGTTCTGGTCACCCCATGTTCACTTTCGATCGGCGCAGATTTCTGAAAACCGCCGCGGCAACTGTTCCGCTGGTCCGCGCGGGGGAATCCTTCGCCATGAGTCCATCCGTATCGACGCCAGGAACAAGCACTTCTGCTTCGCAGCCGTCCGCGGACGGCGTGCCCTGGCAAAAAACGTTGCGGCGTATTGGCCAGACAAACTTCACGGAGCACGATCCCGCGGTGCTCGACGTGGAAGCGTGGGCCGACTATTGGGTCAGCGCCAAAGTTGGCGCGGTCTTCGTCAGCGTAACCGGGATTGTTGCGTTTTATCCGAGCAAAGTTCCGTTCCATCGGCCCGCAAAATACCTGAATGGGCGCGACTTCACTGGCGAATTGAACGATGCGGCGAAAAAGCGCGGGCTGCGCACCGTCGCGCGCTATAGCCCCGACCTGAATTGGGGAGACGCGCTGGCCGCGCACCCCGAATGGTTCATGCGCGATGAGCAAGGGCATCCACTGGCTTCGGCTGAGGCTCCTGAGCTTTTCCAAACCTGCATGTTTACGACGTACATGACCGACTATTTTCCCGCCGTCATGCGCGAAGTCAACTCTCGCTACGATATGGATGCGCACTACACGAATGGTTGGCCGTCGTTTACTTTGCCGGTCTGCTACTGCAACCAGTGCCGGCAATTGCCACCCGCAAAGACTCCGGCCTATTGGGAAAAATTCAACGAGCGGTTCACGGCGCTGTGGAAGCTGTACGATTCGATCGCAAAAGACAAAAAAGCCCTGAGCTTCTACATCAACAATATGGGCGGCGGCGCACATGCCACTCCGAATCTGGCGAAGCTGGGCGAGTTCTGCGAGTGGTTTCAGGGCGACAACCAGGGCCGCAACAGGGGAGATGCGCCGGTTTGGGGCGCGGCGCAGCAGGGGCGCGTATGCAATGCCGTGCTCGACGGCAAGATGGCAACCAATCTGACGGGCGCGTACACGACCGGGCCGATTCGGTGGCGTGAGGTGACCAAGTCGGCTGCCGAAGCCGTCATCTGGACCAGCCAGACACTGGCCAGCGGCATGGTTCCTTACTTTCACGTCGTCGGCGGAGAGAATGGCCTCGGCGAAGATCTTCGCTGGGAAAAGATCTGCCGCGATTATTTCCAGTGGACGGCGCGGCACGACGCGCATTGGGTGAACAAGCGCACCATCGCCAACATCGGCGTTGTAATGGGGCAGCGGACGGGGCTTTTCTATAAGCCGCCGCGCGACGTGACGATGCAGCAATGGATGGATGCGATGTATTCCGCGCTGCTCGAAGGCAGATTTCTCTTCGACTTCGTCCACGAAGATCGCCTGCAGTTGGAGCGGATCAAGAAATACACGGCAATCATTCTGCCCAACACCGCACTGCTCAGCGGCGCGCAGTGCCAGCAGTTGCGCGAGTATGTAAACCAGGGCGGATCGCTGCTGGCGACATTCGAGACCAGCATGTACAACGAGCGCAATGAGCGCCGCCCGGACTTCGGGCTGGCCGATGTCTTCGGCATCCACGCGGCAGGGCCGGTGATCGGCCGGCTGGGAAACGCAAATCCCTATATGGCGCGCATCGAGCGTCCGCACCCGATTCTCGATGGCTTCGCCGATACGCACTGGATCGCGGGCGCTGAGTTTCGCTTGCCGCTGAAGCCGGTCGATAATCCAGTGCTCACCGTCGTGCCAGGTTACACGGCGTATCCGCCGGAGCTTTCGTACCCGCCCATTCCGCGCACCGATGAGCCCGCCATAGTGCTGCGCGAGAGTGGCGCAAGCCGCCTGGCCTACTTCCCCGGCGACATCGAGCCGACGATGTGGCTCTCAGGCCAAACCGACCTCAGCCGCCTGCTCGTAAACACAATTCGATGGGTGGCTGGCGCGCCGGCTCCGGTGAGTGTAGAGGGCAAGGGGCTGGTCGAGATTTTTGCATGGGAGACGGAGCCTGGTTTTGCCGTGCACGTTTTGAACTACACAAATCCAAACGCGCATCACGGATGGTTCAGCGAGTTTTATCCCATCGGTCCGCAAAAGGTTCGCTTCAAGCTTCCCGCGGGCCATCGCGTCACTCGCGCCGAACTGCTGCGAGTCGAGCGCGACATTCCCTTCCACGTCACGGGCGACACTGTCGAGTTCACGATTCCTTCGATCGTGGATTACGAAGTTGCAGCACTGTATTCTGCGTGAGAATAAGGCTGCGCCGCCCAGCAACACCCGAACATGCAATAGTGATTCAGCAGCGACCAATCAATGGAGTCAACGCCATGCTTCGTTTTGCCGCCAACTTGACAATGATGTACACCGAGCATAGCTTCCTGGCTCGATTTGGCGCCGCTGCGCGCGATGGCTTCACGGCCGTCGAGTATCTTTTTCCGTACGAATATCCCGCGGCAACGCTGGCTGCGCTCCTCAAAGAACACGGCCTGCGCCAGGTGCTTTTCAATTCCCCTCCCGGCGACTGGAAGGCTGGCGAGCGCGGCATCGCGGCATTGCCCGGCCGCGAACAGGAGTTCCGCGATGGATTTCTGCGCGCCCTCGAATACGCATTGGCGCTCGAATGTCCGCGGATCCACGCGATGGCAGGCATTGCTCCCAAAGGAGCAGATCGCGCACACTTGCTCGGCGTGTACACCGCGAATCTCGCCTGGGCGGCGGAGCGGGCACACTCGGCTGGCATCGATTTACTCATCGAGCCGATCGCGCTGCGCAACCTTCCCGGGTTTTTTCTCAATCGCCAGGAAGAGGCGCACGCCATCGTGGCTGAAATCGGGGCTCCCAGCTTGAAAATTCTGATGGACCTGTTTCATTGCCAGGTTGAAGAGGGCGATCTGGCAATCAATATCCGCAAGTATCTCGCGGACGCGAAGCAGACACGCGTCGGCCACTTCCAGATCGCGGGAGTGCCCGAGCGCCACGAGCCTGACGCTGGCGAGGTGAACTACAGCTATCTTTTCGACCTGATCGATGCGCTGGGCTACGAGGGCTGGATCGGCTGCGAGTACAGTCCCGCGGCCGGCACGTCGGAAGGCCTGGGCTGGCTCAAAAAACAAACCGCCGCGAGATAGCGAACTCGCGGCGGCATTTTTTTGTTGAGCGTAAACTCGCCGAGCTTACTTCGCCACGCCAAAAGTCAGCGTCGTCGTGGAGTGCATTGTCTCACCAGGGCGGAGAACCGTGCTGGGAAAATCCGGATGGTTCGGCGAATCGGGAAAATGCTGCGTCTCAAGGCACAGGCCGGAGTGCTTGGTGTATTTCACGCCGTAACGGCCGGTAAACGATCCATCCAGAAAGTTGCCTGAGTAGAACTGCACGCCTGGCTCCGTCGTTTCGACCGTCAGCTTGCGCCCGCTCACCGGATCGGTGACAATCGCCGCCAGTCGCAGCGTTCCAGGCTTGCCGTTCACAACCCAGTTATGGTCATAGCCACCGGCGATCTTGAGTTGCGCATTGTCCGCATCGATGCGGGCTCCTATCACCTCCGGCTTCCTAAAATCCAGCGGCGTACCGGCCACCGGAGCCAATTCGCCGGTTGGGATCAGCGTTTTGTCTACAGGCGTGAACCGGTCGGCGTTAAGCTCCAACTTCAGGTCAAGGATATTGCCTTTGTCGTCGCCAAGCAGGTTGTAGTACGCATGATTGGTCAGGTTCACCACGGTGGGCTTATCGCTGGTCGCAGAATAGTCGATGCGCAGTGTGTCGCCTTTCAGCGTATAGCGCACCTTCGCAGTCAGCGTTCCAGGAAATCCCATGTCGCCGTCAGGACTAACTAGAGTGAACTCGACGCCGCCGGGTATCTCCTCGGACTTCCACACGTATTGGTTGAATCCCTTGGGTCCGCCATGCAGCGCATTGGGGCCGTCATTAAGCGGAATCTGATAGGTCTTGCCGTCCAGCGTGAACTTTCCGCCGGCGATCCGGTTCCCGTAGCGCCCTACAATGCTGCCCAGGTATGTCTTGTTATCCGCCAGGTAGCCTTCGAGCGAATCGTATCCAAGAACAACGTCCGCCATCTTTCCCGCGCGATCCGGCGCCTTTACGCTCACCAGGTGCGCTCCGTACGCCGTGACTCTCACTTCAATCTGCCCGCCTGTCAGCGTGTAGATCGGCACAGGAGTTCCGTCCGCAGTATTACCCCAATTCGACATCTTCGTTTCTCCCTTTGCAATGGCGGGAATTGCCATTGCCACAGCTAGGATGAATGCAACAACATATGCAGTTCGTTTCACGGTTTACCCCTCCGCATTCCTGTGCGCTCGCAGTTCAGGAAACTTGCCAACCCCTGTCGGTTTGTCACTCGCCGGGTTACAGCCTCGATCGCAGCGCGAAAACGCTGTCAAGCAAATATAACCGAACCGGCAGACTTAGCCATCATATTCTGCGAGGCCGTGCGCAGCAGCTCCGGGGCGAGAGTCGTGCGCCGGAGTGGTGAGATTTCGCGCCGGGCGGCTCACGCCGGCGCGAAGGGGAATCTAACCGCTGATTTTGGCTCAGACCATCAGGCAAGATCAAAGCTGCAGCCCGGATCAAGGCGCGCATGCGAGATTAAAGTGGAAGGCGAAATCGAAGCGCGAGGCATCTGCACGCGACTTCGTAAGATAATCCGCAGTTGACAATCAGATCTTTTCGAGCGTTTGATCCTCGCTGGTGTACGAAAAGCCCGGCGGATCAAGATTGCGCTGTTCGCCGCCTTCGCGTGTGACGGAAGGCTCGGGCTCAGTTGCGGGCGCGATGCAGGCCATAAAGGTTTCCGCAACGATGCGCATATCCGACAGCAGTGTCGCGTTTGCCATGTAGTCGACATCGAGAATCGCCTTCATGGGTCGAATATGCCGGTCGTAAAAAGCATCGAGGACTGCGGGATGGATGTGGCGGAGGACTTCCTCTTCCCTGCGGAATGCGAGGGTCGCCGCACCGGTGATTCCGGGCCGGAAAGGCATGTTTAGAATAGCGGCATATTGCGGCAGCGTAGGCCGCGGACCGATCAGGCTCATATCGCCGCGGAGTACGTTATAAAATTGCGGCAGCTCATCAATCTTAAACTTGCGCAGAATGCGGCCGAGCGGTGTTATACGGGTGTCGCCATCCCGAGTCAGGCCGGGCCCCGGCACCTCGCCAGCAGAAGAGCCCATGCTGCGAAATTTGTAAATGGAAAACAGCTTTCCCCCGCGGCCCACACGCTGCTGGACAAAGAGTGCTGGCCCTTGCGCAAACAACCGAATCAGGATCGCCACGGCGATCATTGGCACTGCAAGAGTGATCAGCGCCAGTAGCGCAACGCCGGCGTCAAAACAGCGCTTGGCGGGCGAGACGCTCCATTCACTTGTAGCCGGAGAATCCGGTCTCAATTCGAGAGCTGGATCGGCGTCAAAAGAAGCCTCCTCGATGCGCGGACTCAGAGGAACAAGATTCCAGGGAACCGAATAAGGAAGAGAGGAAAGAGCGGGCTCCCGGACCTGACGGCCGTCAAAAGACTGCATGGGTCAACCTCTTTTAAGAAATTCACAAGACTTGCTGCTCAGACTCAGAGAGTCGTTCAACTTACAAAACATTCGCCGACGAAGCATCCGCCGGCGCAAAATTCGCGCCGTGAACCTGTCGCTGGGACTCGCCGCCTGAAGGCGCACACTGGTTCGTGGCAATCGAGGTGTTGTTTTGGAAGGCGATTTATTAGGAAATGCTTATATGGGCAGGGCGGGTCATTTGACCACATCGAGTGCGGCGGCGCTCAAAGTCAATTGAGACATCACCTGCGTCCAATTTGCGAGCGTGCTCAATCCTGACGGCCTGATCATCTTCTCGGGCACGACGATACTATCGCCCGGATAAAGGTGAACATTGTCCAGTGTTGAAAGATCAAAGATTGAAACCCCGCTGCCGCGGTGTACCACCGAGCCGTCAGCACGCAGGACGAAGATCTGATTGCGGTCCGCTTCGCGGGCGGGTCCTCCCGCAAGACGCAAATACCTGCCCACCGTGGCGTCCTTCTCGAAGAGGAATGCGTTCTGATTGAAGACCGCACCGATAACTTCAATCGTGGCAGGCCGAGACGGAATCACCAGCCGGTCCCCATCTTCCAGAGTCATTTCCGGCAGGCTGCTAACGGTGTCGCTGGAGGGAGCAAGGTTGAGCACGATCCGTCCCGTCGCTCGCAACTGACGCAGGCGTGACACCAGGCTCTGGTTTGCCGACATCAAGGGACTTTGCGTGCGGTTTTCGCCGCCGTTTTGCCCGGATTGACCCTCCAGGCTCGATATCGCAGTCCGCTCGACGAGATGTTCGAGATGATCGGCATACTCGTCCAGCCGCTGCTGCTCGAGTTCCTGAGTGCTCTTGCGCGTGAACTCGGCGCCGTAGAGATAGGCTTTCGGCGTCAGCCCGCCGGCGCGTTCCACGAGCGATTGCAGGGTTTCTCCGGGGGATACGCTGTAAACACCGGCATTGACAATTTCTCCTTCAAGGCGCACGTACTTGGTTCGGCGATCGACCGGCAGCTCAAGATCCTTGCGCGAGAAGATGGTGACGGCATCGCCCGGCTGGAGAGCGAGATCCTGTGAGGCATCGTGATCGAGCACCAGCTTCCCCAAATTGAAGGGGATCAGCGAAGTGGTCATCGTCGATCGATCAAGCCGCTCGATAACGGCGTAGTCCCAATCGGTCTCACCGCTGGGGCTGGGCAGTGCGGCAACCGGGCCCGGCGCGCCCTGGTTTGGCCCGTCATTCACGGCCTTAAGGCCGCCGGCAATGGAACGGATCCCGCTGTGTTGCGCATCGCCCGGAGCGTATCCGGCCGAGGGCTCTTCATCGGCCGCCGCGGTAAATTCGGGCGCGGGAAGCCCAAGTTGTGTACGTCGCCACCAATAACCGCGCGACAGCAGTGAATCGCGATCGGGGATGAGATCGCTCAGGTGCATTCCCTCGCGCCAGCGAAAATGGCCCGGATTGGCGACCGATCCGCGCAGCGTAATGGTGTCGCGATAATTTGATGTGATCGCATCGACGCGAACAATGTCGCCATCGGCCAACTTCGCCGCCAGTCCCTCCGCATTGTCCGCAAGCTCAAAGGCGATGCGCTGTGCATGATCGGCGATGCGGTCGATCGAAATACGCGAGCTTGCCGCCATAACCGTCGTGCCCCCGGCTGCGTCGAGCAGACCGCCAAGCGTCTCTTTCTCGCGCAATTCAAAAATGCATGGTTGGCGCACGCTGCCCAGCAATGCAACCTGTGGCCCCGCGGGCGGGATGTAGAGCACGTCGCCCGGCTGCAGTTGCACATCGCCCGTTTTGTCTCCCTTGATCAGCAGTTCATAAAGGTCAAAGTCACTCACGACCTTACCCTCCCGTTTGAGCTGCATGTGCCGCATGGAGCCGGTAGACGAAGGGCCGCCGCTCGAGAACACCGCATCAACCAGGGTGCTGAGCGCGCTGACCGTGTATTCCCCCGGCTGCCGCGCCAGGCCAGTAATGTAAATCTGAATGGAATGGATCTCGCCGAGATCTAACGTCAGCTCGAAATTCCGATAGATGCGGTCCATCGCCTGGCTAAGATGATCCTGCGCCGCGGCAACGGTCAAGCCCGCCACGTGGACAGCTCCCACCTTGGGCAGGTAAATATCGCCCTCGCGGCTGATGCGCAGGTTGGCACTGAAGTTAACCTGGCCCCAAATACGAATTTGAAGTTCATCCCCGGCGCCCAGTAGCAGATCGGCCGGAGATGGAGCATTGTTCACCGGCGCGAATGTGACCTGCCGGTCGGTAAACAATCCCATTCCGTAGATGGGCAGCTTCTGACCAATGGTTGCTGTCACGAAGCGCTGAAATTCCGTGGGCTGTTCTGCGGGCAGGCCACGGGAGCCCGACAAATCGATCCCTTCTCGCGGAGGCCGTTCCGTATAGCTTGAGCCTGCAGCGAGGCTGTCAACTGCCGAGGCTTCACTGGAAAGGTCGGCGCGTGGCTGACTCTGGACTGGTCCGGAAAGATTAAAGACAGCCGGAGCTTCCTGCGTGTGAGTCGACGAATTGCCGGGATCCCCCACCGGGCAAGTGAGGGAATTCGAATCTGTATCGTCCGAGCATTGCGCACGAAGAGTCCATGCGCAAAAGATCAAGGCCGCTGTAGCAGCCAGCCCCCAAAAAATAGATAAAGCCGGGTTGAGCTCGGTAATGAATTGTTTCTCATATGCGGATCAATTTTCCCGCATCGCAATTGAAGTGCACCGCGAAAAATGTGGGCTGTCTTTCCCGTCTTCCCGATTCCAGACTCTTACTGAGGAATTTCCCATAATTGAAATCCGCACATCAATCGGCGGCATTTCATCGTTAGAGTCACTCTCGCCCACCGGTAATCTAGGCCCAGCTTTCGAACCCGTCATCAGGTGACAAACTCGATCTTCCTGACCGGGAAGAAGCGCATTCAACCCGCTGCGATCGACCTAGGAGAAAAGCATACGTGCCAACGGAAATGCAAAAACCTGCCGCCGCCAACAATGCAAAGCTCAGCCCGGCGCTCCGGTCGCTGCTTCATATGGCGCTGCGCCGCAGGAAGTTGGTGGTCGCGGAGACTGCTGCATTGATTCTGCTCGTGTCGGTGGTGGCGATTTTGTTGCCGAATCTCTACAGCGCGACGGTCGCGATCATGCCTCCGCAAGGCAGCTCATCGAGCGCCGCCATGCTGGCGCAGTTGGGCAACCTGGGAGCACTGGCGTCGATGGGCGGCGGACTGGGCATGAAGAATCCAAATGACACGCAGGCAGCGCTGCTGAAAAGCCGCACGACAGAATACGCGATGGTAGAGCGCTTCCAACTTCAAGCGGAGTACCACAAGCGCTATGTTTCTTCGGCGCGCGCACACTGGGAAAAGATGACGTCGGTTGACTCCGGCCTGAAGGACGGTTTGATTCGGCTCTCGGTTACCGATCGCGATCCTCGGCGAGCCGCGGAACTTGCCAATGGGTGGGTGGAGGAGTACCGGCGCGTGACCGCGAAATTGGCGCTAACGGAAGCCGCGCAACGGCGCATGTTCTTCGAGCGAGAGGTGAATGGAGAGCGCGACGAATTGGAACGCGCCGAAGACAACTTGAAAGATACCGAAGACCGCACCGGCGTACTCGAGTTGGACGGGCAGTCGCGCGCCCTGATTGCTTCGGCGGCATTGCTGCGCGCGCAGGTAGCAGCCAAGCAGGTTGATTCGCGCCATGCGCGAGTTTGCCACCAGTGAGAACCCCGACATGGCGCGCGCCGAGCAGGAGTTGAGCGGCATGGAGGCCCAGCTGGCGGCCATGGATGTGGACACCGACCACGCCACGGGCGACCTGATCGCGCCCAAAGGCAAGGTGACGCAAACCGGCCTTGAATTTGCGCGCGCGGTGCCGGAAGAGAAATTTCACGAGGCGATGTACGAGCTGCTGACCCGCCAGTATGAGGTAGCGCGCGTCGACGAAGCACGGCAGGGATCAATCGTTCAGGTTGTCGATCCGGCCATTCCGCCTGACCGCCCGGGTTCTCATTACAGGCTCTGGATTTTCTTAGCTGGGTTGGTTTTTGCGCTTCCGCTGGCGCTGGCAACGGCGTGGATTGTGGAATTGGTTTCCATCGCTCTTGGCCTGCGCCGGCGCTTAGGCAGCTGGACTGCCGTGCTCGAGCAGGGTTGGATTGGAGAGGCTCCATGAAGGCGCTGCGGGCCCTGGGAATGGACGGCGCAGTCACTTATGCCTTTCTGGCGCGCCTTACCGGCATCGTCGGCAGCACGGGAACGGTTCTGCTGATTGTGCGTTCGCTAAGTCCGGTGGAGCAGGGCTACTACTACACGCTGCTGAGCCTGGTGTCGTTGCAAATCGTCTTCGAACTAGGCTTCTGCTTCGTGATCCAGCAACTGGCCGCGCACGAATGCGTACACCTGAAGTTGAACCCCGACGGCAGCGTGACAGGCGATCCTGTGGCGCGTGCTCGCCTGGCTTCTGCATTGCAGCTCAGCGTGCGTTGGTACACCGTGGCAGCCTTGGCAATGGCGCTTCTGCTGGCCCCGCTGGGACTCGTGTTCTTCTCTCACTATTCAGCCCACGGCCCAGTCCGGGTCGCATGGCGGGGACCGTGGCTGTGCGCCGTTTTCGCCTGTTCCGCCAGCCTGTGGTGCATGCCTTTCTATTCGTTTATCGAGGGCTGTGGTCAGGTGCGCGCAGTGGCTGCCATGCGTTTCCGCCAGGCTGGCGCAGTCGCTCTCTGTGCATGGGCGCCGATGCTGATGCATCACGGTCTTTATTCACCTGCGCTGGCGATTGTGGGCCAAAGCGTAACGGGGCTCGTGTATGTCGCCGGGCACCGGCAACTGCTGGCCGGATTGCTTCGCCATCGAAACGCGAAGACAGTCATCGATTGGAACCACGAGGTATGGCCCTTCCAATGGCGCATCGGCGTGAGCTCGATGTGTTCTTACTTCACTGCCCTGGTCTTCATCCCCATTCTGTTCGCGGAGCGCGGCCCGGTTGAAGCCGGACGAATGGGCATGGCGCTGAGCATAACCGGCTACATGACCGTTCTCGCGCTGGCCTGGACCTCGACCAAGTCCACTCCATTCGGAAACATGATCGCCCGCCGCACATTTGCGGAACTCGACCGGCTCTTCCGCCGCGCGCAGGCACAATCGCTCGCCGCATTTGCCGCCATGGCCTTTTGCGCATGCGCGGGGGCGGCGGTGCTTCCCTTCTTTGCACCTCGGCTGGCGGCGCGCCTTGTCTCTCCGCAAATCTTTGCCGTTCTTGTCCTGGCCGCCGGCGCTAGCTGCGCCATCCAGAGTATGGCCACGCTGCTGCGTTCTTTTAAAAAAGAACCCTTCCTCGTTCAGTCGCTGATCGCGTCCTCGCTCACTTTGTTGCTGGTCGGGCTCACCGCCCCCCGCTGGGGCGGCGCAGGCGCGGCCTTCAGCTATCTTTGCGCAACGGCGGGCTTCGCGCTGCCCTCGGCGCTTGTTATCTTCGCGCGTGCGCGCCGCGGCTATCTGGCGCGGACTTCAGAACCAGCTCTTGCTTCCTCATTGAGTCCAGCCCCAGGAGTCGACAATGTTCTTGTCTAGATATCGAAAGGCGGTTGACACTTTCGCTCCCCCGCTGGGCCGGTCGTATCGCGTTTTGCGTGACGCAACAAGCCGCGGCCGCGCCATCCAGACGCCTTACGGATTCAGCCTGGTTGGCGATCCCGCAATTGCGGCTGCGGGATGGGAAGGTGACGAGATCGCGGCCTTCATTTCGTTGCTTGAAAGCCACGACGTTGTTGTCGACATCGGAGCCAACGTCGGTATCTACTCCTGTCTGGCCGCCAGCCGCGGGAAACAGACGGTGGCCGTCGAGCCGCTTTCCCGCAATCTGAACTATCTCTATAAAAACCTATGGAACAACCAACTTCGCGATGTCGAAGTGTTTCCCATGGGCCTGGCGCACGCGCCTGGGCTCGGTCGCATTTACGGCTATGGCGGCATTGCCTCTTTTCTGCCGGGCTGGGCCCAGGCCCGAGAAGCGCAATCGACGCTCGTACCGCTTACGTCCCTCGACACAGTCGTAAATGGCCGATTCGGCAGCAAGAGGCTGCTCATCAAGCTGGACGTCGAGGGGTTTGAGCTCGAGGTTCTGGCGGGAGCAGCCGGCACTCTGGATCGGACCCCCAAACCAACCTGGCTTGTAGAGATTCTGTTGCGCGGCGAAGTCATTCCCGGCGGCATGAATTCGAGGTTTACCGAAACCTTCGCGATGTTTTGGGAGCGCGGCTACAGTTGCCACAAGCTCGACCGGGCACAGACTCCGGTGGAACCGGATCAGGTGAGCCACTGGATACGCAACGGGTCGGTCGACGGAGACACGCACGATTTTCTCTTCGCCAGCCGCGTCCCGTCCCGACCCATCGAAGATCTTCGCAACCCCGAAGACTCCGGCCTGGACGAGGCGCGCACGGAAATGGACGCGCCGCCTTATCGTGATCGGTTGGCGAGTAGAAATTAGGAGGACGCGATGCCGGACTGCGACCTCTGGACCATCCGTAATTCCAAGTGAGCGCAATAAACATTCGTGGAAGAAGATGATGAAACGCGAATATCCTTCCAGAATTCTGATCACCGGTGGCCATGAATTAGGCGGCGTCTCGAGCTTTGCCGAAACGCTTGGCGAAGGATTCGCCGCGCTTGGCATATCCGCCGAGATTGTTTCGCCGTCGCGCATTTTCGCTCGCTGGCGTGACCTGCGCGACCCGCGGGTGCTGAAGATTCTGAGCACCACCGCGGTCTTCGCCGCCCCGTTTGCCAGGCGCGCGATCTGCATCGCGCACGGTTTTCCCCGACCCGATGTTCAGGGCTGGCCGAAGGCGTTAGGAATAACCGCGTCGTTTAAAGTCGCCAGTTGGTTCGCGCAGCTGGTTGCGGTCTCGTATTACTCCGCTATTCACCTGCGGACCATTTTCAACCTCCGCGTGGATGCGGTGATACACAATCCGCTCAACGATACGTTTCTTACGGACAAGGAAAACGGTTGGGAAGGGCGCGACTGCATCACATTTGCCGGACGGCTGCACCCGTCGAAAGGCCTGGACCGGATCCTTCCCGCCATGCTCGCAGTGCTCGAAGAACATCCGGAGCTGCGCGCGGCGATTGTGGGAGATGGTGAGCTTCGCGCCCTCGTTGAGGCTGCCGCGCGCGGAGATTCGCGCATCGAGCTTGTTGGGCAGGTGCCGTCGCGCGAGGTGCGGACGTGGCTTCGCCGCACCAGGGTCTTCGTCTCCGGATGCGAAACCGAAGCGCTCGGAATTACCTATCTCGAGGCCCTCAGCCAGGGTTGCAGTGTGGTGATGCCCGCCTGCGGCGGTGGCGTAGAAATTGCGCCGGAGTTGATCGGCAGCGCAATCCACCTCTATTCCGGCGAGGGCAGCGAACCGGTCGCCCGCGCTCTGCGCAGTGCCCTCGCCGCCGCGCCACCCGAGATATCGCTTGCTGCCTACTCTTCGCGCGCCATCGCTCACGCCTATCTGGCCGCCGACGCCTGTTGCGCTGTGGAATCAACTCTCGTCACGGAGGCCGTCCCGTGAGCAACAGCAGAAAGTCGACCGAAAACGGAAATTTGAACGAAAACGGAGAGTCGACCGAAAACAGAAATTGCGGCGCTGGCCAGCCGGCGCGCTCCTACGCGAATCAACCCCGAGCCGGAAACCGGTCTCCAGGAAAGTGGCTGTTTCTCTGCTCGTTCATCTTCTCCTGTTTCTTGTTCTGGTGGTTGCGCAGCATCCTTCTTCAACTGGTCCTGGGCCTTCAGGACTCTGTCGACGACAGCACGATCCAGGTCAGTCTAGTCGCGCTCATATGCTTCACGGCCGGCTACCTCTTTCCGAGAATCGGCTCCGGCGCGCGGCATTTGCCGGCCACGATGCTGGACGTGTGCGGAGATTTCGCCTATCGACTGACGATCGTGCTCTTTGTTCCCGCGTTCTTGCTTGCGATCTCTCTTCTTGAGACTCGCGCCGCCACGGACTACGGATCGAGTGGTCCCATGCCGCGAGCACTTCAGGCTTTGCTGTATACCCACCTTTTTTTCGGCTTTATGTGCATTGGCGCGGCCGATCCCGCAAAGCAGGGATGGCGGCGAATTTGGATTGCGGCCGCCTTGCTCACCCTGCCCCGTTTGATCATTTCGCTGCACGGAGGGCGGTTCTTTCTGGCGCAGGCGCTAGTGCCCGTCCTTCTCATCGCCATGGCGCGAGGCTGGATCCGTCTCACGCTCAAGCACATGGTGCAACTTACGGTCATCGCCCTGTTTATCATCTACGTTCCCGCCATCACCCGCGGTGACCTGGTTCTTGGCGCCGGTCAAGACCTGGGGATGTTTCTAGACAGCGATGTGCTCGGCCTCTACCAGAACAACACCGACATCAGCCTCCATTCCGGTTGTCCGCCGTTGCTGATTTCGCTCACAGCAAAAACCATTCCATATAGCTTGCTGGGCGTATGCGTCATCGATTTTGGAGGCTTGAAGAATCTGCCCGCCACGCTGGAGCGCATTTTGACCAACAATGATCCTGGATCGTCCCAGGGCACGGTGGACGGAACCGGTTCGAACTATCTGCTCGAGCTGTATGTCACGGGCGGCCTGTTCGCCGTCTACTTCGGCTCCGTGCTGTTTGGCTTTACCTGCCGCAGTTTCCTGGCGTGGTGCGGCAAACGCTCGCTCTTTGCCGGCATATGGGCGGAATGTCTCACACGTGCGCTCCTCGCGCCGCGAGGCAATCTGGGATACGTGTATGAGCGGATTCCTTCTTTGGTTCTGGCCACGTGGCTCGTGGTTCTCGTTGTATGGAGCACGAAACTGCTCCAGAGAGAATACTCAACCGGTTCGCTCGCAAAGGTGGCTTTCAAGCCGCCAGGCATGCCATTCAGCCCTAACGTATAGAGGTGAAATAATGCCGCTTGTCTCCATCATCACTCCGATCTATAACGCAGCTCCTTGGCTCAGCGAGACGCTGGCCTCGGTGCGCGCGCAGACTCTGACTGACTGGGAGCAGATCATGGTTGACGACGGCTCCTCCGACGACTCCATTGCGATCGCGGAGGCCGCCGCTCAGCAAGACCCCCGCTTCCGGCTGATGCGCACGCCGCGCAACATGGGCCCATCCTCGGCGCGCAACCTGGCCATCGAAGCCGCGCGCGGCCGTTTCATCGCGTTTCTCGATGCCGACGATCTTTGGCTTCCGGAAAAGCTTGCTCGCTCCGTCGCATGGATTACTTCGCGGGGCTACAGTTTCATCTACCACGACTACCGGCATATGTCCCATGACGGCTTGCGCGTCGGCGCCCTCATCAAGGCTCCGGAGAAACTCGATTGGCGCACGCTGCACACCCGCCGCGGCACCGGAGGATGCGTGTCGATCGTCATCGACCGAAAGAGAATCCCGGTGCTCAGCTTTCCTCCCGCCGCGCCCTATCGCGCAGAGGATTTTTGTCTCTGGGTGCAAATCATCCGCGAAGGCCACATCGGCCACCGGCTGCCCGCGGACCTGGCCCGCTACCGCTTATCGCCGAAGAGTCGGTCAGCCAACAAGCTGCAAGCCGCCATCAACGCGTGGCATCTCTACCGAAAAGTCTCCATGCTCCCGATTCCCCTCGCCGCATTCTGGTGGCTGCAATATGCATGGAGCGCTCTCACGCTCTATCACCGCGCGCGCCCGTGCGAACGGCGAGCCTGAGGCCCGTGCCTGGCGAAATTGCACAGCAAAAAATGCCTTCAAATTGCCGCTAAATAGTTGATTTGGTGGGCGCTGTAGGATTCGAACCTACGACTTCCACCGTGTGAAGGTGACACTCTACCGCTGAGTTAAGCGCCCAGAAAAGGCATTGGAGGGGTTCGGTTGGAAAGTTCCGGCATTGACGGGTTGCCCAGCGTTCAAAAGCCGAAAAGTCGCAGCCGGGAGGCCGATTTCGCGCCAATTTCCATCCGCGGCCGCCAGATTCCACACCCTGAACTGGTCCGGTTCCGCGTCCGCTTGACGGGCGTCACAAACGCCATCCCGTAGGGTAGAGTAACACCAGCAGGGCTTTACGGCCAAGCCAAAGTAGGGCCGGGGCGAAGCACGCGAGGGCCAGAAGCCAGCCAAACCATGCTGATGAGAGCGCGTTCAATTCGCCTTTCAACTTATCCGGACAGCGAGCCCCCATTTAACTGGGAAGCGGCGCTGCGGACTGTTTTCGGCCCCTTTTTCGGCCCGTTTCCCGGCATTGCCACCACCCGATTTCCCTCTGGCTTGGCTCGGGTCGCCGCCGTTGCTCTCGCCCAGGCCGCCCAGCCGGGCCCCGGCGAAGAGGGCCCGGAAGACCGTTCGGGGGACGGAAATCCAGGCGAAGAAACCGCTTACGGGACGGAACTTTCCGGCCCGGATGGGGTTCCAGAAGATATGGCAACGATGGTCCTTAACGGTCCCGCGTTGGGCGCAGGTTCGGCGCTTCGGCCGGGCTCTACTCCAGACCAGCGTGCCGGCCTGAGAGAGGAACTGGATCCCAAAAGCGATGCAGCCATTATGCTGCGCGTGGCCGAGGGCGATGAGGCCGGTTTTAATTACCTGGCGACAAAGTACCACCGGGCGATGATCCACTTCCTGTACCGCATGGTCGGGAACCAGGCGGTTGCCGAAGAGTTGGCGCAGGAGGTTTTTCTGCGCGTCTATCGCGCCAGAAGCAGCTATCGGGCCGAGGCCAGATTTACGACGTGGCTCTACCGCATCGCGACCAACCTGGCGGTGAATCACGCGCGCGACACCCGGCACGAACGGAACGCGCAAACGGTATACCTGGATCAGCCGGACCCGGAGACGGGAACGACTCCCGATGTGGCCGACGATGAGCCGACAGCGGAGCAGCAGTTAATGCGCGATGAGCGCATGGCCGCGATTCGGCTTCACGTGATGGCGCTGCCCGAGAGGCAGCGGATGGCAGTGTTGATGCACAAGTATCAGGGGATGGATTACCGGCAGATCGGAGAAGTGCTGAAAC